>Ga0315281_10003203_pt1 | contig 24053 bp, 21 predicted proteins | sample YL17G07_0_MG_FD_204540 | JGI IMG/M metagenome (GOLD analysis project Ga0315281, IMG submission 204540) | Sediment microbial communities from Yellowstone Lake, YNP, Wyoming, USA - YL17G07_0 | ecosystem: Environmental > Aquatic > Freshwater > Lake > Sediment | place: USA: Wyoming | collected... | reverse complement strand
AGCGCTACATGTCCAAGCGCGTTTGAAGCCATTCTATTGCCTCCTTTGGTACCGTTACAATTGATTGTGGTGCTGATGAAAGAATACCGTTTGCAGTAATATCTTTTAACATTATCGGATTTTTCAAGACACGCGATTGTCTAAAGAGAATTGCCAATACTTCCCGACGACAGAGTTCTTCTATTTCGCTAAATTTATATACCGTTCGCTTTCCAACGTATCGAGCAATATCTAATGGCGATGATGACACAAGTACCTCCTCTACAACGCCGAGAACCGTTACACTTTTAATATCCTCTGAACGATAAAAAAAGATATTCGCGCCGGGAGTAATTGTTCTGATCGCTGAATTAGACAAATAGGCTTTACGAATGCTGTTTCCAAAGGCATATCTACCAGTACAAGATGGGAACCTTTTCTGTTTTTCCGCTTCTGGAAAAAGTAGTTGATGATATATTGGCTTTATCGGCACGATAAAGGTAGAAACTTCTTTAAATTTTACAGCAAATGGACCGTATCGAATATTAAAAGACAGCGGATTTATTGAATCTCGTTCTTTTTCAGTAAACGACATTGGCTTTGTCAATACAGTTTCTCCAAGCGCTGTTTTATCATGTGTGATCTGAAAACCGAATTCTTCGAGAAAACTAATTAGGATATAATGTTTTTCAAGTACAGTAATATAAATCCAATTGTATTTGTTTGAAACCGCATAATCAAATATAGTTTTAAGGAGAAGTTCTCCAAAACGTAACCCATTGCAATCCTCAGATACTTTTAAGCTGCAAATCTTTAAGATTTTTCCTTGAAGACCAAATACTCCAGATTGTTCTTGCTTAACGATACCTACTGCCGCTAAATAATCACTATTCGCATTTATAACCCAAGCCTGGCGATGCTCCAATTTACATTTTTTCAACCATTGATCGAAATCTTGATAGTCTTGACGAAAGCTTTTAAATATAGGGTCATTCTCATTTAGTGCATGAGCTTTAACACTTCGCACTGCTGGAGGTGGCCTTGGAATCCTATCAAAAAGATCTTGGATAATGGATGTTGCCTCGGCTACAGTAGCAACACGATTCTGCAGCTTTAGACGTGCAACTTTTTTACGAAGCGTATTGTCCTCGGTAATCAAGAAATCTATTGCATCGGATACCAAAGCAGAAATCAGGCAATGATCAACCCAATTGTTTGTATCCTGTTCTGCGGTACCGAGAATGTTTTCCAACTGTTTTGAGATAACGGGAGGGTCTGGCAAACATGGGTACTTCTTAAACAGAAGCTCTCTCAGTTTTCGGCGCTCATTGTTGGTATCGCGCTGGATGTCTGAAAGAGCGGCAGGGTGAACATACAATTGATGTTGTGCCTCTGACATGAATCGGGCAAGCTCAACAATCTTACGCGTTCCCAGTTCAACATCGGAAAACCTGGTAGGTTCAAGCGGAATAAAGATATTCGTGTCAATGAGAAATTTCATGAAGAGGCCTTAAACTAATATTTGAAATGGAGTTGACATATAAGGTTGGGTTATATAACGCGAAACCTAACAAAATCGTTGAAGGCCACAATGGTACCCTCTTGGGTTTCTCTTACGTTCAACGCAACCTATCCGGCTGTTTTTCTAAAAATCCAGCGCTTATATCCCTAGTTCCGGGCAAAAGGTTAAAAGGGGGAAAAACGTGCCTTAATATTAACCTTTTGAGAAAACATTTTCAATAATAGAAACTGCCCGTGGTGGCTACTTTATCTTGCCGTCCATTTTTAATACCCTTTTTTCCTTCCATTCTGCTCGGCTATGTTTATACATTTTCCGATGTCCTTGTGGTTTTCTGCTATCATGTCGGCGTCCTTTAGGTATTGTCTGTCGAGATACGTGGCAACCGCTATACAGCGCAAACCGGCGTTTTTGGCCGATTGTACGCCGAGGGGGGCGTTCTCAATAACGAGGCATTCTTCCGCCGGTACTCCAAGCTGCTTGACGGCTATAAGATACGGTTCCGGCGACGGCTTGCTTATTCGTGTTGCCTCCCCATCTATGATCACCTGGAAGGTATTTGGGAAGAAGGCGTTGATTATGGTGTGCACCGTTTCTTTGTTGGAGCCGGATACCACGCCGAGCATATATTTGGGCCGTAACGTTTCGAGGAGTTCCGTGACGCCTTCGAACGGCTTTACCCGTTCTATCTGTTCAAAGGCCTTGATTTTTTTCCGTCCAAGGTACTGGATTTCCTCTTCCGTTGGATAGCGCTGAAATTGGTTGAGTATGGTGTCGATTACCTGTCGATAGTTGGCGCCTTCCAGTTCATAGATGATTTTTTTGTTAATCGTGATACCGATGGTTTTCAGTGTGGTATCCCACGCTTCAGCATGGTAGTGCATGGAATCGACAAGCACTCCATCCATATCGAACAATATTGCCTTCATAAGCAATTATACCACGTGATGTGCATGAGTATCCTCTTTCGATGTTTTGAAGTTGTTAAAAGTCGCAGAAGGTTTAATGGAATACATTAGGAAATTCAAAGGTAGGGACACGTACCCCCGTGTTTCTACCTTTGGACACGAAAAAGCAGCCGAAAGACTTATTAAAGAAAATACCACGAAAACCTTATGTTTACAAGCTTCTTAATAACCGATACGTTTAAGCGAAAAGGATATTATTACACACCAAACTCCAGGCAATTATACGATACTCAACTACGACGCCCTTGTGTTAGAAATTATATTTGCGAAGACTTCCTACTATCAACGTAAACGTTATTTATACTTGACTTGTGTCATGCTTTTTGGTGAAGTAAAGAAACTTATTGGATATTAACAAATGTGAGGCAGCCACGGTGGGCGGGATATCTTTTAGAATCTTGATGGCCGGTAAATTAAAATGAACTTAGCTTTTGTACATCGCCGATTCGATAACATGGGTGGTACGGAACGGGACTTATTAGGGCTTACCCGACAACTGGCTGGTTTTGGTCATGAGGTTCATTTATACTGCGGCGAATTCAGGGTAACCCCGGACCCCAATCTGCATGTTCATAAGGTACCATACCTGCGGTTGGGAGGAACGGCCAAATTGCTCAGCTTTGCCTACTTCGGGCCTAAAATGGCTTATAAAGGGCAGCATGATTTAGTAATCAGCTTTGGCCGGGTATTAAGGCAAGATATAACTCGTTGCGGAGGAGGTAGCTATCGTGTTTTACTTAACAGGTTGGATAAAGTCCGTAGCCCTTACAAGAAGCTGACCAAGTGGCTTAACAACAGACTGGCCTTGCAGATTGAGAAGATACAATACCAAAAAAATCATTACCGAAAAATTATAGCAATTTCTCAGGTGGTAAAAAATGAATTAATGGAAACATATCATATTCCCACGAATGATATTGAGGTGATCTACGATGGAATTGACTTGGAGCTCTTTCATCCCCGTAACCGCCAAACATCTTTGGCTGAAATAAGAACCACTCATCAGATTAGTCAGGAGAAGATAGTCCTGCTCTTTGTAGGCAGGGGTTTCAGCCGTAAGGGATTAAAAAATCTGTTATCGGTGATGCCTAAAATGGATGATCGTTTTCATCTGCTGGTGGTGGGTGGAGACAATCACCTGGAAAGTTACCGGGATTTGTGTAATGATTTGAATATCGGGTCTAAAGTGACCTTCGCTGGTTCCCGCACCGAGATTCATAAATATTATGGTGCCTCCGACCTGTTTATCCTGCCCTCGTTTCAGGAAGCCTTCGGCAACGTGATATTGGAGGCTATGGCCTCCGGCCTGCCTGTAATTACCACGTTAAGAGCTGGGGCTTCAGAGGTTATTCAAGGCGAGCTAAGGGATTTTCTGTTGGCCGATCCCGATGATATCAATGATATGAAGCATAAAATAGAGTTGTTAGCCGTGCCGGATAAGCTTAAGCGATTAGGAGAAATGGCTAGGCAAATCGCTCAAAATTATACTATAGAATCTAATGCCAGGTCTATCGAGGCTCTTTGTCGGAGTTTGTTGCAGAAATCTAAAGAGTAATACAACTTTTTATTTTACGGGAACCTGTAGTTGCCTGACTTATCAGGCACAACATAATTCTACCTGGCAAATCAGGTAACGATACTTTCATAAATCTGCAATGCCTATCAAAGATAAATACCTAAAAAGCAATTCCCTGAGAACATGGATCAATCAACGATACCGTGAAGAAGACTTACTCAAATTGTTGGCCGATCCGGATAACCTGCTAAATGCACCGGATTGCCAAATCATAAAAAATCAAAGAAAGGTCAAAATAGGCAGGATAATATTAAATTTAGAATCTGGGCCGTTGGATATTTATGTGAAGAGGTACAACATATTTTCCTGGCGCAGCAAGTTGGAATATATTTTTCGCAGGTCAAAGGCATTTAAGGCCTGGCGGGGGGCAAAGCTTCTACTTCAGCACGGGTTTAATACGGCCGACCCAATAGCGGCCATAGAATTCAGGAGGTTTGGAATATTGGAGAAAAGTTTCTTTATATCCCAAACCATCCCTCAAGCTGAAATATCTGTTTTTTATTATAAGCGTAATTTCTTGCCAAACCCGTCTATAAAATCCAGTGCTCATCGAAATTTCATCCGGGGTTTAGCTAAGTTATTCGGCACTATCCACAAAGGCAGGATGTATCATCAGGACCTGAAGGATTACAATATCCTGGTCAGTGAGCAAGGCCAGGATAGCCATATTTGGTGGCTCATTGATACGGAATGTGTATCCACGGTAAGTCAAATTTCCTACCGCCGGAAAGTAAAAAATCTGGGGCAGCTAAACCGCTCATTGGGTAAATTAGTGTCCAACCGCTGGCGGATGGCTTTTTTCCTGGAATACCTTAAACATCTGGGCTGGAATGACCTCAATCGGCAAGAAAAAAGAAGCTTCATCCGGGAAATACTTGAGGAAACTCGCTACCGGGATAATATCGCCCGAAGAAATAACCCATTGTAACCCCTTGGCTAATCCGGTACATTCTCGACGTTGTTTAGTGGTTAATAAGTCCTGCTTAAATTCTGGTGGGACACAATCGTAGTCCACTGCGTAAGCGGTGGGAAGATATTGTAATATCGTATGAAGCCCGGAAGGGGCGGCACAAATGTCCACCCCATATCTTCCCAGTAAAACGGGGAGAAACCTATGCCATCCCTGTTTACGGATTGGGGTAATCTGATACCAGTTGCAAAAAGGATTAATGTTGAAAATACTTCATATAAACACTGAAAAAACCTGGCGTGGCGGCGAGCAGCAAGTCTTATATCTTGTAAAGGGTCTTGCGGCAAAGGGACACACATCCACGATTATTTGCCAACCCGGCAGCCCTCTTGCAGAAAGGGCCAAGAGGGAAGGCTTATCGGTCGTGGAAATGTCCATGAGAGGGGGTTTTGACCCATTTGCTATTTTTGAAATTGTCCGGCACCTGAAGCAGGGCTATGATATCCTTCACCTGCATACCTCCAATGCGCACACACTGGGGTATTTCGCATCTCTGCTTAAAAGAGGCCATAAGGTAATAGTTACCCGGCGGGTTAGCTTTCCGATTAAAGGCCTTTGGGGGAAATTGAAATATACCGGGGTTGATAAATTAATTGCGGTGTGCGAAGCCGTGAGAAAAGACCTTGTACATTCCGGGATTCCTGCCGGTTCGGTTGTTGCCATACATAGTGCCATAGACCTTAGCCGCTATGAAAAGAGGCGAATCGTACCGTCTGAACCGGTGGTGGGCAACATTGCGCATCTCGCTGAACATAAGGGGCATAAGTATTTTTTAGAGGCGGCCAAAAGTGTTTTAACGGCGATTCCTGAGGCAAGATTCCTAATCGTTGGGGATGGTGAACTGCGGAGCGAGTTGGAAAGATACGCAAAAAGCTTAGCTATTGCGGACAAGGTGTTGTTTCTCGGTTTTCAAAAGGATATCCGGGGGTTTATTGCTCAATGCACGATTACGGTACTTTCATCCGTTAGCGGTGAGGGTTCACCGGGTGTATTGAAGGAATCAATGGCTACCGGTGTCCCCGTTATCACAACAGACGTTGGTGGAAGCCGTGAGATTGTGGAGGATGGGGTCGGTGGGGTTGTTGTTCCGCCAAGAAATCCGGAGGCATTGTCGTCTGCCATTACCAGGCTTTTGCGTGATAAGGAACTCCGGGAACGGATGGCAATCGAGGGACTCGGAAAGGTCAAAGAATTTTCCTTAGATGCGATTGTTGATAAGACAGAGGCCGTCTATCGGGAGCTTCTTACGTGAGTATAACGGGCCATTATCGCTGAACACACCGGCAGCAATTAAGTGAGCAGAAGACGTTTCACGAACACATACTTCAGTCTCTCTTTGAAAAATAGCGGGCGGAGTGTTACATCATTTCCCATAGTGCGAAGAGATTTGTTAACCTGTACCGGAACATTTCAGGATATCGTACTTGAGAAACATTTTTAAATGGAGGAATATACGATACCTGCAAATCAATTCGACTACGAAGGCCGCCATGGAACGATATGGACAGGATTTGTATTTACGCCTTTCAGTTGGTGGGCTGGAGGCCATAGCCTCCAACCCCTTTACAGATTGAAATTGATTTCCACCCACTAAAAATGGTAGAATTTTTGTTTATTTACGTAACGGGAATTCAAATATGTTACTTGGTTTTGGTCTTTCATAAAGACCGTGGTCTCTGCAACGGCAACTTGAGGAAAGCGGAGTGAACGGAGAAAAGAAAGAACTTGGTTGTTTGATTTCCAATTAAAAATGTTTCATAGCGCTTATCTTCGAGAAAGGATACTATGCAAGTTATAATCGCAGACGAACTTCCGGATATATGTATTGACCTCCTTGAAAAAGCAGGTCTCCAGGTGTTAAAAAAACCCGGTATCAAAGCAGACGAGTTAAAAAACATCATCGGCTCCTGTGATGGGATTATCTTACGCAGCGGCACAAAAATCACCGCCGCCTTGCTGGAAAAGGCAGACAAACTAAAGGCTATATGCCGCGCAGGGGTTGGAGTGGATAACGTGGACGTATCGGCAGCCACGAAAAAAGGCATTGTGGTAATGAACACCCCTGAAGGCAACATTGTGTCAACCGCAGAACACACGATTGCCATGCTTTTTTCACTTTCACGCTTCATCCCGCAGTCCCATGCATCCACAAAGGCGGGTAAGTGGGAACGGAAGTTGTTTACCGGCGTTCAAATTGCCGGCAGGACGCTTGGTATTATCGGGTTAGGCAGGGTTGGCAGGCAGGTGGCAAAGAGGGCGACAGCCCTGGAAATGAAGGTCATCGGGTATGACCCGTTTATCTCCCCGGAAATTACCTCTCAATTTTGTCCCAACGTGGTAAAAAATCTGAAAGACCTGCTTTCACAGGCAGATTATATAACGGTGCACGTCCCCTCTAACAGCGAAACGAAGAACCTTATCACGCAGAATGAAATCGCTCAAATGAAAAGGGGTGTTCGAATTATCAATTGTGCGAGAGGAGGTATCATCTCGGAGGACGCGCTCTACCATGCGATCAAAAGCGGTCACGTCGCGGGGGCGGCGCTGGACGTATTCGAAACGGAACCCCCGGTGGGCAACAAACTCCTTGAATTAGACCAAATGGTTGTAACTCCCCACTTGGGTGCATCTACCGAAGAGGCACAGTACGCAGTAGCCCTTGAAGCCGCCAACCAAATGGCTGACGCGCTTACCGGGAGAGGATTTAGAAACGCGGTGAACCTTCCGCCTTACAACCCTGAAGAGTACGCCAAGTTAAAGCCGTACATCGCCCTTGCGGAGAAAATGGGATCGCTTCTCATCCAGATTGTCAACGGTGGCATACAATCGGTCGATATTATTTATACCGGTGAAATTTGCAAGAAAAACGTGCAACTCACGACGGACAGCCTTCTTGTCGGACTGCTCAAGCCGACCCTTGATGAGGGCGTCAATCTCGTCAGTGCGCCGCATCTCATGACCGAACGCGGAATCAAGGTCAATGTCACCGTAAGCAGCGGAGTGTCTGACTTCACCAGCCTCATTACCGCGAAAATAATGACGCCTCAAGGCGAAAAATCCATATCGGGAACAGTCTTTGGGAAAGGAGAGCCAAGGATTGTCGATATCAACGGTTATGGCATAGAAGTGACGCTCAACCCTCACATGCTTATCCTCCTGGGTACGGACAAGCCTGGTTTGATAGGAAACATCGGGAGCATGCTTGGCAGTAAAAAAATAAACATAGCTCACATGACGTTTGGCAGGAAGGAAAGCGGTGGTAACGCGATTATGGTTGTGAGTGTCGATGCGCCCATACCGCAGGAATGCCTTCGTGAGATAGAGCAGCAAAAGCACATAGACGCAGCCTACCTGGTTCGTCTCTAACGGCAACGAAACCCCTTGCTGCTCCACCGTAAGCGGTAAAACAATACGGAACGGATAGCCATCGCTATCCGTTCCGTCATTTTGCTCCCAAGGGGCGAACAAGCACACGAAACACCTTTATTCCAATCCTACTATGCTGAAGAAATCAACGTCGTCGCATTTATATGCTGGTATTGTGACAGAGACTTCCTACTGCATTGAGCCTTGTTTTATAGCCAAACACAATGCCAACAGGTTTGTAACGTGAATTTGCATGATAGCGTCCGACCAAAAGGGCATTAAGCTCATAAACCACTCAACGACACAATAACCAGGGGAGACACAAGAGGTGCTCGTCTTTTCAGGATTTTTGGAGGATACAATTATGTCAATATCTAACAAGGTAAAAGCAGGGCTTGGGGCCTCGGCCTGGGCGGTAAGGATGTTCGAAGAACGGTCTCGCGGCGATGCAAAGGAAGTTTTTGATTTTAGACTGGGGAACCCGGAGATAGCTCCCCCGGCGTTGTTTCTTGAAGAACTCAAGAAGGCTGTAAATGATTCCCCGGAAGGATTGCATCAATACTCGCCATTGGCGGGACACACAAAGACAAGGGCGGCTGTGGCAAATACCCTAACGAAAAAAAGAGGTGTTGCCTTTACCGCACGGCACGTAGTAATGACGTCGGGCGGCGCCGGCGCGCTCAATATCATCCTGAAGGCCATTCTAAACCCTGGCGACGAGGTTGTCGTCTTAGCGCCTCTTTATCTGGAATACCCTTATTACATTGACAACCACGACGGTGTGTGCCAGATAGTGGAAACAAACGAGGATTTTACGCTGAACGTCAATTCCATTGCCGTCCGGATAAACCCTCGTACCAAGGCGATTATCGTAAACTCGCCCAACAACCCGACCGGCGTCATTTACAGCGAGGCAAGTCTGAAGTCACTCGCTAAACTCCTGGAGGAAAAGGGCCGTGAGTTCGGCAACCCAATCTTCTTGGTTTACGATGCCGCTTATGAAGATACTGTTTACGACGGCATTCAACTCCCGGAAATTTTTAAAATCTATAAAAACACCTTCCTCGCGGCATCATATTCCAAACCCCTTTCGATACCAGGCGAGCGCATCGGCTATGCGGCAGTCCACCCTGAAATGGATAATGCGGAAGAACTCACCGACGCCCTGGCGTTTACGAATCGCGTCCTCGGATATCTGAGTGCGCCGGTGCTCATGCAGTACGTCATCACGCACCTGCAGGGGGTACGCGTCAATATAGCCGAATATCAGGAAAGGCGTGACATGTTCTATGATGCATTGAAGGGCTTTGGCTACTCATTATTACGGCCACAAGGGGCTTACTATCTTTTTCCTAAAACGCCGGTGAACGACGTTACCTTTGTGCAAGAACTTGCCAAAGAAGGCGTGCTGGTAAATCCGGGAAGCAGTTTGGGTAGAAGCGGGTACATGAGAATTGCCTTTTGCAAGAAAAAGGAAACCATCCAAAAATCACTGCCGGGATTTAAAAAGGTGATGGATTTGTTTAAATAGTTCCGGCGATCCCTTCGTGTGATTGGCGACAATAAACCGCGTGAAACATGAGAAACCCATTGTAGCCATTTTTGTAAGTCGGAAGATGCTGGATTTTCGTTTAAAGGAAATAAAAAGGCTCACCGTGCCTATCTATTTTATGGAGTAGGGTGTTAGACTTAAAAAACTCGCAGCCTTTGACAATCAAAGAAATAGGGGGCATGGGATGAGTAATTGGTTTTTATACGTAATACGGTGTAAACACGGCAAGCTGTACACGGGCATTACCACCGACGTTGATAGAAGGTTTTCTGAACATGCCGGGAATGATAACAAGGGCGCAAAGTGTTTGCGGGGAAAGACGCCGTTAACACTGGTTATGCAAGAGGAGATTGGAAACAAGGGTAAGGCGTTAAGGCTTGAAGCAAAGGTAAAAAAATTACCAAAGATCAAAAAAGAGCTGCTCGTTGATGGCAAAATAAAGATAAAAGAGCTATGGAAGCAAATGAATGTTTACCGATAAAGAATATCTCTTAAAGGTTGTTCGGACGCGCATGCCGTTTGGAAAATACAAGGGACGGCTGTTGATTGATTTACCGGAGGCGTACATCGTGTGGTTTGCTCAGCAGGGATTTCCCAAAGATGAATTAGGCAATATGCTTGGGTTTGTTTATGAAATCAAATTGAACGGCCTGGAATACCTGTTGAATCCCTTGCGCTGAGCAGGTTGTACATGAATGTTGTTTCCTTTCAAATTGACTTGCCGACAGAAAATAATTTTCATCAAATTAGCACAATGAAGAAAGCCATGCAAAAATACATCGCCGCAATTGACCAGGGGACAACCAGTACGCGCTGTATTATTTTTGACCGTGCGGGGAACGTCGTTGCCGCTGACCAAAAAGAACACCGGCAAATCTACCCAAAGCCAGGCTGGGTGGAGCATGACCCGCTGGAGATTTGGGCGAGGACGCAGGAGGTGATGAAGGGCGCCTTGGAGAAGGCTGGTAATCGGTATGCAGCGAACGCTGGCCAGATTGCGGCGGTTGGCGTTACCAATCAACGCGAGACGACGGTTGTCTGGGATAAGCATACCGGGGCGCCCGTGTATAACGCGATAGTCTGGCAGGATACGCGGACGGACGTCATTTGCAACGAGTTGGCTAAAAACGGCGGACAAGACCGCTTTCGGGGAAAAACAGGCCTGCCCTTGGCGACCTATTTCTCCGGGCCAAAGATAAAATGGATGCTTGACAACGTGGACGGTGCGCGCGTCAAGGCCGAAAAAGGCCGGTTGTTATTCGGTACGGTTGATTCGTGGATTATCTGGAATTTAACGGGTGTTCACGTTACCGACGTTACAAACGCCTCGCGCACGATGTTGATGAATCTGCATACGCTGGATTGGGATGATAAAATACTGAAATTGCTCGATATCCCACGCGCGATGCTGCCGCAAATAAAATCGTCTTCGGAGGTTTATGGCTATATAAACGATAACGGGGGAAGTGGCGAGGTTTTAGTGGGCACGCCCGTTTGCGGTGATTTGGGAGACCAGCAGGCCGCGCTTTTCGGCCAAGCTTGTTTCAATGCGGACGAAGCGAAGAACACCTACGGCACGGGTTGTTTCCTGCTGATGAACACGGGTGAGAAACCCGTGCAAAGCAAGGCGGGATTGCTCACAACGGTGGGATATAAGATTGGAAATCAAAAAGCCATGTATGCTCTTGAAGGGTCAATTGCGATCACGGGTGCCTTGATTCAATGGTTGCGGGATAATCTTGGTTTAATTGAAAGGCCTGCGGAGGTTGAGGCATTGGCGAAAACGGTGGAAGATAACGGAGGCATTTATTTTGTCCCGGCCTTTTCCGGGCTGTACGCGCCCTATTGGAGGTCAGAAGCGCGCGGCGTAATCGCGGGCATGACGCGCTATGTGAACAAAGGCCACATCGCAAGGGCAGCGCTCGAAGCCGCCGCTTATCAAACACGCGAAGTGTTGGATGCGATGGAAATGGATTCGGGGGTAAAACTCACCGCGTTAAAGGTGGATGGCGGCATGGTCTTCAATGAACTGCTGATGCAGTTCCAATCCGATATCCTGGACGTTCCGGTTGTGCGCCCAAAAGTCGTGGAGACAACCGCGCTTGGCGCGGCATATACCGCCGGACTTGCTGTTGGATTTTGGAAAGATTTTGATGAGTTACGCGCCAATTGGGGGCGCGACAAAGGATGGACTCCCCAAATGGATGCAACCCAACGGGAAAAGTTATACCGGGGCTGGAAAAAGGCCGTCACTCGCTCGTTTGATTGGATAGACGAGAATCCGTAGCGGCCAGGTAGCCATATCCGGCATAGAGGATGGTAGCAACAATACCTTTAATTCATTCCATCGGGACGATAGAACCTGTTACACAAACAAGGTTTTTCAGATTGGTATTTACCCTGTTGAATTAGGCCTTCGGCTGCTTTTTATATTGTAGTGGCAATTCATGAATTGCCACTACAGGACCGTTTTGAAATTTCTGTACGTTTAATTATTTATTTTCAGCCGTCCTTACGGGATGTTATGATTCGTTTACTTGAAAACAGGCAATGAATTGTCTGCCTATTAGTGGTTGCCCCTGCGGGGCATATACAGACAGCCTCGTAGCGCAGGCTTCCAGCCTGCCGGTTTTCTCGTCCCCAGGATTCAGCTTGGGAATGCCCCTGTACCGGAAGTTCCTGCTTCAATTCGTTTTCGGAGACACAAAATTAGCCTTGAGGGCCATGCTATTGGAGTCTGACGTGTTTTCCCTGTCTACCGGGTCGGTTATAAACCTGCCAAGGGGTGACAAGTATCGGCATCTGGGCGAAGAGGTCACAACCGTAGGCCAGCAAATTGCTTTCTGGATGGACTTGGGTCATCGTATTGGCTTAAACACCTTTTTGGGCACAGACGTCCCAACGGGTGGGGAAGAGCGAAAAGACGCTGACGTGGACTTTCAGTATGGTGTTGCATTATCAAAAACAATTGCCATCAACAATCGTGAGTGTTGCCTCACTCCGTATCTTCCTGAGTGCAGACTCAAGGATAGACCTCCGCTGTTCAGTACAAATTACACTGCCGAACAAAAGACTGCTGGGGTCTTGGCGTCGTTCGTCGGAATAGAGTTGATACTCAGTGATCATGTAGTTTGTCAGAGAAATTATGTGTGAAAAAACTTTCTGGCACATCTTCAACGATGATGGAGGGCTGCCCAACACAAAAATCAGCCGCCGTGCTTTTTACGGTCGGCTGCATTGCCTCGTTATGATTTGTTTTTTAGCCTTTTTGCATCTTCAATATCTTTTGGTCTACCTATTGCTTCCTTGTTTTTAATTAAATCATCAACGGACAATATATTTGGGGAAATTCCTTCGAATTTGGCTTTAATAGAGCGTCTTTTAGCATCTGTAAATTTTATATCGCCGGAAATTTCTGTTATGATGTCAATCCGGCATGGTGCAACACCAATTTGGAATATAATTCCTTTTTCTTTAAAAGTATCTTCATTAATATCATCAAGAGGGGCACCGAATTCTACCAATGCCTTGTAAAGTTTTACGGAATTACCCTTGTCTGGTTTAACCCAAATGTCAATATCAAGAGTACTTCGAGGATAGCCGTGGGCAGCTAACGCATACGCGCCAACCAAAATATAATCTACATCATGCTTTTGTAAGATTTGTAACATTTCTTTGTAATCTTGATTTAGCATTTATATTTCCTTTTGTTGAAATTGCCCATAGTTCTTGCGTAATATCCCAAACCATTTCTATCCGATCTTTTATAGAGGCATCGACATATTCATCATTAACAATATTTTTCATTTGAGATAGTTTTACAATATTTTTATTTAGTTTCATCTTAATCCTTTTATTTTAATCAATCATAACAATGATTATACAGTCCGTATAAAATGGCAAACACAGACTGTCTCGATATATATTAAGAAGTTGCCGTGTCTTCTTGTCACGCACTGTAACTTATTTCGCATTAAATCACTTTCTGCCTGTTCGACAATTGTCCCTTCCGGTTTATGCAATAGATTCAATTGTGTTGAACGTATGACGCAAGTGGAACCAACATCAGACGTTCGTTGCTTTCGACTGTTTGTTGGGCTTCGTGCCTCAGCCCAACCTACATGGCTACATGGCTGCATTACGTAACCACATAGTGCTTTTAAAAACATGTACCAGGCCGCTCCTATGGAGTTTTATTGCTGTTTCAATTCCATTGCTACAAGCAGGCCGCCGAATGCTTGTATTGCCAAAATTATACCATCTGAAATAACAGAACGTATACTCTAAAATTTATCAAGAGTTTATTGCCGTCAGCAAAGTAGGGCAGGTGCCGCCTGCCAACAAATAACCTTCCGGCTAAGAACAGGCCTCACACATACCACGCATACCCTCAATGTCGCAAGGATTGAAAGTAAGGTGGGCAATGCCCACCATAGCGAGACACTCGGCTCTGTGGCTTTGGTTGAAATCGTCGGGGACGTGCGCGGTGATGGAGATGGGTTCGTGGATGCAAGGGTGTTCGAAGGATATTTGGTATGCGTGGGGCATTTGTCGTTGGGCGTGCTGTAGCTCAACGGCAGCCGGCGCTACTGTTTTTCTTTCGGTGGATTAAATGCCTCTCTTGTCCGGGCGCGGAAATGGAATTTGAGGGGTACCTCGGAATAAGGGAGTTTGCTGCGTATCTGGTTGGAAAGATAGCGTTCGTAATCGCTGTCGAAGAGTTTCGGTTCATTTACAAACAGGACAAAGGTGGGCGGGGCAACGCTTACCTGGGTTGCATAGTAAATCTTGGGTGATTTGGATTTCTTGCGCGTGGGGCGGTGGAGCGACAGGGCCTCTTGCAATGCGCTGTTTAGCTCGGAGGTTGAGACGCGGGTGTTTGCCTGCTCGAATAGTTCCTGGGCAAGCGCTATCAATTCGTCCACATGTTCATTCTTCTTGGCGCTGATGAAGGAAAGGGGGGCAAAGGAGAGTCCCGGCAGGCATTTTTGAATGTATTTATTAAACGTATCCGTTTCCACGCCCTCCGATAAATCCCATTTGTTGAGGACGATGATGCACGGTTTTTTCTCCGTGTCGATATAGTCTCCCAGCTTTTTATCAACGTCGGACACCTTGAGGGTGGTGTCTATAATGAATAAGACCACGTCTGCCCTGCGTATGGAGCGTTCGGCGCGGGCCATGCTGTAAAATTCGATAGAATCCTTGACTTGCCCCTTCTTCCTCACGCCGGCGGTATCGATGGCCAGAAAGGTTTTGCCGTCTTGCGTAAACCGCACGTCTACAGAGTCACGCGTGGTGCCGGGGACTTCGCTGACGATTACCCGTTGTTCCTTTGCAAGGGTATTGATCAGGGTCGATTTCCCCGCGTTTCGTTTTCCGACGATGGCGAGTTTCATGAAGGGTTCCGACGACGCTGCATCAGGGTCTTGCGCCGGCAACGTTTCAGTAATCTTGTCGAGCAGGTCGGAGCGTCCGAATCCCTCCAGGGCTGAAATTGGCTGCGGCACTCCGAATCCAAGCTTGCGAAACTCCGCTATTTGATATCCCAGTTGTGTCGTGTCAACCTTATTTGCAACGAGGATTGTCTTCTTTCCGAGGCATCTTAGTTTTTCGGCTACGATTACGTCGAGGGGCGTTATGCCGTCTCTTGCGTCTACCACGAAGAGGAGGATATCGGCCCTGACGAGGGCTATTTCTATCTGAAATTCGATGTCATCGGTAAGCCCATCGACGTCTTCGACGCCCATTCCTCCGGTGTCTATTAACTCAAAGGTGTGTTTTTGGTATGTAATTTCTGTCGTTAGACGGTCCCTGGTTACTCCACAGGTGGGTTCTACGATGGAAATTCTGCGTTTTGCGAGGCAATTGAACAAACAGGACTTGCCTACGTTTGGTCTTCCTACTATAGCGATGCTTGCGATTGTCATAAATGCGGGGTACCCACCGGTTCACTTGCCATTCTTTGGGTTGAAGGGGAAGGAAGCGGTTGTTGTGGTTAAGTTTTGAAAAAAATAAATTCGTCAGGTATTTTTGTTATAAATACCACAGGTTTGTCAACGGAGAATTCGAATATCGAACGATGAAGGCGAATAGCAAGGCTTCACAATTCGAAATTCCTTGTTCGGTATTCGTAATTCGATACACCGTCAAACGTGACTACGATGCCAGGGTTTTCTTCCTTTACTCTCCCGGCTCGTTCCGGCTTGGGTTTTCCGGTTCGGTCTTCTTTTCCAGCGCGGGTATCGCTGCCGGCTCCAGTTGTACTTCTTCCAGGTGCACGTCGGCAACGACGGTGTTATCTATATCCTTTCTCAGGAGGAAGTAGATAATTGTTTTTGAGGAAAATATGTAGGTGGTTAAAAACGTCCACACGGCAAGTTTGATGAGTATGATATAGAGCATCAACATGCCCGCGAGAAATTTTAACGACCATGAATCAAGTGAAATCGGCTCAATTTTTGTCACAGAGGATGAGCTTGTGCAAAAACCAAGGCAAGCAATGCTGCACTTTTGTAATATAAAGCGATGTACCATGCCAAACTTTTCGCCCATGCCTATGCCCACCGTAAGCAACGCCGTGTGTATCATCAGCCATGCGACAAATGACACAAATGCCAGGCACAAGCAGCCAAACACGGTATTTACCGAGTAGTACCAGAGAAACTTTTTCGGGCGCGATATGACGTAGGTATAGGCGCGGCTCATTGCATCAAATGCGTCCGACCCTTCCACGCTAATGGTGGGAAACATAAAACACGTTCCCAGGGTGCCTATTACACCAATAAAGACCATTAAAAATCCGGAAACGATGGCAAATGGAAATGCTAATGCTACGAACAATTCGCCCAGGACGGGTATCCTCCCGAATAATCCCCCGATTACGTTGCAAAGGGCAAAGAAGAAGACGCCAATGATTGGCACCAGGGGAGACCAGAAATAGGAGAACACCTTTTTTCGCGCAAATCTCAAGGCATCTACCAGGTGGATGCTTTCATCCCGCGCAAAGTCAAGAGCGGCAATTCTCGTAATGGCCCCACCGGCTAATGCCCATATAACCAATAGCCCTACAAGAAGAACAAACAGGGCGACTAGTTCGCCGAAATCCAACGGTGAAAGGGTGGACAACACATTTTTTGCCAGGAACGGAACCCCTTCTTTTACGGAACAGCAAACAAGGCTTATAACGAAGGAGGGTGTGGCGCTTATCATTTTTACTGATGAAAAAAATAAAATAATCACAAGGCACCAGACCAGGCTTGCGAGCAGTCCTGCATATCCGAGCAAGACCTTCTTAGGATCGAATGCCATTTTAAAGGCGCGGAGAATATCACGCCAATCATGAGTTATCGTGTTTGTTTCATTCATTGGTTACTCCTTTTTTTTCAAGCCGGCTTAATGCTTCCTCGCTCATCGGTTCTTCAATACGATACTTTTCGTCAAGCCACGCCCCAAGATCGACCAGTTTGCAGCGTTCACTGCAAAAAGGGAAATAGGGCAAATCCTTCGTGGTCTGATACGTTAGTTCCTTGTTGCAGTTTGAGCAGTTAATTTTTGGCATATATTTATGGGTAAACGGGTTAAATTAGGCCTTCGGCGGCTTATTTGTGTTCGTTCACGCGTAAGGACACGGGCACCGTGTCCTTACACCCGCGCGTTCCCAGGCTCCAACGTGGAAATCTTGACACGGCTTCTTTTTACTCGTCTGCGACTTGCCTCGCTAGGTCTTTCCAGCGGTTTTGGTTTCTGCCTTTGATACTTTCTTTATTTCCGTTTTTACTTCTGTTTTTGTTTCCGTCTTCGTTTCCGGCTTTGCTCCCTCGGATTCTTTCTTTGCCTTTGTCTTGTACTCTTCGCTGCGATAGTCTGTCTGATAAAACCCGGAACCCTTAAAAATGATAGCGCTCCCTGTGCCTATCGCCCGTTGGGCCTTTAGCTTTCCACAGGCGGGGCATTTTTTGATAGGTTTTTCCGTGATGTGCTGGAATAATTCAAATGAATGATTGCACGCATTGCAATTATAATCGTACGTCGGCATGTTTCCTCCGTCTATTGAGCTACTTTTTCTTCTCGTGGCCTTTAAAAAATATTCTTCATTTTATCAAAAAACTTCTTTTGCCGCGGAGAGACGTTTTTCTTCTCAAGTTCTGCGAATTCTCTTAATAACTCCTCCTGCCTGGAGGTCATCTTTGTCGGCACCTCAACAACCACCTGTACCAGGAGACTGCCTTTGCCATGGCCGTGCAGGCTGACGAAGCCTTCCCCGCGGAGTGGAACTATCTCGCTGTTTTGCGTCCCCTTGGGTATCTTTACCTGGACGACGTTGCCGGTAAGCGTTGGCACGTCCACCGTACAGCCAAGTGCTGCTTGCGCCAAGGTAATAGGCACCTCACACAGGACGTCGTCTCCCTGCCGCTTAAATATTGGATGTGGTTTAATGTGAACGTCACAATACAGGTCGCCCGGCGGTGCCCCACTTTCCCCTGATTCGCCTTGTCCGGTTAACCGTAGCCGCATTCCGTCTTCCACGCCTGCCGGTATCTGGACGGAGATAGTGGATCTTTTTGGATAACGACCTCCCCCCCCGCATTTTGCGCACGGCGACTCGATGACCTTGCCGTTGCCGTGGCATTTAGGGCATGTGGTTCGCAAGGAAAAGAACCCTTGTGACTGTTGCACTTGTCCCTTGCCCCGGCAGTATGGACAGGTCGTCGGCGAAGTGCCTTCCCGCGCCCCGGTACCACGGCATACTTCGCATGTCTCCCTCTTTGTCAGTTCAATCTTCTTTTCTACGCCCGTAGCAACTTCCTTGAAGTCTAATTCGATATCGCACTTTAAACTTGCTCCTCGTCTGGCTGCCTTTCCCCGGCCTCCGCCCCCAAAGAAGTCTTCAAAGATACTGCCGCCGCCAAAGATGTCGCCAAAGGCGTCGAAAATATCTTCAAATGAACCATAGCCACGGGCATCCGTTCCCTTCAGTCCCTCTAATCCATACTGATCGTATCGCCTTTTTTTGTCGGTGTCACTCAGCACGCTGTATGCCTCGGCGGCCTTCTTGAATGTTTGCTCGGCTTCTTTGTTTCCTGGGTTCCGGTCTGGATGATACTGCATGGCCATCTTACGATACGCCTTTTTTATTTCATCACCGCTTGCATTTTTATTAACGCCCAGTATCTGATAGTAATCTTGTTCCATGTAGTATGTAGTCTATAAATAGAGTTGGTTTGGTTTAAAAAGCGAAAACGTAACAGTTTCGCCGATATTCAAAAGAATTGTTCCTCTCCTTTCAAGAGGAATGTGGGGAAGGGCAACAATAGCGTAACCTAAGATTTCAAACAATGCAAAAACATAGTATAGTATACAAAACCGCACTAAATCAAGGGCGTTTTACGGCACACTTGAAACCTGGCGACAAACCGCGCATTATCCATGGCATTTTTCCCGCCGGGCGTACAAAAATAAAAAGGCCACTCATCGCAGCCTTTTTATTTTTTGTAACCCTTGAATTGTTATTGCATATCCTGAATCTTAATGGATACTGCCTTCTATTTCCCGTTCGTCTTCATCTTTCTTGTACTCGGTGATCATCGTTTCCGTGGTCAACAGGAGTCCTGCAACGCTAGCCGCGTTCTGCAAGGCTACCCTTGATACCTTTGCCGGATCTACAATCCCTGCCGCGAGCATGTCCACGAAGTTTCCAGAATTGGCGTCATAACCCATATTGGTTGCCAGCTCTTTCACTTCTTCAACGATGACGGAGCCATCAACGCCCGTGTTGGAGGCGATTTGGCGCAAAGGAGCCTCAAGTATCTTGGCAATGATGTCTACGCCAACCTTTTCATCACCCTTAGACTTTTTGCGCGGCTCTTCAAGCGCTTTTATCGTTCTAATAAAGACAACTCCGCCGCCGGGAACGATGCCCTCTTCAACGGCTGCGCGGGTTGCGTGTAACGCGTCTTCCACGCGCGCCTTCTTCTCGTTCATCTCCGCCTCGGTCGCCGCGCCCACGCGGATAACGGCAACGCCGCCCGCCAATTTTGCAAGACGCTCGCTGAGCTTTTCCTTGTCGTAGCTGGAGGTTGTCTGCTCGATTTGATTCTTGATTTGGGTAATCCTTGCCTGGATATCCACCTTCTTTCCAGCGCCCTGGATTATCGTTGTGTTATCTTTATCAATGAGGATTTGCTTTGCGCGTCCGAGATCCTCGATGCCGATGTTTTCCAGCTTTAATCCCAGATCTTCGGTAATAGCGCGCCCCTTCGTTAATACGGCGATGTCTTCCAGCATGGCCTTTCTACGGTCGCCGAAGCCGGGGGCTTTTACCGCCACACAACTCAGCACGCCGCGGAGTTTATTAACTACCAGTGTCGCTAACGCCTCTCCATCCACGTCTTCCGAGATAATCAGGAAAGGCTTCCCACTGCTGGCAATTTTTTCCAGGAGAGGCAGAAGTTCCTTCATGCTCGATATCTTCTTTTCGTGAAGCAGGATGTACGCGTCTTCCAGGTTCACCTGCATATTCTGCGCATCGGTGATAAAATACGGAGAGAGGTATCCTTTGTCAAACTGCATACCCTCTACAACCGTTAGGGTTGTATCAATGCCCTTTGCATCTTCAACCGTAATAACCCCGTCCTTCCCGACTTTTTCCATTGCATCGGCCAACAAATTGCCGATAGATGAGTCGTTATTGGCGGAGATAGTGCCTACCTGGGCAATTTCCGATCTACCTTTCACTGGTTTGCTTAATTTTTTAATTTCCGCAACGACGATGTCCACGGCCTTGTCAATTCCTCTTTTAATCGCCATCGGATTTGCGCCGGCCGCTACGTTTTTCAAACCTTCATTAAAGATTGCCTCTGCAAAAATCGTGGCCGTAGTAGTGCCGTCACCGGCGACGTCGCTGGTCTTTGACGCTACCTCACAAACCATCTTTGCCCCCATGTTTTCAAAGGGATTTTTCAGTTCGATTTCTTTTGCTACGGTGACGCCGTCTTTGGTAACCGAAGGAGAGCCGAAGCCCTTTTCAAGGATCACGTTTCTTCCCGTGGGACCCATCGTTACCCGGACAGTATCAGCGAGCTGCTTAATCCCTTTTTGGAGCAACTTTCTGGCATCTTCATCATAAACTAGTTGCTTTGCCGCCATTGTACAACCTCCAAAATAATGTTAATCAAAACCTAATGTCTGATTTTTTTTACTCAATCTTGGCTAAAATATCGCTCTCTCTCATAACCAGGAGCTCTTTTCCATCGACAGTAACCTCGGTTCCGGCGTACTTTCCATAAAGGACCTTGTCGCCCTTCTTTACCAATAGCTCTGCCCTCTTCCCGCTTTCCAGCATTTTCCCCTCGCCAACGGCGACAATCTTTCCCTTCATGGGCTTTTCCTTTGCGGTATCAGGGAGAACAATCCCGCCCTGTGTCTTTTCTTCAGCCACCATAGGTTCTATAACTACCCTATCATCTAATGGTCTCAAGTTTGCCATATAGCTTTATTTACCTCCATATAAACAAGTGATACTAATGTTAATAATGAAATACGTTTTGAATTTTAATCAAATGCAATCGTCCTTCCAGGAAGAAGGGTGTTTATTACAAAAGGCACGGCTACCATCCAGGCTTGATAAGCACTTCAAGCCTTTCCCACAAGTCCAACGTTCAATGTCAAACTCGAACGTTGAACTCGCGAATCAAATCGCTACATGCCCATTCCGCCCATACCACCCATGCCGCCCATTCCACCCATGCCGCCCATTCCACCGCCGGGCATTGCATCCTCCTCTTTCTTGGGAATATCGGTGATGATGCATTCCGTTGTCAAGAGAACCCCTGCAATGCTAATCGCATTCTGCAGCGCGCTCCTTGCCACCTTCGTTGGGTCTATTACACCAGCATCCATCAGATTGCAGTAGATTTCCTTTTCAGCGTCATAGCCAAATGCCTTATCCTTGGATTCCAGTATCTTCCGGACAACCACGGAGCCTTCAAGCCCTGCGTTTTTAAGTATTTGTTTTGCAGGCGCGGACAGGGCGTTCTTAACAATCTCAGCCCCCATAGCCTCGTCCCCCTTTAGTTTAAGGTCGCTTAGCGATTCCGCAGCCCTTAGTAGCGCAACGCCGCCGCCGGGCAGAATACCTTCCTCTACCGCAGCCCTCGTGGCGTGCAAGGCGTCTTCAACGCGCGCCTTCTTCTCCTTCATCTCGCTTTCCGTAGCAGCCCCGACAAATATCTGAGCGACGCCTCCGGCGAGCTTTGCTAGCCGTTCCTGCAATTTTTCCTTGTCGTAGTCTGAAGTGGTAATCTCCATCTCATTGCGAATCTGTTTGATACGCCCGGAAATAGCCGCAGCGCTGCCTGCGCCCTGGACGATTGTCGTGTTATCCGCATCGATGGTAACCTTCTTCGCGCGTCCCAGTTCCCGAATATCCACGCTTTCCAACTGAATGCCCAGGTCCTTGAATACGGCCTTGCCATCGGTAAGAACGGCGAGATCGTCAAGCATTGCTTTTCTGCGGTCACCATACCCCGGCGCCTTAACTGCCGCGCAGCTAATGGTGCCCCTCAGCTTGTTGACAACGAGCGTGGCTAATGCCTCCCCCTCTACGTCTTCTGCAATTATCAAGAGCGACTTTCCCGTCTTTGCGATCTTTTCCAGAAGGGGAACCAGTCCTTTGATGGATGATATTTTATCCTCATAAATCAAGATATAAGGATCTTTAAATTCTACTTCCATTGTATCGGCGTTGGTAACGAAGTGCGGTGATAAATAACCGCGGTCAAATTGCATACCCTCAACCACCTCAACGCTGGTATCCAGACCTTTTCCTTCTTCAACGGTAATGACGCCATCCTTGCCGACCTTTTCCATCGCATTAGCAATCATCTTTCCAACCTCGATATCGTTGTTTGCTGCAATTGAGCCGACGTTGGCGATCTCAGTCTGGTTCTTGATGTTTTTGCTCATCTCTTTCAGCTTCTCTACCACCTTTTCCTGCGCCTTGCGCATGCCCCTGTTGAGCGCCATGGGATCCGCGCCCGACGTTACATGCTTCAACCCCTCAAGGAATATCGCCTCAGTAAGCACGGTAGCCGTGGTTGTGCCGTCTCCTGCAATGTCACTGGTCTTGGACGCCGCCTCGCGCACTAACCTTGCGCCGGTATTTTCATAAGGATCACTTAATTCGATTTCCTCTGCGACCGATACGCCATCCTTGGTCACCGTGGGACTTCCGTACCCCTTATCCAGTACGGCATTTCTCCCCCGCGGACCCAAGGTAACTTTAACCGCCCTGGCAAGTTTTGAAACGCCTCGAGCAATAGCGGCCCTTGCCTCTTCATTGAAGGCTAGTTGCTTCGCCATTGAATACCTCCTTTCAACATACGAATCTTTTACTGAAAGCTAAAATAAGTAGAAATTATACATAGTTTTTATTGTGGAGCAAAAGCAGTGCCGTACAAAGGCTGCGATGGCAAAAACAACATAACAAGTATTAATTCAAGGTATTACAATTGCTTATCGACTAAACATCATGGCGCAGATAAGCACCTGATATGTCATTGTGACAGGATAAAAATTGCGTCCCGAACAACGCCTGTCATTATGACATAAGGCCTTGTTTTTGTGTTTTCATGTTGACTTTTAAATTGCTTATGGCATATATTTGACTACGTGTAACACTTTAATACACCTTGTTATATTTAAGCATGCAAAGAACTACGGGAACCACAGATTTCACAGATAAAACATTGGTAGCACAGGGGTTTATCCCTTGCCAATGCCGACCATAAAGGTCGGCGCTACAAAAAAACCGTCGCTGTAGCTCAGGGCTTTAGCCCTGATGGACGCTTGCATTGTACGTCGCGCTAAACCTCCACACAATGCTTGACAATGCCTGTATCTGTGTCGAGCGCAATGTTCTACAGAGGCATCTTCAGATGGTTCAGGCTACAATCCTGAACCGGCTGACAGAAATGCTGGAGTGTTGGCGCAGGGACACGGCGCCCGTGTCCCTGCGTGTGAGCATAAAAAAGTTACCGAAAGGACTAATTTAAATGTATAGGAATTTCAAAACTATTTCGTATCGAGGGGTTTTATCCCCCGCCATTGGCTGACCACGAGGG
>Ga0315281_10003202_pt1 | contig 24054 bp, 22 predicted proteins | sample YL17G07_0_MG_FD_204540 | JGI IMG/M metagenome (GOLD analysis project Ga0315281, IMG submission 204540) | Sediment microbial communities from Yellowstone Lake, YNP, Wyoming, USA - YL17G07_0 | ecosystem: Environmental > Aquatic > Freshwater > Lake > Sediment | place: USA: Wyoming | collected... | reverse complement strand
CAAGATGTTTTTGGCATAGGAGACCGGCATGGATAGTAGAGGAGAGAGCATAGAAGTAGTTACAATTCCTCTTGCTTCGCGAACTAAGGCAAAGTACGCGTGCTCTTCGGTAGGACTCAACGCTTTGGATTTTCTGCGTTCTTGCGGAGTCTGATGACTTGGAAAACTAAGGCCGAGCTCGCTAAGGCTCACTATCCGAATGCCTGCTCTTTCGAGCACTTCTCGGACCTCTTTGGCAATGCTCATGCACACAAGGATTAGATCCGCTCGAGGTGAGATTTTCGAAATCAGTGCCTTGTATTCGACTGCTTTACCAATGTCTATCCTACTGAAACTCTTGGGCTTGATCTCGATGTAATATTCGTGGTCATTCTCATCTTTTGCGTAGAGATCGACTTCTCTCTTCCCGCCTAGGTTTAATCTCCGGGAGACCACTTTAGGCCTGAGTTCGGGCAGTATCTTCCGCAGGTTCTGCGCTACGAACTGATCGAGCTCTCCCATCGGTTACACCAGAAAACTATATTGTACACAATGCACCAGTGCTCTACGGCCGGCCGGCTCTGCTGATTGCGGTCTCTTTGATCATTGCTTTCGTTCTGTTTTGGGAAACAGTCTAAGCTCAAACACGTGGAGTGTCTGTTTTGACCAGTGTCCAAATACCGCTGCCCAAACCGGAACTGTCACCAAGACCACGATTATGTACCATGAAGGAATAGCTCCGCTTGGGATAGTGAGATAGCTCCACCGTGCTGTCCAGTCAGAAGGCTGAATCCATTTTCCAGGCAGGGTGTCTGATGGAAGCGGCGAGATGGTGCGGCACAGGAACTAGGAGATATCCTCTAACATGATAGAGAACAATGTTGTGGCAGCGCCCAGAGCAGCGGTGTAGCTCTTCTCAATTACCTTACTTGTGCCAAGAACGTCATCGATGAGAGGAGAAAACCCAACAATAAGCCCGGGGTTCAACCAAAACTCAAAACTCACCGAACCCTTGTTTTCCCGATTCTCGCGTAATCGGCACTCAGCAACACTAACGTGGAACCAATGTATGAATTATTTGGATTCACGGTTTGCCATATTTTTTCTTGCTTTGGAGAAATCATACTTTTCGCATTTCCACAATGCTTGTTGACGATTCAGTTGGTCAGTTCGATATGATGTTTGAATCGAGAGGAGATATCGGCAATGGTTGTTGGTAGGCCGGGGGAAAACCAGCAGGTATTGTTAGTGTCTTTGCTCAATCCTCCTCAGAATGCGGACGTTGCCTACGGGCTACCAATTAGCTTGTCCGAAGCCTCTGATCTGTGAGATTGCTAACGGAGTATTGCGCGGCATTTCCTGCAGAAGGACGCCCCCGGCTTGTTGTTGGTTCCACATTTTGCACATACTACAGTAACTTGTGATGTCGCCGTTGGTTTGGACATGGTTAGTGGTAGTCGCGTTCGATCCCGAACACAGAATCTGGCGTTTGGCCTATTGGCGAAACCACAAGTTGGACATACCTTCACGCCGGGAACTCCGATCTGTTTTGGAATCAGCCTTGTACCATCCTTTGTGCAGAAGACCGCACCGGGTCGGTTCAAGGTTCCGCAGCGCGGGCAAGCACGCCCGACTTGCATGAGTGCAGACTGAGTCCTCCTACGTCTGGATCGGACCACATATACACCCACTATTAGAGCAGCGAAAATACCCACCAATACGGGTATGGCGTACATGATAATTCGGTCGAAATACGTTCGATATCTTATGACCGGAGCAAGGTTTTCTCGTGGGCCTGTGTACACCAAATCAATTTGATTGCCGGTGTAGATACGAGCGTCTTCAAACGGGCTAACCGAGACGACCTCAGCATCTTTCGGAAGGACGATCGAGAGATTCCCTTGGCTGCCAAGCGTGGTCGGGACGCCAGAGAAATCCAGACGCCATTCCAGAAAGCCCTTTGACGCAAAACTGCTCAATTTCCAAGTCTGCTCAAGAATGAACAGCTGTCCTTCCGAATAGACTCTAGAGGCGATCGAGGTTCCCGTAACGTTTGCCCCTGATTCTTCTCGGATTGACTGAACCTGTGCGTCTATAAACGAACTAGTGCTCCTAGACTGGAGGTTGCTGGTCTGTGCGAAATAGTTGCTAAGATAATTCAGAAGCTGCGTGTCCGCCAGAATGTATGATGCGTCTTTCGACTCGGCCGAGCCACCATCATTGATAGCGAATTCTACGGAATTCCAACTTGTTGGTGGAACGTAGGTGTACGCTTGGCCAGAGTGTCCTAGCTCACTCAATATCGAGACGGGTGCGGTGCCTGAGCTACCGCCTGATGTTAGGCGGTCCACTACGTCGTGAATTATGGCTGACGCAATGTCAGGTGCTGACCACCAGACAATCCAGTATTCCATTGTCTTGTCGCCTGGGAAAACCACGCAGTTCCACAACGGACATTTTCCATTTTTCGCACCCGAATTCAGATTCCAGACTTCGGTGCTTAGTCCAAGAGCAAACGCAATATCAGCGCCTAGGTTAGCCCCCTTTCCCAACAAGTCCATGAAGGTGTCCCATAGTTGGCTATTCGCTTTATCGATGAGATCCTCGCCGTCTATTATGGATACAATCTTCTCTGCAACCATTGTCCAGATTAGAACTGATAGAACCACGATTCCAGCATTCCCCAGACGTTGTTTCGCGTATTGCACAGTTTCGGGGCATAGACTTACCTTGCTCCAGCCGCCATCGGCTTCGAACAATATGAAGTCGGAAGCACCGACGGTGGCCTGCTTTCTCTCCACGCGGTAACTATTCCCTTGTAGATCTCGGTAGCTACCGTCCACCGTAATTGTGAATGGCATACATCGCGAGATGAGCCAAACAGAATAGAATCGCGCCGATTGTCCCAGGTCAAGATCGCCGGACCAAGTTAGGTCTCCCTCCACATTTGTCGCTATTGAGCTCGAGCCGCTGACAAAACCTATTGAAACGAATTTGGCAGCCGAATCTCCAACATTCGTGATAGTTACTGTGGCTCTCACTTCGTTCAATATCCACTTCAACTGCTTTGTCGGTAACGGAATCGAGAGACCTGCAACAGGTATGTGAATGAATGATGACTCGGTGTTGTAGTCTAAGGTCACGACAACTTTCGCAGTCTTCGAGCGTTGAATTGTGGTTGATGTGGTCGTCGGCGTGAGGACCGTGCTTGCTGAACGAGAATCCACTGTTTGCGTAGACGTTGAAGTAGCTGTCGTGTACGATACTTGGGTGTTTGTAGCTGTGGAAAAAATAGTCGATGTGGCAGTATAGTATCTCGTCGAAGTAATCGAGATCGTGCTTGTAATGTACTGCGTAAGCGTAGTCATCAAAGTCTGAGTAACCGTACTTGCGAATCCCTGTCTGACTGCTACGTCTCCAACGGACAACAGACTCAGACTGATCAACATTATCGATAGGACGAGTCTTCGCGTTCTTGCTAGATTAGTCATCTTGATCATCCGCGTCGACTGCCTTCTGTGCTCCACCGATGGCTATCACTACGCCGAATAGGAACATCAACGCGAGCGGATTAGAGATCGCCTGCGCTGCCGCTGTTACTGTCGAGGTAATGGTTGGCGAGTATATGGTCGTGGACGTTAGGCCGGTTAATGTGGTCGTCGTCCATGTAGGGTTGCCGATTACAGTACTCCAGACAGTTGTCTGGGAAGTCGTAATCTGGGTCGTGTACAATTGAATCGTGCTTGAAGTGGTTGTCCATTGACTCCGTATTATTGTGGAGGAAGTCGTCTGAGTCATAGTCATGGTAATGGTGTGTGGTCTTACGTAGAAGGTGCATGAGGCCTCATTGTTCGCATAATTGGATTCCTGAATCAAATGATCAGCATTCGCGACTACTTTGAGCGTGTGCTGTCCATCTTCAGCAGTCCACTTGTTGTTGGTATACCAAGTCCCCGAAGAGCCAGCAGATAGGCTGTCGCGTTCTGTGCTGAAGAGAACTCCGTCCAAGTAGGCATCTATTTCGACATTCTCTGCGTTCGTGCCGCCGCTGTTTCCGACGGCGGCATAGAACGTTACCTGATCCTCCTGCAATGGATTCGCGGGTGAAACCCAGCAACGAGCAACATTGATGTCTGCCGGACCTCCCACCACGTCTATCCAAGTAGTATCGGACGCACAACTGGACTGCGGATGGGCCGCTTGATCTTCTGCCCCTTGGTACTCACCACGCGACATGTAGAATGTCGTCGTTGGTGTTGCAGGAGGCTGAGTTCCGGTGCATACTTGCAGCGTGAGCGTTGATTTCCCAGGAGGATTACTCGCTGTCGACTCGATACTGAGAATCTGCCCGGCATAGATGTTGAAAGGACCAACGTAGTATGTACTGCCATCGGGCTCATAATCGGTAATTGTTCCAATGCCTGAGAAGCTGGAGTAGACGTAGACAATGATTGTCTCTCCAACCGTGAATGACCCGCCATATTGGTTCGGGCCTTGCCCTCCACGATTCGTGTATATGTCCACAGAACCGTATTGGTAAGGCTTCGAGGCATGCACTACCAGATCAGCTAACTGCGGGACGCTAAGCGCAACGGCCAAGACAAGAGCCAGGATAACGAACTGCCGCAGCAAGTTTACCGCCGCTGACGCGTAATAGGTCCGATTAACGACAATGGTGAATTGCCACGCGTGAAACCCCGGCTCACCGTGGTTATGACAAAGACGAGAATCAGGGTTATGATAGCGTGGAGTCTAGCTCTCCTAGGCGTTCTAAGCAAGCTCAGATACTCCGGTTTACAGACATCGCGACGGGAATTATTGATTTGCGATGGCGTACGTCATATGTGTCTCATGTGGTGTGAACACGCACGAGGGCTCACGTCCCTGTAGCATTACCATGCTTCAGAAACGCCTTGATCGAGCCCTAACGGTCGTTTGATAATGCCTTAGGGAATACAAAGTGTTATGCCATCTTTCAGCAAGTTTTCGAAAGAATAGCTAATGCAGAGAATGCATGATATCGCCAAAGTTCTGTTTCCGACATTATTGATTTTCTCTGTGATTCCGGTATCTCTGACCGCAACTGTTCGCGGCCAGAACTTCACCGCAACGCATTACAGCACAACAACAATCACCAGTAATATGTCGACGCCTGTTCACGAGGTGCTAGTTCTGTTCGCAAGGGCGAGTAATCGCCCATGCACTTATGCGTATACTACGATTTCCAACGTGAAGGCTGGACAGAGATTCGTGGGCGACATAAGTGTCATGCCAAGTTCCCCATCCTTACCTGTCCCTAGAACTGACTTCCACCTTTTCAATTCCACCGGATTTGACACTTTTCAGAGCACAGCCTATTCTTCGCCTCGATGCGGAACGCCCGGCGCCTACATTAATGTTCGAGAGATGGTGAGCCATCACGTCGACTTCGCTTTTCCAAAGGACGGCGGCTATTACATGGTGTTCGTGAATCTCTCGTCGGACAATGCGGAGAAAATTGTCATGACGGGAGTCTTATTCGGCTTAGTGTCCGTGGTTGAAGTATTCACGACCGTTGAGACGTGGGGAATACTCTTACCTGAGGCCATCTCATTCATAGCAGTTTCCACAATCGGCATCGTTCTGCTGGTTGCACTAAGGATTGCGAAGGATAGGCGTCACCGGGCTTCTCTTGACATGCGGGGTTGAGAAGGGCTCCCGAGAAATTCGATCCTTTGGATTCCAGCATCACGCAGCCGCTGTGACAAGTAATAAAAGCGAATACGGCCCTACTCATCCCACCATTGAGCTAGGAGGTTCGATTAGTGAATCCGCGAATGCGCCGGCTCCTTCAGAAAGTCCTTGCGATGGCGCTTTATGCGATCGGAATCCTTGCCGTGGTCCTAGCTTTTGTGCCAATCCAGTTCCCTAACTGGTGGCCGAACATTCAGCTGCCCACTCTCGTCGTTCTTCCTGCTGTACAGATCACGTGGTGGCCACTTGTCATCGGCATTTCGCCGGCCTCTCACTATCTTGCTCGACTTTTCCTGACCCTGGCTTTCGGATTAACGATCTTCCTACCGCAAGTTGAAGTGACGTTTGTCTCGATGCTTCGTCGCCGGAGTCCGATTGGTTCGAAATATGTTGATCGCAAAGATTTCACGTGCCCGAGCTGCGGCACCGTAAATCGTCCAGGCGTGCAGTTCTGTGTGAAATGTGGGAGTGCAGTCTCGAGTGGCACAAAATTGTGGGGCGCTCAAGTAGGACAAGTAGGTGGTGGCCTTACTGGCTTGATTAAACTCCTACTCTTAATAGCTGCAATAATGGCGTTTTTCCTTGGACTCTTCGACCTCTCCATATACTCAGCATTGACTCAAGTTCTCGGAACGGAGTCGGGTTCAGTTCTGTTTGCGACTCTGGTCTCCACCATCCCCGCCTTGGCAGGTTATGTAGCCTTGAAAGAGAGCGCCTTCAGGAGATTCGGCTCATTTCGAAAGTTTGACAGGATTGTATATGGGAACGTAGTCTGGATTGTTTTCGGACTGCTATTCCTACTGCTTTTTGCTTACGCGTTCTTCGGCCCGCCGCTAGATCTAATTGGAAGTGTTCTTTTGATGTGGATCCAATTGGCTCTCGGAATTACACTTCTGATTCATCCGATCCTCAGGAGAAAGGTTTCGAAAAGCGTTCCACTACCGTATCCATAGACAAAGCCTGAGCAGTGTGAGAGAAGGCTGGCTCTCCCGCAGAATTCAAGATAATGTTGCTAGCGCAGCCGTGTTCTGCACCGCCGACAGAATGTCGCCGTCGCCTTGTTGGGTGTATGGCATGATGGACAAAGAATCGTTCCCGCTGCTGGTGCGGCTGGGCCTCGCTGTTGGACCTGCCGCTTTCTAAGCACAAGGACAGCGACGATGACCAAGCCAACGACTGCAATGGCAGTGATGCCGTAGGCTCCCGTATCGGTCGGAAGAATCGCTACGGTGCTTGTTGTAGTCTCGGTACTGGTGAACGTCAGGTTTTCCGTCTTTGTCAGGCTAATGCTTGTGGTGATGTTTGATGTCTCAGTTATTGTGGCGGTCGTAGTGAAGTTTTCAGTCATCGTAGAAGTGAAGTTGGCGTTCGGGATAAAATTGGGTACGAAATAAGCAGCTGGCGACCCAATCGAAATCGCCAGAGCGGTGGCTGGAACACAGACTACGAGGAACATTGAAACAACAAGTAACACGGACGCAATGTGAGGTGCGACGAACCTTTTCAAAGGATGTCACCGTACGTTAACTCGGAGTAGATATTAATGACTTGCGAAGACGGCGCCTCTATTGCTTGGCGCCACAATGTTTGCAGAACGCTGCCGTGGCCGGTATGCTATATCCACATCGGATGCAGGATACTCCTGATGAGTCCACTTTACGATCTGACTCAACTTTTTCCTCAACGGAGAGTGATGTCTCGCGGTCTTTCGACCTCTCAGTCCGATCCCACGCCCTAGTCTGATCGATTCTTTCCCAGACTCGAGTCACGGCTTCCAAAATCCGACTACCCATACGCCAAATCACTATGCTGCCAACAACAACGACTCCGATTTGGAACATCGTGATTGATAGGTCTCCGCCATGACTTTGAACAACGCTCAGCGTCCAGAGGATTATTGGGACACAGACGGCAATTGTGATCCAAAGCTCTTTGCTGAACGCCCCCATCAGGATCAGCCAACAGGCCGACCTATCGACTCATGAGGATATACGACTATAGCAAATGCTCTTGGTGAGCTATTCTATTCCTTCGGACTGACGCACGATAAATGTAAAATGTGTGTCACAGTGTGTCTCAAGCCTGTAGCGGTGCAAGTTCATAGCGAATTAGTTTTGACTGTGTCAAAGAGGAATGGATATGGCTAGAGTCGTAACCTGTGAACGTGACGAGTACCGATTTCGGAGGAAGATATCGTCCGGAGGAATGGGGCTGGTCTGGGAAGCAGAATCAACCAAGAAAGGGAAGCATCGCGTAATTGTCAAAGAACCGCTGATAGATGGAGACAACGATCAGATCAAAATTGAGAAGTTGTCACTGGAGGCCGCTATACTGCGCTCCATTAATGATGAGCTGAACGACCGCAATGACCAGGCTCAACAGGTGATTCGCGATCATGTAGTGAGGTACGTCGACCAACTGATCGATCCAGTACACCCTCTACTGGTTCTGGAGTTCCTCGATGGTCAAACCGTGACAGAAGCACAGAAAGGGAAACCACTGCGTGAGAACCTTGCCGTGCAATATGCGTTGAACATTCTAAGGGTTATGCATGCTCTACACTCAAGAGGAGTTATTCACAGAGATATTTCCCCTGACAACTTTGTTGTGCATCCATCGAGAGGACTCGTCCTCATTGACTTCGGAACGAGTGCCGTTATTCACGGCTCGTTGGCTAGTACAAGCCCTCGACGTGGCCGGATAATTTTCAAGAGAGGCTATTCGGCTCCTGAGCTTCTTGATGGAAATTCGGATGAGCGAACAGACATATTCTCGGTAGGCGCAACCATGTTTTATCTTCTAACCGGAAAGAGTCCGGGCGTGTTCATGGCCGATCCGCGATTGGGACTGAGTAAGGCTCCGCATGAGGTCAATTCCCTCGTTTCTAGACGCCTTTCTGAAGTTGTGAGGAAGGCAATGTCTCCAGAGCCTGTGAGAAGGTATCAGTCAGTGCCGGAAATGTATGACGCTGTCCGAAAGGGCGTTACAGAACAATCAGCGGTCCCGACAATTACGCTTGGGGGAGTTGTATACGAGTTGGTGACCGAGGTCGCGGAAATTGGCAGGGAACATACATGCGACGAGGGCTGTAGATCGGCGGGATTTACTCCTCTCCAGGTGGAAGTCTACGACCCACAACACTTCATAGAAAAACATCATGTTCGGATCTGGATCGAATCGTCGGGCGATTGTCTAATACAGGACCTCAGAACAGTAAATCGAACAGCCGTCAAAGGTCCGAGAAACAAGGAATTTCGAGTTTTGCCACCTTTAACAAAAGAGAAACTTGAGAACAAGGACACAGTGGCATTAGCCTACAAACCATCCAAAGGCCCTTACGTGACATTTGTTTTCAATTCTGAAAACTACCGACCAAGTTAGGCTCGCTGGTTCACAGGTTTTAAATGCTGACCGGCGCGGAATATGCTTAGGCTGTAAGGCGCACCGAGACCTTTGATCAGGAGACTTCTCGCTGATTTACTTCTGTCGATCATCCTACTGATGATGTTCGCGACGACCGTTAATGCGGTTGCTTTGAACGAGGGTGAAGCCGGAGCATTTGCACCAAGCCGTAACCAGCGGCTAGACTCGAAGCACGTGCCTTCCCCATCTCAAATGGTTGCTGTGTCTAGTAATGCGAACTGCACCACCGAGGAGAACCAACTTGAACTAAACGTCACGCTTTCGATTGACAAGTCTTCATATCGAGTTGGAGATCAGATCCAAGCAAATGTCACCGTGAACAAACCTTCGACAGTCGTGATGAATGTTTCAAGTCCTACTCGCAATGGCACAATCACATTTGACATTGCCCAACAACCCTACGTGCATGTTCAAAGCCTGTCTGCTTCTATTGTCGGAAGATGGAGCATAAAGGTCAGCGCTTCGAGTCTATGCCCTAGACCAGAAGCACACAAAATTGCACAAAGGGAATTTGACGTTGTGTCTCCATTGTCGTATACGTTCACAATATCGATTATCGGTCCTCCCGGAGTAGCGCTGACCGAGGGTGGTGAGGTCATCTCTTACATCGAACTTCAGAACAAGACGTTATCCTTCTTGGAAGGTACAACTCATGTGGTCAGTGTCAGTCGCGCCATCGAGACTGGAGAAGGCGTGCGGTATTATTGCGAGAGTAACCGCGTAACAATTAACTCAACTGGAAGTTGGGCTTTTGTTTATGTGAAGCAGTATCGTCTTAGGATTACGACTGATCCGCGCGGCATTAGCTCCGACTTGAATCAAGACCTCTGGCTACCTGTAGGGCCAGATACGTCGCTACCACTCGCGCCAGACACAATAAGCGCGTCTGACTCGAGGATTCGATATGTCTTTGTGGGATGGCAAATTGATGATCAGCGACCGGAAAGATACCCGGCTCTGATTAGGGCGGACAGCCCTCACGTTGCTGTTGCTCAGTACGAAGCGCAATACCAGTTGATTATTGACTCCCAAGGAGGATTTGGCAACCCGCAGGGAGCTGGATTTTACGACTCCGGGTCGACAGTGGCCTTCTCGGTGACATCTCCAGTAGGCATTCTGATTCAGCAAGTTTTCGTTGGATGGACAGGCGACTACGTAGGATCTTCAACACAAGGCTCTGTAAAGATGGATGGGCCGAAGGTAGTATCGGCCACGTGGGAGACCAGCTACAATCAGGTCATTATCCTTTGGGTGCTAGGGTGCATAGCAGTAGCCGCCGGATACTTCTGGAGGAAAGGCAAGTTTCCATTGCCGCTGCTCAAGGGCACAACAGGCAAACCAATCGCGAAGCTATTGTTACCAAATTGGTATCGCGTGGGCTCACTTAGTGACACAGGCAAGATACGGAACAACAACGAGGATGGAACTCTAGTACTCGAAACCATGTCTAGTTATGAATCTGAGGCACGATCTGCTATACTCTGCGCAGTGGCTGATGGAGTGGGAGGAACTGCGAAGGGTGAAGTCGCTTCGAGACTCACATTGGGAACGGTTGGACATGAAGTAACAGCCAGACTGCTCGCAGATCCAAGTCAGGATAGAGCCGTAGTTCTGCAAACAGCAATCAAGGCGGCGAATGAGACGGTCGTCCGGTACGGGGAGCAGCACCAAGAGAGCGTGAATCTGGCGTCAACCATCGTGGCCGCATTCATTGACGGGAATGCGGCTATCATAGCACACGTCGGTGATTCGAGGGCATACCTAGTCACAAAGGACGATATCAAACAACTAACCAAAGATCATTCTCAAGTTCAAGAGTATGTTGACCTTGGAAAAATATCTGCAGAGGAAGCCAAGAGCTATCCCGGACGGAACATCATCACAAGAGCTATCGGGGCATCATCTGAACTTGACGTTGATATGTTGCACAATCTCATGATATCGCAGGGCGACACGATCTTGCTTTGCTCGGACGGCCTATGGGATCTTGTGGATAATGAGGAGATCAAGCAAGTCCTGCATAGCACGATTGATCCACAGGAGGCATGTAAGAAGCTTGTCGAAACTGCAAACGGGCGCGGCGGGAAGGACAACATATCCGTCATAGTTGTGCGATCTGAGCGTGGGTAGCCACACTACTCAAGCAAAGAATGCGTGGGACACATAGGATGGGGCTGCACAAGGGCAATGTCATAAACGGATATCATGACTCCTACACAATCCAATCGCTCATTGGTTGCGGAGGACTCGGATGCGTTTGGAAGGCAAATGCCGCCGACGGAACGATAGTTGCAATTAAGGAACCCTTGACCGGCACGCCACAAGATCAAATGAATCTGGAGAAATTACAGATAGAGGCAGACGTGCTCGAGAAGCTTACTGGATCAGGAGAATCCGTGATCTCCACAGACCCACCTACCAAGCGACCATTATACAATCTGGATTCCTCTGTAAGAAGTCACATCGTTCAGTTCAAAGACTTTGGGAAATCCCCTCCCAGAAAATTGGTCCTACAGTTTGTCGAAGGCACCAGTCTCGACAAGAAAACTCGCGCCGGACTCTTGACGCCAAGTGAAGTGGATGAATACATCACAGTGATTCTTCAGGTCGTCAAGGCTCTACACGAAAACAATATTCTTCACCGCGATATCTCTCCGCACAATCTTATCACCACGTCTGTTCAAGAAATGGATCCTGTACTCATTGATTTTGGGACTGTCAAGGTTGGATTCCAGCAACTTTCTGCGTCAGTTCTTGCGGAGTCAGTTATCCAGAAAGCAGGTTACTCGGCACCCGAGCTAACTCTAGGATTGGCGAGCCCAAGCTCAGACCTGTACTCAGTTGCAGCCACGATGCTGTTTCTGTACACAGGCGAGAACCCCGTTGGCGCTGGCATGCTGAAGGGGGGTGAGCTCGATGAGAACAACAAGCTCGTCAGAAAAATGGTGCCCGAAGAACGGCGCCAAACAATAAGAAAAGCACTGAGCTACATACCCAGTCTGCGATACCAGACAGCAGACGATATGCTCGCCGCGATTGCAGGAGTTCAGATTCTAACATCGAAACCTCACATTGTAGCTAGTGGTCGAAAATACATACTGACTGGTTCGATGATCATTGGCCGGAATCATCAATGCCCTCTGCCGGACTGCCGTGGAAAGGGCTTCTGGCATCCACCAGACATTCTGATCAACGATCTCCAGCAGTACGTTAGTAAACATCACGCGAAAGTGCAACTGGACAGCAAGGGTACTTGTTGGATAGAAGATCTCTCCTCGATGAGTCAAACCGCAATTAGGAGATCGACAGGACGGAACTTCGAAATACTAAAGCCAAGTAAAGGGTATAAGTTGGAGGACGGAGACATCATCGCGCTTGCATATAGTCCAACTAAAGGCCCCTACATGACCATATCCTACCATGAAAGTGACTCGAAGACTGTCTGATTACTTCACTTTTTGCATTTGTCTTAACGTTTGGAAGATACATTGTCGGCATCGGTTTCTTCTCACTCTCCAATCCGCCTAATAACAAAGCATATTTCCCCTAAGCGAGGACTAAAGCTGAGGATTATGGTACAAAGTCCGGTGTCTCTGCGTTGCACGCAGAACAGGACGCATGTCAAGGTGAATTCTCCAGCAACGCTCTTCGTCGCGATAGACCTGAACGCATCAGCGGTAGTAAGTCAATCCCCAGCACGAAATCCACTTAACATTGCGTTAACCATCGACTGTAGCGGCTCCATGCAGGAAGATAACAAATTTGACTTTGCACAGGAAGCCGCAGTTTCATTAGTCAAGTCGTTGCGCCCTACGGATACCATTTCCATCGTCTCGTTCGAAACGAAAGCGCGCGTAGAGGTTCCGTTAACACAAGCTAGCGATCCGTACTATCTGGAGAAATCGATCATAGCAATTCCATTAGGCAAAGAGACGGATCTATATGAAGGTCTCCGCCTCGCATGGGAGCAGATTCGCCAAGCGGCGCGCCCCGGAGTTGTCAGTCGAGTCATCACGATTACGGACGGTGAGCCTACTCACGGCAAAACGAAGGAAAAGGACTTCGTCAAATTGGCGGAAGAGATTGGGCAGAGCGGCATACCTGTGACAACCCTCGGAGTTGGTATCAAGTACAACGAGCGGCTGCTGATGTCGATCTCTCAGGCGACAGGATCACTTTGGTATCACGTCTCCAATGCTTCCTTCATGAGCGACATCTTCTCAGAGGAAGTCACACAGATGTCTCGCACTGTCATGCAGAACCCTATCTTAACGATAACGCCACACGAAGGAACAGAAATTTTGGACGCCTACACAATGAGGCCCATGGTGAGCAAGCTCCTCTTGCCTCTGACTCATCCGCATTACGATTTCAAACTAAAAGACATCGTGACCGGCGAGGACCAGACTGTTTTTCTGAGACTCAGAATACCGGGTCGTCCCGCGGGTCAATATTCATTGCTACGAGCGCAGCTAGGCCCACAGACTTCCGAGTTGACTATTGTATCTACCGAGGACGAGCAGCTTGCTAACGTGGAATCTGATCCCTATCCTAGATTGCTGTGGGTAGCAGGCGACGGCCTAACGCAGGTTCAACACTGGCTCGACGGGGAAACACATGCTAAGGTAAGCGCCGAAACCAGACTCCGCACTCTCGTAGCAGACCCGAACTTGGCCACTGTGGTACGTTCAAATCCGAATTTGGACACGGCGGTCACACAACTCCGACAAGTCCACGATGAAGCGACGCGAATCGCTCCCGGCAATATGAGCGAAGATGATAAAAAGCGGCTGAGGCAACAGACTACTGTATTGAAAAGGAGATAGGATAATAATTGTCTAAATGCCCGAACTGCAATCAAGCCACATTGCCTGATGACATATACTGCGGTAGTTGTGGTCAGCCTCTCCAAGCTGTTGCTCCAACAGCATCAGCAATGCCCACCGGCTCTCCTCTTGGTGGCGCTCAGATCGGATGCCCCGTATGCGGACACATGAATGAGCCAGACGCACTCTACTGTGAAGTTGACGGAGCCCCTCTAAGGGCTGGTGCACCCAGCCAGATAGCAGCCACTGGCGGTGGTGGTCTTGGCTTCTTGATCATGCCGGACCACAATGAACTCTCGCTGTCTCAAGCTACACGCACAGTTGGACGAGCAGACTTGGTGAAGTTTGTGAAACAAGAGCAGACTACTGAGATCGGACGCGCCCATCTTACTCTCTCACAGGAGAATGGAGTTTACTATCTTCAGGATGGGGGGCCCGATCCCAGCAATCCTCAAGCATGGAAACCAAGTGTCAACAAGACCTACCTTAATGGAGAGATGCTCCAGCCGGGAGAGAAGAGACCACTGAAGCCCAACGATGTCATTAGCGTTGCAGGGCTTGTCAACCTAACCTTCAAAACTCGATAGGTTTCAACAAGTCCTCTGACCTCGAACGGAGCACCAACCATGAGGTTCAGGCATGCTCTTAGTGGACGATCTATCGTACGCGAGTGTTCGGCCGCGCTTAAGTGACGGCACGCGTTCGAGCGTCAACTCGTCATTAGCGTTGAACAGACTTGACTTGTTGTTCCGGAATTCTTCTTGACCGATCTTGTGAGAAACTTGTCAGTCGACCAAAATTCAATAGTTCTACGGCCTCACCAGCAGTAGTCTCGGAGTCTAGAAGCGGGTGCAATTTGCAAGCAACCTGGCAGTCTAAGAAGGGAACTACGAACAATGAGAACCAGGATAGAGCACTTGTCGATCCAGAGCTCGGCCTATTCGTAGTTGCAGATGGTCTTGGAGGATATGAAGGAGGCGCCACTGCGAGCGCGATCGCCGTCAGTTGCATCAATGAATTCTTCAGGACCGAACTCCCCAAATTCTCCGATCTGCAGGCGCTCGTGCTCAGTTCAATTGACTACGCGAATTCGGCGATACGAACTCTTGCGGTTGAAAGAGACAATATGAGACAGATGGCTACAACGGTGGTAGTGGCAGCGGTAAGGCACGTGGAACTAATCATAGCTAATGTTGGCGACTCCCGAGCATACCTGCTCAAGTACGGCCGATTGAAAAAAGTTACACGTGACCATAGCGCTGCAGCTGATCTCACTGGGAAAAGGCTGTTCAGCGGAAAGCAGAGCCGAATTCGCACAAGCAGGAACATACTAACTATGGCTCTCGGATCATCTTCAAACGTGCGACCAGCTGTTTTCAGATCGACGGTGAACGATTTCGATCAGCTTCTACTTTGCACAGATGGCCTCTGGTCTGTTCTTGAGGACGACGTCATTGAGCGGACGCTAGCGGAAGATGGCAATCTCTTGGAAAAATGCAGAAACCTCGTCAGTTTGGCAGAACGAAACGGTGCGACCGACGACATAACCTGCGTACTCATCGACATTTCAAGGTAGAACAGATATATACATCAAAGAGCATACGGAGCCTCTCGATACAACCCAGCAGTTCTAGCTCAGTCCAAGACGGCAAGGGTGAACTAATGGAAAAGTCTTCTGAGACCGCCTTGCTCTTCTTGTTGCTATCTCTTCTCGCAATTGTCGTTTGTAGTGGATATGCTGGGGTTTCTGGGCTCTGCATAATTAACCTCCACTACTTTGCGGATACCGCGACGCCCACTACTGGTGCTGCTCTAAGCCCTGTTGGCAGTATGTTGGCCATTAGATTTACTCCACCAACGATCAATGTATCGCTCGTTGCCGTGCGTTTCTACATCATATCCGATCCAGATGCCTTTTTCGTGAGAATCTTTGACGAGAAACGGCAGCTGCTTCCGCAAAAGTGGACCCTTTCCCCAACCTCCACTGGATGGGTGACTCTCGATATCGCTGATTCGCCATTAATCTTCGACAGAGACTTCTACGTCGCATTGGAATACCTTTCACCGTATGGAGCAAATCCCGCGCTGGGTGCGACAGAGGGTAATCCTTCAGGCAGAAACTACGAAATCTTCTTCGACGGAAAACTGCAATGGCGACCAGACCCGTCAGATCCTTCCTACAATGCAACCCGCAGTTACATGATCGAAGCAGTTTTCGCGAATGGGCCTTTCCTCACGATAGTCTCGCCTTTTGCAGCGACAACCGGACAAGGATGCTACAAGATGGGAGATACAGTGGAGGTTACCACTCCTCCTTCCGTGAAGGACGGCGAAAGAATACTCGTATTTGACGGCTGGACTGGTGATTACAGTGGCAATGAAAGCAGCGCGAAAATTAAGATAACAAAGTTGGAAACAAAGATCACAGCCAACTATAGAACTATGTATCGCCTGGAGTTTGTTTCTCAGTTCGGCGCCATTCTGAACGGAAGTGGATGGTATGACGCCGGTAATTCGGTAAGTTTGGCCGCGCCGCGGCGCATCTGGGTGATCTTCGCTTTCGATAAGATGGAAGGTGACATTGGGAGTTCCAGCTACAAGGTGCAGTTTACGATAAATCGGCCCCTCGCAATTCGAGCATTATATCAACTTGACTTCATTGCGATCGCTACGCTTGACGCGGTGATAATGGGTGGAGGTTGCGTGCTCTGGTATTCCGCGAAGCGCCTTCGGGCTAGGAAGTTCCGAGAATGGAGCGAGGGCAGGGGTTGAACGAGATTACAATAGGTTCCAAAAAGGGAAAATCTGCTTGGCACTTTGATAGAATGACTACCAAGTTCTTGATTATCATGCTCCTCGTGATGACAATGCTTCCCACGGAGGCAGTGCAAGGATCTGTGAGGATCACAGCGGATAGTTGGCTGAGAAACCGGTTCGTCAAGACTGATGGAGATTCGGTGACTTACAATGCGGACTTGAATGGGTTGTACGTATGGAGTTTCGGAATGTGGAACCAAGGGGGCGGTCCGATTGTCAAGCCGAGTTTCTCGATCCTCACTCGGTACGCGAGTACAAGGTTCACTTATGTTAGTCCAAACACCGCTCGCATTACGAATGATGGAGGACGCACGCGATTGCTATGGACCGGTTTCAGTAACATCCAACCTGAGACGTGGGATGCAAGTGTCTACATAGAGACCAACATTGCAGTCAACTTCACTGCAGGCTTTGACTCGGCAAGAATTGTTTCCCCCTTGGAGATTACCACGCCTACCGCGACTCAAACAACTACTGTTATCGTTACTCCCCACCGAGTTTTTGATCGTCTGATTGTAGAGGTAGATGCTGATGACACGGGCCTAACGCGTGCTACCTACCTATCATCTTCACCCATTGTATCACCAGCTGATCGTAACGCAGGCTACTATTTCGAGAATGGGAGGACCTACGCCTACTGGGAGTTGCCTACCCACAGGCCTACTAAGATCAGTGTTCAATTTGCCGTCCAAAACAGGAATTATCCTAACGTTGTCTTCTTTAAGCCCCGAGTCCAGGTCGGTGCAGAACAGGCAAGGTGGGGGAGCCTATCCTCCGGCTCTAGCGTAAAAATGACGAATCCGATTATCGGGGAACTAACCTATTCAGCCTCTGGGTCGTATGATTGGGACTACGGAACACGACAGCGAAACGAAATCGTCTATGAGCACTGGCTGGCTTTTCTGAGAACGGTTCTGGTATATGTCGGCAAGACCAACCAGACGCAAGTGACCAACTTGATTCAAGGAAATACTACTACCAGCGCTGTGTCAATCATCGACACTCGCAATGTGGTCATGTTGATCGGCACGAGTTTGGCGAGCGTCATCCTCATCGCCCTTCTGATCAGAAGAAAGCGTCCGGTGGAAGATAAGACAAGGGTGTATCTCCTAGAGATCTGAAATCGGGCGTATGTCTAGATTGCTACCAGAACGTCTGACAATGATTCAGCTCCGCATTCTGTCAAAGTCCCGGAGTCTTAAGAGCCTAAGAGGACTTCTTTTCGTGCCTTCCGGACTCAGATTATAGTGGCGACGGTTCTTGTAGTAGTTGCAGTTGCAGCTCTGGTTCTGCAACAACCAAGCTATTCATAGACTCGCGTCGCATCAGAAATGGCGGCTGCGCAGTTGCCACAGAAATTGTTGTCTCTCGGATTTATCGATCCACATTTCGGACAGCTTATTCGAGAAGATGATCGGCGCCTCTTCGGCTGCCCATGTGGCTGACGCATAGTACGCCACATCTCAATCGCAATGATCGCCACAAGAACTGGGGTTATGATAATGAGTGACGTTTGGTCAAAGGTGACCAGAGACACCGTGAACGTTTGCGAAGAGATCAGTGTCTGACTTGACAACGAATAGATGGTATAGCTCTCTGTCTTGATTTGAGTCGTCTGAGGGACGAACGTTACGCTCACTTGTGCGACGTTTTCGTTTAGAAACATGAACTCGTACGAGCCGTCTTGTGGAGCTGTCCAGTCCAAGGCATAGGACTTCGAGTCTGCGCTTGCTACTAGTGGTTTATGGACCGGACAAGATTTGGACGCGACCCAGTTCTGATATGCGGCCTCGGTCATCAGATAGAAGTTGATTGGGAGACTGGACGAAAGTGCCCCGAAGATTCTCTGAGATTTCGTGGCATAGAATTTCATGTGACCATAGACGCCACAGTATTGGTTATCAGTGCCATCTATGCTGAAAGTGGAAGTGTACCATGAAGCGTCATTGAATGAAAGATGAATGGTCTGGGTAGAGCTCAAAGTAACGGTGTTTACGGTCGAGGCCACCATCTGCGTAAAGGTTTCTCTTGTTGTAGTGAGGCTCTGGCTACTAACATTCTGACTCCGAAGTAGGACTGGAATGATCGCCAATAGAAGTAGAGCCGTGACCAGCTTGGATGTGGATTGCAAGAACTAGCCTACCTCGCTTCCCAGGTGCGAAACATGCTTATGATTTCTTCTGAATAGATCACGATCAGGGACCCTCTAGCCGTAACGGAGTTGGACTAGATACACGGTCTAACAGTGCAACAACAGAATTTGAAGCCAAAAATGGCTGTTACCCGCGCGCGCAAACTGGAATCGATGACGAGCTCTTTTCAGCTCGAATCTTGTTTGCCCGTTGAACACCACGCTACCTCAATCCTCGAGATATCAGCTACTGTTGGTAGAAACTATAGAGTAAGTTCATAACGTAATTACAGGAAGGAACACCTGTTTAGTGGTCAATGAAATGCCCTTTTGCACATACTGTGGTGCGCAAGTAGATCCCACAAGACCATATTGTCCCAGCTGTGGAGCTAAACTGGAGAGGGCGGCATCTACTGCCACAGTTCAGATGTCGATGAAAGATAGAGGTAGTGAACTAGAGGACTCGATTGCAGACTACTTCAGAAAGTCGGGTCTTGATGTTCAGGCAAGAGTGAAAATGAGAGATCGTTTCGATGTATCTCACGAGATAGATGTTCTGGCTTCCAAGAGAGAAGACTATGGGAGCATTCAGATAGCGGTAGAATGCAAGCACGTTCAATCTTCTATAGACATTAAAGAAGTAAGGAACTTCCACGATAAGTTGTCCGCTCTAGGAATCACGAAAGGTGTTTTCGTATCAACTGGCGGCTTCACTGCTGACGCCGAATCCCATGCCAATGCGTTAGGGATAGAACTCTGGGACATGAAGATCGTACAAAGCAAGCTATCCAGTCTGCAGATTCCACAGAAGGATGTTATTCACGATGCTTTATCTTTCGACCCTGCATCAATTGGTCTCCTGAAACCCAGACACCTTAAGAACTTCCAAACCCTCTCAGAATCGATCCAACTTATGTACGTACCAGTCTACTTCGCAGATTATCATTGCTTCGCGGAGCATACCGTTGCGGGCAACTCGGTTGTCCTCGAAAGCAAAGGGACGGTGGCAATTGATGGTGTCAACGGGCGAGTCATTGACTCAACGTCAACTGGAATAGCGCCCGCATTGCCGAGAAACGGGGCTTTCATTGGATGCGCAACCATGCAGCCTCAGACTCTCACAAGCAATAGCTTGCCCCACGTGCCACTGACAATACCGGTTCCCAAGGTGGAGACAGTTCGCGCCAGAGACATTGCGAAAGCAGAACTTGTGAAGGCAATATCTTACAATTACGAGTACAGGACCACAAGAACCTCTGGATCGAAACTCCTGAAGCCCAGAAGGAAAGATGTGGATGTATTGGAGATTCGTCCCATGAAGGTACCGCTTCTCCTAGCGACATTTCGCTCTAAGAACAATGCATACGCAAGAACTTGTGTAGCTTCCACGGGCATCTTCACTCTTGACCAGACCACCACGTGTGCACAGTGCCGCAATCCTGCCGTCTGGGTTTGCGAAAACTGTGGAGGCATAGCATGTGAGTCTCACAGCAGAGCATGTTCTTCTTGCGGCAGGCATCTGTGCAGCGCATGTGTGGTGTCAAAGGGGATAATATCAAAAACGTTCTATTGTCCCGAGCATCAACCACGATAGCAGACCTCGACGTTCCAAGGTGCCTGAATAGATTCGAGGGTCGAGATTCTCTGACTGCATAGAAAGCCCTCCATGAGCGACATTAAGCCTTTAGTGCATAAACACCGCTGAGATTGAAGACAACAACGCTTGAGAGTTGAAAGTTGGCATTCCTGTCTGAGCGCGGCTGAGGAACTTTATCGCGTCCTTTTCGCTCTCATGAAGAATCTCCGCTATCGCTGGAGGAGCTGTCAATCTCAGTGAGCCCCCAATTCTTCAACGCCCTCTTCAGAGTTGTCGGCGCAATGATCGCCTGAACGCGAAATAGCGACTCGACCGATTTCGCGGGCGTCTAAACGATCCAGCCGCAGAAATCACAAAGATAAACCCCGAGGTTGGGTGCGGGGGTGGGGATTCGAACCCCAATTTACCAGCACATATGAGCTCAGTCTCGTAGGGCCGGTCGGATTTGAACCCACGATTCGTGGGACTAATTCATTCGCTATTGACCGTTTTCAAGCTGAGTCCAGTCAGGGATCGGAAGGACCGCAAAACACCAAATCTGAAAACGGCTAGCAATACGCTTCGTGTACCTTCATTGACTATTTTTTTCGCTAAAATACATGTTAAGAGTAGTGCTTGGTATTCCTGCGGTGAGCATGTCACGTACCGTTTGAAACGCGTCAAAGAACTTCATGTAGTACTGGTTTCCCGCAAATAGGTGTGGTTGAGGCTGATTGACAGCCCAAGCCTTCAGATAGCTATGTTGATCGAATGGAGGAACGAATATGTAGAATAAGTCCATGCCAGCAAATTCACGTTCAACATCAATCTGATCTTCTGAAACAGTCCAAACATTCCGAGCTGGATCAAAGAAGATAGCGAATGTGTGTGAATCACATGATACAGTGTTCTCCATGAAATCGGACGCGATGCCGATTGATTTCAATAGGGCATCAGCCGTTATTGCCTCGTCTCTGCAATTTCCAATACCGTATCCATTCGTGACTAAGTTCTCAAATTCGAGGTCTGGGTTATTGATACCCCAAGAACCTGGAATCGTCACCCCGTTGACGACTACGTCTGGCAGATTCTGCTTTCCATTACTGTACATCCAGTGTGGGCCCCGAGGGAAATACAAGTAACGCTCTATGGCCTGTTCCGTGCCAGTTATGCTGCTCTTCACTAGACCATTGTTTATGAGCCATGTCCGCTTCTCGCTCATTTTGTTGGGGTCTGATGTCATCCACTTGTACCCGAAAAGATCCAACTTCTGGCTCTGATATTTATCGGAGGTTAACGTAAACTGAGTTCTTGTGGGTACGTTCGGTGACATGCCACCCCTCCACGCCCAACATAGTTTAGCTATCAAAGGATAATTCTCAAGATTGTAAGGCATCCCCATTTGTTTCTGCCATTTTGAAATTTCCCTCGCAGCGTTCAACATAACGTCGTCATCTACTCTTACTTGATTTCTGGTCTGATCGTTCCCAATTGTGATGTACAATCCATCAACCATGACGATGGCTAGGGCAGTTGTATCATCTTTCTTGAACTGGTTCCGTGTCGCCAACCAGTACAGGGCTTCCAATTCAGTGTTGTAGCTTGGGGCTCCCCCTTTCACCATGAGTTGGAAAGCCTCCTCCACTTCGGGGTTACTTGCGTTCAAAGCCAAGTATGTGATCGTAGCCACGGCGGTTGCGTTACTGAGATCGGGAAGCTTCCGCAATTCAGCTGCGAGTTGAACGTAAGGACTGGTTCCATTCGATTCGAGCAGTGAGAGGTAGTAGCTGACTGGTTTTACTTCACCGATGTTGACCCATTGGGTCGTAGCAGTAGTTGTGGTGACTGACTTGCTGGAAGTCGAACTTAGTTGAATCTGCTCAGACGTGGAAATGGACGAAGTCCGGCCTATTCTGTTGGTCGAAATTTCCACAGGAGACGTCTTTGGAGCTAGGGTCCAGTATCCTATAATGGAAGCAACCACAATCGCAGCCAATAGGATTGCAATCAGCTTGGTGACATTACCTGCCAAGCGGTGGGTCCTCTTCCACCATCATGTGTTTCCATGGAAATAACGCTGATGACAGAATATCGAGATTCTCAGAGATGGGGCAGAGGATTCTTCCCCAACTTACAGGTACATATAAGCTGCCCTTGAAAAGTGTGATAAAGGCACACAACTGAACACTTGAACGGTGTCGTTTGAATCGTCGTCGTTTTCTGAAGTATGGTTTGACCTTGATTTGTGCCGGTTTGCCGTTAGGGTGTCGCCAGATACCGCACGGGATGCGCAAGCTGACCCTAGACTATGATAGTAGATCTCTTATCTGGAATAAAGAGAACCAAAACGGCCTCAGTTGAGCCCCCTCTGTCAGCACGGATTCTAGCAAGTAGATTATCCAGATTCTTGTCGTGATAATGTACCTGTCCCTCCACTATGCCAACATACTCATCAGGATGTTGCGAGCGTATGGTGTTGAACTCTCTTAGGGCATAGCTCTCGTTCTGGTCTGCTTGCTGGAATTTCTGTTCTAATGTAAGGGACATTTGCATTCTCAGACTCAATTCAATGAAATGGAGTATATATACTCCCCGCCGGGCGGGTGGCGGTGGGGTGGGCAGCTACTGATGTCCTCGTTTTGATGCGTTCTGTACGATTGTTAGCCATTTGTTCTCACTGTCAACCCGAATGCCAGCGGCTTCGGCGGGTGTTTTCCCATCTAATCCCATGTGTGGGCGGATGCAATTGTGGTAGATTTGGTAGCCCGTTATGATTGGTGTGTCTTTCCTCTCTAATGATTGCATAACACGCTCACAGTCACGAATTTCACCGTTTAGCCGTTCCATTTTGTTGTTGTTCCTGTCTCCGGCTAGCCGTATGTGACGAATATGCTCGGTGCGTTTTTTACAGTCACCTAGACCGAGGCTTCCACAGACGTGGCCAAGAGAATTCGGAAGAGAAGAAGGCTTTCTTGAACTTGTTTCTGATGGCATGAGGGAGTTTAACATCACTTCATTTTTCAGGTTTCTTTTGTTAAGCCTCGCTTTGCGGTTCAGTTTCGAAGCAGAGTTTTCGGGCGAGCTCCTAGATGGATCCGAACTGTTGACTCAAATGAAGGTTGCAGATATTGTGAGCATGGTTGGTCTGAAAGGCCACGCATTGGGGAGGATTCTGAAGCTGGAGAAAGATTGTTATGATTTGTATGCAATTTGCGGATTCACAGCGGGCAATCCAGTGAAAGCTGCGGATGAATTCCGCCTGAGATTCAAGCCAGAAAATATGAACGAAAAGAGATTCATTGAAGAAGCTTTGAAAAGAATAGGCGGCTATTTCGGATCGGAAAATGGCAGAGGCCCACTTGCCGTCTCAAGATTTTATGGCACGGACGAGGCCAGGCGTGTCGATTCTTACCAGCGATTGCACACGTTCCTAAAGAATGTTCAATAATATTGAACATTGAAATACACCATTGAACGCCCTCCGGGCGACGATTTCAAAGTTGATAGAAATGGGTCGACTGAACCCACTACATCGTGGGATATGAGCCCAACCAACTGCGTCTCAAATG
>Ga0315281_10003201_pt1 | contig 24063 bp, 21 predicted proteins | sample YL17G07_0_MG_FD_204540 | JGI IMG/M metagenome (GOLD analysis project Ga0315281, IMG submission 204540) | Sediment microbial communities from Yellowstone Lake, YNP, Wyoming, USA - YL17G07_0 | ecosystem: Environmental > Aquatic > Freshwater > Lake > Sediment | place: USA: Wyoming | collected... | reverse complement strand
GGCGCAGCCTGTTCAGCACCTGGTACAACGCCCTGCTCACCCTGGGCGCGCTGACCCTGCTCTACCGCGTCGCGTCCGCGCTGATCGCCTGGGCTTGGACGGGGGCGAGCTTCGGCCCCGGGCCGGCGTCTTGCCGGGGCATCCCGGGCGCCTGCTGGGCGTTCATCCGCGATCTGTGGCCCCTGTTCATGGTCGGCTCGTACCCCGCCGCGCAGCGCTGGCGCGCGGCGGCGGCCCTGCTGCTGGTCGCCGCGCTGATCCTGCTCAGCCTTGGGCGCGCCGTGCGGGCCTGGCGTGCGTTCCCTCTGCTCTGGATCGTCACCCTCCCGGCGGCGTTCCTGCTCATCCGCGGCGCGGCCTGGGCGGGCCTGCCCGTGGTGGAGACCACGCGCTGGGGCGGGCTGCTGCTCACCGTGCTTCTGACCGTGGTGGGCATCGGGGTCGCCTTCCCTTTCGGCGTGCTGCTGGCGCTGGGGCGGCGCAGTTCCCTGCCGGTCATACGCGCCTTGTGCGTGGCCTATATCGAGCTGGTGCGGGGCGTGCCGCTCATCACGCTGCTCTTCATGGCCTCCGTGATGCTGCCCCTGTTCTTCCCGTCCGGGTTCACCCTGGATCGGCTGCTGCGCGCCCAGATCGGCGTGATCCTGTTCTCCGCCGCCTACCTGGCGGAGGTCGTGCGCGGCGGCCTGCAAGGCGTGCCCAAGGGCCAGGAGGAGGCCGCCGCCGCCTTGGGCCTGGGCTACCGCCACCGCATGGGGCTGGTGGTGCTCCCCCAGGCGCTGCGCATCGTCATCCCCCCGCTCGTGGGCACCTTTATCGCCCTGCTCAAGGACACCTCCCTGGTCTACATCGTCGGCCTGTTCGACCTGCTGGGCATGGCCGCCCAGGCCGTGGCCCACCCCGACTGGCTGGGCAAGATCGTCGAAGCCTACGTCTTCATCGGGGCCATCTACTTCGCCCTGTGCTACTCCATGTCCCGCTACAGCCGCGCCCTGGAGGAGCGCTTCCGCGCGGCGCGGCGATGAAAAGGCCCATGTTGCCCTTGACATCCGTATTAATCTGTGGTATACATATGTAATGTTTCCACACCCCAAAATCCTCGGCACTTCCCTCCCCCCATCGGGCAGATTCCTGTCCACATTCCCACTTTTTGGCATCCCGAATACCAAGGAAATAGACAGAGCGAACCCAACATTCCAAACGCCCCGAACCGCCGGAACCCCGCAATCTCCCCCTCCGGATTCGTGCGTCCACTTTCCCGCCGCGAACCCGCCGCGACATTGCGACACTCGTCGTCCCGCAAAAAAAACGGTCCCGAACGAACCCAATCCGCCAACTTAATGAGGCAACAGAGGAAACCATCAAAAACAGGCAACCGGGACACAGGCGTGGTATCAATTCATGACAGAGATTGAAAATGCGACACTGGGCGGCCGGGAGCGGGGTCCGGCAACGGAGGCGCGCGCCCGCCGCTTGGCGCCGGTCAGAGGCGGGTCAGGCCGATCAGCAGGCGGACGACAATGTGCTCGGCCAGTTGCAGGCCGACGATGGCGACGACCGGGGAGAGATCCAGCCCGCCGAGGTCCGGCAGCCGGGCGCGCAGGGGGCCCAGCAGCGGCTCGGTCAGGCGGTGGACCAGGAGCACCAGAGGATGATGGCCGAAGGCGTTGGTCCACGACAGCACGGCCCGCACCAGGATCAGCGCGGTGTAGATCAGCACCAGGTCGCGGATCAGGTCAATCAGAATGAACATGCGGCTTCTCGTCTGGGGTGTGGGCGGGGCCGCCCCCGGGGGGGTGCCGCTCAGGGGCGGGAGCCAAAGATGGCGGTGCCGATCCGCACCAGCGTGGCGCCTTCCTCGATGGCCCACTCGAAGTCGTGCGACATGCCCATGGAGAGCTCGCGGAAGTCCGGGCCGGGGGCGATCTCCCGCCGGATGCGCTCCAGCAAGCCGCGCACCTGGGCAAAGTGGGCGCGGGTGGCCGCCTCGGTGGCGGCGGGATCGGGGATGGTCATCAGCCCGACGGGCCGCAGCGCCGCGCAGCCGGCCAGGCGTTCCAGCAGGGCGGCAACGGCGTCCCAATCGCGCAGCCCGGCCTTGGTCGCCTCGCCGCTCCAGTTGAGTTGGAGCAGCACGGGCAGGGCGACCGCCAGTTCCCGGGCGCGGCTGTCCAGTGCGACGGCGAGCTTGTCGGAGTCCAGCGACTGCACGAGCGCGAAGCGGCCGGGCACCAACCGCGCCTTGTTGGTCTGCAAGTGGCCGATCAGGTGCCAGACCGGGCCCGGGCCGACGGCGTCCATCTTGGCCAGGGCCTCTTGCACGCGGTTCTCGCCAAAGTCGCGCTGGCCCGCGGCGATGGCGTCGCGCACGGCCGCGCCGGGCTGGGTCTTGCTGACGGCGACGAGGGTCACATCCTGCGCGCGCCGGCCCGCGCGGCGGGCGGCGTCCGCGATGCGTTGGCGCACGGTGGCCAGATTGGCGGCGATGGCGCTCATGGGCGAGGACGCTCCGCGCGGCCGGGACGCCGCGCGCGCGGCTACGGCTGCTTCTTCTTCATCGTGACGATCAGGGACTTCGGCGTCACGTCCACGATCTCCAGGGTGAAGCCCTGGAACGAGGTCTCGCTGATGGCCTCCGCGATGCGGTCGGCGGGGTCCTTGCTCTCCAGCTCCAGCAGGGCCGTGCCCTGGCTGAAGGAGCGTTGCGTGACCTTCTTCACCCCGCGCACGCCATTGCCCAGGGCGCGGCGCAGGGCCAGCAGATCGCCGAAGGCTGCGTTCTTGACGATCAACTCCACCCGGCCGCCTTCGTTGCGCTCCTTGATCCACTGGTAGGTCACCTGCTGCATGAGCTTGGGCGTCAGCTCCTGGGCGGCCTTCTGCATGGCATTGACGGCGGCCGTCTCCGCGTTGATGTGCAGGCCCACGGCGGTGCCCACCTCCGAGGCGAGCACCTGCCCGTTGTCCGTGCGCAGGGCGTCCAGGCTGATGTCCGCCTGCGCCCGCTGGAAGCGCGATAGCGCGCCCTTATCGCTGCTGCGGGCGGTGCCGACGATCACGATCTCGGCCTGGGTAATTTGCCCCAGCTTGGCGAGCGAGTCCTTGCCCACGGCCTTGCCCTTGGCGGCCAGCTCGGCCATTTGGGCGCGGGTCTCCACGCGGGGGTCCACAAAGGTGAAGCCTTGGGCGAGCAGGAGCTTGCGGATCTCCTTCTCGGCGATGCCCAGCCCGTCTCCGGCGGAGGAGACGCCCGCCTCGTTGGTGTGCTTCTCCTGGATCACGAGCATCACGCGCGGCTTGCCCACCCGCTTGTAGAGCTCCTCCAGGGAGTCGTTCATCTGCTTGAGGAACGCGCCCCGCCCCACCTCCGCCTCGATGGTGACTTGATAGAGCGGGCCGTCGCGGCCTTCCTTGACGATCCGGGAGCGCTTGATGAAGCCCTGGCTATGGCTGCTGACCTCGTCCTTGACCAGGTCCAGGTTGCGCATCTCGGACTCGCTGGTGACGATCACGCCGCTGACCTGCTCCACGGCGTCGCGGCGGGCGGCCTCCAGCGCCTCCTCCTTGGAGCGCGCCACGTCCTCCGGCCGGTAGGAGCCGGATCCGGTGGCGGTCACCTTGACGGTGTCGTCCAAAGTTGCGGGAGCCTGCTGGGCCTGCGTTTGCCGCGCTCCGGCGGCGGCCAGGGTCAGGGCGAGCACCAACGACCACCGCACCCAATGCAGGTTCATCTTGACGCTCACGAAGGTAGCCTCTTGAAAGAAGAATGGATGCGCCGGACACGCCACTGACTTGACGTACGATCTCACTTTTTCCCGCCCTTGCCAACTACCGGGCGGATGCGGTGCGCTTGCGGTGGCCCTGTGCTAAAATCCGCGCAATTTCGCCATAGTTTCCACCGCCGCTACGAGGCCATCCACGTCATGGACCGCAATCCATCCGATTCCAACGCGCCGGGCAAGGACCCCCTGCGGGTGCTGCGGGCATGGAAGACCTTCGCGGAGTTGCCGCCCACCGCCCCCGCCCGGCGAGGCATCGAGGAGTTTCTGGCCGCGGCCGCGCCGGAGAAGCGGCGGGCCATCCTGGCTCGCGTCAACCCGCTGTTCGGATTGCAGCGCGCCTACCAGGAGTTGGGCATCCTGCGGGACGACCCGGGCGAGCGCGTCCGGGAGTTCGACGCGCTGCTGGCCATGGGCGCGGGGGAGATCGCCGCCGCCCTGGGCGCGGAATCCACCGCGTCCTTCTTTGGACTCTTGCAAAACGTGTTCGAGTTCGGCCGCGGCGCGCCGGCGCCCAAGCACGTCGCGACCCGGCTGTTCCTCGCGGAACTGTGGGAGCTCGGCGCGGGCGGCACCCCGATGAAGTACTGCCTGTTCCCCGGCGGGCTGCTGTATTCCGCGCACGGCAAGACCCACGAGGAGACGGCGCGGGACTTCGTGGGCCACGGCTTCGGGGGCGGCGTGCCCCAGTCCGGCGGGCTGATCATCCGGGTGGAAAAGCTGGAGTTCCAGTTCGACGTGAGTTCGACGGCGTTCCGGGCGGCGGGCAATCAGCCGGCGGCGATCACCGAGGCCTTCCGGCGCTGGACCCACTTGACGGGCGCGGACGAGGACAAGGTGAAGTTCCTCTACCTGCCCGCGGAGGGCCGGCACTGAGCCAGGCCAGGCGCTTCAACCCGCGACGCGGCCTTCTGACTGGGGCAGGGCCTCTTCCTCCGTGAGGGGCAGGGGCACGGAGCGGAACTTGGTCTTCTCGTTCTCGCGGTAGCCGTCCCGCAGCAGGTCGCGGGTGAAGTCGAAGCGATCGCGGTCGCTGTGGGCCATGGAGATAATGCCGGTGTCCATGCGGATGGCGTCCTTGGGACAGGCCTCCACGCACAGCCCGCAGAAGACGCAGCGCAGTTCGTCAATGTCGAACACGACCGGGTACTTCTCCACCGACCGGTCCTCCACCTCGCCGGCCTCGATGTGGATGCAATGGGCGGGGCAAACCTCCTCGCACATGTAGCAGGCGACACACTTGATGAAGCCGTCCTCGCGCACGGTGAGGCGGTGGCGGCCCCGGTAGCGGGGCGCCACGCGGCGCTGCTCCTCCGGGTACTGGATGGTCACCACGTCGCGCTTGCCGAAGATATTGCGCACAAAATGATGCACGGTGAGCCGCAGACCCACCAGGATCGCGGGCAGGTAGAGCGCCTCGAACAGGCCCTCGTCGCGCCGCATCACTTTGACCTTCAGTTCCATCGCGCTCTGCTCCGTTTGGCGGCCGTAGCCTTCGTTGGGGCGGTGTCTAGCGCCAGGCGTCCACGGCCAGCAGCACCAGGCCGGTGACCACCAGGTTGGCCAGGCTCAGCGGCAAGAGCTTCTTCCAGCCCAAGTCCATGATCTGGTCGAAGCGGAAGCGGGGCACCGTCCAGCGCAGGATGATGATCAGCCAGCAGAAGAAAATCACCTTGGTGACAAACGCGCCGATTTGCAAGAGCACCACCACGGCGGCGGGGAGCGGCAGCAGCGCGCCGAAGAGCCGGAAGCCGTCCGCGTGCAGCCAGGGCACGTGGTAGCCCCCAAAGAACAGCGTCACCGTGAGCGCGGCGGTGCCCACCGCGCCGAGGTATTCGGCCAGCATGAAGCCCGACCAGCGCATGCCGGAGTATTCGATGAAGTAGCCGGCGATGATCTCCGACTCGCCCTCCGGTGCGTCGAAGGGCATGCGCTTGAGCTCGGCCAGCATGGCCGTGAAGAACAGCAGGAAGCCCAGCGGCTGGGTGAACACGCCCCATTTGGGGATCAGGTCGCCGAACCAGTACTGCCCCTGGAAGTCCACGATCTGGCTCACCTGCACGCTGCCGGCGATCATGAACACGCCCACCAGGGAGAGTCCCAGGAAGATCTCATACGAGAGCATCTGGGACGTGCCGCGCGCGGCGCCCAGGATGGCGTACTTGTTGTTGGAGCTCCACCCGGCCAGCACCGCACCGTATACCCCCAGCGAGGTGACCGCGAACACCAGCAGCAGACCGATGTTGGGGTCGGTAATCTGAAACGTGAAGCGGCCCACCGGCGCGGCGAAGGGGATCACGGCCCACACCACCATCGCGGAAAAGAAGGAGAAGAAGGGGGCAATGGTGAAGATGAACAGGTCTCCGCCCTCCGGCGTGGTGTCCTCCTTGAAGATGGACTTCAGTCCATCGGCCGCCAACTGGAACAGGCCGTGGAAGGTGAAGCGCTTGTTGCCGAACCAGGGCATGTACGCGCGGTTGGGGCCGAGCCGGTCCTGCACGGCGCTCATCCACTTGCGCTCCATCAGCGTGAGCACCGTGCCGGTGAGCATGACGAACACCAGCACGATCAGCACGATCTTGATGAGCGCCTGGACGAGCGGAATGGCGAGGAAGTCGAGGATCAGGTCCATGTGTCTTTCTACCGGTGCGGGGCGTACCCGTGATGTGTCACGGCCGCGTTGGGGGCCATTCGTCCTGGTTCCGGCGGAACCGCAGACCCTTCGCTGCGCTCAGGGTGACCTCCTGTTGTCATGCTGAGCGCAGCGAAGCATCTGTGGTTCCTCTCCCGCGGCATGCTTCCTCTGGCTACCATACACTCACACGGGGCTGCGCGGGTCGAAATCTGGGCTTCGCCAGTCGGCGCTCAAATCCTCCCAGTTTGGGTTCAATTGCTCAATGAGCGCAATCTTCTTGGATCTCAGCCAGCCTTTGATCCGCTTCTCATGCGCGATCGCAGCCCGAATATCGGGAGTTTCCGTGTACCACACCAGTTTGGAAATGTTGTACCGTGCGGTGAAGCCTTCGTTCCTTTTCTCCTTGTGCTCCAACACCCGCCGCTGAATATTATTCGTGACTCCCGTGTAGAGCGTGCGAGAGTGGTTGGTCATGATGTAGACGAAGTACCGTCGCGCCATGAGGCGAGTTCATTCGCATCGGGTGATTGTATGCCACCGGATTCCATGGCTCGTTGTATCTTCGTGTTCATTCCGGACCAAACGGCCGGGCACGGAGGCCCATCGCATCAATAGCAATTCGGCGCTACACTCCGTATCGTCCGCGTCATCCACGCAAGCCACGCTTACCTCTTCCTTCCCGGGCTAGCGTTCCAGCTCGCCGCCGATCATGTTGATGGAGCCGAAGATGGGCACGATGTCCGCCACGTAGTGGCCGACGGTCATCTCGGGCATGGCCGCCACGAAGTTCAGGCACGGCGGGCGGACGCGGCACTTGACCGGCTTGCCCGAGCCGTCGGAGACCAGGTAGAAGCCCAGCTCGCCGTTGCCGCCTTCCACGGCCTGATAGGCCTCGCCGGGCGGGGGCTTGGGGCCTTCCATGACGATCTTGAAGTGGTCAATCAGGCCCTCGATGCTGTTGAAGACCTCGTACTTATCGGGCATCCACACGCGCCGGTCGCGGCAGTGGAAGTCGCCGGGGGGCAGCTTGTCGCAGGCCTGGCGGAGGATGACCATGCTCTGGCGCATCTCCTCCATGCGCACGGTGAAGCGGTCGAAGCAGTCGCCCACGGTGCCCACGGGAATCTCGAAGTCGAGCTGGTCGTAGACCAGGTAGGGGTCGGCGCGGCGGACGTCATAGGGCTCGCCGGTGGCGCGCAGCATGGGGCCGGTGAAGCCATGGGCGATGGCGCGCTCGCGGGAGAGGATGCCGATGTCCTTCAGCCGGTCGAGGAAGATCTTGTTGCGCATGATCAGGGTTTCCCCTTCCTTCAGCACGGCCTCCACCTTCACCAGCCGTTCCTCCAGCGCGGGAAGGAAGCCGTCGGGGAAGTCGTTGGCGTTGCCGCCGACGCGGGTCCAGGCGGTGGTCAGGCGCGCCCCGGTCACCTCCTCCACCATCTCCCACAGGTACTCCCGGGCCTTGACGAACCAGAGGAACACCGTCATGGCGCCCACTTCCATCGCCGTCGCGGCGTTGCAGGTCAGGTGGTCGGTGATGCGGGAGACCTCGCTCATGATGACGCGGGCGAACTGGGCGCGCGGCGGCGCCTGCACCCCGAAGAGCTTTTCCGCCGCCAGGGCATAGCCCACGTTGTTGATGAGCGGGGAGACGTAGTTGAGGCGGTCGGTGTAGGGGATGATCTGGTGATACGTGGCGTACTCGGCCTCCTTCTCGAAGCCGCGGTGCAGGTAGCCGATATGCGGGATCATCTCCAGGATCACCTCGCCGTCCAGGCGGCAGGTGAAGCGCGTGATGCCGTGCGTGGCCGGATGGGAAGGCCCCACCTCGATCAGCATCGGCTCCGCGCCGAAGTCCAGCGGCTGGGTGTGCTTGACGTTGCTCATGGCGCTCTAGTTCTCCGCCGGTTGGCGCACCGGCTGATATTCGTCGTGGTAGTCGTAGCGTTCCCGCACCGGGCGCATCTCCACCAGGGGCTGGGCCAGCCCCTTGGGGTAGTCCTTGCGCAGCGGGTGGCCCTCGAAGCCCTCGTAGAGCAGCAGGCGCTTCAGGTTCGGGTGGCCCTGGAAGGCGATGCCGTACATGTCGAAGCACTCGCGCTCGTACCAATCCGCGGCCACCCACAGGGAGACGATGGAATCCACCCCCGCCTCGGCAGCGGCCACCGGCACCTTCACGCGCAGGCGGTGGCCCAGCGGGAGCGACTTGAGGTGATAGACGACCTCGAAGCGCGGTACGCGGGGCAGGTAGTCCACCGCCGTCACGTCCACCATCAGGTTGAAGCGGCAACGGGGGTCGTCGCGCAGGAAGCGGAACACGTCCAGCATGCGCTCCCGGCCGATGACGGCCGTCTCGTCGCCGTACTGGGCGTGATGGGCGGTCACGACGCCGGGAAAGGTCTGCTGGAGCAGCGCAGTAAGGGCCGGAGGGGCGCCCGCTGCGGCGGGGTGGCCTGTCGTCTGGGTGTCAGTCATGCCGGTCCTCGGGAAATCGCCGCCGGGCGGGGCGGCCTTAGTCGCGGCTGAGCACCAAGGGGTCCACGGTGTGGCGCGGGTTCAGCCCCCCGGCGCCCCGGGGACCCTTCTCCTGGATCAACTTCTGCAATTCGATCAGGCCGTCCAGCACGGCCTCGGGCCGGGGCGGGCAGCCGGCGATGTACACATCCACGGGAATGATGCGGTCAATCCCCGCCACGGCGGCGTAGTTCTGGTAGAACCCGCCGGAGGAGGCGCAGGCCCCAAACGCGATCACCCATTTGGGCTCGGCCATCTGCTCATGCACCCGCTTGAGGATCGGCGCGAGCTTGTGGTTCACCGTGCCCACCACGAACAGCAGGTCGGCCTGGCGCGGCGTGAAGCGGGGGATCTCCGCCCCGAAGCGCGCGCCGTCGTAGTGTGCGCCGTAGACGGCCATGTACTCCATCCCGCAGCACGCCGTCACGAACGGATACTGGAACAGCGAGAACTTGCGCGACCAATTGACGACGGCGTCCAGCTTGGTCGTCACGAAGCTTTCGGCGGAGGGGAATTTCACTCCCATTCCAGGGCTCCTTTCTTCCAGTCGTAAACCAGGCCCAGCAGCAGGATCAGGAAGAAGACCATCATTACCCCGAAGCCATAGAGCCCGAACTCCCGGAACTTCACGGCCCAGGGATAGAAGAAGACGATCTCCACATCGAAGATCAGGAAGGCCAGCGCGACCATGTAGAAGCGGACGCTGTAGCGGCGGAACTGGGAGCCCTCGCTGGGCATGCCGGACTCGAACGGCATGCGCTTCACGGCGGTGGTTTTCTTGGGGCCGATCAGCACCCCCAAGAGGGTGAACATCGCCCCGATGCCCAGGGCGACTCCGATCAGGATCAGGACGGGCAAGTATTGGTCGATCAGCATCCTGTTCATGCTCCAGTCAGGCGCTCGCCAAGGCAAGCCAGGCAGCCAGTGGGCGGGAGCCGCCAGCGCGGGGCGCCCGCAAGCCCGCGATGCAGGCTACCACACCGGCGGTGGAAGTCAAAACGCCTCGCGGGCGCCGCCGGGGCGATTTCTCCAACCGAATCCGGCGCTTCCGGCGGCAGGGCAGGCCCGGGCGGGCGGTCGCCCCGGCTCTGCGCCGCGCCCCCGAGGCCGTTCAACCGATGCGCCCGCAGGCGGGTCTAATCGTCAGGGTCACCAGGGCGTAGATGCGGCCGGGGTACCGGCTCCACCCTGCCGCCAGCCTTCCCGCCGGGGACGCCGCCTCGTTGGCTCAAGGCCGCGGAGGGGCGCGGATCCCGCGCAATACAGAGTCGACGGGGCCGATGGGCTATTGTATAGTTGCACCCTGAGGCAGTTGAACCGACCGCGTCCCATTCCCGAGCCCCGATGCGCGCCCTCGCCGATTTGAGCCCGTACTGGCCGATCCTCCTGGTCGCGGGGGTGGCGTTGGTCGTCTGGCGGCTGAGGCGCCGGGTGCCCAAACGGGAGGATCGCGCGCCGATCCTGGCGCGGCGGGTGGAGGGATTCCAGATCCTGTCGCCGCTGCATCCGCGGATGTCGCGCACCTGCATCTTCGATTTCGGGTTGCAATACGGCCCGGGGTTTCGCCGGAAGGACGGCCCTGCCCTGCCCCACAGCCCGGATTGCCGTTGCCGGGCGGAGCCCTTCGCGTTCACCTCCAGCGAGGTGTTCAGCGGCGCCCTGCGGCGGCTCGCGGAGGCTGGGACGGACCTGCCGGGGTTTCCCCAGGAGGCCTGCAAGCCACTGCTGGACGCCTTGCGGCGCGTCAATGCCGATCCCGTGCCGGAAACGCTGAAGGCTTATCTGGCGGCCACGGGGCGAGACGACTTCCCGGCGGAACAGCGCGCCGCTGTGGGCCGCTTCCTGACGGAGCGCTTCGAATTCCTGATCGGGCAGGAGCACCGGCCCCGCGCCGCTGGCCACCCCGCTTCCGACCCGGCCAATCCATGAAGACCCGCACATGTTGATCCGATTGAGTCCCTCCCAACTGCGCTTTATCGCCAAAGGTGCGCTGGCCCTGGGCATCTTCCTGTTCCTGTTCCTGGTGGGCTACATCATCTTCCTGGACACCCAGCTGCCGCCCATCGCGCGGCTGGAGAACCCGGACTACAGCCTGCCCACCAACATCTACGACCGGCACGGCGTGAAGGTGGACGAGATCTTCATCAAGCGCCGCAAGCTGGTCACCTTCGACCAACTGCCCAAGCACCTCATCAACGGCCTGCTGGCCAAGGAAGATACGCGCTTCTATCAGCATCACGGGATTGACCCGGTGCGGATGCTGAAGGCCGCGTGGGTGAACGCGATCACCTTTTCCACCGCCCAGGGGGCCAGCACGCTGACCCAGCAGACGGCCCGGCAATTCTTCCTCACCCTGGAGAAGACCTGGACCCGCAAGATCAACGAGATCCTGTTGGCGCTGAAGATCGAGCGGGAGTTTTCCAAGCAGGAGATCCTGACGCTGTACCTGAACAAGGTCAACTTCGGGGATGCCTGGGGCGTTTCGGCGGCGGCGGAATACTACTTCAACAAGAAGGTGGAGGACCTGAGCCTGGCGGAGAGCGCGACGCTGGTGGGCGTGCTGCCCGCTCCCAACAAGTACAAGCCGACGCGCAACCCGGTGGCGGCGCGGAAGCAGCGCAACATCGTGCTGCAGCGGATGCTGGAGGAGGGCTTCATCACCGCGCCCGAGGCCCTGGCGGCCTCCTCCGAACCGGTTGTGGTCGCGGAAGCGGCCGATACGGGCGCGGAGGCCAGCGCCTACTATGTCGAGCTGGTGCGCCGCGTCCTGCTGCAGCAGTTGGGCAGCCACAACCTCTACGAGGGCGGCCTGAACGTGTACACCGCCATGGATCTCTCCTACCAGAAGGCCGCGCACGCCGCGCTGAACGAGGGGGTGCAGACCATTGACCGGCGGCGGGGCTACCGCGTCACGGAGGACAAGGTGGAGCTGGACAGCGAGGGCAAGCCCCCCCTCGATGCGCTGGAGGCGCTTAACTCGGACCAGGGCCTGGACGTGGGCCGGACGGCCAGCGGGATCGTGGTGGAGGTGGACCCGGCCCGCGCGCGGGTGGCGCTCTCCCCGGAGCTGGACGCCTACATCTCCTGGGACGTCGTCCGGCGCCGCTGGCCAACCCGCGTCAACCCCGCCGGGGACGGTGAGCCGCTCTATAATCATGCGCTGCGGGACCTGATCGCGCCGGGCGACCTGATCCGCATCCGCATCGAGGGGCGCGACCCGGCCACGGGCAAGCTGCTGGCGGACCTGAATCAGGATCCGCAGATCAACGGGGCGGTCTACGCCATGGATCCCCGCACCGGCGAGGTGCTGGCCCTGGTGGGCGGCACGCGCTTTGGCCGGGGCGACGGCGCGAGCGAGTTCATCCGCGCCACCCAGTCCGAGCGCCAGCCCGGCTCCGCCTTCAAGCCCATCATCTATGCCGCCGCGATTGACGAGGGCTACACCCCCGCCACGGTGCTGGAGGATAGCCCCCGCACCTTTACCCTGAGCGGCGGCCAGAAGCACGTGCCCCAGAACTACGACAACACGTACATGGGCCGCGTTACCCTGCGGGAGTCCCTGTTGCGCAGCCGCAACGTGCCCACCGTGCAACTGGTGGAGGAGATGGGCGCGAAGAAGGTGATCGCCTATGCCCGCAAGCTGGGCTTCACCGGCGTGATTCCCGAGGAAAGCATCATCGCGCTGGGCACGCATTCGGTGAAGCTGTCCGAATTGACGCGCGCCTATGGCGCCTTCGCCGCCGGCGGCAAGCTGGCGACGCCCATCTACATCCTCAAGGTGACCGACCAGAAGGGCAACATCCTCTACCAGTCCACCCCATCCTCCGAGCAGGTGATCTCGCCGGAGACGGCCTACCTGGTGTCGGACATCCTGCTCGACGTGGTGCGCAATGCGAGCGGCACGGGGCACACCGCCCTGGCCTCCTTCAAGCGCCCGGTGGCCGCCAAGACGGGCACCACCCAGAACTACACCGATGCCTGGTTCATGGGCTTCATCCCCCAGGTGGTGGCCGGGGTGTACGTGGGCTATGACGATCCCTCCCGCACGCTGGGCCCGGCCGAGACCGGGTCGCGCTCCGCCGCCCCGATCTGGCTGCAATTCATGACCACCGTGGAACGCTCGCTGCCCGTGGAAACCTTCGTGCAGCCGCCGACGGTGGTGACGTTCCGGGTCAACGCAAACGGGCAACTGGTGGGTCCCTGCGACGATCCGGCCGGGTCGCGCTTCGAGCTGTTCAAGACCAGCTCCATCCCGGTGCGGATGCAGAACGCCTCCGGCTGCCAGCGGCCCGTGCTCAACCATGACCGTCCCGCCCAGGCCAGCGCGCCCAAGGAAGACGTGGACCTGTAGCCGGGTGCGGAAACCCAGCGACCGACAGCGGTGGCTGGAGCATGGCGGGGCTTCGCCGCGAGCCGCTTCCCTTCCCAGCGGCCCCTACCAGAGCCGCCAGGAGTCGTCATAGGGCAGGCCCGGCTGCCAGAGCAGTTCCGCCTCCCCCAGGTTGGCGGCGGCCCAGCGGCCAAAGACGAACAGGGCGTCCGAGAGCCGGTTCAGGTAGGGCAGCACCTGCTCCCCCACCGGCTCGTCGCGCGACAACGCCACCACCAGCCGCTCGCAGCGGCGGCAGACCGTCCGGGCCTGATGCAGGAACGCCGTCACCGGCCCGCCCCCCGGCAGGACAAAGCTGTCCAAGGGCGGCAGTTCGCCGTTGAGCGCGTCAATGACCGTCTCCAGCCACTTCACGTCAGCCGCGGTGACGAAGACCTGCCCGGCGTATTCGTCCCCGGGCCGGGTGGCCAGTTGCGCCCCCAGATCGAACAGCCGCTGCTGGATGGCCTGTAGGATGCGGTCCAATCCGTCGCGCCGCGCGCCGGCGGGCTTGAGGCCGTTGAAGCCCCGCACCAGACCCAGCACGGTGTTCAACTCGTCCACCGTGCCGAAGGCCTCCACCCGGGGATGGTCCTTGGGGATGGCGCGCCCGCCCACCAGTTGGGTGTTGCCCGCATCGCCCTTGCGTGTGTAGACTTTGTTGATCTTCACCATGGGGTGTTCTTCACGATGGATTGATCGTGGGCGGAAGGGTCGTCGGCGACGTTCCCAAGGGGCGCTTCCGGCCCAATGCCGCGACTCGCCGGGCGACGCCGCGAGACCACCGCGCTTCCGCGGGGCACGCGGCCCAGTGTAGGGGCCACACGGCAAAACCGCAATGGACATGCTCCCCACGCCCGCCCCGGAACCCAGCGCCATCCTTGTCCGCACGCCCAACTGGCTGGGCGACCTGGTCGTCAGCACGGGGTTCTTGCAGGCCCTGCTGGAGCGATTCCCACGGGCGCGAGTGGACCTGATCGTGCGGCGCGGGTTCGAGTCCTTGCCCCTGCCCCGGCGGGGGGACGTGCTGGTGTTCGACAAGGCGCTTGCTTCCGCCGGCGCGTTCGGCCGGGGGCTGCGGGCGCGGGGCTATTCCCACTGCTTCGTGCTGCCGCCCAGCTTCTCGTCCGCTTGGATGGCCTACCGCTCCGGCATCCCCGCGCGGGTGGGCTACCGCGGGCAGGGGCGGGCTTGGCTCCTGCGCCCGGCCCTGCGGCTCGCCGCGCCCCCGCGCTCCGCGCACCTGGCGGAGGAGTACCTGGGGCTCCTGCGCCCGTGGGGGGCGGCCCGTGCCGCGCAGTATCCGCCGCGCCTGGAGGTGGACGAGCCGTGGATTGCCGCCCACCGGCCGGACCTGTCGCCCTCGCTGGGCCCATACGTGGTGCTGGCTCCAGGGGCGGAGTTCGGCCCGGCCAAGCAATGGCCACCGCGGCATTACCGGGCACTGGCGCGGGCGTTGAGCGCGGCCGGCCGGCCGGTAGTGGTGGCCGGGTTGGCCAAGGACCGAGCCCTGGGGGACGTCATCCTGGGCGGGGACGTGGCGGGCGCCAACCTTTGCGGCCGCACGGACTTGCTGCAATTGGTGGCCCTGCTGGCCGGCGCGGCGCTGGTGGTGAGCAACGATTCCGGAGCCATGCACCTGGCGGCGGCCCTGGGCCGGCCCCAGATTGCGCTCTTCGGCTCCACCAATCCCGCATGGACGGCCCCCCGCAATCCGCGGGCGCGCGTGCTCTATCGCGGCGAGCCATGCTCCCCTTGCTACGCCCGCACCTGCCCCCTCGGCACAACCCGGTGCCTGGAAGCGCTCTTGCCGGCGGGCGTTGCGGAGGAAGCCCTGAAGGCGCTGGCAGGGCCACCCTGAGCCGGGTCCGGTTGCGGGAATGGGGTCAGCTGGGTTGGCTGCGACGATGGACCGGGGAATCTGCTTGAGGAACTCCACGCATGGACATTCTGCTCGCGGTCGTGGCGGCCGGCCTGGGATTCGCGCTGGGCTATGGATTCCGCGTCTGGTTTTCTGGCCGCGCCGCCGGGAGGCGGCCGACCTGACCCAGCGCGGCGGTCCCGCCCGGGCCGCGCCGGCGCCGCGGCGCCGGCAAGGTGCGGAAAATCGAACTACCAGCGGGGGAACCAGTCCCCCGGAATCTATGTAGCAGGCCCCCTTGGGTTATAATCGGGATCGTAGGAACGTCCCCATCAACCAACCAGGAGGCCTGCCATGTATCACGTGGGATTGGATGTTCATCAAGCCATGACGCCGGTTCACATTCTCGACGAGAACGGAAAGAAGCACAAGGCGTACGCGGTGAAGGGGCGTTGGCCCAAGGTGGTGGAGGCGCTGAAGCAAGAAGCGGGGCCGCTGGACGTGTGCTTCGAGGCGTCGAACGGCTACGGGTGGTTGCACGACAACCTGGTGCCGGTGAAGAGGACCCCATCCGCGAGACAGTTTTACTCTCGGAATAGGCCACAGGCCACGGGTTATCTCCGGCCTCGGGCGACCACTGCGTTCTGCTCCTGTCCGGCATGGTAGACCTCATCGGGGCTCTGGTACTCCAGCCCCGGTGAGGACGCTCATGGTTGTACCGCCCCACCGCCGTCTTGACACATAACGGGTCACGCGCCGCCGAGATCCTTGACATATGACTGGTCACGCGCCGCCGAGATCGTGGAGACGATCCGATCATCCTCTCATCCTCTGCTGCCCAAGCCCCCAAGAGCGCCAGCAGATTCGAGCCGGTAGTCTTCCCGTAAACGCCAGGAAGAACCCGCGCCACCGTCGTTAATTTTCGCCCATGTTCTGCCTAAAATCGACTACAGTTTATGCGAATGAACTGTAGTGACTTCGCGGCATCCATCATAGCCGTTTGCATTCTGTTCTTGGACTGCCCAGGGGGCCATCCGGCGAACTCTTTTCCACATCCGCCAAACCCCGCACAGCATCCACGGGCTTTGGCGCTGAATGGAGTGATGCCGAAATGTCCCGCTCCCGTCCCCTTGCCGCAGCCCTGGATTAAGCTCCCCGTCCTTCCCCCGCGGCCCGATATAGCCTGCCACCACCCACCTCCCGGAGTCGAAGTTTGCAGGCTGGTTTCCAAGATAGTTTCCAAGAAAACAATAGGGTCTGCGCCGCAAATCGCAAACCCTTGATAGGACGGATGCTCCCGCCAGGACTCGAACCCGAAATAGCGGAATCGGAATCCGCCGTTATATCCAGTTTAACTACGGGAGCCTCTTGTGGCCATGCTGATCGCGCCGCCATGGAGGCTGGATCGCACAGGCAAACCAGCGCAACAGCATAGGAAGAAACCCCCGGGGTGGCAAGGGAAAATGGCGTCCTGGGGCGGCCCCAAGAACGGGACCGTGGCTGTGGCCACCGGTGACGCGCGGGCACCTTGGGGTGCGTGGGTCCTTTGGAGCAAATACTTGCGGGAGGGTCCGCGGTCTTGGGTAGCATGGTACAGTTCACCTTGCCCTCGCCAGGAGTTGGGGTGCCAGACGCCGGATGAGGTCTGCCATGGCGAGCCGCGGCACCAAGCTCGGATTGCACCGGAGACGATCGGTGGATAGAAGCCTCTGCATGTCCTCAGGCTGTCCCTGGGCCGGGAAGCGCTTCAGCCGCGCCCTGAAGCCGGCCCTGGCGGCCTGCCTGGCGTTGGGAATGTGCATGGCCCTGGCGCTGCCCGGGTGGGTGGGATCGGCACGGGCGGATGCGGCCGCGCCGGGAGAACGCCGGGAGGCGGTGGTGGCGGTCACGTCCGGCCTGGCCGGCGGCCTGTCCACGAGCGTCTGGGGGGACGGCGCGGCGCCGGACGGGCTGGCCCATCTCGCGCCGCGGCTGACGGCGCTGCGTGGGGCGCACCCCGGCCTGATCCTGCTGGATGCGGGGGACGCGTTGACCGGGGCGCCCTGGGCGCCGGCCGGTTCCGCTTTGGCCGGGCCGCCGATCCTCCTGCGCGCCATGAACCGCCTGGACTATGACGCCGCGGTGCCGGGGGAGCGCGACTTGGCCCGGGCGGGCGCCTTCCTGGGCGGGTGGGCCGCCGCTTCCCGCTTTCCCTGGCTTGCGGCGGACTTGGCCCCCGGCCCCGCGCGGGTGCTTCCCTACCGCATCCTGGAGCACGCCGGCCTGAAGATTGCCGTGCTCGGGCTGGCGATGCCGGGCGTGGCGGCTCAGCGCGCGCTGCGCTCCGCCGGGGTGTCCGCCCTTGCGCCGCTGGAGGCCGCCGCGCAGCGCTTGGCGGAATTGCGCGCTTCCGGGCAGGCGGACCTGGTTTTCGGCCTGGTGCCGGGCGGCTGGGATGCCGCGGCCGACCGCGACACCGCCCGTGCCCTGGGGCTGCTCCCGCGCCTGGACGCGGACGTGTTGGCCGATCGCCTGCCCCTGGATCTGCTCATCGTCGGACGGGCGCCCCTGCGTCCCGCTCCCCATGCGGGGGCGGCCGACTCGGTGCCGGTGGCCGCCGCCGGTGCGGGCTTGACCGTGTTGCGCCTGACCCTGGAGCGGCGGGCGGACGTTTGGAGCGTCGCGGAGGTCAACCGCGAGCGCCTGCCACCCCTGCCGGCGCCGGACCCCGTCCTGATGGAGGAGGCCCGCGCGGACCTGTCGGCCACCGCCGCCTGGCTCGGCCAGCCCAGCCGGGTGCGCGTCACGGGGTCCGCGCGCAAGCGGGCCGTTCTGGAATGCGCGGGCGCACTGGGGCACGCGGCCGCGCTAAGGGCCGGCAGCCCTTCCCCCGCCCTGGGCGCGGCGCGTGGCGAGGCGGCCTTCTCGCTGCTGCCGGAATTGTGGCGGGTTCTGCCCTTGCGCAAGCGCGACCGCGGCAGGGTCATCACGCGCGCCCAGGTCTATCGCTGGCTGCCCTACGACGACGAACTGGTGCTGGCGCGCCTCACGGGGCGGCAAATCGCGCTGCTGCTGACGCCGCACGTCCGCAACCTGCGGGGGTGGCGCATCGCGCCGTCCTTGGTGCTCTTCCCGGGCGGCCTGGAGCCGCACATCCCCGCCGGCGGGTCGGAGGTGACCTCCCTGACGGCGCCCGGCGCTGCTCGGCCCCTGTCTCCGCACGATCTCTACCCGGTCTGGATGACCGACTACCACTGGGATGGGGCGGGCGGCCTGGCCCGCTCCGCCCTGCTCCACCCCTCGCAGCTCGCGGCGCGCGGCGGAATCTCCCTGCGCGAGGCGCTCTTCGCGCTGCTCTCGCTGCCCGCGCCTGCCCTGCCGGGGCCGTGCAGCGGCTTCCTTGGGGTCATGGAACCCGACGCGGGCCGTTGATTCTGGCATCCCGCGGCGACGCCCCAGGGCGCCGAAAGCGCCCGGCGCCCGCGGCCGCCCCTGTGATTCTTCTTTCCCCGCGCCGCCAAATCCGTTACAGGTCAGACAGGTGTCCAGGGAATGGGCGCCGCTTGCCGGCCGCGCCCGCGGCCGGAGCACCAGGGAAGGGCGCAGCATGATCCCACGGCCATCATTCGTCCGCGGTCCTGCCGCGGTGGTTTTGCCGCTGGCTCTGCTGCTGGCCGGGCTCCTGGCTTGGGGTGGAGGGTGCGGCAGCGCGCGCGGCGCCGACTTCGGCGAGACCCATGCCCCCATGCAGGTGTACTGGGTCAACGGCCAGATCGTCGTCGGGGTGTTCCCCCAGCCCAACGAGGGGTATATCCAGATCGCCCGCCGGGTGATGATGCGGCCCGAGCGCCATGCCGAGGCCCGCCGCTTCAACGGAGACCGCCCCGTGCGCACCGGCGTCCCCGTGCGCTTTCCCTTGCCGGAGGTTCGGCCGGAGCTGCGGGGCTTGGCCCTGCGCGCCCTCTATCCCGAGGACGAACTGACCGAGGAAGGTTGGGCGCACACGGTCACCGACCCCCTGGAAAACCTGATTCAGCTTACCGAGTCGTACACGGGCTCCAAGCGCCACTTCAAGCAGCTGGCCAAGCGCAACCGGCTGAAGAATCCCAACGTGCTGCGGCTGGGGACGCAGATTCTCATTCCGCTGGAGTGGATTCCGGACGAGCTGGGGCTGCGTCCGCCGGGCCTGAAGGACCCCTTGCGGCTGGAGAAGGACGGGCGCACCGGCAAGTCCTACGCCCTGTACACCCTGGAGCCCGACGACACGCTCTACGCGCTGCTCATCCGCTTCACCGACCGCGAGCAAGCCGCGGAGATCAACCGGCTCTCCACGCTGCTGGTGCGGCTGAACGGACTGCGTGGGCCGGAGCGCGTGCGGGCCGGCCGCACGGTGCGCATCCCCCTGGAGTGGATCAGCGAGGAATGGCTGGAGAGCCGCCCGGCCCCGCCGCCCCTGGCCCAGCCGGAGCCGGATGCCGTGCCGGCCCCGCCTCCGCGCCGGCCGCGCGCCGTCGCCCGCGCCGCCAAGCCCACACCCCCCCGCGGCCCGGCGCCCCTGCACATCATCGTTGACCCCGGCCACGGTGGGAAGGACCCCGGCGCGGTCTACGGCAGCCGCCGCGCGGGCGACTTGTTGTACGAGCACGAGGTCGTCTACGACATCGCCCTGCGGCTGATCCGGGAGCTGCAAGCCAAGGGTCACCACGTCTACCCCACCGTGCGCGACCCCGCCCAGACCCAGCCCGTGGAAACCCTGTCCATGCGCGGCCTGGGCCGGGAGGAACTGCTCGTCACGCCACCGTATCGCATGGACAGCGTCCATGTCGCGGTCAACTTGCGCGTCTATCTGATTGAGTCCATCTTCCGCCGCCTGACGGAGCGGGAGGGCGTGCCGCCGGAGCGCATCCTGCTGCTCAGCATCCACGGCGACGCGCTGGCGCCCACCCTGCGCGGCACGATGATCTACTTTCCCGACCACCGGCTGCGCACTCCGGAGTTCGGCCCGCGCGGGCGCCAATACCGCGCGCGGCGGGAGGCGGCGCCGCAACTCATCCGCTACGACCCCGACGAAAGCCGCGAGGCCCACGAGGCGAGCCGCGGCTTCGCCGAACTGGCCATCCGCGCCCTGGACGGGCAGAATGTGCGCGTGAGCCGGCGCAAGCCCGTGCGGCCGTTCTACTATCGCGACGGCGTGCGCACGCTGCCGGCCGTCCTGCGCTACAGCCGGGTGCCGGTCTCGGTGCTGGTGGAGGTCGCCAACCTGAACAACAACGAGGACCGGCGGGAAATGTTGCGCGCCGGCGCGCGCCAGCGGGTGGCCCAGGGGTTGGCCGCCGCCGTGGAGACCTACCGCATCCGCCAGACCGCCGTCGCCTTGTCCCGCAACGCCGACTGACCGCCCCGCCCGGCTTGATAACGCCGGGGCGATGGCGGAAGATCGGCACCAGATCGGCACCGTCCCGCGGCCGCCTTGCCTTTCCATCGCGCACACCATGACCGCCCCCAACCCGATCCTGCTCTACAACACGCTGACCCGCGCCAAGGAGGTCTTCACGCCGCTGGCGCCGGGCGCGGTCGGCATCTACACCTGCGGCCCGACGGTCTATCACTCCGCGCACATCGGCAACCTGCGCAGCTATGTCTTCCCCGACGTGCTCAAGAAGACGCTGCGTTTGCTGGGCTATCGGGTCATGCACGTCATCAACATCACGGACGTGGGGCACCTGACCTCCGACGCGGACACCGGCGAGGACAAGGTCGAGAAGGCCGCCCGCCTGGAGCACCGCTCCGCCTGGGACATCGCCCTGGCGTACGAGGCGGAGTACCTGCAAGACCTGGATCGTCTGCACATCGAGCGGCCGGACGTCCTGCCGCGCGCCACGGGCCATATCGCCGAGCAGATCGCGCTGGTGCAACGGCTGGAGGCGCGGGGCTGCGCGTATCGCACCGCCGACGGCATCTACTTCGACACCGCGTCGTTTCCCGGCTACGGGGCGCTGGCGCGGTTGCGGGTGGAGGGGCTGCAGGAGGGCTCGCGCGTCGAGATGGGGGACAAGCGCCACAAGACGGACTTCGCCCTGTGGAAGTTCAGCCCCCCCGGCGCCCAGCGCCAGATGGAGTGGGACAGCCCCTGGGGGCGGGGCTTCCCCGGCTGGCACATCGAGTGCTCCGCCATGTCCATGCGCTACCTGGGCGAGACCTTCGACATCCACACCGGCGGCAGCGACCACATTCCCGTGCACCACACCAACGAGATCGCGCAGTCCGAGGCCGCCACGGGCCGGCCCTTCGTGCGCTACTGGCTGCACGGCGAGCACCTGGTGCTGGGCGAGGAGCGGCGCATGGGCAAGTCCGAGGGCAACTTCATCACCCTGCAAGCCCTGGTGGAGCGCGGCTACGACCCGATGGCCTACCGCTACCTGGTGCTGAACACGCACTATCGCAAGTACCTCAACTTCTCGTTCGAGGCCCTGGACGGCGCCCGCGCGGCGCTGCAGGGGTTGCGGCGGCTGCTCAAGGATGCCGGCGTCGAGCGCCCGCATCCGCCCTGGCCCGCGCCCCAGGCGCCCACGGACGGCATCCGGGCGGCCATCCTGGCGGATCTGTGCGACGACCTGAACACCCCCAAGGTGCTGGCCACGCTCTGGACGCTGCTGCGCGACAAGACCGCCTCCGCCGGGGAGAAGCAGATCGCCGCGGACTATGCCGACCGGGCGCTGTCGCTGGACCTGTTCGACTATTCCGGCCTGGGGAGTACGTATACCATTTCGCCGGAAGATATGACCGCGGCTCCGCGGGGTGTTCCCCGCGCGGCAAATTCAGGCCTGAGCGGGGTGACGGTCGTGGACCCTGTGACTGCGTTGGGTGTTCCCCGTGCGGAAGATCTTCCCGCTGGCCCCCCCGCTGACATCGTGCAACTGGCCGAGCAGCGCATCGCCGCCCGCGCCGCCAAGAACTACGCGGAGTCGGACCGGCTGCGCGACGAACTGCGGCGGCGCGGCTGGGAGATGCGCGACAGCCGCGGCGGCTACGAGCTGGTGCGGCCGGACGCCTAAGGCGCGGCAGTTCGCTTTGTTCCAAGGCAAGTTGCCGCCCCATCGGCTGAGGGAATCAATCTCGGCACAAAACGGACATATTTCAAGGATGAGACGACTTGCTTTTCGCGGAGGCGCGGAGCTACAAAACATTAGGGACACTCCGCACGAATTTGTGCCTTGCCATGACCGCTGCGCGAGGCCGCCATGGGTGTTTGTTATCGGCGTAGCTTGACCCTGCTGCTGTGCGCGGCTCTGCTGGTGGGCGTGGCGCCCGCACAGCAGGCCGCGCCGCTGGCGCCCCCTGCCCCGCAAACCAAAGCCGCGCCAGACAAGGAACTGATCGCCGTCCTTGAGCTGGAAGCCGCTGGCGCGGATCGGAACCTCGCCGCCGCGCTGACCGACAGTCTGCGCGAGAGCCTGCTCAAGACCGGACGCTTCACGCTCGTGGAGCGCGCGCAGATCGAGGAGATTCTCAACGAACAGGCCCTCCAGCAGGCGGGCTGCACGACGCAGGAATGCGCCGTCCAAGTGGGCAAGCTGCTGGGCGTGCGCAAGATGGTGAGCGGACGGGTCGTCAAGCTGGACGACACCCATTGGCGGCTGTCCGTCAGCCTGCTGGACGTGGAGACGGCGCAGACGGTGCGCACCGAGTCCGTGACCCATACGGGCGACTTCGTGTCGCTGGTGGAGCGGGGCACGCAGCCGTTGGCCGAGCGTTTGGCCGGAACGCCCGCCGTGCCGTTGGCGCAACCCGCCGCCCCGCCTGCCCAAAAACCACCGCCCCGATCCGTGGCCCGCGCGCCGGAGCCGTCGCATTCTGACTGGCCCTGGATCGTCACCGGGCTTGTCTCGCTGGGGCTTGCCGCTGGAGCAGTCAGCCAAGCGCAGGCGGTCACCAACAGCAACTCCAAGCAACAGGACTTGGCCGCGCAGGCGAAGCTGGCGACGACCCAGGACCAGTACCAAGCTCTGCTCAATCAGATTGCTGACGAGAAGAGGAAGGGGCAAGACGCCGCGACGCTGTCCAATCGGGATGCCGTCGGCGCGGCCCTATTTGCGGCGTGGGCGATTTACCTTGCGATACGGGAACCGGAGAAGGTCGCGGCACCTCGCGTCGTGGCCGTCCCTGACGGGAGCGGAGGGGCGCGCCTGATGGTGGTGCGGACATGGTGAGGCGCGTTTGGCAGGTTGCGGCAGTGAGCGCTGCGCTGATTGGGGCGCTGGCGGCGTGCGCGCCGCGTCCGGCGGATGAGGGCAGCAATTTGCCGGCGACGGGGCCGGGAGTGCGGTACAGCGTCGGCGGAACCATTAGCGGGCTTACGGGCAGCGGACTGACGCTCTCCTTGAACAGCGGAGCGCAAACGGTGTCTCCAGCATCGGGCGCCACCAGTTACGTGTTCGCGACCGGACTGGTCAATGGAGCAACCTACAGCGTCGCGGTCACAGCCAGTCCCAGCGGATTGACCTGCACGGTCGCCAATGCCAGCGGAATCGCCAGCGGCGCCAATGTCACCAACATCAACGTGACGTGCTCGCCCACGCCCCCAGCAGGCGTCGCGTCGGCGGCGGGGTACTACCAGAACACGGTGACGTGGAATGCAGACCCATCGTTACAATACAACGTGTATTGGGGAATGCAGTCAGGCATCGGCACGGCCAGCGCGAACCGTGCCGGCGGCGTGTCACCGCCGTTCGTCCATTCAGGTCTTAAGAACGGGAGCCGGTACTATTACGTGGTTACCGCCCTGCTTGCGTCCGTTGAGAGCGCTGCATCCTCGGAGGTCAGCGCCATGCCGGTGCCTCCTGCGCCTTCGGGTATCAACCTCGCGGCCGGTGATGCCCAGGTCACTGTCTCCTGGAGTCCGGTCTCCACCGCCAATAGCTACAAC
>Ga0315281_10003200_pt1 | contig 24067 bp, 15 predicted proteins | sample YL17G07_0_MG_FD_204540 | JGI IMG/M metagenome (GOLD analysis project Ga0315281, IMG submission 204540) | Sediment microbial communities from Yellowstone Lake, YNP, Wyoming, USA - YL17G07_0 | ecosystem: Environmental > Aquatic > Freshwater > Lake > Sediment | place: USA: Wyoming | collected... | reverse complement strand
CGAGTTCTCGTAAACTTCCTTGGCCTCGTCGACCGTGCGGGTCATGGGCTTTTCCAGGTAGACGTCCTTGCCGGCGTTCATGGCCTGGATGGCGACCGGCGCGTGCCAGTGGTCGGGAGTGGCGATCACCACCGCGTCGATCGACTTGTCGTTGATGATCTCCCGGTAATCCAGCGTCCCCTTGGCCTTCCAGCGCTCGGCCGCCTGGCGCTTGCGCTTCTCGTAGACCTCGGCGATGGTCGCGATCTGCAGGTTCTGCTTCTCGGCCAGGTCGGCGAACTGGCGCGCCAGGAAATTGCCTCTGCCGCCCAGGCCGACGATGCCCAGGTTGATGCGGTCGTTGGCGCCGAGCACGCGGGCCTGCGCCGGCCGAACCATCTTTGTCAATGCGCCCAGCGCGGCGCTCACGCCGGCCGCCGTCTTGACGAACTTCCTGCGGTTTACGTCCTCACCCATAAGTACCTCGCTTTTCAAGGATTGCAGTGCTTTGAGCATATTCGTTCCAGCAGCAAAGTGCAATAACAGACCTGAGACCGCAGACCTGGGACCTGAGACCGTAGACCTGGGACGTGCGGCGTGTCGACTTTCAAGTTTCCCAGTCCCACGTCTCCAGTCTCAGGTCCCGGGTCTGAAATCTGCGGATTCCGGGGCGGGAATGCGTTACACTCAGGGCAATGCTCACCCTGGTGGTTCCGACCTACAACGAACGGAACAACCTGCCGGCCCTGCTGGAGCGCGTGGAAGCGGCGCTGACGGCGTGCGGCGAGCCGTTTGAAGTTATCGTCGTGGACGACGACAGTCCGGACGGCACCTCGGAGGTGGCCCGCTCCCTCGCCGCCCGCCACGGGTGGCTTCGCGTGCTGACGCGCAAGCACCAGCGGGATCTGTCTACGGCGGTGCTGGCCGGCTGGTTCGCCGCCCGGGGCGAGATCCTGGGGGTGATCGACGGCGACCTGCAGCACCCGCCCGAGTTGCTGCCGGTGCTGTTGCGGCGGCTGCGCGAGACCGGCGCCGACATCGTCATCGCCAGCCGGCACGTCAAAGGAGGTGGGGTCAGCAAGTGGAGCCTGTTCCGCCGGCTGATCTCCTGGGCAGCCACGCTGATGGCCGGCTTCATCCTGCCCGGCACCCTGAGCCGCGTGCGCGACCCCATGTCTGGCTTCTTCCTGCTCCGCCGGCCGGTCGTCGAGAACTCGCCGCTGCGGCCGGTGGGCTACAAGATCCTTCTGGAAGTGCTGGCCAAGGGCGACTACCACCGCTGCGAAGAAGTCCCGTACATCTTCCAGGAGCGCTTCCGGGGCGGCAGCAAGATGGGGCTGCGCACGAGCTGGCAATACCTGCTGCACCTGGCCTCCATTGCCGTGGACACCGGAGAGGCCCGGCGGGTCTTCCGCTACGCGGCCGTGGGGGCTTCGGGCGCGGTGGTCAACCTGGGCGTGTTCGCGCTGCTGACGCGTGCCGCCGGAGCGCCGCCGGCGCTGGCGCTCCCGGCCGCCACCGCCTTGGCCATCATCAACAACTTCCTGCTCAACGACCGCTTCACCTTCCCGGAGACGCGCCGCCGGACACCGGGCAGGGCCGCAGCGGTGGGGCGCTTTGTCCGCTTTCTCTGGGTGGTGCTGATCGGCGCCTGCCTCAATATGCCGCTCGCCAGCGCGCTGATGCGCTTGGCGCGCGCGCCGCTGGAATTGGCGGTGCTGGCGGGCATCGGGGCGGCCGCCGCCTGGAATTTCGTGCTTAACTCCCGTGTCACCTGGAAGGTGTGGTGGGACCGCGATGTGCATCTCCGGCGCTGGCGCGCCGAAGCGGTTCCCCCGCCGCCCCCCGATACCGTCTGCAACCTGTGCGGAGGCCGGCAATTTATAGTTCTCTATCGGGGGCGCGCCGGAGCAGCGAGCCGGCCCGATTTGTTCTGTTGCACCAGCTTCGATCACGGTGATTTCACCAACATCCTGCGCTGTGTTTCCTGCTCGCTGGTTTTTCAGGCGCCGGCCGACGCCATCCGGCAGATTGAAGAATGCTACCGCCGCGTCCAGGATCCGGTTTACCTGCGCGAGGAGCAGGGGCGCGTCCGCACCTTCGACCGTTTGCTGGACGAAATCGATGCGGTCCAAGGTCGAGCCGAAGTCCAAGGTCGTGGCCGCGGCGACTCCAAAGTCCAAAGTCCGGCGGCCGCCACGCCGCGCTCCGCGGTCCGCACTCCGCACTCCCGGGGCTGCTTGCTCGATGTGGGCTGCTACACCGGCGTTTTTTTGGATCGCGCGCGGCGGCGGGGATGGCAAGTCAGCGGGCTGGAACCGAGCCGCTGGGCCGCGGATGTGGCCGGTCGTCGCGGCTTTTCGGTTCAGGAAGGTCTGCTGGCCGAATGCGCGCTGCCCCCCGCGTCTTTCGACGCGGTGACGGTGTGGGACGTGATCGAGCACTTCGGCGATCCTCGCGCCGAGGTCGAGCGCGTGGCGCGCCTGCTGAAGCCCGGCGGCCTGCTGGCCCTTTCCACCATGGACGTGGAAAGCGGGTTCGCGCGCCTGCTGGGGCCCCGCTGGCCCTGGTTCATGCGCATGCACCTGTATTACTTCTCGCCGGACACCCTGGGCGCCCTGCTGGAAAAGGCCGGCCTGGAAGTGGTTGAGGTGCGACGGCACAGGCGCATCGTCAGCGCCCGCTACCTGCTGGAGAAAGCGGCTGCGCAACCATCAGGGTTGAGCGGCTTGTTCCGGCTGGCCGCCCGCCTGCCCTTCCTCGGCCGCCTCCACATCCCGGTGAATTTCGGCGACACCATCAACGCATATGCGCGGAAGCCGATGGCTTCTGTTGCAACTACTGAGCCAGGCTGACAGACGGTTCACCACGAATCAACACCATGGGTTGCGATCACCAGGGATTCACGCACTGGTTTATCGGGCTTCCTTGTAAAAGGCCTGTACCGCAGAGCGTTCGCGGGGGAATTGAAGAATTTCACGGGCGTGAATGATCCCTACGCGCCGACACATCGAGCCGCCAGCTTGTCGAGAGCAGCCGGAAATACATGCGCGACGTGATGGAGATTTAGGTGGGGCAAACCGCCACCTCAAAGCCCCAAGAGACACAAAGAGCGACCTTCTTTGTGTTCTTCGTGTTCTTTGTGACTTTGTGGTGATTGGGACGCCGATCAGATGCCGGCCTCCTGTGTCCACGGGATCACCTGGCCGGTGCGCACGGAGCGTTCCGCCGCCAGGGAGATGTGAATCGCGTCCCTGCCGACCTTGCCGTCGGCGAACACCGGCGCGTTGCCGACGATCGATGCGACAAAGGCCTTGTGCAGGCGCAGGGTCTCTACATCGGCGTCCACTCCCCCGGCTTGCTCTTTGAATGAGGCCTCGTCCGGCCGCAGACGGGGCACGGGAATCCGCTCGAGCTGGCCGCGGTAAGGCCGAATTACGATCTCCGCTTCGCCCTTGCTGCCTTCCGTGGTCATTTCTGCCTTGGACCCAAACAGGCGCGTGAAACGCCCATTGGGCACGCCGGGCGTGAAGATGGTATAGCCGAACGTGCAGCGCACGCCATTCGAGAAGTCGATGAGCAACCCGGCGTTGTCGATGGTCTCGCGGTCCTTGAACACGTTGTTGCCCCCGTTGGCCTGAATGCGGGTGGGGTGCGCGCCCACCAGCCAGTGAATCACGTCCAGTTCGTGAATGCCGTCTTCCAGCAGGGCGCTGCCTGCCGTCTTGGTGAGGAACCGCCAGTTCGTTTCCTTGCCCGTGGCCGGATCCTTGTAGCGCCAGCTTGCCGGATTCCAGTCGCCGCGGAACAGCGCGGCGTAAACGTATTCCAGCTCGCCAATCGCGCCCTCGCGGATCAACTTGGCCATGCGCTCATACAGCAGGCTGTAGCGCGACTGCTGCCCCACCACCAGAACGCGCCGGTTCTTCTCCGCGGCCTGGATCATGCGATCGGCCTCGGCCAGGTGAATGGCCATCGGCTTTTCCACCAGCACGTGCTTGCCGGCCTGCAGGGCCGCCACCGTAACATCGGCATGGAGGAAATTGGGGACGACCACGATGACCGCGTCCAGGCTCGGCTCTGACGCCAGCATCTTTTTGTAGTCCTCGTACCCCTTCGCACCGGGGGCGGCTTCCAGGGCCGGCTTTAGGTTCTCCTTGGTGGTATCGCAGAGCGCTACGACCTCGGCTTCGGGGACGTACCTTGTAACGATGCGCAGGTGAGCGTTGCGTCCCCTGTTCCCGGTGCCCACTATTCCGTACCGGACCTTCTTGCCGGCCGGTCCGCCCTGCGCCTGCCCGCTTAGGGCGTAGCCGGCGACACCGGCCACGCTGCCTGCGAGAAAGTTGCGGCGGTCGATCATATCGTTACGAGGCATTTTGAAACTCCTTTTCTGAGACTCCGGACGGGAACAGCCGCCGCCTCGGGTCTCGCCTGGTTTTTGAAACTCCGCTGTCGCACTGCGTTGTTTCCGCAGCGCGCCTGCCGCCATGGCAGGCGCGCTTGGCGGACGAAACTTAAAAATTCAGCTTCATGCCGAACTGAATAATTCGTGGAAGAGTGTTGGCGGCCACGCCGGTGATCCGCGACTGGAAGGTAGCGATCGCGGCAGGGGCCATGCCGCTGGCGGGCAAACCAAATACCGGATGGTTGAAGGCGTTAAACATCTCGGTGCGGAAATCCAGGCGGTATCGTTCCGTCACTTGGAAACTCTTCCCGAGTCCCAGGTCGGCGAAAAACGCGCTGGGGCCACGCAGGATCATGTAGCCGGAATTGCCCTGTCGAAGGAGCGCCCCGGGTGTCGTCGACTGAACGGGCACCGCAAAACAGGTCGGGTCAAACCACCGAAACACCGTGGGGTTACTCAACGTGCCGCTGCAGATGCGGTCCGGCCGATCCTGTCCATTCCCGCCGTTCATGCGGAGTTGATCGGTTCCGGAAAGTGTGGGAGTGAAGGGAAGACCGCCGCGCCTGGTGATAATCCCGCTCACCTGCCAGCCCCCGATGACTTTGTCGATCACTCCGCCCTTATTGACAAAGCGCTGTCCCTTGCCCACGGGGACCTGGTAAATCGGCGAGACTACCAGCACATGCCGCAGATCGGTGCCCGATGGGCCATAATCCTGCCTCGGGTAACGCGGATCGCTCAGCCCATTTGTATAAGCAAGCGTCTTCGACCAGGTGTAGGCGACGGTGAGGGCCAGCCCCTTGCTGAAGCGGCGTTCCAGCTTGCTCTGCAGCGAGTTGTAGTTCGAGGTGTCCTGGCTTTCGTATTGCCTTACGTTCGAGAACTGCGTGAAGGGGCGTCTCTGCGTCTGGCCTGAAGCCAGCACGACACCCCATGGTTGCGGCAGATTGTAGAACGTCGTGCGTGTAGTGTCCATGTGCCGGGTCAAGCTGGCGACATAACCCACCGACAAAATCGTGCTGCCGCCGATCATTCTCTCGATGGTCAGGTTCCATTGATACGTGGAGCGGAGCTTGCGATCGGGCGGCGCGCAATTTGCGTAGGTGGGTGTACCCGCGGCGGCGCCGGCGAACGGATTGGCCATCGACGACGGCGGCGGCGCAGTTCCGGCCGGCGGCTGGTTATTCGTCGGCGTCAAGCTCGTTAGTACCAATGGCCAGCTCTGGCAGCTCTCGGTGTCGGCGTTGCCGGAGTACGACCCGTAGAAGATACCCACGGCGCCGCGCACCACGGTCTTCTTCGTGGCCTGATAAGCGAACCCCAGGCGCGGCTGCCAGGCGTTTTTCTGTGAAACCAGGCAGTTGTCGGGCAGCCCCGCGGACCGGCAGGTGACCGCCGCTCCCGGGATCATTGCCAGTGCCTGTGGCAACACCGCCGATGACATTTTCCCGCTGGAATCATTGGCTACCGCAATGATTCCAGAGAATTCGCCATTCTTAACCATTGGCTGCGTATAGTACGGCGGGTCGGCGTGGAAACGCGTCTGGTATTCGTAACGCAGGCCCAGGCTCAAGTTGAGCTTCTTAGTGAGTGTCCACGAGTCGTTGATAAAAAACGCCCAGTTGGAGAAGTACTTGGGTACGGGCGGGATAGGAGTGCCTTTTGTCGCGCTTTGGAGATAGCCGAGCAGGAAGTCGGCAAACGCGTTGCCGGCGGCGCACCCGTTCGAGGCGGTTCCGCCCGGACAGAAGGTAGTGCCCGTGCTGGGGAACGCCCGATCGCGGGTTTGCGCTCCATTGAAGTTGAACAGGCCGGTGGAGAGCTGGTTATTATAGGTCAACAGGTTTACGCGGCGGAAATCACCGCCCAGACGCAGGCTGTGGGAGCCGCGGATGAGTGTCATGGTATCGGTCAACTGGATCGGCTTCTCTCCCACCACCAGCGGCCGGTAGTCGCCCGAGCCAAGATGCACTCCGCCAATGTTGAAGTGCGGGAACCCCGGATAGGCGTCGGACTCCAGGAATTGTTTGACGCCCAACTTCGAGGCCCAATCGCTATTGTCGGCTTTCTGGTACTCCTGCGGATTATGCGCGATTCCGCCACGCAGTTCATTTATAAGGTAGGGGCTGAAATTGTGGTACCAGGCGCCGCCCAAGTTCTGGCCCCCCAGGTTGGCGATTTCGGTGGCGTTCAGGGCCCCTTGAACGTTGGTGGCCAGCGGCCCGTCCCCGACACGATAGTTGGAACTGTACGTGTACCTCACGAAGTACGTGTTGGTATTCGAACGGTTGTAGTCCAGGCGGAGGTTGTATTGGTTGATCGTCTGGCGCCGTTGCGGGGTGTAGAAGTAGTTCTGGCTTGGAGGCAGAGGCAAGCCCGCGTTGCTCACGTTCGAGATGCCGGGCAAGTTCGGCGCCGGCAGATAAGCAAACACCTTGGAGGTCACCGCATCCCAACGGTTCTGTGGAATCGTATTGTTCGGGAAGGCCCTCTGGGTGAGCGGGTCGAAAATGATGACACCCGCCGGGAAAACGCCGCTGCGCATATCGTTGGTGGGAACGGCGGTAAGCTGGGGCTGCGAGAAAACCTCGCGCGTTGCGTCGTAGTTGAAGAAATAGAACAGTTTGTCTTTCTTGGCCGGGCCGCCCACGCTGCCGCCGAATTGATTGCGCTTCAGCAGGTTCCTGGTGTGCGGGCCGCTGAAAGTCCACTGCGGAGCATCCAGCTTATCGTTGCGGATGAACTCGAAGACCGTCCCGTGGATTTGGTTGGTGCCCGATTTCACCACCACGTCCACCTGCGCCGCACTGCGGCCATACTCAGCCGAGAAATTGGCCGTCTGCAGTTTGACCTCCTGGATGGCGTCCACCGAGACCGGGATGCTGGCGCCGCCGAACTCCCGCTCGTTGTTCTCGATGCCGTCGATGCGGAAGAACGTATAGGCTCCACCCTGCCCGTTCACGTCGTACACCGGCATGCCGTTGCGCTCCGTCCCACTGCCATAGGTGCCGGGCGAGAGTTGCAGCAATTGCGTGAAGTAGCGGCCGTTCAGGGGCAGGTTCAGCACCTGCTGGCTTTGGACGACGTAGCCGACGCTGCTCTCTGCCGTCTGCAGCAACGGCGATTCACCGGTGATGGTCACCTGCTGCTGCGTGGTTCCCACCTCCAGTTGAACATCGATGCGCGCCGTCTGGTCGATGACCAGCCGGATGTCACGAACTTGTCGGCCGCCGAATCCCGCCGCCTTGACCTCCAGGCTGTAGGCGCCGGGAATCAAGCCGGGCAACACGTATAGGCCGGCGGCCGTGGTTTCCAGCGTCCTGGCCACGCCGGTCGCGACGTTGGTGACCGTCACCTTTGCGTTGGGAACAACGGCGCCGGTCGCATCCGTGACAGTCCCGGTCAGAGTGGCGTTGCCGCTCTGGCCAAGCGCTGTCCCACAAGACAAAGCGATGCAGAAAAACAACAGGCACAGCGGGGTCGTTGATTTCATTGTAGTGTCTCTACTCAGGAGGAGAGAGGCGCGCTCGCGCCGCAGTTGTCTGCCTCTAGGGCGGACGCGAAGGGCCACTGTGCGTGAAACCGGGGCGGCAGCGACTTCCCTGGGACCGTTCTCCGAGTTCCAAGGCAACATCGCGGTCCTCCACTCCCTGGGGCCACAGATCAGACTTTCGCTTCGCGAGATCTTCTGCGAGATTATAATTGCTGCAAAGGCTCTGTCAAGCGCAATTTTAGACACTAGATACCACGGCGTGTGCTGACGAATCGGCCAAATGCCGCAGGCATCGGGCAAACCAGCCGCCTGTGGTGCACAAGTCCATGCAAGGCAAGGCACGGCACGGGGCTGCGTGTGTCCGTCCACCCGGCAACAACTGGTGTATGATTTTGCCGCCGGCATTCCGAGTCGCGGAAGCCGCCGCAGAGGTCGGGATGAGAAGCGCCCAGAGTCATACTGTCGCGGCCCTGAGTTTCTTGTTCCTGGTCATGTGTTCTTCTGTTCCTGCTGAGGCCCAAGCCAAGGCCGGTGCGGCCAAGGCTGCTGCCGACCAACCGCCCGAAGGCCCGGATTTGCTGCTCCGCGATTTCGCCCCGCGGACGCACCTGGACGTGAAGAGGACACCGATCGAGCGGGCACGATTCCCGGTTATCGATGTCCACTTTCACATGGATGGCAATGCCGATCCCCTGGAAGTGGCGCGCATCATGGACGGCCTGAATCTGCAGACCGTCGTCAATCTCGGCATGAAGGACATGTGGGGGGAGACGCTTAAGAGTTATGCCGAGAAGTGGGTGAAGCGCTTCCCCGGCCGGTTCGCGGTCATGGCGAATCTGGACGAAAAGCAGATCAACCATCCGGATTTCAGCCGCCAAGCCGTCGCTCAACTCCGGGAAGACGTAAGGAATGGAGCGATGGCGCTCAAAATCTACAAGGAATTGGAGCTGGTCTGGAAGGATGCGCACGGCAAGCTGATCCGCCCCGACGACCCCCGTTTCGATCCGGTCTGGGATGCCTGCGCGGAACTGGGCATTCCGGTGCTGATTCATGTCAACGATCTCAAGTCCTTTTTTGACCCTATCGATCGCTTCAACGAACGCTACCTCTCGCTGACGCTCGACCGCAGGTCCTCGTGGTACGGGACAGTCGACATCACGCACGATCAGCTCATGCAGCACTTCGAGAACGTTATCGCCAAACATCCGGCGACGACCTTCATCGGGGCCCACGTGGGAATGCACTACGAGCACCTCTACTCAGGCGCCCGCTGGCTGGACACCTACCCGAACCTCTACTATGACATCGCCGCAAGCTGCAAGCATTTGGGCCGGCAGCCGTACACGGTGCGCAGGTTCATGATCCGCTACCAGGACCGAATGCTGTTTGGCTGCGATATTGGCAGGGTGCCCAACCCGGAGGTCTACCAGTACATGTTCCGCGTGCTGGAAACCGATGACGAATATTTCGAGCACGTCGAGCCGAATGCAGGGTTGCCGTGGAAGATCTATGGCCTGTATTTGCCCGACGAGGTACTCCAAAAAGTCTATTCCTTGAATGCCCGGAAGCTGTTTCCGCAGTTTCGAAGAGTGCCGGCCACAACGGCGGCGCGCCCGCGGGCGGGGCGATAGCGACTGGCTCACGGAAAGCAAGAAGCCGACCAGCCAGGCGCGGAAGGTGGAACTGGGCCCCCTACCCTCCTGCTGCGGATTGTCGGGGTGGCCCGGCCGGCTTCATTGCAGCTCCATGCGGCCCAAAGGCCCTGGCCAATAACGAGACTGGCCCCAGTACCGAACGCGGGCCATGATATCTGATATCGCATGACTGGCAAGCAGTGCTAAGATGGGCGCCAGCTTCGAGGAGGTCTGTCATGGACGCCGGACGGCGCAAATTCTTGAAGAATTATTCCAGTGCGGCAGCGGCGCTGGCTGCCGCCCCTCTGCTCGTGCCACGCACAACCTGGGGCGCCAATGACCGCCTGACTTACGGCGTCATCGGCACGGGACGGCGCGGGCAGTACGTCAGCGAGTTTTTCCACAAGCTGGGTGCCCAGTGCGTCGCTTTGTGTGACGTGTACGACCTGAACCTGGAGGCGGCGCGGAAGGATGCCCCTGGCGCCAGAACTTACCTGGATTACCGCGACCTGGTCGCCCACAAGGGCCTGGATTGCGTGCTGATCGCGACTCCGGACCATCAGCATTACCCGTGCTTGCTTGCTGCGCTGAACGCCGGAAAAGATGTCTACCTGGAGAAGCCGGTTTCGATGTCTCTGGAGCAGAGCGCAAGAACCGTGGCGGCGGTGCGGAAGACGCGGCAGATCGTCCAGGTGGGTACCCAGCGGCGCAGCGCCCCTCTCTACCAATCCGCCAAGAAGCTCCTGGACCAGGGCATGCTGGGCCGCATCCGCATGGTGAAGGCGACCTTGAACAGCCTTCCGTTCACTCAACTCGATAACTCACCGCTGCCCGGGAAGCTCGACTGGGAGCGCTTCCTGGGGCCGGCTCCCCGGCGGCCGCTGGAACCCAGGCGTTTCCGGTGGTGGCGCGTCTTCTGGGATTATTCGGGCGGCACCATGACGGACAACGGCTGCCACTTGATGGATGTGGTGCAGTGGTTGTGCAACTCGGGTCCCCCGCGCTCCGCGGTTTGCCAGGGCCGGGTGGTCGCCATTGCCGGCGCCGAAACACCGGACGTTCTGTCGGTTGTTTTCGAGTACCCGGAATTCCCGGCAACGCTCACATTCAATATGACGAACACTTACCAGGGATTGCTGTTCGAGTTCCAGGGAGACCAGGGGACGCTCGTTTTGGATGGCGCCGGCTTCCGCGTCTACAAGGAACCGTGGTCGGCCAAAGAGAACCGGGAGCCTATCCACAGCGAGAGCGGCGGAGTGCCGATGGACGCCCACGTCCGGAATTTTCTCGATTGCATCAAATCGCGCCAGGAACCGGTTTGCCCGATCGAAGAGGGCGTGGCCGGCGTCGCCGGGTTGCACCTGGCCAATGTCGCGTTTCGCGAGGGGCGGCGGGCGAAACTCGCCGAGTTCGCGCAGCCCAAATAATCCACCACGGATCGCGCTGGGGCTCTCCCTGATGAACGCCGCGTACTGCGTTCTGGCGCGCGGCTTGAACGGCAGCGAGAATCTTGAATCCCAAGCAAGTCTTCTTGCTCTTGCGCATGGCTTCGACTGTTCGCTGGGGTCGCTGGCAATGTACGGCTCGCCGAGCGGCATCTCGCCGCCCATCATTCTCGCCAGTTCTTCTTTGGGGCGGGTCACGTAATAGAAGCAGGTCAGGAAAAAATCGGCGTCCCATCCTTCGCCTTCAATCTTGTCCACCTGCACCGCCGGGTTGTGGGTGGAGACACCGACCAGCGCACCGGCCTGGCGCATTCGCTTCAGAAGGTCCTTTGATTTTTGGAATTCCCCGGTTCGGAACACGCGGTCGGTGATGCCACCGTGCTGCAACATGGCGAAGGGTTTGTATTTTGCCGCTTCGTCAACCCGCGCCGGATTGTCGAAGCCATCGGGGCGAATGGTGCAAAGCCAGTTTATTTTTCCGTCTTGTTCACGGAATTTCTGCAGATCGGAGGGCATTCGGTCGCCGAATCCCGCGATCCAGGTGTTGATGCCGCAGAAAATCGCGACGGTTGCTTTTCACTCAGGCGCTTTCGTATAGCCGGGTGAGCACGAACTCGCGGTGGCCGAGGACTTCGGCGCTGGTGAGGCGGCCGTTCGCCGTCTTCAACATCATGTCCAGCAACAGGTCCCCGGCCTGGTCGAGATTCATGTCGCGCCGCAGCAATCCCGAGACGTCCAGGTCGATGTGTTCACTCATCGTCCGCACCGTCCGCGGGTTGGCGCAGAGCTTGATCACCGGCAAGATCGGATTGCCGATCACGTTCCCCTGGCCCGTCGGGAACAAGTGGACGACGAATCCGGCCGCGGCAACCAGGGTCACCATTTCGCCGGCCGCGGAAGAAGAATCCATGAACCACAGGCCCGGCCCCGTCGGCGCTTCCGCCTTGTCGAGCACACCATCCACCACGCACCTCTTGCCGATCTTCTGGATGTTGCCCAGCGCTTTCTCTTCGATGGTGGTGAGGCCGCCGGCGATGTTGCCCTTGGTGGGCTGGGACTCCGACAAGTCGCCCACCTTGTGGCCATCAATCACCTGCTGATAGCGATTGAACATGGCCATGAACTGCGCGGCGATTTCGGGGGTGCGGCAGCGCTTGGCCACCAGGTGTTCGCCGCCGGTGATCTCCGTGGTCTCGCCAAACACCAGGGTCACGCCCCGCTCGTACAACTTGTCGAAGGCGTTGCCCGCGGTGGGGTTCGCGGCGCTGCCCGAAGTCGTGTCCGATTCTCCGCACTTGGTGGACACCCAGAGGTCGCGGAGCGGGCTTTCCTCGCGGGCCAGCGTCGAGGCCCATTGCACGTACTGTTTCGCCTGCCGCGAGGCCCGCATGATGGTGTCATGGTCGCCGTGCAGTTCGATTCCGAAGCCCGCCGCCGGCTTGCCGGTTTTCGCTATGCCGTCTACGACGCGCTGCGTCCAGCCTTCCTCAATGCCGATGACCACCACGGCGGCGACATTCGGGCTGGAGCCGGTGCCGATCAGGGTGCGGAAATGCAGCTCCAGATCGGCCCCGAACTGCAGGCGCCCGTAGGGATGAGGCAGAGCCATGCAACCCTTGATGTTGTGAGCTACAGCCTGGGCCGCCGCGTTCGAAAGATCGTCCAGGGGCAGAATAATGACGTGATTCCGCACTCCCACGCGGCCGTTCTCTCGCCGGTAGCCCCGGAATGTCGCGCTGCTTAAGTCGATAGCCAAGGTGTCGTCCCTCCGTTCTACCACCGCTTGGTTTTCACGTTATGAACATGCAGGTATGCACCCGCCGGAATCGGCGCGATCACGCGACCGACATCGGCCCCGTACTTGATCACCGTGTCGTTCTCCGCCAGCGGCTTGATTGCCAGTTTGTGGCCGATGGGGATATCCTCCAGGACCTTCATGCTGATCATTCGGTCCTTGTCCATGATCCAGCCGGTGAGCGTATCCCCCGCCTTGACGCCTTCGACGACGACGATCCCCACTGAATCCGCGCCGTCGTGAACCACGAAATGTACGGTCATTCGCTATTCTCCTTCCCGCCAACGTCCGGTTCGGCGATCCATCCGGTTGGCGGCCCGGATCGCGCGGGAAACGCCACCGCCGACGGGACGCGCGTCGGAATGCAACTGTTACTGCGGAGCGGGATGAATCCGTAATATACGGTATCTGATGTGGCTCCGTCTACATCACTCTTTGCAGATATGCCCAGCGGGACGCACCCGGCTTCGTTTTCTCTCTAACACCGGCCGGCGCCTCTTGTCTCGTACGGCGGCATCGGCAAGCACACCGTGCGTGGCCTCATGGAATCGGGCCGAGTGGCCGGATGCTCGGGGTTGAAGTCCTGGTCCGGCGGCACGTAGCCGAACACATCCAGGCAGGCGCTCCGCTCGCCGCTGCCTCTTCAATCCACGCTTCGGCCAGCCGGCGGTTTACGAGACAGCGGAAGCCCGGCCTGTTCACATTGTCTGGACTCTTGGCTCCCTGCGCTTCCGGCGCATCCATGGCATAGCAGACTTCCGGACACTCGCGTGCGCAATGGAGGACATTGAGGCAATCGGTACAGCGTTCGGGAACCTCCCCCGCCTTGTGGCGGTGGGCGCCAATCCGTTCGACATCCAATACGTATTCGCCGGCGACACTGCCCCACCGGCCGATCGGGCGCGGGGTTCCCTCGCTGTCTCGGCCGCCGGTACAGAAGAAGCACGCTGTCGCGGCGCCGTCCGGGACCAGGTGGAGCGTGTCGCGCAGGACGCTGCAGTAGGGACCGTGCAGCTCATCAAGGCGCACGCCCGCCCAGCTTAGATCGCAACCTCGTGCGCGCGCCTCTCGCTGGGCCGCCAGAAAATGCTCCACGAACCACGCGGCCTGATCGGGTTGGAACGCAACCTGCTTGCCGCCGCGGACTCGGTAGACCGGTTCGAAGCGCATTTGGCACGCTCCCAGCGTCTGGTGCAGATAGGCCACGATTTCCGCCTGCCGTTCCACCGTGCGCGGTGTAATCGTAGTACGCACCGTGAGTCGGCCGCTAGCTTCGAGGAGTGCTCGCGCCGTTTTCTCGATGTACGGAGAGGATGCCCCACCGCCGGCCAGAGGGCGCTGCCGGTCTTGTATGTCCGGAGGCCCGTCACACGACAGTTCTACGAGGTTGAAATGCCGAGCCATCCAAGAGGCCGCTGTCTCCGGCACTACCCCGTTGGTGACAATGACGCCGAACCAATCCACGCCCGCCTCGTCCGCGATGGCGCGCGTGGCGTTGACTATGCGCACAACCATGTCCCAGTGGATCGTTGGCTCACCTCCGCCATGCAGAACGAGGTGAAAGAGCCCCATCTTCTCCGCGCAGCAGCGGGCCACCAGCCGCGCCGTCGAGTGCACCATCGCTTCCTCGATGATGACCGGATGACCACCGCGCGCCCCTGCTTGCCGTGCCACGCTGCTGAAGCAATACGGACAGGCGAGATTGCACTGGTTGCCGAGATAAACCGTCAGGCATTCCGGTGCGAACGGCGCTTCCAGGCGCCGGGACCAGGTTCCGATGGCCCGTTCGGCATAGCGGCGCAGTTCGGCCGCCAACCTACCGAGCGGTGGAGAGGACGCCGGGCCCGTGCCCACCAGAAGCGAGTGCACCTCATCGGCCTCACCCGGTGTCACCAGCGCCAGGTACCCGGGGGTATAAAGCACGTCGGACGCGCCTTGCGGGAGGCGAAAGATGGGGAGGCCGGGACGAAGGCGCGTAGTCATTGGGCGGTCGTGGCACCCATTTTAAACGAGTCATCAATATCAATCCGAACATTTCCCGGATTGTGCGGATTCCGCCCGGTTCATCCGCCGGATCTCTAAATCCGCGGATTCATCATCCTGGGGCGTTGCCGGGCTCTCGAACGAAGTTGCTCGAAACACAAACGCGCAGGCGTACCAACCTGAAGAACAGGTCCTTTACAGCGGCGAAACTCTGTTCCTCGGTCCATCCCATTTCGGCGCTCAATTCCCTGCTGGTCTGGCCAAGTGTCGTTCGGCCGTTGAGCCGATTGAAGATGAAAAGGTGAGCGGGTTCGCGGGAAAAGAGAACGATGGCCATCTCTTCGCCGGGCAGGCGCGCGCTTACCTGTTGTTCTTCAGGCAGGATGGCAACGCCCTCGCGGATCACCGGGGCCTGTCGAGCCAATTCCGCATCGGGGACCTTTGAGAGGTCGGAGATTGGAATCTGTGGCCGGCCCTGGATTTCGTCCAGGAATGCGGCCCCCTCGCCGGCGAGCCGCCGGAAAAACCCTCGCCTGTACGCGCCTGGTGAAGCCATACAACTCCTTTTTTTTCCGCTGATCGCGCCACAGAATTATGCGTCGTACCAGAGGGATTGCAATAAGAAAAACTTCATCGCCACCCGTTTTCGGGTACAATCTGCCCCGAAGCCGGTCGTGCCAGGAGGGGGTATGCAAATTGGTACTCGATTGGGCCGCATGCTCGGGCTGTTCGTGTTCGGGCTCGCCAGCAGCTTTCCACTCTGGGCCCAGAGTCCAGGAACGATCGCGACCGTAGCCGGCGACGGCACAGCCGGCAATACGGCCGAGAGCGGAGCGGCGACTGCTGCGAAGCTGGAGACGGCCTATGGTGTGGTGATGGATGCCCAGGGCAACCTGTACATTGCCGACAGTTGGAACCACAGCATCCGCAAGGTGGCGCCGGGCGGCACCGTCAGCAGGTCAGCCGGCTCCAACTACGAGGGAACCTACGGGGATGGCAGTACCGCCACTTATGCGAATCTCTCGTACCCGCGCGGCCTGGCCATCGACGCCGGTGGCAATCTGTACATCGCCGATTCCGGCAACTCGAAGGTGCGCAAGATCTCTCCGGACGGCATCATCCGGGCCTTCGCCGGCACCGGCACGGATGGCTACTCCGGAGACGGTGGAGCGGCCACGGCGGCGCGGCTGAAGTTTCCCCGCGCGCTGGCCGTAGATTCCGCGGGGAACGTCTATATTGCCGATACCTGGAATTACCGCGTCCGAAAGGTGACTCCCGGCGGCACGATCAGCACCGTCGCGGGAGACGGGACATACGGCTATTCCGGTGACGGGACGTTGGCCACCAGCGCTTCCATCGGGCTGATCCAGGCCCTGGCGGTGGATCCTCAGGACAACCTCGTTCTTCTGGACGGTTACAACCACTGCCTGCGCAAGGTGACGGCAAACGGAATCATCACCACCATCGCCGGCGGCAGCACCGCGGGCTACTCCGGCGATGGCGGGCCGGCCACCGCCGCTCGATTCAGTTACCCAAGAGGGCTGGCCATCGATTTTCTGGGGAATATTTTCGTAGCCGACTCCTTTAACCATCGCATCCGCCAAATCAAACCCGACGGGACGATCAGCACGCTGGCGGGCACCGGCGCCGCGGGTTACTCGGGGGACAACGGACCGGCGACCGCCGCGCAACTCAATTTCCCTTACGGGTTGGCGGTCAGCCTCCGGGGCGATGTGTTTGTGACCGACCTGCGCAATTACAGGGTGCGCAAGGTGGTCATGGCCACCGCCGGAGCGGCGCCCGGCATCAGCGCCGGCGGGGTCGTAAACGCGGCTACCTTCAAAGGACCCGTCTCTCCCGGAGCCATCATCTCGATTTTCGGTCAGGGGTTTGCCACCAGGGCCTTCTATGCCCCGTCGCTTCCCCTGCCCACTTCGCTCGGCGGCATCATCGTAACGGTGGGCAGCAAGGCCATCCCCTTGCTGTATGTGGACAGCAAGCAGATCAACGCCCAGTTGCCTTTCAGCACCGCACCGGGCAGAACATCGGTGAAGGTGAACTTCGTCGGCACGGAATCCGCGACGCTCAGCCTGGACGTTTCCTTCGTCGCGCCCGGCATATTCTGGTACGGAGAGAGCCAGGGCGCGATCCTCAATCAAGACTATGCCGTGAATACGCCGCAAAACCCGGCCGCACGCGGTTCGGTGGTGATCATCTACGCGACCGGCCAGGGAGCAGTCACTCCGGCGGTGGCCGACGGCGCCGCGGCGCCCTCCAGCACCCTGGCCCGCACGCAGGTCACTCCCGTGGTAACCATCGGCGGGAAGGAAGCTTCGGTTCAGGCCAGTTGCCTGGCCCCAGGGTTCGTGGGTCTGTGGCAGATCAACGTGTCGGTTCCCGCGGGCGCTCCGACGGGCAACGCGGTCCCCGTCCAGATTACTTTGGCCGGCGCAGCCAGCAACACAGTGACGATGGCTATCCGCTAGTGTACTGTCTCTGAAATGGCTCTGTAACGATGAAGGCAGAAAGCGGAAGGCAGAAGGCAGCAACATCGGGTTTTTGCCGCCTCCTGCCTTCCGCGTGGCAGAATTACTTGCGAGACAGCACACTGTGGACGCGTACCTGAGACTTGGGACTCGGGACGTTGTGCAAGTCAGTTCGGGTACCAGTAGGTAACCGGAATGCAAGTGCAGATGCCGCCCCCGCCCCCGCCGCCGGAATAACTGACACAGGAGCACACGGCCACGCACGAGCAGCCTGTCCCTGGAACACAGTTGCAGGTACAGACTGCTCCGGCGGGAATGGGTGAGCCACAGGGCAGGGTGTACGTCACCGAGCCTGTCGCATACTGAGCGCCCGTCAAGGTGTTGGGTACGGCCGACAGATCCAGCAGGCACATGCGCGCTTGTCCATCGGGCAGCGACCACAGTTGAACCGACCCGTTCCCGACGCCTGAGGCCAGCGTCTTGCCGTCCGGGGTGATGGCCAGCGCATTCACTTTGTCGGCGGCAGTCATGGTTTGCGCCAGTGCCCCGTCGGGCAGGGACCAGATCTTGATCGTTTTGTCCGCGCCCCCTGAAACCAACCAGCGCCCATCGGGAGTGACGGCGAGGGCCGCGACCGAATCGGTGTGCCCGGTTACAGTCTTGAGAATGCGGCCGTCCGGGAGCGACCAGATCTTGACGGACTTGTCGGCGCTGCCCGAAAAGAGGAAGCGCCCGTCGGCGCTGATTGCCAGGGCGTTTACCTGACCGGTGTGGTCAGTGAGGGTGGCGGTCAAGGCGTCATCCGGCAGCGCCCAGATCTTGATCGTTCCGTCCTTGGCGCCGGAGACAAGAATCTCGCCGTCCGGCGTCATCGCCATGGAGTAAACGGCTCCGGTGCGCGACGAGTAGAAGGAATTGATCGACTTGCCATCCGGCACGGAATACAGGGTGATCCCGCTGTCGCCTCCGGAGGCCACCAGGCGCCCATCCCGGCTGATGGCCACCGCGTTGGTGGTGTTGTACAGGCTCTTGAGGGAAGTGATGTCTGGAAAACTCCAAAGATCCAGTCCGGAATAACCCGATCCGGTGGCCAGCGTTTTGCCATCGGGGCCGAACGCCATGGCCAGCACGGACTGGTAACGTTTCACAGTTTTGTAATGGGCGCCTTCCGGTAACTTCCAGCACTTGAGGTTGGTGTCCGTGCTGCTGGTGTCGGAGCCCGAAACCAGGGTTAGCCCGTCGGGACTGAAAAGGAGACTGCGGACGGCGGTAGTATGCGCCAGCGTCCCGCCGCAGGTGGTCTGTGCCTGGGCACGCGCGCCGGCCGCAGCGCCGGCCGCGGCCGCGGCGGTCATCAGGTCGCGCCGGCTCAGTCGCCAGCCGGACGCTTCTCGTTTGACCGCGTATACTTCCGGCTCTTCTTTCGAGGACCCGGGCAGCGGCTGGTTTGACAACCGGTCATCTGGCTTGCCGTTCATGACGGTTCACCTCCCGTCTTGCCGCACATTTGTACCACGGATCTCCCATCTTTGTGGGACGATTTTTACATCATCATCCATTCGGCAGCGAGACGGCGAACGGCGCGCGGCGGAGGCGCCCCATGGCGGCAGCCAGGCACCCGCCGGCGCATTGGCCGCTCGCGCGCAAACCGCAGCCCGCACATTCCCGAAAAATCCCGGCCGGGCGCAGCCACGAAAACCGTGCCTCGAACCGGTTGCGCATCCATGCTGCGTCGTGGTGCTCGGGGATAGGTTCGCAGTGGAGGCTCGCCAGTGGATAGCAGCAAACGACCCGGCTATCCGGCAGCACGTCGAGCAGGGGACTGCACCGCAGCCCGATATCAGACGCCGTGATACCGGCCGTGTCCAGGAACCCGGGCGGGAACATGCAGGGGACAAAGCCGCAATCGAATTCGAGCGCCACCCCCTCCGCACGGGCCGCGCCGGCAAACCCAGCCAGGCCTTGGCCCACCACCCGATAGTAGCGCGGGTGAAGGAAGCGATTCGTCTGATCCACGCGGCAATGCGCCAGGCCAAGACGGATGCAGGGCGAAAGACCCAGGTCACGAATCAGACCAAGCAGGAAATCGGGACGCACGGTGGGCGCGTAAATGTTCAGCCCCAGGGTCGCCCGGCGGCCCAGGCGCCGAAGCGTGGATCTCTGCCCCAGGTCTTCCTCGGGCCGGCACTCGCCGGGAACGGCGACGTTGATCAGGACGGCGGCACGATCGGCCGGCGCGCTTTCCAGGCAACGCACTGCCGGCTCCGGCATCAGCCCGTTCGAGAAGATCAACAGGCGCAGGCCCCGGCTTAAGACAGAGTCAACAAAGCGCGGAAAATCCGGGTGCAGCGTCGGCTCGCCGCCCAGCAGACGCACCTGGTCCATGCCCGACCGCTGGACGAAGTCCAGAGACCTCTCGAACTCCGGGATGGTCATGTTCCGCGGGGCCGGCGAGCGCGCGAAGCAATAGCTGCAATCGCGATTGCAGGCGTTGGTAATCGAGATATTAGCCATCGCGGTCCTCGCGCAGCAGAAGTCCCGCCTCGACCCACGATTCCATGGTGTCCGCGATGAATCGCTCGGTTGCTTCCGCGCTCAGCAGAGCGATGGCGCGCATCTTCGAGACGACCTGGCGGTAGGAGTTGCCTCGGCTGAGCAATTCCCAGAGAGCCGCTTGCGGATACCCAAGCGGGCAGGCCTTGGCATTGCCGGCATTCAGGAGCAGCAGACCGTTCCTCTCCACTGTCCATGAGACGTGAGGTGCGCAACGGTAAGTCGCGAGTTTCTCGGCGCCCGGTCTACCCATCGGCCTCCTCGCAATCCTCAAGTGCGTCCGAGGTTCTCAGCGCCAGCGCCTCCATGGCGGAACGGTCGTCCAGGAGCCGGTCCGCAAGCGAATCCGCCCCAAGCTCGGCAAGAAGCGAGCAGGCGGTGATCAGTCGGGTTTGGATGCAGAAATCGTTATATGCCTGCGGGCAGCCGGGGAAGGACTGGTTCACATGACAACCCCCGGCGCACGACCAGCGGCAGAAGCATTTGGCACAACGCGGCTTCGCGGCAGCCAGGCTGCGTACCCGCTCGATGGCACGGCGGTCCAGTTCCATGGCGCCCTGGACCGTGAATCGCCCCATCTCCAAATCCAGTCCACGGGCCTGCCATTCTTGTTTCGGAAGGTAGCACGCGCTCACCCGGCCCTCGGGAGACAGAATGAGCGTATCGTTGCCGACCGGGCAAAAACTGGTCCTGGGAGTCTCTCTCAAGGCCGCCGCGTAACTCGGTCGTACGCCTTGATCGGATGCGATGCGGCCGGCGCTGTGAAATTGGGCCGCAAACCGGTAGGGGTCCGGAGGCCGCAGGCCGGCTTCTTCCGCTCCGGACGTGGGCTGCAATGTCTCAAAATCAATGGCCGCAGGCTGGAATTGGCGGCAGAACCAGGAGACGGTCTCTGCCAAATGATCCACGTTGTCGTCAGCAACGCAAACACGAAAACACAGCTCCGCCGGCGATTGGCTCAGAATGCGTGCGGTGCGCGCCACCGCTTCGAAGCTGCCGCGGCCGTTCACAGCGGATCGGCGCCGGTCATGAACTTGCGGGAATCCGTCGAACGAGAGAACGACGGCCTCAAAATAATCGCCGATGAAGCGGGCGCAGTCCTCATCGTAAACGCCGTTGGTCGCGGCTTCCAGGCGCGGTACCAGCCCCTTTTCGGCGGCGACAGCCCGTGTGCGGTGCACCACCACCTCGACAACGTCCCGGGCAAAGAAGGGCTCGCCGCCGAAGAAGTGAACGTCCAGCGTGGCCCGGCCGCGTCGCTGTGCGTCGGCCGCCATCCAATCCACCGCCGCGACCGCCAGAGCCATGTCCATCACTTCGCAGCCCCCATCGGCGGCGCCAAAGCCGCAGTAAACGCAGCGGAGGTTGCATGCCCGTGTCGGGATCAGGCCGAGAAATTGTGGGGAGACCAGCCCCTCACGCGGCTGTGGCACGCCTGGAGGCTCGCTGCGGATAAGCGAAGACAGACTTGCCAGGTCTTCCTGCTCCGGTTGGACGCGGTCTTCACTTAACCGGCATACCGCCGCCCGGTTCACCAGCGCCGAGGCGTGATGGAGCGGTGCGTACACCAGCCATCGGTCCAGCACCGGTATGACAAAAACAGAGCCTGCCATGCAATGCCACTCCGCAATCAAACCGCAGATTGGACCCTATTCACGCCAGAACAGCCCCCCCGAGGAAGCGATCTTCGCCAGGATCTGGTCCTTGGTGAGTTCCCGGGTAATGTGGCAGCGGCCTGCCCCGGCAAACTCGCCCGCGCCGTTCATGGCCAGCGCCTTGTGATAACAATCACCGCCGCAGCTCCACTTGGCGAAGCACCCGCGGCAGTATTCCCGGTTCTGAACAGCCTGCGCCCTCAAATGGTTCAGGACAGCGTGGTCGAACTGATAGCGGCCCGTCGCGCTGTCGAACCGGCCATAAAAGAAAACCTCGGCCCAGCGTTTCCACTCCTCAAAAACCTCGTAGCAGGCGGTCACCTCGCCGTCGGGCGAAAGGCAGAAGTTATCCTGGGAAACACCGCAGAAATGGCTGGTAAGCGTGCCAAGGCGCGCAGCCGAGAAGAGAATCTCCCGGCCATACTTCATGGCCCGTTGCTGAGCGGTGCGGAAGGCTGCTACGAATTCGTCGGATTCCGCGGAGGGGGCGTCCCGCCAACGGCCCAGTTGGTAAACGGGTTCGATCTGGATCGGCTTGGCGCTGAAGTTGGCGCAAACGAATTCCACGGAATCCGGTAAAGCCGCGATGTGGTCCGCTGTGACCGTGATCCTGGTGCTATAAGGGAAGTGCGCCTGGTCGAAACGCCGCATGGTGCGGATGACCCGGTCGCTTGACCTCTTGCCTGACTTGGTCACGCGATGCCGGTCGTGGACGGAGGGGAGTCCGTCGAACGAGACGTTGACCCCGCGAATGTTGGCGATGATCCAGTCGATTTGAGCGTCCCGGAGCACCCCGTTGGTGGCCAAAGAACTTTGCAGTTCCAAACCCGCGCCGGCCGCCTTGTCGCGGGCATAGCTGAGGGAGCCGGTCAGAACAGGCCAGTTCGTGGTGGGCTCGCCGCCACCGTGATACAGCACCTGGAACCAGGGCACTTTCCGCCTCAGGGCGTTGGCCACCACGAAATCGATTCCCCGTTTGGCCACATCCAGACCCATGGCCCTGGGCGGCGCGTCGCCCGCCGCCGCGTAACAGTAAGTGCAACGGAGATTGCAGGCGGTGGTAAGAAGCAGGGTCACCGTCACCGGCTCAGGGTCCCCGCTAAAGGCCCCGGTTGGCGGCGCCTCCTGGGGCCCGTCCAGGATTCCCAGTCGACGGAGAAACTCCACCAGAGCGGGGTCGCAATCCTCGAAGCTATCGAGCTTCCCGGCCTTAACATCAGCCAGGAAGCGGACCACTGGCGCGTTAGCGATGAACGCTGAGCGCTGCAGAGGGGCATACACGATGTAGCCCTGAGGTTCCAGGGGGATGACATACATCTCCGAGACGGCAACAGGCGGATGCCCGGGCAAGCGTGCACCCTCGGAGTGAGCGCTCGGTGACGTCGACATGGCCCAACCTTTCCCGGCTGCTTCTGGGCGGATTCGATTGAGGTCCGACGCCCAGTTCGGGGCCAGGCCAATCGTTCTGGTGTTTTTATCAGAAAACCTCGTCCGTGAACACCCCCGGGCAAACATTTAGCGCAGGGCGTCACCCCGAGGCTGGAGTCAATCCGGCGTAATGCTGGCCGTGCGGGCGTCCCAATCGACGGTGACCGCGGTGCCGTCGGCGAAGGTGGTGCGCTCCTTGCGGTAGTTCTTATCCAGGAACTCGTGCCTGGTCATTTCGCTCAAGCCCACCCTGGCGTGCAAGGCAGCCATGCGGCGCAGCATCCGGAGGGCGTCGTCGGTGAGTTTCTCCGCCTGCCAGAGCTGCGGCACGCCCCCGCAAAGCAGGCCGACCAGGTTCTCGTCGTTGTCGCGGCCGCCGTACGGCAACACAATCGCGTCATGGTATACCAGCTCGTAGAGCGGGACCGGTATCGCTTTGCCGCGGCCGGGATTCGCCGACCCATAGTCCACGTAGGGAATTACCCAGTCGGCGGCCGCTTCCGTTCCCACCAGTCCAAGGTTGGCCCGGACCCACCGGAAGCACGCGGCGCGCGACCTCATGGAATCGGCGCGCGTGGCCGGATGTTCGGGGTTGAAGTCCTGATCCGGCGGCACGTAGCCGAACACGTCCAGATACGCCCCGCGCGGCTTGATGCCATGATCGAACATCAGCCGGTAGTTCTTCACCAGGTGCCCCAGCATGAAGCGGGGGTCGAGCGACGTTTGTTTTCCGCCGTCCCAGTAGTCCATGAACGGAATGGAGCCTTCCTTCCACTGCCCGAAACGCGAACCAGGAAAAGCCGTCGGCGGCTTTACCGCATCCTCCTCGTGTACCGCGAACTGCTCCTGGTAGGAGGGGGCGTCGGTGTAGTAATCCCGGTATTGGTCGTGCAGGACAAACAGGTAGCCGAGCTCCTTGGCGACCTCGCCGTATCGCCGCATCCCTTCCCACCCGCCGGCCTGAGGCGCGGGCGGCAGCTCGTCCGGGTGCTGGCGATCGTAGCCCAGGCGCGGCCAGCCCGCCAGGCAGACGTAGAGCCGGTCGATTCCCTTGGCCTTCAGTTGGCGGAGCTCGCCGGCCCGCTGGTCGAAGGTGACCAGGTTGTAGTTCTTCTTGGGGTCTTTGGGGTCGTAGCGGTGGGCACCCTCCCTGTAGTTCCTGAGAATGTGCTGGCGCAAGTGCGGCGTGCCGATGAGCTGAGCCACGG
>Ga0315281_10003199_pt1 | contig 24069 bp, 19 predicted proteins | sample YL17G07_0_MG_FD_204540 | JGI IMG/M metagenome (GOLD analysis project Ga0315281, IMG submission 204540) | Sediment microbial communities from Yellowstone Lake, YNP, Wyoming, USA - YL17G07_0 | ecosystem: Environmental > Aquatic > Freshwater > Lake > Sediment | place: USA: Wyoming | collected... | reverse complement strand
AACCTGCGCCACCATCGGCAAAATGACGCTGCCCGAGCTGGCGAGGCGCGGTTACCCGGAAAACATGACCATCGGCACGCTGGCAGGGGCGGGCACGCTGGGGCTGCTGATACCGCCCTCGATCATCATGATCGTCTACGGTGTAACGGCCGAAGTTTCCATCACCAAACTTTTCATCGCCGGCGTGCTGCCTGGTTTGCTGCTGGCCGGACTTTTCATGGGCTACACCGTCGTGTGGGCGCTGCTCAACCCGGACAAGATTCCCGCCGCCGATGCGCACATGACCTTCGGCGAAAAGCTCTACGCCTCGCGCCACCTCATTCCCGTGGTGGCGTTGATTGCCCTGGTGCTGGGGTCGATCTACTGGGGCATCGCCACCGCCACCGAAGCGGCTGCGCTCGGCGTGACCGGCTCGCTGCTGTTATCGGCGCTTCAAGGCTCGATGAGCCGCACAGTTTTCACCCAAAGCCTGATGGGCGCCACGCGCCTGTACTGCATGATCGCGCTGATCCTCGCCGGTGCAGCGTTCCTCACGCTGTCCATGGGCTACATCGGCCTGCCGCGCCACCTGGCCGAATTCATCGGCAGCTTTGGCCTCTCGCAATTCTGGCTGCTGTTCTGGCTGATGATTTTCTATATCGTCCTCGGCTGCTTTCTCGACGGCATTTCCATGGTCGTGCTCACCATGGGCGTCATCCTGCCCACCATCCAGGCCGCGGGCATCGACCTCATCTGGTTCGGCATATTCATTGTGCTGGTGGTCGAAATGGCGCAGATCACCCCGCCGGTGGGGTTCAATCTTTTCGTGTTGCAGGGCATGACGAAAAAGGAAATCACCTGGATCGCCAAGGTCGCGCTGCCGCTCTTTTTCCTCATGGTGTTCGCGGTGCTGCTGGTTTACTGGTTTCCCGGCATCATCACCTGGCTGCCGCAGCGCATGTAGGCCGCCGCCCCGTCCGCAGCGCGGGGGGCAAAATATTGACCGCGGGTAGCACTCTGCGCCGTTTGACATCGCCCCGTTACAGAACTAGACTAAGTCTGGTTCAACTCAACAGGATAGGCGGCAAGATGAAAATAATCAATATTCATGAAGCCAAAACCAATCTCTCGCGTATTGTCGAAACGGTGTTTCGAGGGTCGGAGGTGACATTGGCCAAAGCGGGCAAACCGATGGCCAGGATCGTGCCGCTGCAAGCGAGAAAAAGAGCGATTAAATTTGGGGTACTGAAAGGCAAAATACGCGTCGCGCATGATTTCGATGCGCCCTTGCCGGACGATGTCCTGGCTTTGTTCGAGGGAAAGTGATGCGTCTGCTGCTCGATACGCAAATATTTCTCTGGGCACTCATGGGTAGCGCAAAGCTGAAAGCCGGTGCTCGAAAAACAATGAGAGAGGCGGAAGAAATTTATATTTCATCGGCATCCATCTGGGAAATAGCGATTAAGAGCGGATTGGGAAAATTGAAAGCCGATCCCAAGTTGATCGTGGCCGCCATCGGGGAAAGCGGTTTCGTGGAGTTGCCGGTTTATTCAAGACATGCTGCAATGGTCGGCGAGTTGCCTCATCACCATCGCGACCCTTTTGACCGGCTGTTGCTCGCCCAGGCGATGAGCGAACCTTTGCAGCTTTTGACGGCGGATACGACGCTGGCGAAATATAGTGAATTGGTCAGAGTCATATGAGAGGGGCGGAGAACCGCCGCGCGTTATATGAGAGTCGCAGATTGGCAACCTGACCGCTGTCGGCGCTGACCGTCGAAACTCGCTTGTCGCTGGAAGAGGCGCTCTTGAACTTCGAAACGGAGTTTCCATTGTAAGAGCGGGTTTACCGAATTTTCATTTTTCTGCCCAGGCAAAGTCGATTAAGATTAAGCCTTCCCGTTTTTCGTTTGGGCATTCATGCCGGTTTTACTTTACAGCGGCCACATCAGCAAGCATGCACTTTGCACCCCGCCGGCACGCGCAGTGCTGACGCGATGAATCTCGCCAGCTATCTACTCATCAAGGACGAGGAAAAGGCGCCGCTGCGGCACTTCCTGCTGGTGTTCCTGGTGGTCGGCACGGGCATCGCGCTGGGCCGGGGCTCAGCCAATACGCTGTTCCTCAAGCGTTTCGGCATCGAATATCTCCCGCATATGTATCTGCTGCTGGGAGTCTGTCTTTCCATCAGCAGCACGCTGTATGCCGCCTATGCGGACCGGCTCGCTCCGGAGCGCTTTTTCACCCGGCTCTCGTACTTTCTGATTTTTATTTTGGCCGGTTGCAGGGGTTTGATGCAACTCACCACGGTATCGTTTGCCTATCCGATTTACTTTCTGGTGTTCGAGGTCGCTTCGGAATTGTTGGTTCTTCACGTCATGCTCTATTTCAGCAGCAACTTCGACGCCGCACAGTCGAAGCGGCTGCTGCCGCTCGCGCTGTCGGGAATTCTGCTCGGCGAAGTGTGCGGCGGCTATCTGCTCACGCTGCTTTCGGGGGAACTGGGAATGGGCAATGTGCTGCTGGTGTGGGCGGGCGTGATGTTCGCCGCCGCGCTGCTGGTGCAATGGCGTCATGCGCGCGCGGGCGCGTCGCTGTTCTACCGCCCCGCAACAAGGGGCAGCGGGCAGTTGCGGCGCGTTGCCGAGCAGCTTGCGCAGGGGGTGAAATTCTCGCGCCAGTCGGCGTTGCTGCGGCATTCCGCTCTTGCGGTCTTTTTCATGGTGATCGCCCTCTACATCCTGAGTTACGCCGTCAAGGCGGTCTATACGGCCACCTTCCGCAGCGAGGAGGAGCTGGGCATTCTGTTCGGCATGATCACCATGGTCGGTGGCGCCATCGCCTTTCTCGTGCAGGTTTTTTTCGTCAACAAATGGTTGCGGCGCTTCGGTATTCGCAAAATGAACCTGGCTTTTCCGCTGACTACCGCGCTGTCTTTCGTGGCTTTGCTTGTCAGCTTCAAACTGCCCTCGGCCCTGTTCGGCTCCTTCAACCGCCGCGTGCTCATGCCGACGGTGCGCAATTCGTCGCGCAATCTGCTTTTCGGCGCGCTGCCCGATTACATCCAGGGCAGGGCGCGCGCGCTCACCTTGATGCTGGTGCTGCCGCTCGCCCTGATCCTGACCGGTCTGCTGCTTTCCGGATTCGCCAGGTTCGCCACGCCCTTCTGGCTGCTGACAACCGGCCTTGCGGCGAGCCTGGCCTATCTGTTTTTCAGCCTGCTCGCCAATCGCGCCTATGCCGCCGCGCTGCTCGGCACACTCCGCGAAAACGTGTTCCTGCCGCGCGAACAACTCGATGCCCTGACACGCGACACCGGTCAGGAACTGCTCGACGAACTCGCGCAGGGCGCGCGGCATGTCGACGACAAGATCGCCCTGGCTTATGCGAAACTTCTGGCGCACAATTTTCCCGGCGAGTCGGTGGAGATACTCTTCGAGCGCATGCAAAACGCGCCCCCGCCCGTGCGCGACCAGTTGATCGGTCTGACCGGCAGCAACATGAGCGAGGCCATGCGCAACAAGCTGCGCGGGCTGCTCGGCACCTGGGACAACCATGAAAAAGCCACGCTGCTGATGCTGCAATTCGAATGCCGCGACGGCGAAGCGCTCGGACTGGTCGAGGAATGTCTGCGCTCGGACAATCCGCGCCTCGCGGCATGCGGCATCCACGGCGTGCTGAGCTACGGTCTGAGCGGCTTCAGCGCAGAGGCCATGCAGCGCTGGAAGCACCTGTTGCGCGGCGAACACAAGGAGTCCGCGCTTGCCGGGCTGAGCCTGTTCGAGAAACATCCGCTGCCCCATCTGCAAGCGGCAATTTATCCGCTGCTCGCCCACCCGGACTTGCGCCTGCGCATGGCCGCGATTTGCGCCATGAGCCGCTTTACGGACGCCGACACCGGCATGCTGCTGCCGCGCTTGCGGCAGTTGTACGCGGCGGGAGACGCCGCGTTGCGCGCCGCCTGCGTCGAATGCTACAAACTGCTTCCCCGGAATACGCGCACCGCATTGTGCTTCGAGGCGCTTGAAGACACGCACGCGTCCGTCATCAAGAAGGCGCTTGGCGCATTGCAAAGATTCGACAGCGATTTTGCCGACGCCCTGGTGCGCTGGTTCGAGGCGGACCGCGCTTCTCCTCGCACCCAGCTCATGGTGCTGTCGGCGTTTGCGGAAATGCCGGTAACGCAACGGCATTTCTTCAGCATCGCGACAGCGAAAATCGCCAAAGCGCAGTCGATTGCCGCGGCTACCCGGACATTGCCGCCCGGTGCGGCGAACTCAAGCGGCATCGAGCTGTTCGGCATTGTCCTCGCGGAACGCCTGCTCGAAACCATCGACCTTGCGCTGCTGGCGATGGAGAGTCTCGGCAACCCGCACACCATCCGCGTGGTGCGCGCATCGCTCAACAGCAAGGACCGCAGGCACATCGGCCGCGCGATCGAGGCTTTCGATCATTTCGAACCGGCCGAACTCGCCACGCCGCTCATGCACCTGCTGGAAAATATCGGCGCGCACAAACCAGCCGCGGGTGCAGGCGGCGCTGCCTTCGATACACTGCCGCAGACGCTGGCGTGGTGCGCGGAAAATCTGGACCCATGGGCAAGAACCTGCGCGCAACACGTAATCGCGGGGTTGCCGGAAAACGCATGAGCCACTTTCTCGAACGCATCCTGATGCTGAAAAAGACGCCGCTCTTTTCCGAAGTGCCGACCGAGGATTTGCGCGTGGTCGTCGATGAATTGCGCGAATCGGCGTGCTTCAAGGGCGAGCGCATTTTCGACATCAACGACCCGAGCGAGCACATGTACATTCTGCAAAGCGGCAAAATCGGCATTTCGATCCACCCCGATCCGCGCGTGACCGAATTTATCGGCATCCTCGCGCCGGGCGAATGTTTCGGCGAAATGGGCCTGTTCGACGAGCTGCCGCGCTCTGCTACCGCGCATGTCATCGAGGATTCCCTGCTACTCTATCTGGACAAGACCAAGCTGCAGGGGCTCATCGTCAACTATCCAGGGCTGGCATTCGGCCTGCTGCGGGGCATCAGCCTGCGCCTGCGCGAAACCCTGCAGCGCGTCGCGGCAGGCGAATCGGAAAGGGGAAAAGCATGAAAACCGTACAAACCGCATTGCGTCTCGTATTTTTTCTCGCCTGCCTGATTCAGGGCGGGCAAGCTGCCGCACAGGGGAAGGGCGTGCCGGACGCGGACGACCCGCATTACACCGATGTCGGCTTCTTCGACATCCATGTCTGCAACTGGCCAGGCCAGCCGCTGTTTTTCAAATCGATTTTTTCCACCACGCAATACGCTTCTATCGAAAAAATCGAGGTGCTCTATCCGGATGGCGCCATGGTCACCACCATGGACCTCGCCAAATACCGGCTTGCCGCCCAGGCGGGCAAGTCCGAGAAGCGCGTGTACATGAAGGACAGCGTCGTTCCTCCCCATTCACCGGAAGGCTGGTACAGCGCGCGCATCACCATGAACGACGGCAAGATTTATACTGCGCGCGATTTCGTGTCCGTCAAGACTCTGCCCCTTCCCGGCAAGACGGCGCCGCCGCCGGATGCGCACGACATCGCCCTCCCTGCGGAATTGAGCTGGGACGCCGTCGAGGGCGCGAAACACTATCAGGTGTTCATCCGCGATTTGTGGGACGGCGAAAAACTCATTTTCTCCTCGGAAATCCTGGATAAGCCGAAAGTCGCGCTTCCGCCGGGACTCCTCGTTCGCGGCGGCCTGTATTCGTGGCGCATTCACGCGCGCGATGTCAATGAAGACAAAGCGCTGGGCGACTTCAATCACGGATCGCTTGGCCGGGAACAGCAGTTTTCCATTGCGCAGTAGCACAGAGAGGCGTAAGGGGAGTTCAAATCCCGCCAATTTTCGGCCTCATTCCACTTTGTCTGACCTTCGCTCCCTGCAGATCAAAACAGGGATGATGCAGCAGATGCGCCCAGCATCGGCGTACCATGTTTCCGGGACGGAAAGCGCTCATCTTCTGCGCTGGATCAAACCGCTGTCACGAAGATGGCCTAGCATTTTGCCATTCCCTTTTCATGCGCCCTTTCCGGGAGAACGCCCATGTTCGAATCCGCAGAAATCGGTCACAAGCTCAATAAGCCGGAATACAGGCGCGAGGAGCCGAAGCTGCGCCAGGCGCTGCTCGACGCGCAGTACGATCTGCTCGAAAAGAAGAAATTTCCCGTGGTCATCCTGGTCAACGGCGTGGATGGCGCGGGCAAGGGCGAGACGGTCAATCTGTTCAATGAGTGGATGGATCCGCGCCACATCCTGACCCACGCCTTCGGCGAATCCAACGACGAGGAAAGCGTGCGTCCCGAAATGTGGCGCTTCTGGAAGGCGCTGCCGCCGAAGGGCAAGATCGGCATTCTGTTCGGGTCGTGGTACACCGATCCGATCCTGAAGCGCGTGATGGGCCATGAGAAGCGCGCCGAATTCGAGCGCCGCCTCGAAAGCATCCGTCATTTCGAGCGCATGCTGGTCGCCGAGGGGACTCTGGTGCTGAAGCTGTGGTTCCACCTTTCCCGCGATGCGCAGAAAAAGCGCCTTAAAAAGTTTGCCGCCGATCCCAAGACCGCGTGGCGCGTGGCGCCCGGCGATATGGAGCGCTTCAGACACTATGACGACTTCGTCGGCGTGAGCGAAGTCGCGCTGCGCGAAACCTCGACCGGCGAAGCGCCGTGGCACATCATCGAGGGCAGCGATCCCGAGTACCGCTCGCTCACCGCGGGACGCCTGCTGCTCGATGCGCTCAAGCGCCGCCTCAAGGGTCCGCCGCCCATCGTATCCCCTGCCGCGCCGCCGCCCGAGCCTGCGCTCGACGATCGCGATGTGCTCAATACCGCCGATTACAAACGCGCACTGTCGCGCAAGGAATACGAAAAGAAGCTCGAAAAATTCCAGGCGGAAATCAACCTCCTCACGCGCCACAAAAGCATGCGCGGCCGTTCCGTCATCATGGTGTTCGAGGGCATGGACGCCGCGGGCAAGGGGAGCACCATCCGCCGTGTCACGCGCGCCATGGATGCGCGCTTCTATCACGTGATTCCGGTCGCCGCGCCAAGCGAGGAAGAGCGCGCCCAGCCGTACCTGTGGCGCTTCTGGCGCCATATACCGCGCCACGGGCATGCGATGATTTTCGACCGGTCGTGGTACGGGCGCGTGCTGGTGGAGCGTGTCGAAGGCTATTGCGACGAGGCCGGCTGGATGCGCGCCTATCACGAGATCAACGAATTCGAGGAGCAGCTCGTCGATAACGGCGCCATCGTGCTGAAGTTCTGGCTCGCGATCACGCCCAGGGAACAGTTGCGCCGCTTCAACGAGCGCAAGAACACACCCTACAAGCGCTTCAAGATCACCGCCGATGACTGGCGCAACCGCAAGAAATGGCCGGCTTACGAGCGCGCGGTCAGCGACATGATCGAGCGCACCTCGACCGACATCGCGCCGTGGAATGTCATCGCCTCCGACGACAAGCTGTGGTCGCGCGTCGAGGTGCTGAAATGCCTGTGCAAGACACTCGATGAACGCCTGCGCCGCAATGCAAAGGCTTAAGGGGGCCTCCAATAATTTGTCATTCCCGCGAAAGCGGGAATGACGACAAAGAGATTTTTAGAGGCGCCCTTAACGGAAGCGTAAAGGACTGACTCTGGACAGCACCGTTCACATCGGACTTCTCGGCGCGGCCGCGCTTGCCGTGGTGCTGGCATTCGTTGTCCTGATGCTGCGCCGCGGCGATCGTGCGGTGGCGCGCAACATGCTTTTCGCGCTGCTGCTGGCGCTCGCCGCGGAAAGCATCGCCTCACTGGCGCCCGGTTCGGAGTGGCCGCGCAGCACCTCGGCGATACGCGACATCGCGGCCATCGTCATCGGCGGTGTGCTCATCCGCCTGGGCGGAATCGTTTTCTTCCGCATCCTGCTCCCGGTGCTGCATACCAACCCGCCGCGCATCCTCGAAGACATCACCATCACGGGCGCATACATTGCCTGGGGACTGCTGTGGTTGCGGCTCGCTGGCGTGGACCTCGCGAGCATCGTGACGACCTCCGCGGTCATCACCGGCATTATCGCTTTCTCGATGCAGGAGACGCTCGGCAACATTCTCGGCGGCCTGGCGCTGCAGGTCGACAACTCGATCCGCATCGGCGACTGGGTCAAGATCGACGACACCAGCGGGCGCGTGGTCGAGGTGCGCTGGCGCTACACCGCGGTCGAGACGCGCAACCGCGAAACGGTGATCATCCCCAACAGTTGGCTGATGAAAAACCGCTTTACCGTGATCGGTTCGCGCAGCGACCCGGGGCTGCGCTGGCGGCGCTGGGTATGGTTTTACATCACCCTCGACTCCAATCCCACGCGCGTGTGTCAGGTGCTAGAGCGCGCGATCCGCAACGCCGAAATCGCCAACGTCGCGCGCGATCCCGCACCGAGCGCGGTGCTGATGGATTTCCCGCTCGGCTCGGCGCATTACGCGCTGCGCTACTGGCTGACCGATGCGCGGCCGGACGATCCCACCGATTCTCTGGTGCGCGCGCATTGCCACGCTGCACTCATGCGCCACGGCATTCGCCTCGCGATACACCGGGAGGAGTCGTTCCAGATAGCCGAGGACGGCGCGAGCCGCATCGGCAAAGATACTGCCGAGGAAGCGCAGCGGCTCGCGGCGCTCAAGTCCGTGGATATTTTCCGCTCGCTTTCGCAGGATGAATTGATCAGCCTCGCCGCGCATCTCGTTCCGGCGCCGTTCGTCGCGGGCGCCACCCTCACGCACGAGGGCGATGTCGCGCATTGGCTCTACCTCGTCATCGACGGCGAGGCCGATGTGTGGGCTGCCGCGCCCAATGGCGAGCGCACGCGCATCGCCACCATCACGCCGGGAAATGTTTTCGGCGAGATGAGCCTGATGACCGGCGAACCGCGCCGTGCCACGGTGACCGCGCGCACCGACATCGAATGCTATCGTCTCGACAAGGCCGGTTTCGAAAAAATCCTGCGTGCGCGCCCCGACATCGCCACCGAAATGTCGCGCGTGCTCGAAACGCGCGCGGCGCAACTCGATCAGTTGCAGGCCATGAGGAGCGGCGCGACACAGTCGGCGCCGAAAGGCGACATGCTCGGCCGCATCCGCAATTTTTTCGGACTGGAGTGAATCATGTGCCTGATATTGCTTGCCTGGAAAGCGCATCCTCAATACGAACTGATCGTCGCCGCGAACCGCGACGAATGGCACGGCCGCCCAGCGCTCCCCGCGCAGTGGTGGGACGACGCGCCCGATCTTCTGGCAGGCAAGGACCTCAAGGCGGGCGGCACCTGGCTGGGCATCGCGCGCAACGGGCGCTTTGCCGCGATCACCAACTTCCGCGAGCCGGGCGACAAGCTCTCTACCGCGCCTTCGCGCGGCACGCTGGCGATGGATTTCCTGCTCGACGACCGCACGCCCGAAGCGTTTTTCAGCGCGCTCTCGCACCACGCGAGCCGCTTCAACGGCTTCACCCTTATAGCCGGTGACGGCAAATCGCTCCTGTGTTTCGACAGCCGCACCAGCACCTTTGCCGAAATCGCACCGGGCGTGCACGGCCTTTCCAACCATACACTCGACGAACCGTGGCCCAAGGTGACGCTAGGGCGTAACCGGCTTGGCGAGATCGTGAAATCGCCTTTCGATTTCGAGCAGCTCTTCCTGCCGCTCGAAGACCGGCGTGTGTTCGACGACACAGTGCTTCCCGAAACCGGTGTGGGCAAGGAGTGGGAGCGCGTGCTCTCGTCCGCGCTGATCGTCACCCCCGGTTACGGCACACGCTGTTCGACGGCGATCACCGTCGATGCAAACAGTCATGTCGTGTTCGAGGAAAGGACGCGCGACGCCGAGGGCGCGGTTACGAATAAAATGGGGTATGTCTACACCATCGTGCCCTGAGATCACCGGCAAACCCGTCATCGATGCGCCGGCGATTCTCGAATGGCCGCTCGACGGCGGCGTGGTCGCACCCAGCCTGCATGCCGCGACCTCGAATGTCCTCTACGACCTGCATGCGAACATCGATAACTGCGATCTCGTGCTTTCCACCGAAGGCAATTTCCACATGGTGCTGCATGACATCTGGCCGCAGGTGCTTGCCATGCCGATGTCCGACGGCAGGCCACTGCAAAATGTCATTTACTCGACCAGCCCGCCGGTGGTGGTAGCGCAGCTCGAAAACGGCACGCTGCAATTCGATAATCTCAGACTCAACAGCCGCCCCAGTGTCGCCGTCGCCACGAAAAGCGTCATCGACAGGCTCACCGCGAAGGGACTGACCGATGGCGCGGCGACGCCTCTTTACCAGGATCGCGGTGTCGTGATTCTGGTGAAAAGGGGAAATCCAAAAGCAATCCGCACACTATGGGACCTCGGACGAGCTGGCGTGCGGCTCGTCACCCCCAACCCTGAACTCGAACCCGTCGCCTTCGATGCCTACCTGAAAAGCATTTTCCGGATTGCGCAGAACGATGCGCAGCCGCCGCGGGAGTGGACGGCAGCAAAACTCATCGACACCCTATTCAACGGCAAGAGCGGCGATAACCTGAAGTGGCTCGCCGGTGAACGCATCCACCATCGCGACGCGCCATGGTCGGTCGCGTACGGCAGGGCCGATGCCGCCGTCATCTACCACCACATCGGTCGCTATACCTGGAAGACCTTTCCGGACATCTTCGACATCATTCCGCTTGGGGGAACGGTGGACGATCCGCGGCCGCTGCCGGGTACCGGGATCGGCACGCGTTACATCGTCGCCATCAAAGGCGACTGGGCCGCGCGCCAGCGCGAAGCGCGCGACAAGCTCATCGGCATCCTGCTCGGCGAAAGTTTTACCGCGGTGCTGGAGCAACACGGTTTGCAAAGAGCGCTGACACGCCAGCGCTGATTGCGAATGCAACTCCGCGATTACAAATCGTTCGGCACGCGCGGCATGAAACCCTGCCCGGTGAGCAGACCGTACGCCATCCACAGCATGACCAGACCATAGAGCACACGCGGCGCCCAGTCGGCGACCTGCTGGTCAAAATGGTTGATCGAATCGCTTTCCATGGCGGCATGACGCAGCAGCATTTCCGGCAGCGTGCCGCTGGCTTCGCCGGTTTCAACCAATGCAATGACCTGAGCATTTCCGATATACGACATCCCGGCGAGCGCCTGCGCCAGCGTGGCGCCCTGCTCGACGCGCGGTCTGATGCGGGCGAACTCCTGCCTGATCGCGCTGTTCTCTATAGTGTCGAGCGCGCCCGGCAGCGCGTCCAGCATCGATATTCCGGCTTCGAGCATGAGCGCCAGGCTGGCAAAAAACTCGCGCGCATTGCGCCGCACCAGCATCGCTCCGAATAACGGGATGCGCAGCAGCAGCGTATCGAAGGTGGTGGGCGCGGACGGCCTGCTTGACGAACCTGACAGCCAGGACGGTAACTTGACCGCAACGTAGGCCAGGGCAGCGATCACAACGAGCGGACGCAGGCTCTGCACCAGATAACCCGCGAAGCTGAACGTGCCGGCAGCCAGGCCGGGCAGGGGTTGAATGAACAGCGCGGCAATGAACACAAACACCGGCATGGCCATACGCGACTTCAGCGTGGCAAGTTGCATCGCGCGCTGCGTATAAAAATCGGCCAGGCGCTGATAGGTGCGCGCAGGACTGCCGGCCATAAGTGCAGCGCGAATCAGCTTCGCTTCGAGCCTGGTGAATAGCCCGCTTTTCTCGCCCGCGAACGCGGGGTCGCCCCCGCGCGCGAGCAGCTTGCGCATCGCTTCCAGACGCGTGTGGCCAGGACCGACAATACGCAACAAGGCGAATGTTTTATCGACAGGCAGGCCGGCCGTTTCCATGCTGGCCAGTTGCGTATAGAGCTCGGCGCGGATGCGGAAAGATAAGGGTTTAGGTGCGGGTGGTGGCAAGTTCGTAGGCTGCTGTTAAAAAAGCGCGAGTCCGTCGTCCCAGCCTTTGGGACGACGCATACTTGTAAGAGCGAGAAGTTTCCGTTCTTGAAATATTGGCTAAAAAAATACACCTGGCTCTGCTACTTGCCTGCCACCCGCCTGCACGCAAGCCACGTTCCCAGCATGAAAATTGTCTGCCACTCGAAAAAAAGCACCAGCGCCCACACGTCTTCGGTCATGTGGGTGAATACTTTTTCTATCTCCTGAAAAACAAACCCGCCCAGGGCGCCTGAAGCGGTGGCCAGCAATACAAAGCCAAGCGCGCCGCGCCGGATTGTCCACGGCCACAACAGGCCCAGCGCCGTGGTCAGCGCGCCCAGCGCGCCTGCCGCTATGTAGGGAAACGGTTGCCCATATTCATATCCGACGTTGATGGAAAGCCGCCACCCCGCCACGGTCGCCACAACGATCACCAATAGTTGCGCAGCCCGCCAGCGGCCTGCGTTCAAACCACAGCAATACCCGGTGAGGTATAGCGCAGTACCCAGTACGACTCCCGGATACATATCGAGCAAAAAAGTTCCCTCCGGCAGCAGGTGCGGACCGAGCGTGCACAGGACGCTCGACAACAGACCGGCAAGCAGGAAAAGCGGCAGGGATCGGTTTTTCATTTCAGGCAAACAGCGAATTCATGTAGCGCAACCGTCCGGCAACGGTGCGCATCATGGTCATGCCGAATTCGGGTTCGGACTCCACCAGCGAGATCAGCGCGCCGCGGTTCAGCGACAGCAATGCGCACTCGCTGCGCGCCACGGCGCTCGCCGCGCGCGGGGATTGATCGACCAGCGCCATTTCGCCGAACACGCCTCCCGGCCCCAGCTTCTCGACGATTCTGTGGCCGATGGTGATCGCGACCTGGCCTTCCATCACGATGTACATGCTGATGCCAGGGTAACCCGCCCTCATGATCTTGGCGCGATTGGCGTAACGCACTACCGTCGCATGCTCGATTTTTTTCTGCAATCTCGCCAGCCATGAGGCATTGAATACCGGCTCGCTGCGATTGCTGCGGTGTTTGTCGTCCGCGGCGCGCGTAGCGAGGCGCGCCGCGAGGAAACGCAGGCGCTCGAACATCACGCTCATCAGCATCAGGGCAAATTCGGGCTGTTCAGCGAGGCCTGCCTGCGCTTCGCGACCGTCGAGCGAGTAACCGGTGCAGTCCGTTTCCGCCTGCGCCGTGGCGACGCGCCTTGCCGCGACATCGATATTCGGAATCTCGTCGATCACCGCCATTTCGCCGAACACGTCTCCCGTGCGCGCCACGTCGAGCAGCCTCTCTCCCGCCCGCAGGGTCACTGCACCATCGGTGAGCAAATACATGCGATGCACATTGCGTTTGCCGAACAGACTCGGGTTGATGGCCGTGGCGAGCGCCTGCTTGATCGGCTTGCTGAAAATGCTCTGCCTGTTGGATTGCTCGTCCTCGACAAAAATCGTCGTGCCCGCGGCGATCTTCTCGCGCTTGCCGAATGCCTTGAAAAATGCTTTCGCCACCGCGGGGTCGTAGTAGCCGCTGCCGGTCTTGAACGGCATGAAGGTCGATGGATCGTCTTGCGGCTCGAACTTGTTCTTGCGTATCTTGTCGGTCATGTCTTTTCGGGGTAGGAAATTAAGGCCCTGAGCGCGAGCTGCTTTGTTGTATTTTCCATGAGGATACTACGGGAATGAAAGCGATTCAAAGTATGCTTGGGGCAGTTCGTGCCGGCAAGGCGCCTACAACCCCTCCCGGGGGGTTCGGCGTTGGCAGTGGACAACTCGTGTTACCCTGCATGCCCTTATGAATTCATCCCCCCCGGTAATTTTACCTGACGGGATCGCTGCCACGATCTCGCGCGAAGAAATGCTTGGCTTGCCCATCCGTCGCTACGAGGGCGAGGTATGCCTGGTCGAAACGCAGCAGCATATGGAGCAGGCGCTCGCGGACATGCGCCAGGAGTGCGTGGTCGGGTTCGATACCGAGACGCGTCCCGCGTTCACGAAGGGTGAATCCTACCTGCCCGCCCTGGTGCAAGTTGCGACGGCGCGAGCGGTGTACCTGTTCCAGTTGAAACATGGAGATCGCTTCCAGGTACTTGCCGAGCTGCTGTCCGAACCGCGCATCGTCAAGGCCGGTGTTTCGCTGGCGCACGATCTGCGCCAGCTCAAGCTGCTCTTCCCTTTCGAGGAGCAGAGCGTGCTCGATCCGGGCATCGTCGCGCGCCGCTGCGGCATCAAGCAGACCGGCGTGCGCAACCTCGCCGGAATTTTCTTGCGATACCGCATTCCCAAGGGCGCCAGCACGTCGAACTGGGCCGCAGCGCGCCTGACGGCGGCGCAGATCACCTACGCCGCGACGGATGCCTGGGTATGCCGCGAATTGTTTTTGCACTTTCAGGCGCGCGGTATGCTGGCGGAGTAAGGGAAATAAATCCGCGCGCCAGCCAAATCGGCGCTTGACTTAGTACGAACGGTCGTACTATTATGTTCGCATGAAAGACTTGACCCAGACCACCCGCGGCGAAGAAACGCGCGCCCATATCCTGAAAGCCGCGCTGCGCCAGGCCAGCTCGACCGGCTTCGGGGCGCTGACCATTGGCTCGCTCGCCACGCAGACCGGCATGTCCAAGAGCGGGCTGTTTGCGCATTTCGGGTCCAAGGAGGAATTGCAGATCGCCACCCTCGACGAGTCGGTGAGGCGTTTCGAGGAAACCGCGATGATTCCCGCGTTGGCCGCCCCGCGCGGGCTGAAGCGCCTGACCGCGATATTCAACAACTGGCTGACCTGGACCGCTCGCAACGAGCTGAGTACTTGTCCGCTGATGGCCGCTTCGCTGGAATTCGGCGACCGGCCCGGCGCGGTGCGCGACGCCATGCTGGCGCACACCAAACGCATGCACGAGGGCCTGGTCAAGGCGACCCGCATGACCATCGACAGCGGCGAATTCGCGCCGCAGACCGACCCCGAGCAGTTCGCCTTCGAGTTGTACTGCATCATTACGGGCCTGTACCGCCAGCGCCACCTGTTCCCCGACAAGATATTAAGTCAGCGCGCGAAGAAGGCCTTCGAGCGCCTCGTTGCATCCGCACTCACCCCCCCACCCGCAGCAAAAAAACGCAGCAGCAGGAAATAAGGAGTCCTCATGTCCACCCCAAACCACGCCGCACCATTGAATAGCACGATCGTTCGATTCGTACGGCAGCACAACCGCTCTATCGCCCCCGCGCGGAAGCGCGCCGCAATTGTCTTGTCTCGGGGGATCATGCGCGCCCTGTACGGCATGGCCGCCCTCCTGCTTATTCGCGGGATGTTTCTGCTGCCGCAGTTTTTTGGACATAATATTTTCAGCTCGGCACAATCGGTATCCACGCTCGACCTGATCGTTTCCGCGGGCATGCTTGCCATCGGAGCCATCGGCGTGGCGAGTCTCGGTTGGCTGAAAAGGCAGCGCAAGCCCCCTGCTACCGAAAGGCAGTGACGAGCGACAAGCGCCGCGAGCAGTGTGCGGCGCTCACTGCCCGCGCCACGTCAGGCGCAGACCTCTGTTGATGGACCAGATGCTCGGGAACTCGATCACGTCGCAATCGGCTTCGAGCTGGGGCGGAAAGGGGTCGTATGGCGCGAGCTTCTCGATGGCGCTGCGGATGGCATCGTCCAGCTCCGGTATTCCGCTCGACCTGTTGAAGGTCACGCTATCGACGCTGCCGTCGCTGTGTATGGCGACGGTGACGGTGGGATTTTCGTAAGCCGCCGTCTTGGCCGCCTGCAAGGGTTCAAACGGCGCATTCGTCCTGACCATGGTGCGCCATGCTGCCGCGTAAATATCCACCTGTATGTCGGATCGATACCAGCCCTCCGCCTTCTGGCGGCACAGGTCGTTGGTGCGCGTGATTCTAGCCGGAGGGGCGGCGCGCTCGCTGGGGCGGGTAATAATTCTGCGCGATTCCACCGGCGCCCTGGCAGCCGGATTGCTGCCTGCTCCGCCACCCGTCGTAGCGACATCGGCCTGTTTTTTATCACTAGTCCGGTCGCTCGCTATGGTTGGGGTGCGATTTACACCAGCGGCGCTGCCATTCTCCCCTGGGCGGGCTGCCGCCGTCGCTGCGGCTGCCTGTGCATCCTGTTGTTGTTTCGCGAGTGCCGCTGCCTGCTGCCGCGCGGCTTCCTCTGCCGCCGCCTTGCGCGCTTCGGCTTCGAGCGCGCTGGCCTCGGATTCCGCCGCCAGCTTGCGGGCTTCCAACGCCTCGGCCTGCCTGCGAGTTTCGGCTTGCTGTGTTTGCCGCAGCGCCTCCTGCTGTTCCGCCTGCCTGCGCGTCTCCACTGCGGCGTCCTCGCGCGCCTGCTCGACGGCCAACTGTTCAGCCTGCTTCTGCGCTTCGAGCGCCAAAGCCTGCTGCCGCGCGGTCTCCTCCGCCTGCTTGATAGCTTCCTGCACCTGGGCCTGCCGCAACGTTTCCTGTCGCTGCGCTTCCTTGCGTTCCGCTTCCTGCCGCTGCAACTCCTGCTCGCGCGCGAGGGCGGCGCCTTCCTCCTCGGCCTTGTGCGCTGCTTCTGCCAGCGCCAGCGCGATCTTTTCTTCGGCCTCGGCCTTGGCAGCCTCGTCTATGATCGGCGGCTCGGGCTTTTCATCATGCGCCGGCGTCTCTGTGGGGATGGGAGCCGGGGTTTCCGTTTTCTTTTCCGGCGCCGGCTTCGGCACCGTGAACGTATCTCGCAACGGCTTCACCTGCGCGATGACCGTCGGCTGCGGCGGCAAGGGAGCAGGCTTCTTGCGCGGCGCCGGTTTGGGTACGCGCCGCGCCACCGGCGGCTTGGGTCGCACCGGCGCCGGTTCCGTCACGGCAATAAAAGGGGCGCCTGAGGCGGGTGCGGGTAGATTTGCTGCCACCTGCATGGACGGCTGCACGACTTCAGGCTTGGGGCGGTCTTGCTTCGGCATGGGTGCTACGCGCGGCTGCCGGGGTCGCGATACGGGCAAGCGCACCGGCGCGCTTGCCGGTGCGGCGGCGGTCACCTTCGGATTGGCGAGTACGACATTCAATGTCTGAGCCGTGGCGCGTCGATCATGCCAGCGCAGGTCAAAACCCGGCAGGCCGCGTCCCTGTATCTGAAAATGAATCGTCAACAGCAAAGCGTGAATCAGCACGGAGACCAGCAGTGCACCGGCAAACCGCAGGCGCGCGCGCCTCGCTACACTGATTTTTACTTCGCCGCCAACATAAATAAAGTCGGCCCCTTTAATTTTGTTGCCCCTTTAATTTCCAGCAAATAATCGGGTAATTCTACGTGTTTGCCAGAAAAAGCCCGAGTCAGGCTGAGCTGACCTCTTTTCTCTTTGCAAACGTTATCTCAATCCACGCCGGCATTGAAGACGCGCCGCGCGATGAAATGCGCAACCACCCGAATATGGCGCGCGACACGCTCGCGCTGCCTGGCTTTAGGGAGCAGGGATACTGCCTTCAACGGGTGTTCAGGGGTTCCTTGAAAAGCGGGAGCAGTAGTAATAGGGCCAGGAGCCTGGTCTGGCGGATACCGTGGATTTTCCCAATTACTCGGCTCAACAACCCTGGTTACCCCAGGGTTGTTGCGTGGCCGGAGATGTTCAGCTTTTGATATGCTTGCCGAGGAATTTTTCCATCGCCTCATAGAACTCAAAGCGATTTTCCTCGTTGCGGAAGCCGTGGCCTTCGTTGTCTTTCACCATGTATTCCACGGCGATTCCGCGCTTCTTCAGCGCCTCCACCATTTGGTCCGACTCGGCGAGATTCACGCGCGGGTCTTTGGCGCCTTGCGCTACAAAAAGCGGTGTCTTGATCTTGTCCGCGTGGAACACCGGCGAAGCGGAAGTCAGCAGTTCCTTGTCCTTTACCGGATCGCCGACCATTTCTCTGAACATTTCCAGGTAAGGTTTCCAATAGGGAGGGATCGTGTTCAGGAAAGTAAACAGATTGGAAACGCCGACATAATCGACCGCAGCCGCGTACAGGTCGGGCGTGAACGCGATGCCGGCCAGCGTGGTGTAACCGCCATAGCTTCCGCCGTAAATGGCGATACGCTTGGGATCGGCGATGCCTTCCTTGACGAGCCATTGCGCGCCGTCGGTCACATCGTCCTGCATCGTCTTGCCCCACTGCTTGAACGAGGCTTCCCAGAATTGGCGGCCATAGCCGGTGGAGCCGCGAAAGTTCATCTGGAGCACCGCATAACCGCGATTGGCGAGGAACTGGACTTCCGGATTGAAGCGCCACTGGTCGCGCGCCCACGGACCGCCGTGCGGGTTGACCACCACTTTGAGATTTTTGGCCGCTACCCCCTTGGGCAGCGTGAGATAGCCATTGATGGCAAGCCCATCGCGCGAGGTGTACTTGACCGGCTGCATGTCGGCCAGCTCGCTTTCCGGCAGCCACGGAGAAATATCGCTGATGAAATCGAGTTTTCCCGTCGCCTTATCGAACAGGTATCGCTTGCCGCGGGTCTTGTCGTTGAAGGTGGCGACGATATATTTGTCTTCCGCCTTGTTATGCGATGTGAATGCAATTTCGTAGCCAGGCAGCTTGGCCTCCACTTCCCTGAACATCGCCTCGAATTGTTTGTCGAGAAACTTGCGTTCGCCTTTCCACGTGGTGAAGTTGGCGGCGGTAAGGACTTTGCGTTTGCGTGAATATGACATGCCCCCCATATCGACATCCGCATTTTCGGCTAGCAGCGTCCCCTCCTTTGCCGCGCCGGGGTCAAATTCGAAAATGGCGGATTTGTCGCGGCCACGGTTTGAGTTGACGATCAACTTTTTGTTGTCGAACGTGAACAATACCGGGTCAACCTGTTCCCTGAAGTTGGTGGTGAGGATCGGCTTGAACGCCTCCTCCTCCTTGTCGCGATAGAGCATGGTCGCGTTGACGCCATCGGTCGTGCCTGCCACGCGCAGCTTGCCGTCGTGATCGGTCATCCAGCTGGTGATGTTTCCGGGATTCTGCGCAATCAACTTTTCCTGCCCGGTCGCCACGCCGGTGCGAAACACGTCGAATACTTTGGCGTCGCGCTTGTTATGCGAAACGATAATGTACTGGTCGTCATCGACAAGGCCATCGACGATCTGCGCGCGCACTTTTTCACCCGGCGTTAAATCCTTCAGATCCTCGCCCTTCAGATTGACCGATACCACATGAAAGTTTTCATCCCCGCCGAAGTCCTTGGCGTACAGAATGCGGTCGCCTTTCCAGAAGTAGCCGCTGATATCGCGCGCGGTTTCAGCGGTCACACGCCTGGCTTCACCACCGCCGATTGGCTTGACGAACACATTCAAGCGGCGTTCGTATGGCGCCAGCCACGACAGGTACTTGCCGTCGGGAGAGAGCTGGTGCCCGGCTTCCTGCGGGTTCTTGAAAAAATCCCGCATGGGGATTTGTTTGGCCACCTGCGCAGAGGCAGGCGAGAGATAACCGATTGTGCCGAAGAGCAAGCCGATCGCAACCGTACCTGCCAGTACACCCTTCCGGAAAAGCTTCACTGTATCCCCCTTGTAAGATTGACTTGTGTCGCCAGCGGCCACTTGATCAGTGACAGTGGCAAGCAGTATAGCGAAAGACCGCGAATTCGTTTGCACCTATCCTGCGCAGGCCACTCTTACCTGGGAAACGCTTCCGCGAACAGGCGAGGAGAATAATTCGTTACTATGCCAAGCTTCTTGCCGAAAAATAAACCGGGGTGCGTTTGATTCCGGTAACCAAGGTATCGCAGTCAAGTCTGGTCGCGAAATCGATTACTTGGTTTTACCCATTCCACACGGTCCGCCTGGAAGGGACGGTCGCTCCGCTACGCTGCGCGGCTTCATCGCGGACGGAGTTTCGCCAATTCGCTCAGACAATCCTCCAGCGGCAGCGCCTCGACCTTTCTGCCGAGCGGAAAGCGCGCCGTTCCCGCGTGGACGACGAACAGGTGGTCCAACCCGAGATCGGCCAGCGCGGAATGCATTGACTTCGTCATCGCCGGAGCGTCTCCGTACTTCACCTCGACGCCGATGCGCTTGCCGCCGGCCATGAGCAGCAGATCCAGTTCCGCGCCGGCTTGCGTGCGCCAGTAATACACCTCGCGGACGGGCGAGCGCGCGAGCACCTGCTCGATCACGAAGGATTCCCACGATGCGCCCAGCCTGGGGTGTGATTCGAGCGACCGCATGTCCGGCACGCCGAGCAACGCGTGCAACAGGCCCGTATCTCTCACATATACCCTGGGCGCCTTGACCTGGCGCTTGCCGAGATTTTCGTGCCAGGGCTGGAGCACGCGAACGACCAGCGCCGCGGCCAGCAGATCGAGGTGATTGCGCACCGTGGTATGCGCATCGCCCAGCGAGCGACCGATCTCTGAGCCGTTCCAGATGCCGCCCGCACAATGGGCGAGCATGGTCCAGAAGCGCTGCATGCGCGCGGCAGGCACGCGCACGCCCAGTTGCGGGAGATCGCGTTCGAGAAAAGTGCGGATGAAATCCTCGCGCCAGCGCAGACTTTCGGCCTCGGATCGCGCCAGGTAGGAACGCGGGAAACCGCCGCGAATCCAAAGACGGCGCCAGTGCTGCGCCTCCGTCTCATCTAGGCAGAAGCCGCCCATCTCGACGAAGCGCACGCGCCCGGCGAGCGTCTCGGAGCTCTGGCGCAACAGCTCGGGCGATGCGCTCCCCAGAACGAGAAAGCGCGCAGGCAACGGCCGGCGATCGGCCAGCACGCGCAGTACCGGAAACAGATCGGGGCGCCGCTGCACCTCGTCGATCACGATCAGCCCCTTCTGTGGCGTGAGCGCGAGCATCGGTTCACCTAGGCGGGCGAGATCGGCGGGGTTCTCCAGATCGAGGTAGGTGGCACGCATGCCCGCAGCGAGCTCGCGGGCAATCGTGGTTTTACCGCACTGGCGCGGGCCGAGGAGCGCGACCACCGGCGCGGCTTTCAAACCGGCGCGAAGGGATTTCAACAGATCATGGCGTTTCAGCATCCTTGCATTCTGAGCGTGTACCGCTCAAAATGCAATGTTGTGGGAAATTATTATCCCGCCGCTGCGTGATGTTGGGCATGTTACGTCAGCAATGAAAATGCGCCGGGCGGAGAAGCAGACCCAGACGTGCGATCTGTTGCTGACGAATAACCGTGTTCCCAATTACCTCTTTCTCTTCAACCCGGGATCTGCAGCAATATCGAAAAAAAACGCCCCGGCGCGAGCCGAGGCGTTTTGCGTGAGGCACACCTGATGGTGTGCTAACCGGTACGTTTTTACTGGACGATCAAGCTGACATTGTCCAGCACGAAGGACGTTTGCAGCGAGGAGTCCTCCTTCTCGTTAAAGAAGATCTGTACCGTCTGACCCTTGAAGGCTGTCAGGTCGAACGTGCGCTGCTGATAACCGGTGGCCTTATTGAGATTGCTGTAGGTCACCAGGGTCTGCAACACCGTACCCGCCGTGTTGCGCACCTGCACACTGAGCGTGTCGTAAGCCGTCGCCGTGGTCGTTTCAGCCGTGTCGATATGCAGGAAGAAACTCAGCGTGGCTTTGGTGATGGCCGACGGAATGGCCACGGTTTGCCCAAGCGTTTCGGTGATGGCCGAACCGTTGCCTCCCATCCAGGCATTGCGCGTGCCTGCATAGGCCGGTTCACCGGTGAAGCTGCCGATGTCGCCGGTAGTGCCGGCCCAGGGTGTCGTTGCAGTCTCGAACGTACCGTTAACCATCAGCTCCTGCTGCGTTACGGCAGTAACCGTCAGGGTTGCGTTGCTGCTGGTCACCGAAGCCTGCGGGGTCGCGCTGTCGGTAACGGTTACCTTGATCAAGGCGCCGTTGTCGGCTGCAACGGTAACAAAGCTGTAGCTCGCCACGTTGCCTGTGCTGACTTGCACGCCGTTCTTGAACCAGGTGTAGATGTAAGGCGTTTTGCCGCCGCTGGCGACGACCGAGAAGCTGGCGGTAGCACCCACAGTGACCGTGACGCTGGCCGGCTGCGTGGCGATAGCCAGCGGTGGCGGCGCGGTGACGGTAAGGGTTGCATCGGCAGTCGTCACGGTAGCGGGTGTGACGGCCGAATCGGTCACTTGGGCGTGGATCAGGGCGCCGTTGTCGCTGGTCGTGGTCACTATGCTGTATGTGGATGTCGTAGCGCCCGCGACTTGCACGCCGTTCTTGAACCACTTGTAGCTATACGGCGTGGTTCCGCCGCTGGCCGTAACGCTGAAGGTTGCAGTTGCACCGGCCGTCACTGACTGACTTGCCGGATTGGTGGCAGACAACGGTGTCACGCCGCCGCAATTGGGCATCTTGAACGAGCTGATGCGCGTGCTCCAGTTGAATGTCCCATTAGCCTTGAGATATTGGCCGGTGTACCAGAACGTGCAATCGTCGATTGGGTCGATCGTCATGGCGGTGTAATCGCCCCAGCGGCTCAGGGTGGCTAACTGTGAACCGCCGCCCACGACAATACTGGTCTCATTGCTCAGCGTGTTGACCGGGTCGGTTGCCACGCGCGTGGAATAGCGCAGCGACGGCTTGATGGTCGAGCTGGAGACGTTATATCCGACGGCGATATTGCCTGCTTTGTCCATGGCGATACTGCTCATCCAGCGCGACGCCGTATCCGGAGAATAGCTCGATTGCTGGAATACCGAGGGCGTGCCGTTGGGGTTGCGAATCTCGTACCAGCGGACTCCCGAAGCGGTCGTGCCGACCGTCACCGCGTGCGAGACAACCAGCGCTTCATGATCGCCGAAATTGCGATAGGCGAGTCGATACATCAGGCGATCTGCCAGCGAATCGAGCTTCTGGGTCGTACTCGGTTGCGGGATGCAGGTGCCGCCGCCGCAGGCCGTATTGAAGGCCGTCACCGGGATCGAGACCGGCCCCGTGAATGTGGTATTGGCCGGCGTAGTCCAATCGACGTGAAATTTCCACATATAGAGATTGTTGGTGCCGCCGCTCAAAATAAAGTTTGGCGAACCGGCCGGGGGCGGCGTGCTGCCATCGAGGTCGGCCGGCATCAAACCACCGTACGCCGTGCTCAACTGCTTGCACTGTTGCGTAGCGGCTGTGCCGGCGAGCATGGCGGCGCGATTGAAGGCGCAGACCTGCGCGCCAAGGAAAGCCGTGCCGGCAGCGTTGAACATGTTGTAGGTGATGTAGTATGCGTCCGGCCAGATTCCCAGCTTCGGGTAATCGTTGAATCCCGAATACTGGAACGCATAACGGTTGTACCCGCCGGTGGCATCCGAGGTCTTCGATACGGCGATACACTGCATGAAGGGACCATTGGCCGGTACCGCAAACTGCGTCATGATCCAGCGATCGGCGGCCTTGTCGTACTGTACGATCGGATCGCCATCGTTCTGGGTTTGGCAGACACCGCCAAAACCGGCAAACAGCGTATTGCCGGCGACCGGGCCATAGACCACGGCGCCGGTATTCTTGTCGAAGACGGCAAAACTGGAATTAACCCATTGCACATACTGCGTGCGACCGATCGCGCCGACAGTGTCCGGCGGCGCCGATTGCACCGTGAACGTCCCTTGCGGGCCCGTAAAACCGTTGCCCACGCCATCGAAACCGAGCCCAGGTGTCGCCGCCGCAGCAGGCGCAATTACAGCGCCTGTTTGCGCTGCACGATCAACCACCGGGGTCGCCGAACCTTTCAGGTAACCACCAGGATCAGCCGCCGGACTGACTAAGGTGTCACCGGTATAGGAGACGGGCAAGTTTCGCAAACTGGCGATCTGGTCGCTTTTGACCGCCGGGACTACCTTTATGTCATCGTCACCTTCCGCCAAGGCGAGTAACGGCAGGAACGAAATCAAAACTGCTGCGATGCAACGGTTGCTGCGCACAGATGTTTTCATCGGAAATTCCCCAAGAAAGTTATTGTCATGGCACTGGTCTTGTAGGCCAGGCCGAATTTTTGTTGCAGCGCACTAAACTTTGTCAGTTTAGCGGCTGAGAGATTCTAGGCGATCTTCAGAACTTTGACATCTTGTTGCAACATTTATTTTTTTCGGGTCTTCACGGAATCGAGTGGGTATATTGATGGATGAAATAGCTTGAAGTCCGCATGGATACTGGGTTTCCGGGGTTTCCTTAGCCGCTGGAATTTGGCATGATAT
>Ga0315281_10003197_pt1 | contig 24080 bp, 27 predicted proteins | sample YL17G07_0_MG_FD_204540 | JGI IMG/M metagenome (GOLD analysis project Ga0315281, IMG submission 204540) | Sediment microbial communities from Yellowstone Lake, YNP, Wyoming, USA - YL17G07_0 | ecosystem: Environmental > Aquatic > Freshwater > Lake > Sediment | place: USA: Wyoming | collected... | reverse complement strand
CACGTGTTTTTCTTTAAAAGCATATTCAATCAAATCACGCGTATTAACCTTAACCGCGCCGACCTGATTAATCAATAAGTCATAATAAATTCCTTCGGCTGGAATAAACATAAATGCGAAGTCCATGGTGTTTTCATTTGGCCGGATGTACTTGGCGGTTTCGTCAATTCGCATTTTCAAATCAACTTTAAATTGTTTTTCCAGCTCTTCCTTTCTTTGCGGATCTGATTCCTGAACGATGCGATTATAATTTTCCAGAGAAAATTTTGAGTCAATCGGAATAATTTTGTCTTTTAAAAAGATAGCCGCATCTACCACTTCTCCATTTTTAAACGAATATTGCATCTGATAATTTTTTGGCGGCAGAACATTTTTTAAAACTGTTTCCAGATAATATTCACCCAGCACGCCGCGGTGCTTGGGGTTTTTTAAAACATCTTCCAGTCCCTGCAATTGATCCGCCACGCCCATTACCTGTCTGTTTGTTTCATCAAGCTTAGTTAGATGTTCTGTTACATCTTTAATGATCTTGGCACTTTGGCTAAACTGCTGCTGCATGATCTTGGCCGAATCACCCATTTTTATATCTAAAGTCTGACGAATCTCTTTTAGCTGTTCTTGCATCATCATAATTGCCGAGTTATCCTGCGGTTTTTCTTCCGGTTTTTTACGCAATAAAAAATAAGCCATTATCGCGATTACAGCCACGGCGACACCCAAAAAAATATATAGAATCTGATTCATTAAAATTATTCTAACATTTATCAAAAAAATAAAGAAGGGCAGATGCGACTTGTTGTCGTACCTGCCCCGTCTCGTCTTTATTTCTTCAAAAATTCCTAGAGTCTAAAGTAGCCGCTGTTCCCCTCTCGCCGTTTCAATGGCGTGAGTATATCAGTAGAATCCAATAACCAAAAAAGTAAACCGAATATCACAATAACAGTTATCGCGTCCACCATATCCGCCTCCTTTCCTTCTTGATTTAATTATCGACGAACCCGAAAATGCATCGTCACTATATCGCCGTTAACTCTAACCTCCTGTTCCTCTACTCCGCGCCCATTAATCCGAATTTCTCCGGCTGGGCTAAAAAAGGTGCCCAGACCGCGATCACCTCCACCGGTGTTTGGATCAACTCCGCCTCCAGCCGGCATCCAAATCCTCGGCTCTTGTGCGCTATTGCGCTGCTGTATCGCACGATAAATAGCAAACAAAATGGCAGCTATTACCAGCCCCACAAGGATAATTCCAAGCGCCCCAATCATGTGTAGCAGCCAGAAATAACTTCTCGCTGGCCAAAATCTCCCTCTCCAAGCTGACGGTGCGGATGAACTTTGTTCCTGATCTCTCGAAGCTGACGCATATGATAAAGTCTGACCAATGGGAATATATACACGATTCCCACACAATATCTTATACCACGGCCTCCCAATTGAATCCGTGGCGACAAGTGCGCCTGTCGGAAGAGTTTCCAATTTCCACTTCCCGTCGCCTGTATAATTATAAACTGTTAAAGGAGTTATAACTGCCTTACGTTCAAGGCCCAATTCCTGAATCTTTTTATCGCTCATCATCCCGAAACCAAGAATTGGGTACTTCTGCAACATCGCCCAGTCGCCCGTCTGGATAACTGGTTGAGTGTTTACTATAGGAAACCTGGGCACCTCAGTGCCGCATGCCAACAAAAAAATAGAGACTACCACAGCCAGCAAAAATAATCCTTTTTTCATCTCACGCCTCCTTTTTTGCCATAAATTTATGGCTATATTTGAGATTTTTTATTGAAAAATCTTAAGAACTTCTGATTTACTATAATAGAATATAATAAAATAATTGTCAACAATAGCAATGAAATCCACTGGCTCGTAGTAAAAGCCCACCAGTGCGGATCAGCTAAGATTCCGTCGCGGATGCGGAGAAAATCAAGAAAAAATCTGGTAACTGAATAGCTGACAAGAAACAGTAAAAATAGCCGCCCAGGTAATATTTTTTTTCCCACCAATAATAAAATGGCAAATAAACCAAACCCAACCAGCAATTCATAAAGCGCTACGGGATGGCGCGCGATACCATCCGGCCATAAAATTCCCCAAGGTAAAGTTGTTGGCGCGCCAACGTGGTCATTAATCAAAAAACAGCCGATGCGGCCGATACCCATACCAAGCGCAATAGCCGGCGTGGCTAAATCGGCAATTTGCCATAAGTTCAGTTTCGCGATTTTTATATAAACCCAACCACCTAAAAACCCGCCAAAAATTCCGCCCCATAGTATCAGACCGCCTTGGTCAAATCGCCACAGTAAACTTACGTCAGCTAACCACTCGTTGGGAAATTGCAAAAGATACCCCGCGCGGCTACCCAGCGCCGCCCCAATAAAAATCGCCAAAACCAAAATTATAATATTTTTATCAGGGATATTTTTCTGGCGCGCCTGAAACAAAACAAAAAGATAGCCAGCGACAAAAGCCAAACCCGCAAAAAATCCCCAACTATTAATTACCAACGGACCGACGGCCAGATGATTAAAAACAAAATAAGGAAACATAAATAAATCTTCAATGGCCAATTTTTAATAATTGTGATCTGAGAACTTAAAGATTACTGGATTTTTTTGATAAATAAAAATATATATCAAATAGAGTCAGAAACAAGCCAATGCAAATCGGCCCCAGCAAAAAACCGATCGGCCCAAAAAGAGCAGCGCCGCCAAGAACAGCTAAGATAACAAGCAAGGGGTGCAAATGCATTCCTCGGCCAACGAGTTTTGGCCCCAAAAAATTATCTATCATCCCCACAGCCAACGCCCCCCAGAGAATCAAGCCGACCGCCTGTATCAAATGGCCGCTCAAAAAAAGATAAAAAATAGCCGGAACAATAACCAGCGAAGTGCCAAAGCCAGGAATTAAAGACGTAATTGCCGCAATTATCCCCCACAAAATCGCGCTTGGCACTCCAAAAATTGCAAGACCCACCGATGTTGAAGCACCTTGAATAAGTGCAATTACTAAATTTCCTTTGATAACCGAATTTATCGCAGTTCCGAGCTTACCTAAAATTATCTCGTTTTCATTGTCTGGCAAAGGACTGATGTCAGTTATTACTTTTTTTAGATTTTGCCCATCTTTAAGCAGATAATAAAAAGCGATAAGAAAAATAAAAAAACTGACCAGCATACCGGCAAAATTAGAAAAAATAGTGCCTAGATTGCTAATAAGCCAACCTGAACCCTGCTTTAAATACTCGCTCGGATTAAAAGTGATATCCTGCACCTCGGGAATTGATTGCTGAACGCGGCTAATCAAACTATTGATAACACTTGATATGACATCCCGTCCGCCGCTAGATGCCAAAGAAAGATACAGCTGCTGTGCTTCATTAAAGATTTGAATTCCTATAAGAACCAAAGGTATCAAAATAAAAATAATAATCACGACGATTGCCAGCAACGCCGCCAGTCCAGAGCGCCCGCCAAGTAATTTCAAAATTATTTTATAAAAAGGCTGAAAAATCACCGCAAAAATCACAGCCAAAATTAAAGAATAAATAAATGGTTTAAGAATAAAAATGGCCAGAATAAACGCCCCAACTAATAAAACCAATAAAAAGTTAAATTGTGGTTTTTGCATACTTATTATTTATATTAATCTTAATAAAAAAATATTAATCTTAGTACCGCTACGGGGAGTCGAACCCCGGTTATATGGCTGAGAACCATATGTCCTAACCGCTAGACGATAGCGGCAGAAATCCTTTATAAATTACCATATTTTAAATTATTATTCAATATGCTCTTGACAGTGAACATTCGTTCAAATAGAATAAGTATACGGATCGAAATTCTATAGGCTTGCGCTCGCCCAAAAAAATACATGAAAAAAGTTTTATTCAAAAATATAGATTTGCAAAAAATTGTACTGAAATTACGGGAGTTTTTCTATCGGCGCAAACGCCTCCCCTCTTACCGGGAACTAGCAAAAATTTTGGGTTATAAATCCGTTAATGCCGCCTGGAAAACTGCTCAAAAATTAATTCAAGCCGATTACTTGGAAAAAGACAATGAGGGCAAGCTTATTCCAAAAAATCTGAATCATCAGCTCAAGGTCTTGGGCACGATTGAGGCGGGTTTGCCCACCTTAGCCGAACAAGAAGAAATTGATACAATTTCGCTTGACCAATATCTGCTGACGCGTCCTGAAAAAAATTATATGCTACGAGTAACCGGTCTCTCAATGCTTGGAGCGGGTATTTCGCCAAATGACTTGGTCATCGTGGAAAAGGATCGTGAACCAAAAAACGGCGACATTGTTGTGGCCGAAGTAGACGGTAACTGGACGATAAAATATTTTCAGAAGAGAAACAGAGAAATCGTTTTAATCCCCGCCAATAAAGACTACCAACCTATTTACCCAAAACAGGAATTAAAAATCGGCGGAGTCGTAGTTTCGGTTATCAAAAAATACTATTAAAAACCGGGTAAAAAAATTTACAGCCAAAGCTTAAAAAAGAATTAAATCATAAAAGAACTAATTATCTGTTCAGCCATTCCTCGTCCTGCCTCACTAAAAGCTCCTCTGCCCTTTGCGGCTCCACCATTATTTCCTTGACTATTTTTTCCATTCTAATGCTTTGCGACCCTTTAATTAAAATAACGTCGCCCTCATTAACTATATCTTGTAAAAAACGGCCGGCTTCCTGAGAATCGGCAAAATGCAATATTTTTTCCTCTGCTAAGCCGTCTTTTTTTGCCTGATCAGCAATAAAAATTGAATACTCACCCACTGCCAGAAGCATATCAACGATTTTGGCAGCTTTGGAACCTGCCTGCCGGTGTGCCTCCTCGCAAAAAGAACCAAGTTCCAGCATATCGCCCAAAACCGCAATTTTCCTGCCTTGCGTTGCCGACAATACATCCAGCGCCGCTAAGGTCGCGCTGGGTGAAGCATTATAAGTGTCGTCAATCATCCAGGAATTTTTTATTCCCTTAATCAATCTTAATCTGCCTGGCGGCGGCTGATAATTTAACAATGACTGCGAAATCTCCACCAAATTCATTTTAAAAGTCAGACCTACAGAAATCGCCGCCAAAATCGGATAGACCTGATGGACACCTAAAATACCCTTTAGCCGAATCGGAACATTGGCACCACGATAATCAACCTTAAAATTTAAATAAGCCTCGTTCAATTCTTCCAGGCGCTGTTCCAGATTTGAAGCCCGAAGATCGGCTTTCTCGCCAAAACCGTAACTAAAAACCTTCGCCTTGGTTTTGCTGGCCATCGCCGCTACTCGCTGATCGTCAAAATTTAAAACCGCCCAACCATCTTTATTCAAATATTTCACTAGATTGGCTTTTTCCTGCGCCACATGATCGGCGTTTTGAAAAAATTCAACATGTACCGGAATATCGCCAATTGCGGTAATAACGCCTACGTGACATGGCACAAAACTAACCAGATAGGCAATGTCGTCTATTTTGTCAGCGCCCATTTCCAAAATTAGAATTTCCGGATAATTTTTAGAATAAATAGTTCCTGATATCCCTGCCAAAAAAACTCTTATCCAATGCCAAAAAGACCGACCGCCTGTCTCCTGGTTCAAAATGCTCAGCGGCACGCCAATTTCATTATTGTAATTTTTGTAATTTTTTCTGACATTAAATTTAGTTTTCAAAACAGCAAAAATCGCTTCCTTGGCAGAAGTTTTTCCAACGCTCCCGGTTATAGCCACCACAATTGGTTTATAATGCCAAAGCGTGGCTTGAGCCAAAATTTTCAGACTGTAGATAAGCAGATCTCTAAGCATCACAGCCAATTAACAATAAATATAATCAAAATAAAAGTCAAAAATATTTCTTCAGTATTTTAAAATTATCGATCTGGCGGAATATTATAGTAATTAAAAAGATACTGCGCTAATTCACTAAAAACCGGCGCCAATGATTCTGAAGCAAACTCAATCCCCTGTGGTTTTTCGATTGATAAAAAAATTAAAAATTTAGGATTATAAGCCGGCGCGTAACCAGCAAAAGTATGATTAGTTTCCTCCGAATAGCCGCGCTTATCTTTGTTAGGAATTTGAGCAGTTCCAGTTTTGCCAGCCACAAAATAATCATCAATTTTAATCTTATCGTAGCCATTCAGCACCGTGCTTACGAGCATAGCAGTTAACTTGCCGGCTGTCGCGGAAGAAATGACTTGTCTAATCATTTTTGGCTGAGTTATTTGCTCTTTACCATTGGCATCCACAATTTTTTCTACGATGTAGGGCTGCATAAGTTTGCCGCTGTTGGCAATCGCTCCGATTGAAAAAGCCATCTCAAGCGGCGTTACTGATATACCCTGGCCAAAAGAAGCGGTTGCGAAATTAATTTCATACTTTTCATCAATATTTTTCAAATTACCCGATACTTCGCCTTCCAAGTCAATGCCAAGCGGCTTGTCAAATCCAAAAGCTTCAATATATTTTCTGAAAGTGTCTCCCCCAATCTGCCGTTCCACGAATATAGCGCCTGTATTAATAGATTTTTCCAAAACATTCGTCATTGAACTTAAACCATAAATTTTTCCCTGGGCATTGGCAATCGTATATTCGCCTATCTTTACAGAACCAGTATCAACATAGGTGGTTTCTGGATTAATAATATTGGTATCCAGACCCGCAGCCATCGTAATTGGCTTAAAAACCGATCCGGGTTCATAAAGTTTCTGCGTGCAAGAATTTAAAAAAACATCAATATTTTCAACTTTATTATATTCATTGGGGTCAAAATCTGGGAAACTCACCATTGCTCTGATTGCTCCGCTTTTTGGTTCCATCACAATGGCGCAGCCGCCAGAAGCGTGCCATTTTTCCAAAACAGATTTCAATTTATTTTGAACAGTATATTGAACGTTTTGGTCCAAAGTCAAATATAGATTATCTCCGTTTTGAGCCGGCTCAAAACTGTAATTATTAACCAAAAGCGATCGGCCGAGGGCATCTTTTTGCGATTCCATAAAACCGCTTCTGCCTTTTAGTTCTTGCTCAAAGTATTCTTCAAGCCCATATTGGCCGACACGCTGATTGTCTTTTATACCGACAAAACCCAAAATATGACTAGCTAAAGTGCCCTGCGGATACCACCTCCATCCGTCCGGTATGGTATACACGCCTGAAAGGTTCAAATCTTTAATCTTTTTAACCAAATCGTCATTCACTTTTGACTGTAATGGCTCATATAGATCGTCAGGATTTTTTAATTTATCTAGAATTTTTTCTTCGGGAATCCCTAGCAATGGCCCCACCTTTTGTGCCACCTCGTTTTTTTCAGTAACTTCTTTGGGGACTAAAAAAACTGCCTGCCAGTTACGATTGGTAGCCAGAGGATGCCAGATGCCTCCTTTTTCTTGAATAAAAATTTCCCCGCGCTGGGGAATTATTTTTTCGTTAAATCCATGCTGGCCTTCAGCCAATGCTGAATAAAAATTATGATTCAAAACTTGCAAATAAAAAAGGCGGACTAAAACACAGCCAGTCGCGCCAAAAATAACGAAAATAATAATTATATATCGGAAATTACCAATTTTTTTCTTCATTTTAAAAACTGAATAATCAATCTGACATCGCAAAAAAACCAGGCGCGATTTTTAAATATTTTGGTTCCTGGATCAAAACCAGGTTTAAATCTTTAGCAGCCTGCTCTAAGCTTTTTAGTGAACGCAGCTGCATCAAAGATATCGTCAATTCCTGATTCTTATTTTGGCTCTGCGTTATGATTTTTTGAAAAGCGCGCAATTCAAAGTTTTTAGCCACCAAGTTATTTACCTGAATCAAATAAAAAACACTCAAAACAATAATTAAAAAGATTGCCCCAAGGGTTAAAATTAACTTACCCTTTTTTGAATCAGCCGATTCGTTATTTTTAGCCAGCTTATAGTATGTCATCGTTATAATTTTTTAATGGCTCTTAATTTGGCGCTGCGACTACGAGAGTTTAAGGTTATTTCTTCAAATGATGGCGCAATGGGCTTTTTTGTTAGAATTTCTATCCTGCCTTTTTGCGCCTCGGCTCTGAAAAAAAATTTAACAATCCTGTCTTCCAGTGAATGAAATGAAATGACTGCCAATCTTCCGCCTGTAATTAAAATGTTAAATGCTTGAGGCAAAAATTTATTAAGGCTGCCCAATTCATCATTGACCGCAATTCGTAAAGCTTGAAAAGTTCTTGTAGCAAAATTTGTCCGGCCATATTGGTATCTTCTGGGAATACCTAAAGCGATAATCTTAACTAATTCCTCGGTTGTCTTAATTTGTTTTAATTTTCTTGATTTAGCTATTTGGCAGGCAATACCTCTGGCAAATAGCTCCTGACCGTAATCTTTTAATATTTTCTCAATCTCTGTCTCTGGCCACTTATTGACAATCGTCTCTGCCGTTAAATCGCCATGGACTGAAAAACGCATATCGAGCAGTTCATCTTTCAAAAAAGAGAATCCGCGGCCGCTTCTTTCCAGCTGATCAGATGACATACCAAGATCCAGCAAAATTCCGTTAACCGGCGAAAAATTATTGTCACGAACAATTTTTTCTAAGTTGGCAAAATTATCGTTAATTAAAATTATCCGATTTTCTTCCCTCTCTCTGTCAAATTTTTTTCTCAGATATTCTATCGCTCCTTTATCCAAATCCAAACACAAAATCCTGCCTCCTGGTCCAATCAGTTTTAAAATTTCACTTGAATGACCTGCGCTGCCGCAGGTGCCATCAATAAAGTTTTCGCCAGGTCGGGGATCCAGATATTTAATTACTTCTTTTTTCAGAACGGGAATATGGACCATGATTTTTCTCCTTTACCCTCCCAGCTACAAATTCTAGTTATGTGCGCTCGAGCGCACACTCTTAAAACCCTAACTCTGATAACTTCTGCGCCATATCGCCTACTTCACCTTCTGTTTTTTGTTTATACGATTCCCATTTAGTTTCATCCCAGATTTCCAAATGATTATACACTCCGGCAATTACAACATTTCTGCCAATACCGGCATATTGTTTCAAATAGTCAGGAATCAAAATCCTTCCCAACGAATCAAAATCAACATCAGCCGCACCAGATAATATAACCCGAGCCAAACCTCGCGCCTCAATTTGTCCGGTCGGCAGCTTGCTTAGTTTGTCGGCCAGCTTCTGCCACTCGTTTAAAGGATAAAGTGCCAGACAATTATCAAGACCGCGGGTCAATACTGCACCCTTACCTAATTCTTTTCGGAGTTTAGCAGGAATTGCCAAACGCTTTTTTTCGTCAATCGTATGTTTGTACTCGCCAATAAGCATGTTTGAAAATATCTATCCTATCCAGGGTGAAGAATCTTTGAAAGATCCTTCACTCCGGCTAGGATAACCCCTCGAGAAGTTATCCCCAGAAAAAGGTGGTTATTAACATAATTATCCACAATTTACCACTTCGTTCTAATTTTATTCCACTTTGTAAATTGCGTCAACCACCCTTATACACGCTTATTTTCATTTATTTTTAATCTTAAAAAATTCACCCAAAAAAACAAAAAATGCCTAGATCTAGGCATTTTTTACACACTTTGCTATTTGCAATAGGCGATTTGCTATTTTCGACTATCCACTTTTTGTCCACAAACCTATAATAAAGATAAGAAAACTCCTAAGATAGTCCATCTTAGGAGTAAGATATAATTTTAAACATTTAAGCTTTTTCGCCAAGACCGATGAGCGGCTCGTCGTAGCCACCGTAACGAATAAAACTATCTTTGTTTATCGGACGAAAACCTCTTTTTTTATACTCCTTTTCCCAAAATTCAAAATTTTCCTTTGCTGAAAGTAAATTACCTGGAGGACTATAACAGCAGTAGCTTAGCGCTTCTCCATATTCTTTCCCCGCTTTCTTATAATTCCTAATAATCATTTTGTTCGTCAACCACTTCACAAATTTCTTTTTAATCTGGCCCATATCGATTCCCTCCTTATTAATAGATTGAAATAAAGAACAAGTTTCTTGTGGGCGTTGCTGGACTTGAACCAGCGACCTTTGCAATGTGAATGCAACGCTCTAGCCAGCTGAGCTAAACGCCCAAAAATTAGTAGGCCAAGCCAAATCGCAAATCCTAAAGTTTTATTCAATCAACTTCATCTTATTCACCAATTTCTCGTGCGGTTTTTCCAAGACATCACGCACGAATCTGTCAAACATATGAAAACGATAATTAAATTCCTGACTGTCCATGGCGGCGTATTCAATTTCTTTACCGACTTCTGACTCCATCTCAGCCAAAAAATTCATCAGTTTCCGGCGTGAGATATTGTCCCCCACCAAAAACAAATCAACCCGGCTGTTTTCTGTATTCAAAAAGACGCCGGAGATTAACGCCATTTTAATCCGACCCAATCTCAAAATTTTTTTTAGCATTTTTTCTTTTGAGGTCGGGCTTGATTTTAAAATCAAAATTTGTAATTCTTTGTAAAAATCGAAGTCCGGATTACCTGAAAAATAAAGGCCGCCTTTGATTTGCTTTTTTTTGTTTCCTTTTATTTTTTTTTGCACTAATAAGCCGATACTTTTCAAACCTGCCAGCTGTTTTTTAACAACCCGGCTTTTTGACTGAGTCTTTTTAATAATATCGGCAAGTAAAAACTGCTTGTTTGGATTTCGCAAAAAAAGTTTAAGCAATTTAAGCTTAACCGGTGATTCAAATAATTGTTCCAATATTTGTTCTGGCATATTAAAAAAGAGGTTATCCTCCTTAACCTGATATATTTATCCTAATAAAAGGGTAATATTTTTTGAAATCAATGTAAAGAGTATTCCTTGACATTTAAAAAAATGATATGATTGAGCTAATATGATAAAAACTGAAGAAATTTTAATCAAAGGAGGCAAAAACAAAAATTCCATCTGCGATATCTTCTGTTATGAACCAGAAAATATCGAAGAGGTATCCTTAGGTAATCTGTATATGGTGGCAGAATTCGATGCTAATGGAGACACAAACCACCTGATCAATCTGATAAGCTCGCTTATAAAAAGAGAATATTACAGCGCTTCTCACCGCGGGCCGCTTGATTCTCTTGAGGCCAGTTTAAAAAAAGCCAATCTAGCCTTAAACGAATTAGGCAATCAAGGAAATTTGCAATGGCTAGGCAAACTTCATTTTATTTGTGCCGTTATAAGCAAAGAACAGCAGCTGCTTCTTTCCCAAAGTGGTAATGCCCAAGCTTATCATTGGCGCGAAGGCAATTTAACCAATATAACTAAAAAAATTGTTGCGACAGCCGCCAAATTTCATCCCACCAAAACTTTCCAAAGTGTCATTTCCGGAAATATCGAGCCAACTGATAAAATAGTTCTTACCACTCCAAAACTCTTTGATTTTATAGATACCAAAGGATTTGAGCAATTATTTGATTTAACAAAAATAGAATTGATTTCCGACCAAATAAACAAAACTCTCCGCGAACAAAAAAAGCCACCCCATCTTAGCGCTTTGCTGTTAGAAATCGTACCGGAACAAAATTTTGTTACCAACCAAGAAAGTAAAGCCGCCTTTATAACTCCGCCGATAAAGCTTGAAGAAATTTTTCAATAGATAAATTCATCTTTAACCAAAAAAGAACCCTGAGGGGTTCTTTTTTGGTTATTTTATTTCTACTGTCGCGCCGGCCGCTTCTAATTTTTTCTTAATCTCTTCTGCCTCTTCTTTTTTCACTCCCTCTTTTACCGTTTTAGGAGCACTCTCTGTCATATCTTTAGCCTCCTTTAAACCAAGGCTTGTTATTTCTCGGATAACTTTAATAACATTTATTTTTTGTTCGCCCGTCGATTTTAACTCAACATTAAAACTGGTTTTCTCTTCCTTGTCCGCCGAAGCCTCGGCAGAACTGGGAGCAGCCGCCACCGCCACCGGCGCGGCAGCTGAAACACCAAACTTATTTTCCAAGACCTTCACTAATTCGGCCAGATCCAAAACAGACAGTTCTCCAATCTGTTTTACCAAATCTTTAAATTTGGCTGGGACTGCTACAATTTCTTTTTCTTCTGACATAATTTTACAGCGAGGGTTTCGCCAAGGAAAACATCGCACAGCCGCGCCCGCTACTTATTTAATATTATTAATAAGTATCTAAGGCGCGGCGAGCGCTGAGCAGCAGCCGACAACAACAAATATTTTAGCAATTTCGGCTGACTGCGTTTTTCCGAGGCGCAAACCCGAGCTAGTGATTAATTTGTGATAAAACGTAAACTAAACCTCTTAAATTTCCTTCCAAAACATTAATCATGCCCGACATGGGCGCGGCAATTGACCCGACTAATTTTGCCAGTAATTCCTGCTTTGAAGGTAATTTCGCCAAACTGATAACGGTTTGGCTATCAATAAATTTATTTTCCAAAATTCCTCCCAAAATCTTTAAATGTTCTCCTGATTTGGCGAAATTGTACAAAATTTTTGCCGGAGCCACTTCGTCTTGATAACCGAGAACCAAAGCAATCTGACCTGTCATATTTTTCATATCAATATTACCGACACCTGCCTGTTTAAACCCTAAATCAATTAAAGTCTTTTTAATCACCTTGATCTCAATTTCTTCGTTTCTAAGCTTGCGACGCAATTCCGTCATTTTTGCCACATTTAAACCGGTATAGTCGGCAAAAACCGCCGATGTAATTTTAGTCAGCTTTTCTTTTAAATCTTTGATTAATTCTTGTTTTTTAACTTTGGTTAACATATTTTTACAAATAAAATATGCGCCTCCAGGCGCATTTCGATAAGCTATTCGCAATTTGCGATTAGCCATTCTCCGCCTGGGCAGGATTCTAATTTGTTTAATCCCGTTAGGGATCCTGCTATCTTGGGCTATTCAATTATACTCTAATCTTATCCAAACTCAGAAATTTGTCAAGTTATTTCAAATATTTCGCTTTATTTCTGTTATGCTCCTCTAGCGTCTTACTATAAACTGCGGGACTGTTTAGCGGATGTAAAAAGTATAAGTAGTCGCTGGCCTGCGGATAAATTGCGGCTTTGATAGCTACGATGCCGGGATTACAAATGGGCGTAGGCGGCAAACCCTGATACAAATAGGTATTATATGGAGACTGGATTTTCAAATCATCGGCCGAGGCTTGCCTGGCTTTTTTTCCGGTCGCGTAATTCACCGTCGCGTCAGACTGCAGGAACATGCCTATTTTCAGCCTATTCCAAAAAATTCCGGCAATCATTGGCATTTCTTTTTCTTCCAGCGCTTCTTGCTGGATAATTGACGCCAAAGTCACAATTTGATAAATAGTTTTTTCCTGATGGCTGATTTCCTCGCGAAGTTCTGGCGTCATTTTTTTATCAAAATTTTCTAAAAACTTTTTTATTATATCTTCTTTTGAAATATCTTTTTTGAAACGATACGTATCTGGAAACAGAAAACCTTCTAAACTATCTTTTGATGATATTTCACTTAAAAATTTATATTGTAAATAAAAATCATCAGTTATCTCGCTAGCCAAACCTCCAGCCGAAACAATGCCGTTTTCTGCCAGGCGTTCTTCGATTTGATTCAAAGTAAAGCCTTCCGGAAAGGTTATCTGAAATTCATTGGGAATCACTTTGCCGCCGGTAATAATCTGCAAAATCTCGGGGATATTTAAACTGGGACTGATCGCGTATTCGCCTGCCTGCAGCGCCGAACCCTGTTTTTTGTACCAAACATAAACTTCAAACCAAAAGCTACTGCGGATAAAATTTTCGACTCGCAATTTGGCGGCAATTTCTTTAACCGTCTCCCCTTTTTGAACTATAAATGATGATTGTTGAGTATTATTTCTGTCAGGAGGCAAATAAACTTCATACCAAAAATAAGCAACGCAAAAAACAAAAATTAAAATTAACAACGCAAAAAAAGAAGTGAATAAAATAAACAACCTTTTCTTTGACAACTTCTGAATTTCTGTTTTTTCATTATTCATAATTCTGATATAAGCGGCACAAAAGAAAACCCAAAAAATTCTTCCTGGTTAAATTCTTTGTCTGATTTTTTTGTGATAAGCCAGATGCTGTTTTTAATCGGCACAACCATTTTGCCGCCGATTTTTAGTTGCTCCTTCCAAGCCGCCGGTATTTCTGACGCGCTGGCCGATGCAAGTATTTTATCAAAAGGCGCTTGACCCAGCAAACCATTGATGCCGTCCTCGCAATACCATTTAACAATTCTCTTAACAATATAATTATACTTGGCAACATTATTTTTGCCAAATTCATAAAGTTCAGGAATCCGCTCAATGGCATAAATTCTACCTTGTTCGCCGACACAATATGCCAAAAGAGCGCTCGTCCAGCCGGAGCCCGCTCCAATATCCAAAATTTTTTCTCCCGGCCTGGGCTCTAAAAGTTCCAGCATAAAGGCAACCGTCAAAGGTTGAGAATTTGTTTGGCCAAAACCGATCGGCAAAGGAACATTATTCCCTGCTTCATCTTTCAACTCGGCCGGCAAAAAATCCGCCCGATTATTTTTTTTAAATGCTTCAATAATTAGCGGGGTTTTTAAAAAATTTTCTTCAATTAATCTATCCAATAATTCTTGATAATACACAGTCTTTCAGTTGCCTTTTTAAAAAAATAGTAATATAATGATTTTGGTACTTTATTAAATCTCACAAACTAGGAGGGCAAATATGGAGCTAAACGAAGTCTGCGGGTTACTTGACTCTATTAGGGAGAATGTTAACGCTATCAACGAATTATATGGCTGTAAAGGCACTCTTTCGTGCCGGTTGAAGAATCCCAAAAAGGGATTAGTATTGATTGATCTTGCAATACGCGGACTGCCCGGAATTAGCGAGTATCTACCCGTCATTAAAGACTGGCTGCCTCAGCAAGTGGCTAGGACCGTCCCGCCCTTATTAACTTCATTACTTAAATAAACTCCTACCCATCCTACAAAAATCTGACCCCAAACACGGGGTCTTTTTTTATTTTAATTTGATACCTGAAAATATTTATTAGATCCGTTCCAGCCGCTATCTGAAGATTGCAAAACTCCTGTGCCACCGCCGGCGGTCGGAACCGTTATATTTGTCAGAGTAACCGGTTCATTGGCATTCTCTAAATTAGCAAAGAGTGCGCATTTTTTGCCATCATCAGAAACAAGATATCGATAAAATGATTCACTTTCCGTGCCTGATTTTGGGTCGCGTGGGACAACTGACACATAATTGGCGTATTGCGGGTATTTTATTTTCAGCTCGTCTACCAGCGACAAAAGATCATATTCGCCGATTCCGCCATTGGGTACATAGCAGGCGCTGCCCGTTAAAAGACGGCCGATCTGCGACAATTCTGACTTGCGCTTAACATCTCTGGCTTTGTCTCTGACGGAACCTACCGAAACAAAAATAATAGTGGCCAAAATACCAATAATCCCAATCACAACTAACAATTCAATTAAAGTAAAACCACGGCTCTTTTTGCGCCAAAAACCGCGGTATTTTTTTTCTACGTAAATTAATCGCCACCATCGCTGACCAACAAAATAGCCAGCAACTACTGAAAAAATCAGCATTACTACCGTGCCGATATGATAAATCAAATACCAGCTCTGCCAGCTAAATCCAATACTATAAATCTTAAAATCCTTTAACAGAAAATCAATCATAAAAATCTCTAAAAAGGCATGCAATAAAAAGCCTAATAAAATAAATAAAAAAATCGCGGCGCAAAGATAGATAGTTTTTTTCATAAATAAAGCGTATCCAAAACTATTTAAATTATAATCATGTTTTGGACATTTAGACAACTAAAGTAATAAATTCATCATCCAAAAAGTATTAACTTATAGCCCGGCTTGGATTATTTTAACTGAAAAATACAGTTTTTTGCTATAATTTAGGCTTATTTTACAAAATATGGATAGATTAAAATTTTTAAAGAAAATTTATCTGGTATCTATTTGCCTGATATTTTTGCTGATCATTTTTACGCCTATTCTTATCAAGGGTGGCTCTTCTTTTATTGTTGATGAAGAACTGCTTGAATCCATTATTGTGGCGGTGTTATTTGGCATCGGATATTTTATCTATCGTCTTTATGAAAAACAGACCCAAAAAGATAAAAAAGAATTGGTAAAATTGAATCGCGATAAAAAAACTTTAGAAGAAAGATTGGAAGAAGCTTTTAGATATATCGGTACGGTCAACATTCAAATTCAAGAAGTAAAAAGCATCCTTTCCAGTATTGAACAATATCCGGAAAAGCAAAGCGATATAAAGTACGTATTTGAATATTTGGGTTACAAAATTTTGAGTATTGTTGACGCCGATTGGGCTCTGCTGCGAGTAGTCGATCTGACAAAAGAGAAAACTTTAAAAGAGTTCTGCGCGATTAGAAACAGAACAGCCGCCCCAAAAAACAAAATATCTAATAACAAAGAACTTATAGAAAACAAACCGAAAGGAAAATATCTGATATTAAAATCTGCCCAAATAAATTTGGGCATAAAGGCCTTCTGCGTTCTGTCTAGTGAAAGAATCAACGACGATCAAATTGATTTAATTAAAGCAATAACCAACCAGTTGGAAATGTTATTTATTATTTTTACTTCGCTTTACTATAAAAATAGCCACTCTGACAATAACGTCTCAAATAAAAAGGCGTGAAATATCTCTTTCCTATCATTTGTATTAGTTACAGAATAAAAAAATAAATCAAAAACATGGGAACAATACTATCAAAATTTAAATTGTGGCTAGCGCTCGCTTTAATTATTATCGGTTTGGCAGGCGTGGCTTGAGAACAAGAACGGGAATTAATAGATATAATAACGATTATCATTCGCTACAAAACCTATACAGCAAAATAGGGTATCATGAAAGTTAAATACTTTTCACAAAGGTCGGTAAAAAATAAATTATTAACTTACAATTTATGAAGAAAAAATATCTTGTTTTAGCAATAATTCCAGTAATAGCGCTAGTCATTTTGGGTACAAACATTGCTTCGGCTCACGGTTGGTTTGGTTTTCAAGGCTTGGGCATGATGGCTTCAAGCGCCACGCCAGATCAAATCGCCCAAAATCAGCAAACGCAATTTCAGAATATCGCCACTCTTTTGGGTATCAACGTTGATAAAGTAAAAGACGGCTGGGCTCAGGGAAAAACTATTTCGCAGATAGCCCAAAATAACGGCATAACAGGCGATCAGCTCAAACAAAAGATGACCGATGCAAAAAATCAACAATTAAAGGACTATCTGAAAACTTTGGTTGATAAAGGCGTTATCACCCAAGCTCAAGCAGACCAACGATTGCAATTTATGCAACAGCATACGCAAAAAGGTAAAATGGGCAAAGGCTGGGGTTTTGGTAAAATGATGCGTTTCTAAAATCTAAAAAGGTCGCATAATTAAAAATGGCATAAAAAGATACGGCTATATTTACTTATAGCCGTATCTTTTATTCAATAATTGCGGATTTTAATTTAATTTATAATTTCCACTCCGCCAAAAATCGCCGCGCCTTTAATAGACAAAGTCGTCTCGCCTTCTGCCGCAACGGCTTTATTTGAGTAGCCGCCAAAAATTCCCACGCCCTGAGAATTTACGCGCCAGTTTTTTGGAATGATAAGCTTGGCTCCGCCAAACACCGCAGTCAATTCAATGTTCACATTTTTTTCGAAAGCCTTAACCTGACTTATATCAATTTGTCCCCCGCCAAACACGACCACTATTTTCCCGCCCCTAAAACCTTCGGACCTGACGGTTTTGTCTAATGGACTAAAAATTGCCACCTCATTTAGAAAATCTTCAGTGGTTGTTGCTTTGCGATCCCTACCCCAATGGCTGCGCTGCCAACTGACTCCCGTAATGATTCTGATGCCGATAATAATCAGAGTCAGCGCAAACGCGAACTTAAAAAGCGACACACCGATCAAAGCGCTTAAACCAATGACGATTATTAATATACCAATAATTATTCTTGTCATAATTATAAATTAAATGGTTTTAAATTGTTTATAAAGTTAGTGATTTGCGGCGGCAAGTGGCTGACCCAAGGCGAATTCATTTGGATTAAAACATAGATAATTATAAAAGCATACAAAGCCAGCCCCAGCAGAAATAAAAGTCCTTCCGCACCCCAATTGTGGCCAAAAAGAAGCCGCAGACCGAAAAATATCAGCAACGCGGGCCAGAACGGCCAGATAAAATTCCAGACATGCCAAGTAACAGCACCAATAGAGTTTAGTAAAAGCAATACGCCAACCATAAGCACGGCTAACCCGAAAATACCGCTGCTATGATGGCCGCAACAATTCCCATGATGGTTATGCCGCCATTCGCGACGCATTTGATGCCGCCACGCTCGCGATTCACACCTGTCTTTAAAATCTTTATTTTCTTCAAAAACTTTTGGTTCTTCTTTATTTTTATCTCCGCCGCTAATATTTTCCCCGAATATCCGCACATGCGGCTCGGAATTATTTTGATTTTGTTTTTCTTGTTCTTCCATGGTTTTAAATTTATTATTATTAAATATTAAATTTACTTTCATTATACCGCACTTCAGCTTTTAATCAATAATTATCGCCTCGCCCTTGTGCGATCAATCTTCGTCAATAATTGTTTGCGCAGACGCACGCTTTTGGGCGTCACTTCCAAAAATTCATCCTCCTGCATTATTTCCAGCCCTCTTTCCAAAGTCAGCTCCAGCGGCGGAGTCAGCGTAATTGCTTCGTCGGTACTTTTTGAACGCATGTTGGTCAACTGTTTGCCTTTGGTCGGATTAACTTCAATGTCGTCGCCTTTGGAAACATTACCAATCACCATGCCTTCGTAGACTTCAATATTGGCACCAATGTAAAGAGTGCCTCTTTCCTGCAGATTGTATAACGCGTAACCCAACGCCTTGCCTGTCGCCATTGAAGTCATAGAGCCTAAATCGCGCTTGGCAATATCTCCCGCGTAGGGCTTAAAACCGATAACGCGGCTGCAAAGAATTCCTTCGCCGCGGGTATCAATCACAAATTCGCCGCGATAACCTAAAAGGCCGCGCGTTGGAATTTCAAAAATAATCCGCGTATGCCCGTGTTCAGGCCCAATTTTTAATATGACTCCGCGCCGTTTGGATAATTTGGCAATAACAGCGCCGGACAAATCGTCGGCTACATCAACCGTCACCTCCTCGTAAGGCTCAAGTTTTTGGCCGTTTTCTTCTTTAATAATGACACGCGGCTGTGAAACCTGCAGCTCATAACCCTCGCGTCTCATATTTTCAAGCAAAATCGCGATATGCAACTCGCCCCGGCCGTAAACTTTGTAATAGTCAGTTAAGGAAAAATCAATTTTTAAACCCACATTAACCTCCAGTTCTTTTTGGAGCCGCTCTCTTAACTGACGGTTGGTGACAAATTTCCCTTCGCGTCCGGCACACGGCGAATTATTTACTAAAAAATTCAAAGAGATCGTCGGCTCGTCAATGTTAATGGCCGGCAAAGACTCCTGCTTCGCATCGGCGCAAATTGTTTCGCCGATATAAATGTCGGGCAAACCAGCGATCATAACAATGTCGCCAGCTCCGGCACTCGCCACTTCTTCGCGCTTAAGTCCGCGGAAAGTAAAAAGCTTGGTTATTTTTCCGCTTCTGGCATCACCAGAAATGGTTTTTACGAATACATTCTGCCCGGTTTTAATTTCGCCCTCATAAATCCGGCCAATGGCGAGCCGACCCAAAAAATTGTCGTAGGCCAGGTTAAACGGCTGAACACGCAAGCGCAAATTAATATTTTCCCGGCTTGAAACAATCGGCACTTCTTTTAAAATCGCGTCAAGCAAAGGCGACAAATCATTTGAATCGTCCGTTAATTTCATTTTGGCGATACCCTGTTTTGCAATCGCAAAAACAGTCGTGAAATTCAGCTGCTCGTCGCTGGCCCCAAGATCCATAAAAAGTTCAAGCACCATTTCCTGCGCCCATTCGGGCCTTGCCGCGGGTTTATCAATTTTATTTATCACAACTATCGGCTTCATTCCAAGCTCCAGCGATTTTTTCAATACGAATTTGGTCTGTGGCATCGGCCCCTCCTGCGCGTCAACCAACAAAAGCACGCAATCAACCGAGCGCAAAACGCGCTCCACTTCCGAACCAAAATCAGCGTGACCGGGCGTGTCCACGATATTGATTTTTGTACCTTTATAAATCACGGCGGTATTTTTTGAGTAAATCGTAATCCCCCGCTCCTGCTCCAAAGCGTTTGAATCCATGCTGACTCCTTCCTCCGCCATGCCGGTCTGCTGCATCAGCGCATCAGTCAAGCGCGTTTTGCCGTGGTCAACGTGGGCTATAATGGCAATGTTTCTAATTTCCATATATTTTTTACTCGGTGTTTTTTAGCATTTTTTTATTTAGCGTAAATTGGCTTCTATATTAGAAACAAAAAAGCCGCCCGTCTGACGCCGCAAAATAGAGCGACTGTTATTATCTATATATTAGTATAAACTTTTAATTGAGTCAAATCAAGTTAAACTGTTGCACTGGCTCATGAAGGATGTCAGAACCGTGATTCTTCAATCAATTAACTATATTTATATACCGGATTTAACACTAAAAGTATAGATTTATTTGCCGTCCATTATTTCAAGAAATGGTTTCTAAAAAAACTTCTTCGTAATGGTCCACCATGCGCTGGATGCTGAAATTTTGCTCGACATGAGCGCGGCAATCAAGTCTTTTAATTTCATCGATCTTTTTCACTGCGCCAGCCATAGCTTCCAGATTATTGTCTTTAATGATAAATCCTGTTTTTCCTTCGATAACAATTTCAGGAACAGATCCTCTGGCAAAAGCGATAACTGGCGTACCGCAAGCCATCGATTCGGTCAAAATCAAGCCAAACGGTTCTTCCCACTGGATCGGCACAAGAGTGGCTTTGGCCCGCTGATAATATTTAAAAATTTCTTCCCGCGGCACAAAGCCCAGATATTTAATTTTATCATCCAAAAAAGGGGCGATTTTTTTATCCCAATATTCTCCGGTCACCGGCGGGCCAATGATTAATAATTTTTCGCCGGTCATTCTGGCCACCTGAACCGCCTCGGCCAGTCCCTTTTCCGGCTGAAGACGTCCCAAAAAAAGCAAATAATCATCGTGATCCTCGGAAAACAAAAAGGTATTCAAATCAACGCCGTTATAAATGGTAGCGGCATAATTTAAATTAGGGGCGGGTTTGCGCTGGGCGTCGCTGATAGAAATATAATGCTGGTTGGGGCTGGCAAACATAGAAAATACCTCCGCCTTCCAAGGATAAATCGGATCGTGAAGCGTATAAAAAACCGGTATTTTTGGATGAGAAAGGGCCAAGGGTATGGCTCTGTCAACCGGGTGAATATGAAGCAAATCGTATTTACCTTTTTCCGCCTCCTCAAACATTCTAGCGATTAAAAATTGGTCCCAAAGATTGAAAATTTTATTGACTTCTGCGTTACCGACATTTTGCCCCTTGGTAATAGCCTCGCCTTCCGGCTGATTTAGCGCTTTCAGCCCAGCCGAAACGATATTAGTTACTTTAACCTTAGTCCCTTCAGGGCCATAAAAATCAACTTCATGCCCCTTTTTAACCAAGCCTTCACATACCTCTACCGCAATATCCATGGGAGCATAAACTATTCCTTTTGGCGGAGGAGTAGTAAAGTGCCCGGTAACCATTGTCGCGATTTTAAGTTTCTTCATGATAATAATTCATAATAAGCTTTTTCATAATTTTCAACCATTCTTTCCTTGCTGAATTTTTCTTCAACTTGCTGACGGACCAAAGTCCGATCAATCTGGTCAACTTTTTTCATCGCCTCAACCAGTAAATCCATATTGCTGTCAATAACGAATCCATTTTTGCCGTCTTCAATTAATTCTGGCATTGAACCGCGCCGATAAGCGATCACCGGCGTGCCGCAAGCCATCGATTCTGCCACCACCAATCCGAAAGGTTCTTCCCATTCTATCGGATACAAACAAGCTTTTGCCGGACCATAAAAATCAGACAATTGCTCTTCTGTTAATTCGCCGACATATTGAATTTTTTCATTAAGGTGAGGCTTAATATAAGTATCAAAATATTCCGTCTGGGTTGGATCAATGCGGCCGGCTAAAATCAGCTTCACTCCCAGTTTTTCCGCCGCGGTAATGGCGTTTTCCACGCCTTTGTGCTTATTCACGCGGGCAATCCAGACAAAATGGTCACCGCCATATTTGTTGAATTTAAAATGAGATAAATCAATTCCATTATAAATAATTCTTGACCGTTTTTCCGGGAATTCCAGCATCGCCTGATCTTTGGCTGACTGGCTGATAAAAGTGATGTTCGTTCTTTTTGCTTCTTCCATAAAAAGCCGCAGGCGATCGTCTTTATTCGCATCGGCATTTGTCCGATAAAGTGGGTTGTGCATCGTGTGGATCACCGGTGTTTTTGTCAGGTTATGAAAAAACAGCGTCCAAAGATCAAGGTGGGAATGGATAATATCGAACTTTCCCTCATTTGCCATTTCAAAGGCCAAAGAAAGATTACGCAGATTCCAGATTGGATTTGACCAAGCGATATTGGCATCAAGAAGAGGTTTTTCATATACCGAAATTAATTTTCCCTTGGCCGTTGAACCGGGTGAAGCGAAAAGCGTTACTTCATGCCCCTTGGCGCTCAACCCGTCACAAAGCATAGCAATAATTCTTTCGATTCCGCCATATTTCAAAGGTGGAATAGTTATCCAAAGAGGGGCAATTTGAGCAATACGCAATTTTTTCATATTCTCTATATTAGTTTTTTATAAACCTCTTCGTATTTATCCACCATTCTTCTTAGCGTGAAATTCTTTTCAACATGTTCGCGGCAATCTTTTCTTTTTATTGAATCAATTTTTTTGATTGACTGAACCATGTCATCGATATTTTCTACAATAAATCCGGTTTTGCCGTCTATCACTACTTCTGGCACCGAACCGCGATTAAAGGCTATGACAGGAGTGCCGCAGGCCATTGCTTCTATCATTACAAGTCCGAATGGCTCCCGCCGATCAATCGGAAAAAGCATTGCTCTGGCGTTGCCAAGCAATTTAATTTTCTCGTTAAAGTCAACCTGTCCGATAAAATTAACCCTTTCTTCATTTAAAAGCGGCTGTATTTCGTGCAAAAAATAATTCCATTCGTCGCCTCCGACCACATTGCCGGCGACCAATAGCTTAACGCCTGCCTGTTTGGCAGCATTAAGCGCGTCAACAATACCTTTTTCTTTGTTCAGTCGGCCGAGATAAACAAAATAATCTTGCGGATTTTCATTAAAAATATAATCTTCGAGTTTTATTCCGTTATGAACAACATCAACTATCGGGATATTGTTTTCTTTTGCGCTTTGGCGCTGGTCATTGGAAATTGCGCAAAAATTCATTTTGGGGAACGATCTGGCAACCCTCGCTAATTCTTCATCGATCGGCCTATGGAGAGTTGTCAAAATAGGCGGGCATCCGTTGCTCATTAAAAGAGGATACATGAAAAAATCAAAATGATTATGAATCAGATCGAAATGCGTTCGCCTGTCAAAAACCATTTTCAAAAGACGGGTGACAACAGCGTGAGGACTGCGCAGACCTTTTCTTAGCCAGAGAGCTTTTTCAGTGGCAACAATTAACTGAGCTTTTGTTTTAGAATCACTTGAGGAAAAAAGAGAAATTTGATGGCCGCGTTCTACTAGTTCTTCAATTAATAAAGACAACATTAATTCAATGCCGCCGTATGTGCGCGGCGGCACAGGAATCCATAAAGGGGCAATTTGAGCAATTTTCATTTTATTATTAATTTTATTTTAGCACAAAAAATATCCACATACCAGATTTGGTTTGTGGATAAAAAAAGACTAGTTACCGAAAACAGGCACCCCAAAAACTGGTTGTCCAAAGACAGACTGCCCGAAAACCGGCTGACCAAAAACTACTCCAGTCTCACCTATGACTGTTTGACCAGGGGTAGTCTGACCTGGGGTTGTCTGGCCCGGGACTGTTTGACCAGGGGTAGTCTGACCTGGGGTTGTCTGGCCCGGGACTGTTTGACCAGGGGTA
>Ga0315281_10003196_pt1 | contig 24084 bp, 20 predicted proteins | sample YL17G07_0_MG_FD_204540 | JGI IMG/M metagenome (GOLD analysis project Ga0315281, IMG submission 204540) | Sediment microbial communities from Yellowstone Lake, YNP, Wyoming, USA - YL17G07_0 | ecosystem: Environmental > Aquatic > Freshwater > Lake > Sediment | place: USA: Wyoming | collected... | reverse complement strand
CGAGCCTTGCGGTGATTGTCAATCTGATTTCCGCAACGCGCACCGGTAAAGGGTTGAGGGTTCGCTGTGAGCTGGACGAGGGGCGATACCCAGACGCGCAGAAGATCACCTACGATCAGATGGCGGGCATCAGGATTCAACCGGCGCGTTTTCATGGTGAATGGAATTATGTTATTAATCCTCATGTCGTCGGAAATGAGACAGTTATTTCTTAACGAACCCTTAGCGTTTTCTGAAGCGCGTAAACGGACTTTTGCGCTTCAATAGTGCTGTGGCTGCCTACCAGGAGAAGGTCAATGTCGCTGCCCGGCTTGTACTTCCCGCTGGCATAAGAGCCATAAATATACGCCTCTTTCAACCCTGCTATCTTTTTCAATTCATTTTTCAGGCTGTGTTCGATTCCCGCGGTTTTAAGGAAAATGGTTTTAAACTCCTTGTAGAGAGGGCTTTTTGTATTCGCGGAAAAATACCGCTCCCGGCCAGAGAACTCGCTTACAAGCAAACCGGACTCTTCAAGGCGCAAAAGGATACGATGGACATTTTTCGGCTCTTCTTCTATCTGACGGGCCATTTCATTTATGTAAACGCGCTCCTTTTCGTTCAGGAAGAAATAGTTCAGTATCTTTCTCGATATTTTTGAACGGATATTGGCTATCATATTCACTCGTCATGCCGAAATACGCTTATTTACCATGATTATGGTATTATTGTACCATGACAGATCAGCGACGTCAATGATATTATCATCTGGACATTACCGAAAATTTCAAAAAATGAAAACTGATATAGAAACAAGAAAGAAAAGCCCCTCATTTGGTATAATTTGTTTTAGGCGAAACAAACACCAAATAGAGAGGCAATTATTTGAAGACTACAAAATATATTATAGCAGAAATTAACAAAATAGTGGAACACCTTGCATATATCCTCTATTCTCCGTATGCCGTTTAGTTATGCTTTCTGTATTCAACTAACTCACCCAACTCTTAGCGCATCTCTGACGCCAGATCAATGGCCAACTGACGGCAGGCAAGTTCTACCCCCGTCTGAATGACCGACGCTTCGTCACTCACCCTGCCCAGCCGTGCGAACCCGAAGGCGACCCAGCGGCGTTCCTTGACGAACGCGGGGGCTTTGGCAGAGGCGATTACTTCCCCCGTCTCGGTATCTACGAGCCGGGCATCGACTGTAACATCCGTCCGCTGCCCTTCGCTCCACATAACAAAGATGGTCTGTTTGTTCTTTGAATATTTTACCGATGACAGATCGCCGAAAAGGATCGCATCAACACCCAACTGCTTGCCCACCTGCTTTGCGGTATCGGGGTTCACCAGGCCGGACATGCCCATCTTCAGTTCGGTGAGCACCGAGTCGAGACGCTGCCGTTCGATGATGCGGAACGACCGCGTTTTTCTCAGTTCGTCGACCATGGTGCCGGTCATCCCCTTCATCAGGCCGTCGTACGCGGAGTTGTCCGACTTGTTTTCAAAATCAACTACGGCGATCTTCAGCCTTTTCTCTCTGTCTTTTTCCGAGAACTTCCCGCCGCTAACAGCGCTCGTCGAATAACACGACGTCAAAAGAACGGAACTTAACAATAAAACTGACAGGGAGATAAGTTTGCGCATAGATATTCCTCTTCAATAATCATTTTACCAGCGTGGCTTCCACGTCGTAGGCGCCGGTCTTATTTATTTTCAACTTGAACCTGTCCATCTGTTCGAGACGACGGGCAACATCACCGGACGTCCCCTTTTTCATGTCCAAATCGAGCACGGCAACTTCGTTGGCATAGGTGCGGACCCGGCAATCTCGTATCTCGTTAATGACGCGAACCGTCCTGATGAAATCGTTGAGCTGATTCATGCTTGCAACGTTTCCGATGGTCACGGACACAACGGCCCGTTCCCTGAGGTAGACCTGCACCGCCGACGGCAGGTCGGCGCCGATCTTGTGCGCCCCGTTGAGGATAGCCGTCTTCGCCGCGTCGCTCTTCGTTACGCCAATTCCGCCCAGCGTGGCCGACGCCGTCGTCATGACATCCCCTGAACCCGCTTTCACCACCCGCACCGACACCGCGGCCCGGTATGAAATGAGGCCGCCGAGTCCCGCGTCGGTATTCATCGAGCTTTCCGCCCGTCCCTGTACGAGGATATCAGGCTCTCCCGCGTCGGATACCGTGAACCCCTGCTCGATGAACCGTTGTTTAAGCTCGTCTTCGGCATATTTTGAAGCCGCGGGTGAACCGTCAACAAGCTCATCGATGGAAAAACGCACCAGAGGGTTCCCCAGTTTTTTCGGCTCAAGTTCCAGCGCCCTGATCTTTGCCGACAGGTCCTCTTTGCGGACCAGCGCCTTGACTCTCGTCATGTAGAAGTCGTTCTCGCGCCACTCTTTGAGGACGTCATATTTCTCGACGTATCCTTCCGTCTGAGAGGTGATGGAATCCTCGATGAGCACCGCTTTCGACACCAATGCTTCCTGGGAAACGTACACGCCGACGACCAGTCCCAGCGCATTTTTCAATGCCTCGTGAAGCGCCGTTTTCTTGGCGCCGGTAACGTCACCATTTACGATCGGCGCCATGCCGTCCGCTTCGACAACCTCGGCGCTCGGCGACGTCGCCTTTATTCTGCCGCCCGGAGAAGCGCAGCCGGCGAACAGGAAAGCCAGGAAAACACAAACGTATTTATTCATAGAAAAACCTTTGCTTTCTTCCTAATTCGCCGCTATTTTAAGCCCCATCTCTTTAAGCGCTTTCTTTGACAGGCGCAAAATAACGACACAACCGTCATCCGCCGTCCACTCGCTCCGTACCACCTGAGCGCCTTTTATCGCCGCATCTATCCTGGTCGTGAGATTCGAATCGGTCTCGATCGCCTTCTCCACGGTTATGCCGCCCTCAAGCTTTACTCCCTTGATAAGAGAAAGCATGTTGTACTGGGCGTTGACGATGGATGAGTTCCGAGATGTCGCCATTTTTTGCGTTTTGTTCTGCAGGGTCTGGTCGGCGGCGCCTATGCCGCGGGCGAACACGTAATTATCCGTAATTCCTTCCTCAACCCACTCCCGCGCAATCTCCCCTTCCTTTGAAACCATGCCCCGGTTCGGCGCTGAAGCGCACCCGCAAACGAGAATTGCAACAACCAACAACCCCGACACCTTTTTTACCGACGATACCGCTCTGGCAGACAAGAACATGGATTTCCTCCTGTGATGATACATGTCAACTGGATTATATAATAATGGCGAATTGGTGTCAATCTTATTATTTGATTACTTATGTTACGCAGTCTCCGTCGAGATGTCATTCCCGCATGATTTTAGCGGGAATCTGGTGCTTTTCAATGAATTAACTACGATAGATTCCCGATTCAGGCGCTCGAGAATGACACCAAACGTGCGTAAGATCAGTTATAATTAACGACAGAATTTTTCATTGCTGTTTCCCAGTGCCAACTCTTCCTAAACATTGCAGAGCATCAAGCGCGTCACTATTTCCGGGATCTTTTTCGAGTAACTTTTCAAATACACTTTTCGCTTTTTTATAGTTCTTCTGTATTATTAATGCTCTGCCAAGCCACATATAGCCTTTTATGAACCCCGGATTACATTCAATTGATTTCCCAAAATTATCTATGGCACTCTCTATTTGATTCCTCTCCAAATCGATTTTCCCAATAATAATATATGGCTCGGAATAACAAGGAGCGATTTCTAAAGCTTTCCGGCTCCAATAGATAGCGTCGTCGTATTTGCCGGTTTTCCCAAATACGAAAGCAATGTTAGCGAAATCTACGGGGTTGTTGTTAATCTGCCGAAGAGCTCCAACTTCAGTTCGAGAAAATACAACAAGCACAGAGACCATGATTAAGAATAAACCTGCTCTAACATAATACTTCGTCTTCAGCAAATCCCATAGATTTACCAAGCAATACGCACCAAATACTATCATGATAGGGACAATTGGATATCTATATTCCGATGTGATAAAGAATATGATATTAACCAGCAGATAGCTTAATGCGTACAACAAAAGAATTAATGCCTTTCTATCAACCTTCTTATACATATAAGCCATCAAAATACCCGACATTCCTAAAGGCATAACTATGCCGGCATTTAATAACGAAGTATATCTGAGAATTGGAATCTTTTCCTTAAAATATTCGTATTGAGGTGCATTTACGGCAGCTTCCGTTCCATTAAGAAAAATTAATATTTTATTCTTCACCAACCTTAGCCATCTCCCCGGGTTATCTTCAATGTCCTTAAACCCCTCCATGAACCAGAATCGTGACATTTGATTTAACTCATATTTTCTGCCTGTCCTTCGCTCCGCTTCTCTCCTGTAGCTTTCTTGCTGAAGATATGGATTGTTGACTTCAAAAGAAGCAGGCTTATAAATACCGATGGAATCTTTATTATTGCCTATATAGAAATTCATACCGAGACTTGAACTCAGGAATATTAACTTACCTTGCACAACTAAGTTTCTCATCATTACTGGAACCACGACTATAGACAACCCCAATAAAAAGAACATAAAATATCTCTTAATCAAATTTGCCCTGATACGGACATCCTCAATACCATAGAATAACCAGACAAGTACGAAGGGCAGAAACATGAGCACCGTGGGCCTGAACAATGACGAAAAGGCGATAAAAACACCTAATCAATCACTACGGACTTACGTCCGTAGTATGAAATCGGATTGCAGGCTTTGCCTGTCCGCCTTCGGCGGAACCCGATACACCCCCGGTCTTACGACCGGGGAACTTTTAAGGTTTGATTAGAATATATCTTTTTTCAGGTTTCATCCTGTCATTCAAAAGAAGTAACAAAATGATAACATTGATGAGATTAATCACAGAAGCTGTAAGAAGAGTACCTGAATAGAAAATATCATACCCATAGAGGGCCATCAGTATCCCCGCAACCAACATAGCACTTCGACCAAATATATTACCTGTGATTTTTGCAACAAGAACACACGTAATGGAACTTAAGCTCATCTGCGCAATTATGAGACCAGATACACTCATGCCTACAATAATGCTCAGTAAAGCAAGAAAGTAAGGATACCCGGGATTCATAAAGAAAGCTTCTCTGCCCAATATACTCCCGCCGGTGATTTGCCGAACCCAGTCAAAATAAAAGGATGCATCAAGAACAGGGGCTAAAAACAGGGCATTATCTTTTGCCTGCAAGAAATAGACAATACGAATCATGAATGCCAAACAAAAAATTAATACAAACCAATATCTATTGTTTTTTATTAATTTAGTATTCCTTGCTTCTAGCGGTAGAGTCTTTGTTTTCATGAGAAAACTATTCTCCTATTACTTCCACCCATATTGTCAATCTATTTTATCCCGCGTTTGAAATTAAACTTCACCGAGTCCACACTATTTTCTTCCACATTGTAGGCGCTTATGAGGGCGTTCCATCGTTTTCTGTCGGGTTTTATGCAGGTAAGATCAATGCCGAAATTGGCAATGCCGCATTCCCGCAGTTTTCTCCTGGCGGTAAAGATGCTCATTGGCTTCTCCGGCACGAGCACCGTCAGCCCCGACTCGAATACCGGGATAAATGAGGATGCCACCCGTGCGACGTCGTCATGAGCGGTAGCGGCGGGAGCGTAATCGGTTATCGTTTCCCCGGTGAGCATCTCACGGGTGACGAGACGCGAGCGGACAACGGGAACAAAACCGTAGAGGTAAACAACCATGTATTTTCCCAGGCCGGGCCCACACATTTTCCTGATATTCAAAAAATCGTCCTCCCACGAGGCGGTAAAATATTTTACGCCAATCCCCGATAGGAATGCCGCCGTATAGGCGTTCCAGGTGTACATGAAATGTCCGGCGGAAAGCTCGCATTCCATGCCCTTGAACAGGCCGAAATGAGAGACGTTATTGACAACCCACTTGTTGATCCCTCTCCCAGTCATCTTGTCGATACATTGTTTGAAAAGCGGCAGTTCGCGCTGGCCGATGAACGGAGGAAGTTCTCCGGCCATTCCGGCCGCCCTGTCAGACGGGATCTTATCGGCAAGGTGAAGGTTGTCTTTGGTAAAGTAGAATACATACCGGCCGTTTTTTTCAAGGAGAGGGAGCACGTCCAGCCATGAAGTATTGTCGAAACGCACCCAAAGGGTATCGTCGCTTTCCTTGAGCGCGGAAGTCCGCCGTACATCCTTCCAGATATTGGAGATGAGCGCCGTATAGGTCTGTGATGGCTGCTGGCCGGACCTCCCCACTTTATTATGTGCGCTCTTATAGTTTTGATATATGGCGTCGATGTCTTTTTCCAGGTCTTTCTGGTCGCAGGCATTGTCGAGCGTCTTAAAGACCGGGTTGCCGCACGCGAATTCCCCGGCCCTGCCGAAGGGGACAACGTAACGCAAACCATCTTTTGTGAATTCTTTTACTTTGAATGCGACCGTAGTGTCAGTCTGCGGATTCGACAGGCGCAGCCGGTCACCTTCAGCTATTGCCACGCTGTCGTCGACGGTGTCGATGGTCAGTGCGCCGTTCGAAACATCGGCCAGCGTGCCGACACGGTTACCCAGACACTGGGCCTTTTTGGGCTGGAACATATCGTTGTCCCGCCCGAAATACAGGCACGTTGTCTTTTCCCGGGCCATATCGCCCGCAAGTATCGTCCGTGCGTCCGCAAGCGCGCTGCCGAAATCGCTCTCGGGCGCGTCCAGCAGCAGGCGGTAGGCCTTAACCGTCCGGTACACGTACTCGCTGCTTCTCATACGGCCTTCTATTTTCAGCGAGGCGATGCCGATGCTCTTGAATTTTTGAATATGTTCCGCCAGCTCCAGGTCCCGCGGCGAAAACGCGTACCCGTGTTTTTTACCGCTTTGCCAGAGCCGCCGGCACGGCTGAGTGCAGCGCCCCCGGTTTCCGCTCAAGCCCCCGATAAAACTCGAGAAAAGGCACATGCCGGACAACGAAAAACACAGTGCGCCGTGGCAGAATATCTCAATGCCGATCGGGGCACCGCCAGCGATAATCTTGAGTTCGGGGAACGACAGTTCCCGCGCCATGACGGCGCGGCGGAAACCCATTTCCGCAAGAAAATTCACCCCCATGCGGTTGTGGACGGCCATCTGCGTGCTGGCGTGCAGCGCGATACCCGGAAAATATTTCCTGATAATGCCGGCAACGCCCAGGTCCTGAACGATGACCGCGTCGGGCGACATTGCCTCGATAGCCGCCACGTTTCTGACGACCGCGTTGATTTCTTCGTGTTTGATCAGGGTGTTGAGGGCAAGAAATACTTTTACGCCCTTGTGGTGGGCATGGTCGATGAGCACCTGCAGGTCAAAGAGGTTGATGTTCTGCGCGGCCGCGCGGGCATTGAACTCCGGCACACCCATGTACACCGCGTCGGCGCCGGCGCGGATCGCCGTGATGAAGGATTCTTTCGAGCCAACCGGTGCGAGCAGTTCCATGGTTTTAGACACAATGCCGTTTAGTTAACCTGAATTCTGCGTCTTAAAGGCCTAAAAACAGCACTTTGAAAACTAAATATCGACGGGAAATGATATAATAGTACAAGAAAACATTTGTAACCAAAAGCTAACCCTGGGGTAGGTTTTCGTTACATGCAAAAAGGCATACAAAAACTATCATTTTCCTTCGATGAAACATCCTTATCGACGTTATCGAGTTGAGACGTTCCGTTGATGAGCTGAAGAGATTCCAGAACAAACCACTTTCTTGTAGATGATTGACCTCTCGAAAACGCTCGGTTTGTATACCGACCAGGCCCACGGTCAGTGTGCCGTCACCGCCAGTTCGCACCGTAACCACGCGCATCGGTTCGTTAAAGAGCGAACCAGTTATAATATTACCTTCATGTATTGATTCAGTTGAATTTGTCACTATCTTCCATCCTTTCCTTCACACTACTCTTAAAATCAAGTTGATGATTATATAAAATAAGTTGATGATTAGTGGATGATTAATCTTGCTGCTTAAGAACATAACGCGTCGAACGTCCTAAACCGATTTTACGGGCAATCCCGAGACTGATCAACTCATTAAAATCCTTGAAAACTGCCTGAGGCGATAAATTATATATCTCCTGGCACTTGCGGCTGGTAAGCTCTTCGCCCGAAACCAGCCGTTTCACCATATCTTTTTGACGGGTGTTTAATCGGGCTTCAATTGCGGGTGTAACGCGAAGTTGTGTTTCGGGAAGCCGTAACCGATCAAGATTTTCAGCGGGGCCGGGAAAGGTAACCTGAAAGTAACCGGTATCGGTGCCGATGACTGGTTGGTCAAGCCCATGGTTAAGCATCTGATCGTGCATGCGGCGGAAACCGCCGCCGCGCTCTTCAATGCGATGGAAATATGAAAGACATTGAGCTACTACGGGATTGCGTGAGCAGGGACGGTATTTCCCCTTACGAAGGTTGGCAAGCGTAATCGGTGCAGGCGGAAGGCCGGGACTTGAGATAACTACCCGGTCTGAAAAAACCTCAAGCATGATTTTGCGCCCTGCGTCTTCATATTGCCGGTGCGCTACAGCGTTGACCAGAGCCTCTCTCAGAGCTTCGACAGGGTATTCGTCAAGCCGAACCCGGTTAAGGCCTGCAATGCGCATGGGATGCCGGGTATTACGGTCAATAAAAGCGATGGCTTTGTCGAGCACAAGGGGCATCGGCCCCCGTAGATCATCGTGATCGCGAGGGTCGCCGTCCGGTTCAGAGCTGCGATAGGCATCAGCTAAAATCCGACACTGCGGGAAAACGGCGGATGGATCTTTTGCCAAAAGCACTATACCAGCAGCGGTAGCATATGACTCACCTGAATCCGTATCATGCCAGACGAGACCTCGGAGCGATGCACCTGAAAGGAGATCAGCCACAGCGATATTTTCAGGTTTCCTGCCTTCTGCCACAGAAACCAATTTCCGGGCAACGTCATGGTCGAGATCTTTCCAATGGAGCCGGGTAAGCGGTTGCGACTCGAAAATAGATGTCGCCTCAATGGTCTGGTTAGCGATCTCATTCTCATCAATGGAAGGCATTATGCCGAATTTGTCGACAAGAAGTTTCACCAGGGCAGCACGGACTTCTTTCTGGAGCTCTATTATATTCCCGAATCTCTTGTACTTGGGGCCGTCCGCATCAAGTTCCTTTAACAATGCGACTGTACCGTCTTCACGCTTAACATTGCGATCGCCCTTGATGAAAGCGAGGATCGGCAACGATTGCTTCCTGGCATTGCAGTATTCGGCATGAGTGATGGACAGTTTACCGACGCGAGTCCCGTATTGCATGCCAACGATGAGGAGATAAACTTGGCAACCGTTAAGGGCCTTGAGACATCCCTCAAGTGCTTTGTCAGGTGAAGCGGGCTCAAGTTCGTAAAGCACCGGAACACAGTGTGCGGCGAGGAATTGATCGGCAACCAGCAGGTTCTGGACAATGAGCCGCTCGTCTTCGAGTTCTTTTTGCACGGAACTGACAAAGACTCGGAGTTTCTCATTCACAGGAACACCTCAGAACCAGCATATAAACAAAAAAACGCAGGGCGGTTAACACGTGTGGTTTGCAATTTTATATGTGTATAGTCACCCTGCATGCTCATCCCTTTATGGCGTTTTTTTTCCGGGTTATCGCCAAAATTTATTGACTTATTTTATCTTTTTTACAATGATTATTCAAACAATATTCTCAAACAAAATCATATCGTTTTACTAATGCAAAAATCTTAACTAAACGGCATTGGATTTAGATCATTTTCTCCGACAGCAGAACGGTTTTGAACTCCGAAGTAAAATGGAAGATGACATCGGGGTACATCTCCTGGTAGTGCTGCAGCATCCACTCCGACTCGGCGAAAAATACGATGTTTCCGTCCTTGTCGTGGCCCATACGGTCGGATTTATAACTGCAAAACTTTTCCAGCTGCGCGGCATTCACGGACGAGACCCAGCACGCCTTGTAGAAGTTCAGCGGCTCAAAACGGCATTCCGCCCCGTACTCGTGAAACAACCGGTATTGGATGACTTCGAACTGCAGTTGGCCCACAGTACCCACAACGCGGCGCTGGCCGTGGTGCAGTGTGAACATCTGCACGACGCCTTCGTCGGTGAGTTGCTTCAGCCCTTTGTTGAGCTGTTTGGCTTTCGTCGAGGTATTGATAAGCTCCTTGAATATCTCGGGAGAAAATCTCGGGATGCCCTGGAACTGAAGCTGCTCGCCGTCGGTCAGCGTGTCGCCGATCTTGAAGTTGGCGCGGTCGTAGAGCCCGATAACGTCACCCGGATAGGCCTCTTCGATAATATCCTTCTTCTGCCCGAGGAAGCTCGCCGGGTTCGTAAAGCGAAGCTCTGTGCCAAGCCGGACATGCTTGTAGAACTTGTTGCGCTCGAACTTGCCGGAGCAAACCCTGAAGAACGCGATACGGTCGCGATGGCGAAGATCGATGTTGGCGTGAATCTTAAAAACGAAACCGCTGAAGGTTTCTTCCTGGGGATTGACCACGCGCCCGTCAGCAGGCCGGCAGCCCGGAGGCGGAGCTATCTCGACAAAGGTATCCAGCAGTTCCCTGACGCCGAAGTTGTTCAAAGCGCTGCCGAAAAAGACTGGCGCCAGTTCCCCCGCAAGATAACGCTCTTTGTCGAACGGGTCGAAGACACCTTCGATGAGCGTCACGTCCTCGCGGAGCTGCGCGGCGTACCCGCTCCCCACGTGGTCGTCCAGCAGCCCGCTGTGAATATCGTCTATAGAAACGACATCTTCATCGGACAGCGTCTGGTTCGGCTGAAAAATGTGAAGCCCCCTGCTGTACAGGCTGTAGACGCCCTTGAAACTTGTTCCCCGGCTGATCGGCCAGCTGAGCGGACAGACCTTGATGTCAAGCTTGCGCTCAAGCTCATCGAGCAGATCGAAAGGACTTTGTCCTTCCCGGTCGAGCTTGTTGGCGAATATAATGATCGGCGTCTTGCGCATGCGGCATACGTTCATGAGCTTTTCAGTCTGCTCTTCGACACCCTTGACGCTGTCGACCACCAGGATTGCGCTATCGACCGCTGTCAAGGTGCGGTAAGTGTCCTCGGCGAAATCCTTATGGCCCGGCGTATCGAGCAGGTTGAGTTTCAGTCCGCGGTATTCGAAGCTCATGACGGCGGACGCCACGGAAATGCCGCGCTGCCGTTCAATCTCCATGAAATCCGATATCGTCCCTTTCTTGATCTTGTTCGATTTTACCGCACCAGCCGACTGGATCGCCCCGGCGAACAACAAGAACTTCTCCGTCAGGGTGGTCTTACCCGCATCGGGATGGCTGATAATGGCAAAGGTCCTTCGTTTGGTGATTTCGTCCGCGTAACTCATATATCCTGTCCGCCGCTCAAATAAAAATCACACGCCGCGTCGGCGTGTGTTCTTCGTACTGACATCCTCCGCCAGCCTCCATCATATTATTCGCAATATTATAGTTTTTTTATGCCCGTTTGTAAACCCGCCGGCGGGAAATCTTATTTCAAGATTGAATATTTCCTATTATTTTTCATATTAAATGAAAAATGTTTTTCCCGGAAAAGTCTTAAACACGCGTCCACGACGTTCGGATCGTAGAGGATCCCGCTGTTCCGCGCAATCTCCTCCAGTGCTTTTTCCTGACCGTATGCCTCCCGGTATGGCCTTGGGAAGGACATGGCTTCCACAACATCGGCCACGCTCACTACCCGCGCCTCCAGGAGAATCTGTTCACCCTTCAATCCGTTCGGATAGCCGGAGCCGTCGAACCTTTCCTGGTGCTGCAGCACTATCTGCGCAACCGGCCAGGGGAATTCAATTATCTTAAGTATCTCATAGCTCGCCGCGGCATGTAATCTAACCATACTCATCTCAAGTTCCGAGAGCAATCCCGGTTTACTTAATATCTCAGCGGGCACATAAATCTTGCCGACGTCATGAATCGCCCCTGCTATTCGGGTAGCATTAATCTTTTCTTTTGTAAACCCCATTTCCCCTGCAATCATTTCCGCAAGCAAAGCAACGTGGTTTTCGTGCCCTGCGGTATAGGGATCTCTCGTTTCAACTATTTTCGCGATGGTACTGATAACGCCATCTATAATTGTCTCTGTTCTCTCGTAACTCCGTTGAATCTCCTCATTGGACTGTTTCAACTCTTCCGTGTATTGTTTCAGCGCTTCCTCGTCTCGTTTACGCGCGGTAATGTCCTGGAGCGTACCGCGAAGGATCACGACCTGTCCTGCCGTGTTACGGATTGCTTCGCCGCGGGCGACCATAAATCTTCGCGAACCGTCAGGGTGGAGCAATTCCAGGTCGAGTTCATACGGGATTCCGTTCTTCAAGCACTCCACCACCTCAGCATTCAACCGGGCCGCGCTCTCATCGGTGTACATTTTCAGGTGTTCCTTATAGTTGGGGGGAGGCAGCGCCATATCCCGACCGACAATGCGGTAATACCCCTTAGACCAGGTGATGGTATCGGTGGCCACTATCCACTGCCAGCTGCCTACCTGTCCCATCCGCTGCGCTTCCTCTAATTCCATCTCCCTCCGGCGCAGCGCTTCATTGATGTTTCGTAGTTCGGCGGTACGCTCCAACACTCTTTTTTCAAGCGCCTCTTCCGCCCGTTTTCGCCGGGCGATTTCGTTCATAAGGTTAGCATTAACTTTGCTCATCTGGTCATAGGTTTTCTTCAGTCTCGTCTCACCCAGTATTTCGTTTTTCAATATGAGGGCGACATGGTTGAAAAACGTCTGCAAGTGCTGCTGGATATGGCGCGCCGCTATTAGCATGCCCTCCATCTTGCATACACCGATTATGTCCGGACCGACAAGAAGCGGGAATACCCAACTCTTTGCCCTGGTGAATTCAGGGGTTGTCATCTCCGTCGCGCTGAAAGGATCTTCCGTCTCGATAAACATACGGGTTTCAAACACTTTTTTCACCGGCGCATCATCTATGGCTTCAAGTTTCATCTTATTGCCGAATACGTCTGCGTAATAGATATCATTATCGATGACATAGTAGATTTTGATAGAGGTACTGCCGACATTATGAAGAGTGGTCAGCAGCATTTTTTCGATGGTGTTTTCAAGACCTGAAACGGCGCTCAACTCGTCCAGCAGGCGCGTTACCAGCTGAAGATACGATTTTTCCATTGCCAGCTTCTTGACACGTTCTTCCAGCCTTTCAATTTCTTTCTTAGGTATAGTTACCGTTTCAGTCATTGGGCCTCACCCCTTTTTTCTGTTACTGCTCCCTGCCGAATTCGTAGGCGGCCTCAAGCATCACCCGTATATTCTTTTCGGGAATCGCGCACGGCATCACCAGCGTTCCGAATAAAAATTTCCCCCCGGGCATACCTTCATTGATGATCCGCTTGACTTCCGTCCTGATATCTTTTTCCGGCCAATCAATAAGCCTGATGTCGTTTATTACGCCAACGCACAGCACTCTTCCGGCAATAATTTGCTTTGCCCGGACAATATCGTCCATGGGGCTTAAGTAATACGTCGTTATGCCTGTCTTTGTCAGCACCTGATCGATCACCGCGTTGAGCCGCGAACTGCCGCAATAATAGGCCACCCCTTGCGTTCCTCCCTGTTGCAGATCCCGCTCCATCCACGGCAAAGATAGTTCCTTAAAGGTTTCATGGGGATAATATCGGTTGAACCGAAGGGATTCGAATACAAGAGGATGTCGGCGCCGGCGCTGCGATAGGCGGCGATCTCCCTTTGAAAAAAATCAGAGCATTTAGCCAGGAGTTCGTCGCGCACGCCGGCCGGCCCCGTGAGAAGGAGTTCCATTCACCGGCCCATACCCATCAGCATGGCGGGGAGCGTCATGGACGAAGTGACGTAGGCACAGATCGGGTACTTTCCCCCCGCTTCTTTCTTAAGGATGCGCAGGCATTTCAACGGCTCCTGAAAAGCCGGATGTGCCGAGATGTCCTCCGGCACCCGTAACCGGCCTATGTCCGCATAATTTTGTATCACCATTTCCCCCACATTTGGAGGGCCGTCTTCCGCGAAAATGATTTTCTTGCAGCCCAACAGCTCCGCCGCTTTGCCGGCATAAAATACGCTCCAGAGATTGTCATAGCCGTATTTTTCCCGCATCCTGAGTTGCGCTTCGGCTACGTATTCTCCCCGTGAATAGTATTTTTCAAGCGATAATCCCAGTTCTTTTGCCCCCTGGTCAATGAGGTTACAAAATACCGGGATTCGGTCGGAGGTTTTTCCTTCTGCCGCGGCAACGAGCCGCTCCATTCCCGTTGTCATTTTAATACCCCCCATTATGAACCCGGCGAGCCGGCCTTCTTGTCTGAGGCATGAACTGTCCGTATGAGTTTTTTTACTATTTCTCCTGCGGCAATCCCGTTCTCGGCCCAGGCGTCCGCCTCCACCGTCTTGTACAGTTCAGGGGCAAAATGGTAGGGCGCCCCGCCCACAATAATCTTGATTACGTCTTCCAGCCCCCGTTCCTTCAGAATTTGGCGCACTTTGAGCGCGCCGTTTTTACCCCGGGCCGTATGCACCATCATGGAGGAAATGCCGATAACTTCCGCGCCATGGGCGATAGCCTCATCGACAAACCGCTCGGGGGAAACATTGGCCCCCAAATCTATAACCTCGATCATTTGCGCCCGCAGGCAACCGGCGACTATTTTTTTCCCCAACTCATGAAAATCCCCCGGTGAAGTCCCGATCACTATCCGACCGATCGTTTCCGGCGGTGTTTTGAATTTGGCAACCATTTCTTCCGTCACTTCCGCCGCTATCCGGGAGGCAATGAAATGTTGGGCAAGATTAACATCCAGGCTTTCACTGACGGATTCCATCATCAACTCCAGAGCGGGAATAATTACTTTAAATATGATGTCCTCCGGAGCAATCCCCCGATCAACGGCATCATGCACGATTTTAAGCGCCTGGTTTCGGTCGGTATCAACGATGGCTTCGTTGTATGATCGGATAACTTGTTCTATCTGCGGACTCGCCATAAGACGGGCACCTCAAGTTTTTTCGGGAGAGAAATGAGAAGGGAAGCAAATGGTTGGAATAAGAAAACAATGGGATTGACGTGAGAATGCGTTTTGCCCCCGGACATCCCCCTGACAATAACAGTTTACATTATTTGTGAAGCAAATTCAAAAATTCGATGACTTCCCGGCGCTCGGCAGGATCCTGCACTCCGTTCAAATAATGCTCGAAACATTTACGGCTTTCCTTATAATTCCCGAGTTTCATAAGTGACAGGCCCAGGTTGTAATACGCACTGAGATGGGAAGGATATCGTCCGATGATCTCGTTGAAGATAGCGGCGGCCGCTTGCGCATTTCCGGAGTTAAGGGCAGCAAGGCCCAACTCGTTGCCCGCGTCGGGATTGCGGTCGCTCTCCCATGCGCGCATAAAGGCGTCCCGCGCTTCATTATTTCTGTGCTGCGCTTTACAGGTAAGACCGAGGTTATAGAAGCCGGAGGATCTCCCCGGGCTCAATTCAACGACCCTGGTGAAGAGTTTCTCAGCCTCCTGGTAGCGTCCCTGCGCAAAGCGCAGACTGCCAAGGTTGTTATAGGCCGCCGCAAGGTCGGGCTGGATGGCGAGCGCCCGCATATACTCCCGTTCGGCCGCTCCTGCCTGTTTTTGCGCGGACAGGGCGAGGCCCAGGTTGTTATGCGCGGCCGCATAGTAGGAGATTATCTGGTCCGTAAAGAAATCGTACTCCGGCATCTGCCGCTGCCGGTTGTGGCCCGCGTAGAATTCAAAAGGCGCTCCGGACGGGCGGTACTCGGTATCCGACGAAAGGCGGGCCATGACCCCCGCAGGATAGGAAAGATAGTTGCCGGGGAACTTTACCGGAAGCTCCGCAAAGACGGGATGTTGCACCCGGTTGTAATCGAGCAATGTTGTGGCCAGTTCCTGGCCGGACGCGATCTCGCGCGCGGGAAGGATATCGGGGTAACGTTTTTTCAGCAGTTCATAGCCCCAGCGCGTGCGAAAAAATGCCGCCAGTTTCACGTCCAACCGCTTTTTTTCGACGACCTGCAGGTAGGTGGTGATGAATGCCGTGGAATCGTCAGGGTCATAGATGATGCCGTTCGGCTCTACCGTCGCAAGGACGTGTTTGCCGTAATCGTAGGCGAAATAGTGCTGGCGGTAGTTGCAGAGCGAGACGTGCGAGGCAAACGAGAGCACGGCCAGCGCAAAGATAACCACACCGCCAAAGCGGAACGCGGCCAGGCGCGCAAGGCCCAACGCGATGAAAACCATAAAGATAATGCCGGGCAGGATCAGGTGCGGCTCAAGGATCGGCAGCGTTGTTTTTTCCTGCGGCGGCAGGTTCGAGAAAATGACGAAAAACGGGCCGGAAATCAGAAGCCCGGCGATAAGAAAGGTAAAGAATTTATCCTTGCGTGCATACCATAAGCCGACGGCGCCGGCGATGACCGCCGGCCAGGTGAACTGCTGGCCCAGTGAACGCGCGTAGACGACACAATGGGCAATTATGGATGCAGCCGACCAGTGGAAGGAACTCTGTTCGGGATGCAGGCGCATGCCGCCGTAGTCGGAGCGGGTCATCAGCCGCAGCAAGCGCGCAAAACTTTCCGGATCCCCCCAGTTGGACAGGGGATGCGTCGAAGAACGTATCGGCAGGAAAAGGTATACCGAGAGACCAGCCGCAAAGAACAGCAACGCGCCAAGATAGTGGGACGCGCGCCACCCGCTCCGCCGCGGCAGCAGCGCGAGCAGACCCGGAAAGAGAAACACGATAGTTTGATGGTTCCCTGCCGCAAAACCTCCTACAAAACCCAGCAAATACAGGAGCGGCGTGTCCATCTCGGTGTTATCCGCCGATGAACGGAAACTGAACAGTGCGGCGATCAAAATGAAGGCCGCCGCAAGCAAGGCGTTATACGAATACATCTCAGAGACCTGGCTGAGGCGCCAGTATGCCGGAGAAAACGCCATGATCAAAAACGCGAAAGGAAGCACGACTGATTCCACCGCCATCAGCGGCAACAACTGCGCCAGCAGCAGCAATGCCGCCGCGCCGCACACCGCCGAGAGCACGTTGATCCGGTAGGCGCTGTTGCCCCAGGGCAGCATGGCGTCGGCTATTTTTCCCGAGAGCACGTAGAGCGGGTATCCCGGCGGATGAGCGACACCCAGCGTATGCGCCGCAACAACGAGGTCCCCTGAATCGCGGTAGGGCGCGACCGTCGGGTGCAGCGTGTAAAGGTAGACGCCGAAAGCGATAAAAAACAGAATGATAGCGTTGAGATTACGCATGGATATTATTGTTTGCTCTGGTAGTATTTCAACCGGTCAATCTCATCTTTGATCCGAACCCGGTCAAGATGATATGGGTTGTATTCCAGGCATTTCTCGAAATGGAACAACGCGCCAGGCACATCGTGGAGGTAATAGTCGTAGATCAGCGCCAGTTCGTAGTGGGCAGCATCGTTCTTCGTGTCGAGTACAAGCGCCTTCCGCAATTCACCGACTGCCATCGCGTAATCGCCGCCCGCACTATAGCGTTTGCTTTCGGCCACGAAACTTTCAACGCGTTTCTGAAGCGCCCGATCCTTGAAATGCATATTTTTGTAGTACTGGAAAAATGCGGCAAAGAAAACAAAGAACAAAGCCAGGAGCACAAGATACAGTACCCTGGAATATTTTACCGCCCTGTTCGCCACCGGCACAATCTCCGTTTCAGGCGCGGCCTTCAGCTCATCGGGCACGATCAACCATAACCCCGCACCGATGAACAACGGAACGAGCGGCAGCCACAACCGGGGCTCGGCCATGATGGTCATGGTGAAATGGATCACCAGAAAAAACGGTATAAGCAGCAGCGCGCGTTTGAAAAACTTCGGTTTGTCGCCCCACCCTTTGAACGCAAGAATAAGGAACGGGCCAAACAGGGCTATAGCGTAGAAGTAGGTATGCCAATCAGAAAGATTGAAGCCGAGATAATAGAGATCGGCATAATAATGTTTGACAGCGAATATCTTGCGCAGCAGCCAGTAAGTCCCGATACCGCAGCTGAAAAACAGAGCGCTTTTGGCCATAACCTCCGTGAACGACAGTTCGTCCCACCGGTAGAAGAGATAGACCAGCGACAGCAGCACGGCCGTCTCGCGGTTGATCATTGCCACTACAATGAGCGGCGCAAGCCACAGGTCTTTCCGCTTGATGATAACGACGAAACCGAGCAGGAAAAAGAAGAGGTTCGGCAGATCCATGGGCTGCATGTAGTAGCGGATATAGGTCACGGGCAAGGCCGCGAGGAAATACAGCGCCCCGCCGAAGCAGACGAGCGGCACGAAATACAGCGCGAGGAAATAATGGAAGGCGAGCGCGGCACAAAACGTTGACGCAAAGCGCACCGCGAAGTAGGCGTTATCGAAAGATACTCCCATCCGCATCAGCCCTTCCGCGGCATAGTAGACCATCACCCGGTACTGGATGGGCGCCGGGGCATTATCCGTCATCACCTGCTCGTGCAGGCCACGGTTGACCGTTGCGAAACGCCCGTCGATAAGCCAGTCGTGCGCGATGGTATGCGAAAGCGCGATCGCGGCGTAAGCCAGCACGATGGCCCAGAGCGGAAGCTTATGAATGGTTTTATTTTTTGTAGCCACCATGCGGTATTATCCTGCGGGATTCCGTTTGCCTTTGTCGCTGTGCCTATACTTTATGACCCGCACCTTTTCAAGGGTTACGAGACCTTCTTCCACCGTCTCATCGAGGAACGGGAGCAGCTTTTTCAGGTTTTCTTCAAAATCAACGTCCCCGGGGGCTTTGCCTATCTTTCATACAAATATTTTTGGAAATCAATAAATGTTGTGCGAATATTTTGTACACCACCGAGAATAACAGTGGCATCATCGATCGCATGATACTTCAAGGCAAGAAGATCCGGCAGATTTTCCTGATCAAGTTCTTCGACGCCGGTTTCTATGTATTTAGTTAACACAAATTCTAAAAAATCTTTCTGTTCATTGGTTAACCCATTAAATATTTTTGATTGCGCCTGTGCTACACGCTTTTCTCTGGTGATTGGCTTCATTGCAAAAGAGGCGTATTCAAGCACATCGAACAGGTCACTATTTTCCGCATGTATCAATTTCTGCAAATTTGCCAACTCATCCTTGCCGTAGCCGGCTTCGGCAAGTTTTTCAAGGAAGGTTTTTCGTGTAACCGGGTTTGACCAAATCTTCCGTAGCTCTTCTTCGTTCTTAAAGAACTCCGGTAAGGCGCCGAACATACTGCGCAGGAATTCCTCTGCTGAAATGGGTTTACCATCAGCGCTCCAAAACGAAGTAGAAATCATATGTTGAATTTCGCGCTCTTTACCATCGCTCAATCTTACCTTTACAATTTTATTCCCTTCATAGGGTGGCGGCTCACCAAATTCATAATCCTTTGATTTCTTAGAATGTTTCGCTTCTCCTGGTTCTTCAGCTGTCTCATCAATCGGCTCACCATCCCATTCGGGATCGGTAAAATGATGATAGGCGTCAACAAAATCATAAATGGTGAAATAATCTTTGCCATCAAACAACCGCGTGCCGCGGCCGATGATTTGCTTGAACTCTATCATGGAATTAATCGGCCTCATGAGTATGATATTACGAATGTTGCGCGCATCAACGCCGGTTGACAGTTTCTGAGAAGTGGTAAGAATCGTCGGAATGGTCTTTTCGTTGTCCTGAAAGTCCCGCAAATATTGTTCGCCCAGCGCACCGTCATTGGCAGTTACACGCACGCAGTAATTCGGCTCTTTGCCTTTCTTATATTGATTTACTAAATCACGTACTGCCGCGGCGTGGGCCTGGGTAGCGCAGAAAACAATGGCCTTTTCATTCTGATTGATTTCAGAGAGAAATATCTGCACCCGTTTCGCCTCGCGTTCCTTGATTTCAATGATCTTGTTAAAGTCGGGCTCGGTATATATTTTCCCTTCTTCTATTTCACCTTCAATAATCCGGTCGTCCGAAGTGTAGAAATAATCATCCAGCGTAGTCTTAATGCGTTTCACCTTGAACGGCGTCAGAAAACCGTCATTAATCCCTTCCTTAAGAGAGTAAATATAGACCGGCTCGCCAAAATATTTATAGGTGTCTACGTTGTCTTTGCGTTTCGGCGTTGCAGTTAAACCAAGCTGAACGGCAGGCGAAAAGTATTCCATGATGGCGCGCCAGTTGCCCTCGTCGTTCGCGCCACCCCGGTGGCACTCGTCTATGATGATGAAATCAAAATAATCCTTGGGGTACTCGCCAAAATAGGGGCTGTTATTCGGGCCGCTCATGAAGGTCTGGAAGATGGTAAAGAAGATACTGCCGTTGGTTGGCACTCCCCCTTTTTTACTGATTTCTTTGGGGCTGATGCGAACCAATGCGTCTTCAGAAAATGCTGAAAAAGCGTTAAATGCCTGGTCGGCAAGGATATTCCTGTCAGCCAGGAACAAAATGCGTGGCCTGCGGGAGCCGTCACGTTTAAGGTTCCAGCGGGTCTGAAAAAGTTTCCAAGCTATCTGGAATGCGATAAATGTTTTACCGGTACCGGTCGCCAGGGTAAGCAGTATGCGCTGTTTACTATCAGCGATGGCAGCCATGGTATTGTTGACCGCGATTTCCTGATAGTACCGCGCGGCCTTGGTGCCGCCTATATCTTCAAACGGAACCTGGTCGAAGGTGTCCCGCCACTGGTTTTGCGTGGCAAATGTCTTGTTCCAAAGCTCATCCGGTGTAGGGAAACAGGCAATAGGCCCTTCCTTGCCGGTTTTCATGCAAATTTGATATATCACTTTTCCGTTAGAGGCAAAGGTCGTGTCAAGATGCATTTTTTCGGCATAATTTTTCGCTTGCCCAACCCCTTCCCCCACTTCCTGCTCATCACTCTTAGCTTCAATGGCAGCAAGTTTACGACCTCGATATGTCAGAATATAATCGGCGCGGAGCGGTTTCGCGCGGCTGCCGCCGGTTAGTATTTTACCAACAGTGATAGGATATTCCCGCAGGATTTTGGATCCTTCGACAACACCCCAGCCACGCTCTTTCAATTTAGGGTCAATAAGTTCCGCTCTGGTTTCCGCTTCGTTCATGATTTGTTCCTGTCAAAACGAACAAATTCTAACAACATTGAATAATCACCGTTGTCCGCTTTTCTTAAAGCAGCAAGATATTTACTTCTCACTTCATCGCCAATATTAATATTTTTCTCACTCCAAATAAAGGGCTCTTGTTTTAAAACAGTTTTTACAAAAATGTCGGTCATCAAACGCGCATGACGGCCATTGCCGTTAGGAAACAGATGAATCCATACTAATTTATGATGGAACCGAATAGCGATTTCATCTGAGATGTAAGTTTTCTGTTCAATCCAATACCTCATATCCTGGAACAATAAATACAAATAAACGGAAATTTGCTTCCAATCTACACCGATATTCTTGTCGGATCTCCTAAAGGTCCCGGCCCAACTCCAAACCTTTCCAAACATTTTCTTGTGCAGCGTTTTAATAAACTTTTCCGTTAGGATATCGCTCTTATGTCGTGTGCCCAGCCATTGAAGCGCTTCATTGATATTATCCTGTTCAAATCGGTTCAACTCTTCGCGGGTGGTAATATGTCGTATCTTTAAGCCCGATATTTCATTAGGATCAAGGGGCGTCGCGCCTGCCTGATATCGAATTTCAATCATTGTTATCTTTCCAAAAATCTTTTGGTTGGTCGACTAATATTTTCTCAATCATATCTTCAAAAGCTTTCTTTTGTTCTTCATCTGAAAGCCCCTGTTTTTCCAGGCGCATAGTATCGTTTAAGCGCTTCATTCTCTTGAGAGCAATTGTCTTCGCCCGCGCATTAACCATTTCTTCCAATGTGCCATCAGGTACAAAACCATATACGAACTGCATTCGCAGTCCTTTGGCGATCTTTTGCAAAGAAGATATTTTCAAATTACCGCTTTTTTCTGCACTTTCCAAACGAGAAATGCGCGATTGATCAAGTCCTGACATCTTCCCTAACTGGAGCGAAGACAACCCTAACGCTTCACGAATAGTTTTAATCCACCCTGATTGAGGAACTCCAAAAGACGCAAAATTTGATAAAAATGCTAATTTTTTATCTAACTGGCTACGAACTACCTTTTTGTCCCAATAATTCATAAACATGCTCCTAATAGCATAATATTGTATATTCCTATGCTAATTATAGCATATATCAATACTTTGTCAATGCTATATATGGCATGTAATTCATTTTTTTCTATTCAACCGTTTAACCCAGAACTTGCAATAGGCGCGAGGACCGAGACGGACAAGGCCGAGGCTTTTTCGACGAAAAAAGTGTGGTCTCTGGGCCGAGCCGGCGAGCGAGGAAGAGCGTAGCGTTGCCTACGGTCGAACTTTTTTCGGAAGAAAAAGTCCGGCATTGTCCGTCGAATCCCGCGTCCTATTGCAAATTCGGGGTTTAACTTCCTGGTCAAAATCGGATTCAAACATACGATCTTGAACAACCCTATACTTTTCAAACTCGTTTTCCGCCAAAGCTACAGCGACTTCATGGGTGATTTTACCGCTGTCCTTCAAAATTTCTCTTTCGTTAAACTGCAAAAAGGCGTCTAATTTCTTTACCCAGTCTTTCATGTGCATAACAATACCCTTTTGCGCCTGCATTTCGGCATAGTCAAGATACATCGTTACAATTCTATTCAGGCCGTCAAGTTCTTTTTCATTCAGATAATTCTTGGCAATACTGACATCAGTTTTCCGAATAGCTCCTTTGGGTGAATTTTTCCAATGAGTGAGCCCCAAATTTTGTTTTCCGCTGTTTACTCTGGCATGAATAATTTCAGCCGCGGTTTGGCCGGTTATGGCCCAGTGAAGTTTGTTTTGAACTGTAGCAAAAAATTGTTTGGTAATTTCTTCATCCGGGTCATAGTCGGCGCTGCACTGAGAGTATATATCCGTGATTTTCTGATAAAATCTCCGTTCGCTGGATCGTATATCCCTGATTCGCGCCAGTTGCTCTTCAAAATAATCTTTACCAAAGATGTTGTTGGGATTTTTCAGCCTTTCGTCATCCATGGCAAAACCTTTAATAATATACTCTTTCAACCGCTCGGTCGCCCAGATACGGAAGTGCGTTGCCCGGGTGGAATTAACACGGTAGCCTACGGAAATGATGGCATCGAGATTGTAATACTCAATAGATCGTGCGACGTTCCGTTGCCCCTCTTTTTGAACTTGTGCAATTTTTGCACATGTTGACTCTTTGTTTAGCTCTTGCGTTTCATAAATGTTTTTCAGATGTTTCGTAATGACGCTTCTCTCCACATTGAACAACTCTGCGATCTTTGCCTGAGCGAGCCAGATATTTTCATTATGGAGAAATATCTCTACTTTTACTTTACCCTTGGGGTCCGTGTAAAGCAAAAACTCGTTGAAGGTATCGTTTCGGTCAATTTGATTCTTCTTTTTGCTCATGTTAATTCCCCCCTAAAAGCTTTGCCGAGCACCGATTTTTTCAGTTCTTCCAAGTCGGCCAACTTTTGATAGTATATATTTTTGAGTTTTTTAGTTTCGGCGGAAAGGGCGTCGAGTTTTGCGACGATTTGTTTTTGCTCATGAATTGAAGGTAGCAAAATCGGAAAATTGCGCAGATATCCCAAACCAACAAATTTTTGAGTAGTTCCGTTTGCCTCACTTAGCATCTTTTCAATTATTTTTTTTGAATCTAAATAATATTTTAGGAAATAATTATTCTGATTTCCTGGCACCTTGAATAATGCGACATTTTTGATTGCAAAATCAGGAATAACTTCTACTACGACAGGATTACCGATAGTCCCGATCATTGCGAAAAGAATATCCCCTTTATCAACCTTGCTTCTTTCATTTATCTTTTTGTAGTCCGTGGCAGAGATATATTGAACGTTTTCAAGATTCAAAGTGCCATCTTTCAAATTTTTTGAAGTAACTAAAGCAAATCCTTCTTGAAGGTATCTTGGCGAATCATGTGTTCCATCACGAACATCATAAACCTCTCCCAAGCTCTTCTC
>Ga0315281_10003195_pt1 | contig 24091 bp, 20 predicted proteins | sample YL17G07_0_MG_FD_204540 | JGI IMG/M metagenome (GOLD analysis project Ga0315281, IMG submission 204540) | Sediment microbial communities from Yellowstone Lake, YNP, Wyoming, USA - YL17G07_0 | ecosystem: Environmental > Aquatic > Freshwater > Lake > Sediment | place: USA: Wyoming | collected... | reverse complement strand
TTCCCTCCATCTAGAAAGAAAAAAACTCTCCCACCGTCTTCGAGTCAAAGAATATACCTATATGGATAATATGGTCAACCGTCAAACAAGTGCGTAGCACAAGTGTTGGAGGCGGGGGGCAGAATCCAACCGAATCGATTCTATAAGCGAAAAAGCGGTGTTTATTGGGGTTCGATTATACCGTTACCCTTGCTGTTACCCTCCCCTACCTCACCCTGTCTCACCATGTGTCTCAGCGAATAAAAAAACACCACGCGGACGCCCGCATCGACACCCCGCGCCAATTGGCGCCGCCCGCCCGCAGCGCAGCGAGGACGGACGGGGCGGCAGCCCTTAAGCGCAAACAATTCTTATTCGCAAAGAGCGTAGTACTCACCGCATACTCACCGCATATGTTGCTAAATGTGATATTGGGGTGTAGCCTTTTTGTGCAATTCGACAAAATAACAACGGATCGGTCTGGGGACCCGAGTCGAAGTTGTAACTTTAGGTCGCAGGGCCTACCCTTCTGGTACACGCCTGTACCACTCTGCTAAGTATCAAAACATCCGCACGTGGAGAGGATTCACCAGCCGCGCGATGAATGGGGCGTTTCCAGTCGCCCTTCGGGCCCCCTATAACGCCCCATTCATCGCCTCAAATAAAATTCCTCTCCGATCATGCTTCGGCAGTCTCCGCTTACACCTGAAACTTACCTTCGCAGCCAGATTTACGCCGATTCCGACAGCCGTTCACGGCTTCGGCACCCGGCCAGTCGCAGACCTTCAAGCACCCATGAAATGGGGCGACCAAGTGGCAGGTTACAGTCCTAGACCGGAAATTCGCAAACTGCTCAGAACAACCAAGGCAGCGCTCTCGGAAACGTGAAGTCCCACCAGCGATGGCACTTGCAGACCGTGGCATTTGCTTCCCTTCAGTCTGCTTCGCTCACGATGATGGACGAGAATCGCAAGTGATGCATAAATTCGCGGAGGATCAGCAGCGTTGCGGCGAAGGCTGCACTGCTCGGAATTCCTTCTTGCGAAGCCGGCGTTCCGAGCGATATTGCAGCAAGTCGATCAAATGTCCGTTCCATCGCATCGAGCGACAGCGCGTGTTCCGTACTGTCGGCAACTCCAGCGAGACGCGCAATATCTCGAATCACGGCATCCGCAGTGAATAGCTTTGAATCGCGCACAATCATCGGCCGTACTCGAGCCACTTCATCCTCGACGGCTTGAATGGCATTTTCCATTTCGATTGCCGTCGGTGGCTCGTGTTTGAAGTGATCGGTTGCGGTTCGTCGTGAACCGAGCGCGAGCGTAATCACCGCCGATTCCACACCGCTTCCGCTGGCGACGGCGGTTTGTTCCTCGCCGATGTGCAGCACCGTGATCGCTGCGCCGTTTGCGACGCCGGATCTGATATTGGAATACATCAGGCGGATTGCAGTTGCGAAGTCCGGCGCCACCCCATTTCCCGCGCGAGGCTGTTTCGGTTTCGGCGACGGTCGGCCATTCATATGAACTTCCGGTTGGATCGCGGCGTGCAGTGACTCAGGCGGCGTGCTTTTTCACCCACGCGACGTAGCGATCCATCCATTCCTGCAGGAATTGCTTGCTGCCTGCGCCTATATTCCCGGCCGCGTCGAACAGGCCCTCACTTGCCTGGATGAAGGCTTCCGGTTGGCCCAGAGTCGGCACGTCCAGGTAGGCCAGGATATTGCGCAAATGCTGTTGCGCCAGCGAAGTGCCGATTGCGCCGACCGACACGCCCAGCACGCCAGCCGGCTTGCCTGCCCAAACGCTTTGCCCATAGTGACGCGAGGCATGGTCGATCGCGTTCTTGAGTACCCCCGGGATAGAGCGGTTGTATTCCGGCGTGACGAACAACAGGCCCTGCGCCGCCTTGATATCCGCTTTCAGGCGCTTGACGGTCTCTGCCGGGTTCGCCTCGTCGTCCTGGTTGTAGAGTGGCAGGTCGCCGATCTGTAACTGCCTGAAGGAGAACTCCTGCGGCGCAAGCGTGGCAATGGCCTTGGCAAACTTGTTGTTGAATGAATCCCGGCGAAGACTGCCGACTACTACAGCGATTTGGTACTGGTTCATGTTGCTCTCCAATGGAATTGGTGGCCTGAGGCAGAATAAAAACGATTGTCTGATTCGTCAAGTGAGGCGCTGTATATCCGACGCTTGCACCGATAGAGAGGTCCGATTGAGAGGCATGGAAAAACCGTACCACTTGCACCGTCCGTCCCTATGAGAACGCATACGTATCCATTGCCAGCGCGGCGTATTCATAGCTCGCATGCAGTCGCTTCGCTTTCGGGGTGTCGCCTGCGGCGCCCATGGCGAAAAACAGCGGCAGCAGGTGTTCCTCAGAGGGATGATTGCGTACTGCAAACGGCGCCTGCGCCCGGTAATCCAGCAGCGATTCTCGCTGGTTTGCCTGAAGCCGGGTATGCATCCAGTCGCCGAATTCGCTGACCCAGAACGGAACCCCCGCGTCGATGGACGCGCCGCGGAACGCGCACAGGTTATGCGTGAGCGAACCGGACCCGATGATCAGCACGTCGTCCTCGCGAAGCTTCCGAAGCGCTTTGCCCATCTGCTCGTGTTCAGCCGGCGAAGCACCACGGTGAAGGGAAACTTGCGTGGTGGGAATATCGGCGTCGGGATACATCAGGCGCAACGGCACCCATGCGCCGTGATCCAATCCGCGGGTGGCGATGCGCTTAACGGCAAAGCCTGCCGTTTCCAGCAGTTCCGCGGCACGCGCCGCTGTGTCGGGTGCGCCTTGCACGGGATACTGAAGATCGAACAGGGCTTCCGGAAAACCGCCGAAGTCATGGATGGTTTGCGGATGCGATGCAAGGCTGACCGCAAGACCCCCCATGGATTCCCAGTGGGCGGAGGCCACGACGATCGCTTTCGGCCGCGGCAGCGTTTTGCCGAGTTGCAGCAGAAAGCGGCGCGCGGGGCTGTCCTCGATCGCCAGCATCGGCGAGCCGTGGGAAACAAATAGCGTGGGCAAGTTCATGCTGCTGAGTCTCTCGAATGGTCCTTGCATGCAGCTCTGGCTGATTCGCTTACGCCCGATCGAGCGCAACGCGCCCGGCCCCGTGCGCGACGACGGTCAGCAGGGCGCCGATGATCGCCAGGTTCTTCATGAAGTGGATCTGCGCATTCATCACCTGGTCGGCCGGAGCGCCCCAATAAGCGTGGAAGATGAAGGTTGCGGGAAGTGTGAACGCGATCAAAGCCAGCGCCGCCCAGCGCGCCTTCAAGCCGACGAGCAGCATCGCGCCGCCGATGAGTTCGGCCAGGAGCGCCGGCCAGATCAGCAACTCCGGCGCCGGCACGCCGAAAGCCTTCATGTAGCCGAGGTTGCCGTCCATGTGGACGAGTTTGCCGTAGCCGGACCACAGAAAAAGTGCGGCCAGGCCGACGCGGCCGAGCGCCGATGCCCAATCAGCTAGGACGGGCACCACCGCTTCGCGCGCATTCGATTGCGCAATGCCGGGATGTTGAAGCGTGGTTGACGATAATTGACTCATGATGTGAATCCTTTCTGAAAGTAAAATTGAATGAAAAAGCGCTAAACGTCTGGCTAATGCCGTTCGGACACGGCTACTTCGCGAGCCCGATCTGTTTCATGAAGTCCTGGTTGTCCCAGAACAACCACTCGTGGTCCATCGTCTTGCCTTTCCAGTGCCCGATGGTGGCCATGCCGATGGCGAAGCGTTTTCCATTAGGTTCGATCGTCTTGCCATCGCCTATTGGCATCGGTTTGGTGAACGTGCCGGTCATCACACCGGTCACCGCAGTCCACGCACCCGAGCCGAAGCGGATGGGGTGCACCTTGATGGTGATGTCCGGTGCGAAGATGAACAGCGCCTTCAGGTCCTCGATGTGTTTATCGATGCCCTTGGTCTCATGGCCGTCGGGCCAGGTCGCGACGATGTCCTTGGCATGGCTCTCGTGCAGCCGATCCCACTTCTGGTTGCTGAACACATCGAAGTCGAGCACGTCGAAGGTCTTGAGATTGCGCTCCACTGCGGGCGCCTGCTTCTCATGCGCGGGAGGTGGCGTGGTCGGATTTTCGGCCGGCGTTTGGGCGAATGCCGTGCCAGTTAGCGCCATCAGGGCCGCGGCGATCAGGGTCTTGCGGTAGGTGGCTTTCATGATTTGATCCTTTCTCAATTGATATGAATGGGTTGTGAGTCGCTGGTGCTCTGTTACTGGATGCCGATCCACTTCGGGGCGATGGCCGTGCCTTTGCCCGCGCCGTAACCAAAGTAGATGTTCAGGCCAGCAAGGGGCTCGAGATAGCGCGCGTTCTTCAGGCCACCAGCGTCAACCGGCGCAAAGCCGGTGCTCTGAATCAAAGCTCTCACGGTTTCCTTGGCCGCGGCATCGTCGCCGGCGAAATACACCGGAACAGTCTCATTGGCCAAAGACGCGCCGGCCGCCAGCGTCTGTGCGAACACCGTGTTGAACGCTTTGACAACCGTGGCCTTCGGGAAAGCCTTCTGGATTTCCTCGGCCGCGGAGGTGGTATGGCCTATGGTCAGGCCCATGTAGTCGGCGGTAAGCGGATTGGTGATGTCCATGACGACCTTGCCGGTGAGATCGCCGGCGGCGCGAAGCGCGGTGACGGCATCGTTGTAAGCCGTGGCGACGATCACGACGTCGGCGCCTTCTGCGGAATTGTCCGCCTTGAAGCTGGCGCCGTTCGCTTGCGCGAGCGCCTGCGCTTTGGATGCGTCCCGGCCGGCGATGACCAGCGTATGTCCTGCCTTCGCAATGTGTTTGGCCAGGCCCGAGCCCATATTGCCTGTGCCGATTAATGTGACCTTCATATGCAGCCTCCGTAGATTGGTTTGTATCTGTGCCGGAACCATTCCGAGATCCGATGTGTGCATTTAATCAATTGCGCGGTAGGAAATAAACCAGCAGAATGTCAATGCACTATTCAATATAATGGAACAGTCATGACTATCGACATCGTGGCGAGCATGAGGGTGTTTACCGCCGTAGTGGACGCCGGGAGCTTTGCCGGCGCAGCGGACAAACTGGATCTATCGCGAGGCATGGCCACGCGCTACGTAGCACAGCTCGAAGCGCATCTGGGCGTGCGGCTGCTCAATCGGACCACACGCAAGCTCTCGCTCACCGAGGCAGGCACCGATTATTACCAGCGAGCAACCCAGGTACTCGCCATGGTCGAGGAAGCCGAAACCTCAGTAGCTCAGGAGGCCTCGGTTCCGCGTGGAACGCTGCGGGTGACCTCTTCTCAAGCCTTTGGCGTGCGTCATTTGGGTTGGGCTGTCACGGAATACATGCAGCGGTATCCTGGCGTTCAGATCGACGTCACCCTCAACGACCGCGTAGTGGACCTCGTCGAAGAGGGGTTCGATCTGGCGGTCCGTGTTGCTGCACATATCGAACCGGGGCTGATAGCGCGCAAGCTCGCTCCCGCACGCATAGTCGCTTGTGCCTCTCCCGGTTACCTAAAGAAGCACGGGGCGCCAAAATCACCCGAGGAACTCGGCGACCACAATTGTCTTACCTACGTCAATTGGAGCTTGCAAAACGAGTGGCGCTTCAGGCGCAAGGACGTGGAACGGAAGGTAAGCATTTCCGGCAATCTGCGCGGCAACAACGGCGACATCCTGAGCACTGCCGCGATCGAAGGCCTTGGCGTGATTCTGCACCCTACCTTCATGGTGTACGAGGCGCTGCGGGAGAAGAAACTGGTGCGCATTCTCTCCGATTGGAAGGTCGACGACCTCACTGTGTTTGCGGTCTACCCCAATCGAAAATTCCTGCCGCCCAAGGTGCGCAGTTTTATCGATTTCCTCGCTGAGCAATTCGGTCCAGAGCCGTACTGGGATTTCGACAGCAAGCGAACATAATGGCTCCGAGGGCCGGTACCGGTTTTATCGAACATGGTGTACGCGAGATTTGGCAGAGGGAAATGCCCTGCCCGTCTCTATTTCGGCTCCATCTCCTTGCTCCGCTGCAGTGCGAACGCTTCTAAAGTCCGTCTATACTCGGCTTGGGATTCCTCGCTGACCGGTGTTCCGCATTCGTAGCAGGTACCGCTCATTCGGTCGAACCAGCGGCAGCCACAGGAGTCGCAGGCCAATTCGGGGGCGCCGGCGGGGTTGAAAAAGATCATCTGCAAGCACCCATAAAAGCGAAACCTAGTGCATCCAGTAGGTCTTCGAACCCTTGGACCTCGAGCTCACAGCGTCGGCTCAGCATGTAGCAGATGATGTCGCCACTGCGGATGCCCGCACGCAATAAGGGAAACAGTTGTCCATCAACGGCGGCGTGAATTGCCGCCATCGCTTCCACATCGGCGGAGAGCAATATGTCGGCACCACAATCAAAAAACCCCGGGTAGTTCGCCTCGCGCGCGTGGATACCCGCGTCGCTTGCCTCCCAAAGTAGCATGGACGTAGGCGCCTCGCGTGCCACGAGGCCTATGCGGGCACCAGGAGTCAGGGCGGCAAACAACGCATCGTGGCGAGCCGCTGCGGCACTCCAAGCGACCGCATCGGGCAGCGGGCTCACAGTCGCACGCCGAGGCGGAAACCTTCCTGGATCGCCTGTTCCAGGCCGCGCGGAATCATCGCGTCGCCGACACCGTGCAATTCGTCCACCATCCATTCGAATTCATGGAACAAGTCGTGCGCGGGCTTTGCGCCGTCGGCGAAGATCACTGTATCGGCGGGAAGTATGGTCTCTATACCCTTGCCATCGCGAACGGTCACACTGTCTTTCGTCACTTTGACCAGCCGGCTAGAAGTCAGGCACGGAATGCCCAGCTCCTCCACCCAGGACGCGTGCCGCCACTTGAACGAGGGCTTGACGTCGCCGGCGATGCGCTTGTTCCGCTCGACCACCGTCACCTCGGCACCCTGGTTCTTGCGCAGCGCCTCGGCAATGGCGAGGCCGACTTTGCCGCCGCCGACCACCACCACACGTTTGCCGGCCGCGACGCGGCCATGGGCGACGTCGAGCGCATCCACCATCAGTTCCGCACCTTCCATGTTCGCGTATTGCGAGCGGTCGGCGCTTGCCCCCGCCGCGATGACACAGACATCGTACTGGTGCAGCACGCTGCGCATGAACTTGGCGTGCACTTCGGTATTAAGGCGGATCTCGATGCCCAGCCGCTTGGCCACCACTTCGTAGTGCGAGATCACCGAAAGCAGGTCGTCTGGCCGCGCCAGGTCGTTCATGGCGTAAGCGTATAGGTTGCCGCCGACGCGCTCGGCTTTGTCGAATACGGTAACGTCGTGGCCGCGCTTGGCGGCGGTGATCGCGCATTCCATGCCGGCGGGGCCGGCGCCGATGATCATGATCTTCTTCTTCACCGTCGCCGGCGTCACCTGGTACTCGGGTTCGACCTCGTGGCCCAGGGCCGGATTCATGGTGCAGGTATAAGGTAGGTCGCGGAACAGCCGCGACAGGCAGTTGAGGGAGCCGATGCAGCGGCGCGTCTCGTCGAGACGGTCCTCGGCTGCCTTGTGGATCAGGTCGGGATCGGCCAGCAGCGGCCGGCAGACTTCCCAGAAGTCGAAGATCCCGTCGCGCAGACATTGATCGGCCATGCGCGGGTCGGGCAAGCGATTGCCGAAAGTGATCACCGTGTCGGGGCAGGTCTTTTTCGCCCGCTCCGAGAGATAGTTCCAGTATCCCGGCGGGATGTCCCGGCCGATGGACGATTCCGGCGCCTCCTGCCAGCCGACGGTGACGCTGATCATGTCCACGCCCGCGTCCGCAGCCTGGCGCATCAGCTCGAAACATTCGTCCTCGCTGTTGCCGCCCCATTTGTCCATCAGCTCGGCGCCGTTCAGGCGCACGACCAGCGGATTGTCCGGTGTCGCCTGCTTGATGCCGTCGATGAGTTCGCGCATGAAGCGGCCGCGATTTTCGATCGAGCCGCCGTACTCGTCGCTGCGTTGGTTGGTGAAGCGGGAGTTGAAATTGGCCAGCAGGTAGCCCATGAAGCTGGTGACCTCGGTGCCATCGAATCCGGCGCGTATCGCTCGGTTGGCCGCTTCGGCGTGCTGGCGGATGCAGTCGCGAATTTCTGCCTTGGTCATCACCTTGGGCGGGCGGAAATGCGGCAGGGTCTGGGGAACGTCCGAGGGCTGAATGCAATAGCCCAGGTCAATGCCGCCATAGCGCCCGGCATGTAGGATCTGCTGGATCGCCATCGCGCCCTGTTCCTTGATGTCGGCGGCGATGCGCTCGAACTGCGGCAGAAACTTGTCGTCGAAGATGGCCACTTGGCGAAAATAGGCCTTGCCCTCGCCGAGGGGATCCGGATAAGCCCCCTGGTTGGTGATCATGCCGCAGCCTGTGCGGGCGATGACGCGCATGCGCGCGAATTCGCGCTCGGTGATGTAACCGTCGCGGGTGTTGTAATTGGAGACGCAGCAGGCGCCATACTTAATGCGGTTCTTGATCTTGAACCGGCCCAGTTGCCCGGGCTGGAACAGGTACGGCAGTTTCAATTCACCCGGTTTCATCATTTCTTCCTTTGGACAAGATAATTCCATGCGGCGCAAAGACTGACGCAGGCCGTACGCCCGACCCGGCGTCGCTGGCGCTGCTTATGACACGTTCACCTCGGGATGCAGCCTCTCGTAGGCCGCGGCAAGCGCGGGATCGCGGCGGCGCATCTCGGCGTGATCCACCCGCCCCGTGCGCGTCATGTAACTGTACGCGAATTCCGCCGGATCCAGCTTGATGTTTTCTCCCATGCGCTCGTACCAGCGCAGACTCACGTTGGCCGCATCCCAGATCTTTTTCATCGGCGGCAGGCGACGCTCCTGAAACAGCGCAAGCGCTTCGGGCACGCGGGGCCTGTCGCGCAAAGCCTTCGACAGAGCGACGGCGTCCTCCATGGCAAGGCGTGTGCCGGAGCCAATGGAGAAATGGGCCGTGCGCAGCGCATCGCCCAGGAGCACCACATTGTCGAAGCTCCAGCGCTCGTTCCAGATGGCCGGAAAGTTGCGCCAATAGGAATTGTTGGACAGGATCGCATGTCCCTCCAGATCCGTGGCGAAAACACGCTCGCAATGGGCCGTGGTATCCGCCGCGCTCATGCGTTCGAAGCCTGCGCGCTTCCAGGTTTCCTCCTCCACTTCGACCAGGAACGTGCTCATCGCCGGGCTGTAGCGGTAGTGGTGGGCGCAGAAGACACCGTGTCCGGTTTCGCGAAAGGTCAGGGAAAGGCTGTCGAACACCCGCGAAGTGCCGTACCAGATGAATTTGTTGGGGCGCCAGTCGCAGTTGGTGCCGAAGCGCTGTTCGTTTTCCTGGCGCACGAATGAGGCGGCACCGTTGGCAGCGACGATCAGGTCGGCGCCGCCGAGGCGCGCGACGTCGAAAAGCGATTCGACCGGACTGTCGAACTCGATGCGCACGCCCAGTTCCTCCGCATGCGCGTACAGCAGGGAAAGCAGCTGCAGGCGGCCAATGGCGGCGAAGCCGTTGCCGCTGATCGGGATGCGCGTGTCGTTGTGGACGATGGTCAGGTTGGGCCAGGTTTCCATGTGCGGCGACAGCAGGCGGTAAAGGCTCTCGTCGTCAGTGCGCAGGAATTCCAGTGCTCGGTCGGAGAAGACCACGCCGAAACCCCAGGTGGCGTTGCGGGGTCCGCGTTCGTGGATCACGATGTCGTGCGCAGGGTCGTCGCGCTTCATGAGCGCCGCGAAACACAGGCCCGCCGGGCCGCCGCCGATGATACGAATTTCCATTTTGTTGCAGCCATTGCTATTGGATCAAGTAAGCTCTCCGCCTGCCTTCTCGCTCTTTATTTTATCGGCGATCGCCTCGCGCAATTGTCGCTTCAAGATCTTACCGACGGGACTCAGCGGGAATTCGCTCACCAACTCAAGTCGCTCGGGCAATTTGAAGCTGGCAATCTTCTGTTGCCTGAGGAAGTCAATCAACTCCGAAAATGCCAGGCTCTGCCCGTCCTTCGCGATGACGAAGGCGCAAGCTTTCTCGCCAAATACCGGGTCGGGCATAGCCACCAGCGTGACGGCCTTCACCTTGGGGTGCGCGAAAATCAGGTTCTCCACCTCCTCGCAACTGATCTTCTCGCCACCACGGTTGATCAGGTCCTTTTTGCGCCCTTCTGTGAAAATGTAGCGGCCTTCCTTACGCACGATGTCGCCCATGCGGTAGAAACCGTCCGGTGTAAATGCCTCGGTATTCTTGTCCGGAGCCCCGTAATAGCCGCGGATGGTGTAAGGGCCACGCGTCGCCAGTTCGCCCTGGGCACCGTCTGGTAGCTCGTTCCCGGCGTCGTCGATGACCTTAATCTCGTCGTCCTCGCAGACGGGCACACCCGAGCTGTGAAGCAGATACTCGTCTGGCGCATCCAAAGGCACCATGTTGATCAGTCCCTCAGCCGTGCCGTAAATTTCCTGCGGCACGCAATCGAAGCGGGCCCTAAGCCGGCTGCGCAATTCCGGCGCCAGGCGGGCGCCCCCGTTCTGAATCACCTTCAAAGACGACAAATCGTAACCGTCGGGCACCGGCGAATTGAGCCAGTTGGAGATCAGAGGAACAACGGCGGCGATCGTCGTCACCTTTTCGCGTTCCACCAGCGAGAACACCTCAGCCGGGTCGCCGGAGGACGCAAGCACGATTGTGCCACCGTAGTAGAAGGTGCCGAGCATCCCCGGTGAGGCCAGATTGTAGTTGTGACCCAGGGGCAGGATGGCCATGAAAACCGTGCTCTCGTCGAAACCGCCGGCGCGACCGCAGAGCCGCGCATTGAGCACGTAGTCATCGTGCGTGCGCGGGATCAGCTTAGAGAGCGAAGTCGTGCCGCCCGAAAGCAGCAGGGTGGCCACTTCCGACGGATCGAGGCGCAGCGTTGCCAGTGCTGCACCGATCGCCTCCGCAGACATGGGTTCGGCAATCATCTTGCGCAGGTTGCGCTGTTCCGTCGCAGGTTCGCCCGATACGAACACGGTGTGTAAGCTTGGAAAATCCTTCTGGACTTCCGCAGCCATCGTCCGGTAATCGAAGCTGCCTATCCGGTCCGGAATTACATAAGCGATTGCACCGGAAGCGCGCACGAAGTGGCGAATCTCCGTATGCCGGTGCGCGCGCAATGCCATCACTGGAATGGCGCCGATTCGCGTCAGCGCGAAATACGTATGGACGAACTCGGGGCCGTTGGGCAGTTGGACTAGCACGCGATCAAGCGGCTCGATGCCTGCTTCGAGGAAGCGGCACGCAAGCCGATCCGAAGTCTGCACCAGGTCGCGGTAGCTTAGACGCTGGCCGGCGCAGACGAGGGCGGTTTTCGCCGGACTGTGCTCGGCGCTGCGCGCCAGCATCTGCGTAATCGTGACGCCTTCCCACCAACCGCGGGCGCGGTAACGTGCCACAACTTCGACGGGCCAGAACACACAACCTTCGAGCATGGTCCTCCTCCTTGGCATCTACACGCTGGGTTTTTCCCGGCCATTTTTTACGGAGATGCCTACATGGGTATCAACGCGCTCACTCTAGACCCAAACTCATTTTGCATCCAGTAAATAGCGAGAATAGAATAAATTCACATTATGAATAGTCAGAACTTCGACCTCAACCTCCTCTTGGTCTTCGATGCGGTGTTCGCCGAGGGCAGCATCAGCCGCGCCGCAGCGCGGCTCGGCCTGTCGCAACCAGCCGTAAGCAACGCCCTCACCCGCATGCGCAAGGCTACGGGCGATCGCTTATTCGTGCGCTTCGCCAACGGCATGGCGCCGACACCTTACGCCCAGCGCATCGCCGGCCCAATCCGCCAAAGCTTGGCGACCATCCATTCATCCCTGACGGAGCATCAAGGATTCGACGCTGCCGGTTCCGACCAATCGTTCGCGCTCTACCTGATCGACTTAGGCGAAGCCTTTTTTCCGCCGCGGTTGCTGGCGCGCATAGGCCGGAACGCGCCGAAGGTAAGGATCCGCATCCTACCCATGCCGCCGGAGGCCGCGCGCGCGGCGCTCAAGAGCGGCGAGGTGGATCTGGCAGTGGGCAATCTGCCGGATTTTCAGGCGGGCTTCTACCAGCGGCGACTCTTCCGCGAACATTACGTTTGTGTGGTCGGTCGCAATCATCCGGGAATCGGCAGCCGCATATCGGCGCGCCGATTCGCCGCGGCCAGCCATGTCATTGTCGCGCCGGCCGGCACCGGCCACGGCATCATCGAGCGATCCCTGATCGAGCACGGTCTGGAGGACCGCATCGCCTCGCGCGTTCAGAATTTTCTCGTCCTGCCTAGCATCGTTGCTGCGACGGATCTGATCGCGCTCGTGCCTCACAGCGTCGGCAGCCAGCTCTCGCGGCAGAACGGCGTCAAGCTTCTGCCAGCGCCAATTTCCATACCCGACTTCGACGTGAATCAGTGTTGGCATGGGCGTTTCCATGATGACGCTGGTAACCGCTGGCTGCGCCGACAGTTCGCCGAACTCTTCATCTCACAATGTTCAATGGCCAAGGAACTGCGGGATAGGGACGTAACCGCCAAAGCGTGGCTAACCAACCTTCACCCTCCTTCCCTTAGAGCAGCCGCCAATCTGGCTTCCGATCACGGCGCATCGCCAAGTCGCGCCCATCGTTCCGAACCATGAACTGCCGCACGTTGTTGGCAAAACAAGCTTCCGCCAATATGGCCGGAAGCTTGTTTCGCTTCTTAGAACGTCAGGTTGCTTCGAAATCGTATATCGGAAAGACCTACTTTCTAACCGAATCCGAAACCCCTTGAATGAACGCTTTGATCTTCTGCATATCGTCGGCCGTCAGCTTACCGGTGAAGTCCGGCATGCCTTCCTTCTCGAAAGGTCCGTGATTCAGAAGATACTTGTCGATATCTTCGACGAAGTGCCTATCGACATAGCCAAGGTTTCTAATTGCTCCTCCCTTATCCACCCCGGGGACACCATGACAGAATATGCAGTTGGACACATAGATCGCGGCGCCTGCATTAATATCCTTGGGATCGTATTTCACGCCAGAGATCAAGGGACCAGGTTGGAATTTAAGGAACTCCGGCATGGGAGCTTTGCCATCCAAGGCGAAGGTGAATACCTTACCAGTAGACGCATATCCGGAATGATTTGCCGCTAGGCCATAGACGCCGCCCCAACCGACCGCTATCGAAACGTACTGCTTGCCACCAAGCTCATATGTCACAGGAGCGGCCACCACGCCACCACTTACTCTCGTCTTCCATAGCTCTTGTCCCGTAGTTGCATTGTAGACAACAAAGTGCCCGTCAGCAGTTCCTTGGAACACGAGGTTTCCAGCCGTAGCGAGCGTGCCGCCATTAAACGGAGTCGGGCCATAGTCTTTAACCCACGCCTTCTTCTGCTTGACCGGGTCCCACGCCAACAATTGACCCCATGGCTTGCCTGCAGGAGGTTTCGCATTGACAGTGACACCGAAATTGGCTCCTATCCCGGCCATGGGCTGTCCGGGCTTCGGCTTATTGTGTTCCCAGGCAAGGTCGTCTGACAAGACAAGCGGCACATTTTGGGTCGGAATATAGACCAGACCCGTGATCGGACTGTAAGACATTGCATGCCAATTATGTGCGCCGAACGGACCAGGGATCGCCTCAGTCGGCTCAGGAGATCGCGCAGCGGCCGTCTCAATCGGCTTACCATTTATGTCATAGCCGCTTGCCCAGTTGACGACGTCGACGAACTTCCCGGCGGAGATAAATTTGCCGTTAGTACGATCTAGAACGAAGAAGAATCCATTCTTCGGCGCATGCATGATTACCTTCCGCGCCTGGCCGTCAATCTTGATATCGGCGAGGATCAGATCCATGGACGCATCGTAATCCCACCTATCTCTCGGCACCTCTTGATAATGCCAGGCGTACTTACCGGTCTTGACATCGAGCGCAACAATCGAAGACGTATAGAGATTTTCGCCTCCACTTGGATCGCGCAATTTGGCAGGCCACGGACCGCCTTGACCAGTGCCAAAGTAAACTAGTCCAAGCTTGGGATCGATAGACATCCCGTGCCAGGCAGCACCACCGCCACCATTAATCCACCATTTGACGCTCGGATCCCAGGTTGCAGCAGCTCGTTCCTGCGATGAATCCTCAAATCCCTTTGAAGGATCACCAGGCACGGTGTACCAGCGCCATTTCAGGGCACCTGTGGCGGCATCCCAAGCGGATACGGAGCCCCGAATACCATACTCGCCACCAGCGCTGCCAACGATAATCTTGTCGTCATAGGCCAATGGGAAGTCCGTCAACGAGTAGGCAAGTGAGCGATCGAGGCCAGTGTAGACCTCCCAGACTTTCTTTCCGGTGCCAGCCTCAAGAGCGATCAAGCGGGCGTCAAGTGCGGCGACGTACACCTTGCCCTTATAAACAGCAACGCCTCGATTTCCGACGTCACAGCATGCATATTGGCCGAATGTCCGCGGCACTTCAGGATCGAACGTCCACAACTTCTTGCCGCTTCGCGCGTCGATAGCGAACACAACCGACCATGGTCCGGATACATACATTACACCATCAACGACAATGGGAGTGGCCTGAACACCGCGAGTTGTCTTGAGCTCGTAGCTCCAAGCTAGACCAAGCTTCTTTGCATTTGAAGTATCGATCTGTTTCAGAGTGCTGAAGCGGGTCGACGCATAGTCAAGGCCGTTTGTCAGCCACTCTTTTCCTGTCTTTGGTGCCGAAATAATTGCGGCGTCATTTACATCACTTATCTTAGCGGCCGATGCGACTCCCGTTCCAAGAATTAGGCCAGCAGCCACAATTGATAATGCACTGACCATATTCCAAATCCGATGTGCGGGCGTTTGGGCCCATAATGTCTTAGTCATAACACTCTCCTCAGATGAACTGCCCGAAAAAGATACGGATTATCGCCATCGACTGCGTGCCATTTCATGTCTTCCCCTTAACTCCGTTTGTCGTTGGGCTGTGTTATGTCCGCATTCCCTTCAACCATCCTTGCAGACCGCCAGAAGGAGACGCAATATAGCGTCCGCACGTCATGCCCTCCCACTGGCAACTCAGTTTCACACTTTCGTCCCGCGGCCTATCTTCTGCCGTTCCGCACATCCTTTAGCTTTCTAGAATAGTGGGAACAGAAGTCGGAAGTTCAGGATGCTACCCCCCACTGAAGTTGCGTTCCAATATTCCGATCCATCGAGCCAAATTTCCTCCGTCATTTCACTTGCTCGCAAAAGCAACCCCTTGGGAAATAGTTGTTGACGCCCCGGCCACTTTACCGTCGTTAGAATGGATAAGGCTGGTCTGCAGGCTCGATGGTGATCCACTTGAGCTCAGTAAATTCATCAATGACTGCACGACCGTCGAAGCGCCCGTAGCCGCTTTCTTTCACTCCCCCATAGGGCGCTTGAGCTTCATTCTGGACAGTCGACCCGTTCACATGAACGCTTCCAGTCTGAATACGCATAGCGATGCCGAGCGCCCGGGTCACGTCACGTCCGAACACTCCTGAAGACAGTCCGTAGGCTGTGTCGTTGGCAATTCTCACGGCATCCTCCGCATCCTTTGCCCGAACCACAGTGGTAATCGGACCGAACGTCTCTTCATCGTAGATCTGCATATTGGGCTTGACACAATCAACGATAGTTGCCGGCATTGCCGAGCCGTTTGCCTTGCCACCAGCCACGACCTTTGCTCCCTTTCCAATCGCATCTTCCAGAAGACCATTGAGGCGCGCGCCCGAGGACTTATTTATCATCGGTCCCACTATGCATGCGGCGTTGATGCGTGGGTCGCCGGCTGCCAGCTCTTTGGCCCGTGCCGCAAACTTGCGAACGAACTCATCGGCGATTTTTTCGTCAACGACGATTCTTTCGGTCGACATGCAAATCTGCCCTTGGTATAGAAATGAGCCGAAGACTGCCGCTTTCACGGCAGCATCAATATCGGCATCGTCAAGAACCACCAGCGGAGACTTTCCACCCAATTCGAGCAGGCAACGCTTGAGTTGGCGAGCGGCTTTTTCGGCAATTATTCGACCTACCCGAGTCGAGCCAGTAAAGTTAATACGCCTCACAGCCTTGTGCTCAATTATGGTATCAATAATGGTCGGTGCATCATTGGGCGCGTTTGTGATGACGTTCAGGACTCCGGATGGCAAGCCTGCTTCCCGCAAAGCCTCAGCGATTAGGATGTGAGTCTTTGGACTCAACTCAGAGGCGCGGAATACCACGGTATTGCCGCATGCGATGGGATAGGCAATCGCGCGGGCCGCGAGAATGACGGGACCGTTCCAGGGCACGATACTCAGGATAACTCCGACAGGCTGCCTGACAGTCATCGACAAAGTATTGGGCTTATCTGTGGGAATAGTCTCACCCTGAATTTGTGTGGTCATGCCTGCTGCTTCACGAAAGAGTCCGGCGGCAAGAAACACATTAAAGCCGGACCAGAGTGCAGATGCACCAACCTCTTCGGCCATGACTTCTATGAACTGAGGAGTCTTGGCGTCGAGGATGTCTGCCGCTTTGAGCAGAATTCGACGCCGCTCAGTAGGGCCAGTCTTTGACCAAGTCTGAAAGGCCGCTGCAGCAGATTCGACTGCCCGTGTGGCATCCTCCCTAGTAGCTGCCGCCGCCGTAGTGACAACTTCATCAGAAATTGGGTTCCGCCGTTCGAACGTACTTCCATTCGACGCTGCGACGTCGTTGTTGTCGATAAACAGTTGTGTCTTCATACGTGTCTTCATACTTGAGTCTCCTGTGGTATCCCGAAGCCCAGTGAGCGATGTAGCCAAGCGCACCGGGCTAACTTCCTTTGCGACGCTCAATGATGAACAAACGGGGGTGCAACTTGCATCTGCGTGGTTCGACAGACCGTCCTCATTCGTGGCCGATGAGGCCGCTTAGCAACATCGAGTAGAAACTATGCAATAAGTGTGCCAGCCCGTCCTCTAAATAGCCCGACTGGCAAAGCCTTGAATGACCGCAAATGTTGCAGCGCACCGCAGAACGACTATTCCGGAGGTCGTGTCGCAGCATGCAACAAAGTCTCAATATGAGAATCTTCTTCGCGCCTACGTCCCCAGAGGAATTGCCGACTCGATTAGCAGCGAGCGTAGAATTAGAAGGCTCCCCTGCGCCTCTCCCAGGAGTGCTCTGTCGCTAGCAGGACGCAATTTCCCCAGACAAACCTCTGGCGATCCTCTCAAATCCATTGATAATGTACGACCATAGTATTTAGAATAAGAGATGTTGGCCCCTTAGAGGGCCCGGGGAGCATCAAGGCTTGGCAGGGACAGCTACTACACGGTCGCTGAACCGCGGATGCTGGAGGAGGACAGACATATGAATGTCGCAACGACATCGAACCAGAACGCTGTGATTTCCGCTAAGGCAGCGTTTGTTAGCCAGCGGGTTGTCGACGAGAGAGTAGTACCCGTAGGCATATATCGATCGTGGGAGCGCTGCCTATCCTCGAAACTCCGTCAGGGCGATTCAATAGAATTCCTACCGGTGCCCAGATCGAACCTGATGCAATTGCGCGACAGCAATTCAGTGCTGCTTGAAGGATGTAGGACCCACTTGGAAGAATTAGGTAAGGCGGTCTGTGGCGCCGGTTATATAGTGCTGCTGACCGATGCATTGGGGCACGCCTTGCACGTGGTCGGCGCCTTGGATCGACGCGATGGAATGATGTGGCACGCCCATCGTGAAGGTGTAAATCTTTCCGAGCCCGTCATTGGCACATCAGCGATGGCCTGTGCAATTGCAGAACGAAAAGCAATGAACGTCTTCTGCGACGAACACTTCTTTGAAAGCAACAATGTTTTCCAGTGCTCGGCAGCTCCGATCATAGACCCGATAGGTAACGTCGTGGGTTCTGTGGACGTAACTCGGACAAGCTACTCCGCCAACCCGGGGATTTTGACTCTTGTTAAGCAATGCGCCCGCGAGATCGAAGATGAACTGCTGCGTAGAAGGCCATCTTTTCTATCCATTAGGCTGACATGGCAGCCGTCGAACAATTATTCCGGTGACCCACTTGTCTTGGCTTTCGGTTCAGATGGTGAGATCGTTGCAGTAAATGAGACCGCAAGAATATTTCTGCGTTGCTCAGCGGTGGTTGGGCAGATCCAGTTTGAAGATTTTTTCGACGGTAGGTTTGGTGAATTCGTAAGAAAGATGCGAACGGCCAACAGTCCGGTCGCACTGCGCTTCCACCACGGTATTATTATGTATGCGACCCTCAGTTCGCTCGTTGCGCACCAACACCCACGGACAAAGAGCGAATGTTTGGTTGTCACTGCCGTTGTGGATACGAGCATTGATGACATCACCCCTCAGATTGAGTTTGGCGATCGAAGCATCAATGTACAAATTGCCACGGCGCTCAACGCTGCGAAAGCAGGTTTGCCGGTGCTTGTGCTTGGCGAAACCGGATCCGGTAAAGAAGTCGTCGCCAATGCAATGCATACTGCTCTAGTCGGCGACCGGGGTAAACTGATAGCTGTGAACTGTGCTGCAATTCCGGAATCTCTTATTGAAAGTGAATTGTTTGGCCATGTTGAAGGGGCGTTTACTGGCTCAATACGCGGTGGCGCCCCCGGGAAGATCGAGTTAGCTGACGGCGGAACGTTGTTCCTTGATGAGATCGGTGATATGCCGCCGTGTCTTCAGGCTAGATTGCTAAGGGTGCTCGAAACCAAGACTGTCTGTCGCTTAGGTAGCGGAACAACGCGGCACGTCAATTTTAGTCTCATCTGTGCGACACACAAGAATATCGACATTGAGATGAGGGAGGGACGGTTCAGGCGGGATCTCTTTTACCGGATTAGCGGGGCCGCTATTAAGCTATCCCCTCTTCATCAAAGACCGGGCATCAGGGAACTCGCTCGATGCTTGCTTAACGAGATTTCCCACGAAACAAGATCATTATCCAAATCCGCCGAAGCATTACTTTGTCGTCACTTGTGGCCAGGCAATGTCAGGGAACTACGCCATGCGCTGACCTATGCTCATGCTATGGCGCCCCAAGGTGAAGAGTTGCAGCCTGATGATTTTCGTCTTGAAATGCATAGTCCGTCGGAAGGCGTAACCGAAGTACCCGGCAACGGGACAGGCATACTCAACGCTCTTGAGAGGGAGGCGGTGAAGGACGCCTTAAAGATCGCTGATGGCCACGTGGGCCGCGCTGCAAAGATGCTTGGTGTCAGTCGAGCGACGCTGTACCGGTGGCTCAAGCGTGGCTGATCTGTGGCCGGTCTGGCCACGGTTGGTGGCCAGTTCTCTGCCTGCCGTACCAATATGTCAAGTAGCGAAGTCTGTCACGGGTCCAGATAGAAAATGGCAAGGATTAAACTGCCGCAAGAGCAATACTCACCGATCCTCTTGCGCTAGCAAGTCTAGTCTTGTCCCCAAGAATCCAACACCAGTTGAGCGAAGCAGCCGAGCGGGTTTTTCCGAGAGCCACGTGAGACAAATTCTCATTAGAATCGATGCGCCAAACCGCAATGCAGCGTTGACGGTCATTTGGTCGCCGCGGTGTTGCGCTCAATGTAGCTTGAGTGCTACTGCTGCTATGCTTTCGGCGATAGTTTGATGACTACGAATTTCATCCGTGATCTGCTGAATGAAGGTCATCGGCTGTCTCAAAATGAGATCAAACCCGGTCTTACATGTGACTATCGCAATCAGCGAATGTCACCACGCCATTTGATAAGTCAACCAAGAATCATGGCTTGACGCCCAGTTGTCGGCGCAACTCCGCGCCAGTAAGGGCGTTAAAGAAAACCGGAGTGCCAAGATCAAATTCTTTTGCGCGGCCTAGTTCGCCAATTACCACCGGCTCGAAGCCTGCATCCCTAACTAATCGCACTGCCACCTTTGTTGCCCAGGCGTCATCGGCCGCGAGAGGAATCGCAATCTGCTCGCCTGCTCGATGCGCCTCTTTCTCCAATTGGGTAGGGCTCACAGAGCTAAACGCACGAACCACTTGCGCGCCGGAGTGGAGTAGTGAAGATGCCGAATCTTCCCATCTTTCCGTTGTCCCAGCAACGACATCACCATTGCACACTGGCGCCGAGTTACTCGCATCAATCACAACCTTACCCTGAAGTTCGACTCTTAGGTCGCGACTAATTTGCTGCACCTCAGCATAGGGCACTGACAACAGGAGAATCTCGCCAAAAGTGCCAGCCTGTTTCGGCGTCCCAGCACTTGCACGAGAGCCAAGGCCTGCAGCCAAAACCTTGTCGCGCTCCGTATCTCCCGATGAAAACATCACTTGATGTCCAGCCTTCACCCAAAGTGCGCCCAGAGTTTCGCCGCACTTACACGCTCCGAGTATGCTGATCTGCATGTTATCGCCGTTCATGGCCCGAAGCGCAAGCGATAATCCAACCATGCTGCTGTTGCCGCCTGTGGCTAGCCCAGGAAGCGAGAAACTCGACAAGGCCAAACAAAGGCTAATTGCAGCAATGAAGAAACCTCGGCGGCGATTGCATCTATTGCTTCCCGTCTGCATCGTATGGCTCCGTTTGATTGTGGTACTCATCTGCGTCGTCAATCTAGTAGGTAGTCAATGTGAAATTAGAAGTGGATCCGTTTGTTTGAACAACTTTCCCCGATTTATAAGTGGACTCCGGGCGAATTGCGGAAGGTGCAGAGTTGTCCACGGCGTCGGTCGGCGCTTGCGACGAACCGACCGACGCGGTGGGCAACTCGGGGCGCACCGGGGACTTCATGTTACGCGGCCTGCTTCATCGGTGGCAACGTTTTGAGGTATTTCTCATTCGGCGTGAGGCGTTCCAGACTGCTATGAGGGCGATGCGTGTTATACCAGCTGAAATAGTCGGCAATGTCGGCGCGTGCCGCGCTCACGCCGTCGTAGGCCCGGAGGTACACCCGCTCGTACTTCACGCTGCGCCACAGGCGCTCAACGAACACGTTATCCCGCCAAGCACCACGCCCGTCCATGGACAGCTTGCAGCCCTTGGCCAACACGACACTGGTGAACTCTTCGGCCGTGAACTGGCTGCCCTGGTCGGTGTTGACGATCTCAGGCGCTCCGTACCGGGCAAAGGCCTGCTCGATCACTTCCTTGGCGTGAGAGGCTTCCAGTGTGATCGCCACCTTGTGCGCCAACACGCAGCGCGAGGCCACGTCCACCACAGCGGTGAGGTAGACAAAGCCCCGGGCCATCGGAATGTAGGTCGTGTCCAACGCCCAGACTTGGTTGGCGCGGGTGATCGCCAGGTTACGCAGCAGGTACGGGTAGATCTTGTGGCCTGGCGCGGCTTTGCTGGTGCCCGGCTGCGGCGCCAGGGCTTCGATGCCTATGCGAAGCATGAGCGTCCTGATGTGCCGCCGCCCAGCATGGATGCCTTGCCGGTCCAATTGGTCGCGCAGCTGGCGTGCACCCATGAAGGGATGTTTCAGGTGCAGTTCGTCGATCCTGCGCATCAGCGCCAGATCGGCCGGGCTGACGGGTTGGGGCAGGTAGTAGACCGTCCCCCGGCTGATGTTCAACAGGCTGGCCTGACGTGTGATGCTAAGTTTGTGGTCACGGTCGATCATGGCTTTGCGCTCAGCAATCCCGCCTTGGTGAGCGCGCTTTCTAGTAGGGTCGAGGACTGGCGCGCGCACCTTAGGCTCCGGTGGGTACTCCACTGCTTTCGCAGTGGCCCTCATTCCGACTGCCATCGTCACGTTTCCAGCCCCCGCCTCGTCAAACGGAGCATGCGGATTTCCCGCACTCCGCTTTCCTGTGGACTTCATGTCAAGGGTTATGAAACCTATCATGCCGGGGAGACTTTCGGCTCGAACCGTCGTAACCGGTAGCTGTTGAACAGCCCCAGGTTCTCGTACAGCCAGCGCGTACTCCACCTCTCCCAGCCGAAGCCCCGACGCTTCCGGGCTCGCATCAAATGTCGCCTGATCTTCAATTCGACCCAGCGTTGAATCATGCGGAAGCAGTGGCTGGAGTGCCCGACGGCAAAGTAATTGACCCAACCTCGCAGGATCGGGTTGATTTGCTTCACGACCCGACTCACCGGCTGAGATTGGTACCGCCTAAACACGTCCTTGATGCTGCGTATTAACGCCGTCCGCTTCTTCAGCTTCGGCGTAAATTGCACGCGCCACTTGCCACTACGCGCCCGGATACGACGAAAGTCGAACCCGAGGAAACCAAAGCTATCCCCGTTTCTGAGATTCACGCTTCGGCTCTTTTCCTCATTGATCTCAACACCCAGTTTGGCAAACTCCTCACGCAGCCTCTGGTACACGTTCCGGTGCAACCGTGGCTGGCTCTCGTGGTTGTCCACGAGCACCACCAGATCGTCGGCGAAACGCGCGTACTCTACGTACTTGTAGCGCCCGCGGCGGGTAACCGCCGCTGCCCGCTCTAGCATCCGGTCAACCTCATTGAGGTAGAGGTTGCTGAGCAAGGGCGAGATTACCCCACCTTGCGGAACGCCTATCGACCCCGATGACTTGAGGATTCTCTTCAGCAGACCCATGATGTCCTCGTCCCGAATCCTCTCCGCCACTTTGGCCAGCAGCCGATCGTGCCGGACACTGTCAAAGTAGGCGCGTAGATCCAAGTCGATAACCTGTAGCTTGCCAAGCAAGATACCTCGCATCACCCTTTCCACCGCTTGATGCGCGGATCGCTTTGGTCGATATCCATATGCCCCCGGTTGGAAGTCGGCTTCGAAGACCGGCTCCAATATCAGCTTCAGCGCTCCCTGCACCACCCGGTCTCGGATCGCCGGAATCGAAAGAACACGGACGTTCTTGCCCCCGTCCTTCGGTATTTCCTTCTTCCGTACCGGTAACGGTACATAGGTTCGCCGGATCAGTTCGTCCTGAATCTGCGCCAGAAACAGACTCACACCCTGCTCTTCGATGGCTTCGAACGTCACGCCGTCACTTCCCGGCGCGCCGTCATTCTTCTTGGTCATCGCATAAGCTGCTTGCAGCGTGTCCATCTTGCAGACGTGAACGTACAGACCCCAGAAACGCCACGACGGTTCAGCCTTCGCCTTGACGTATAGCTTCCTCCTCAGGTCTTGCAAACTAACGGGCGCCTTTATCACTTCACCCTTGCCTTCCTTGCGTCAGAAGCATTACCCACAGCAGGATGCCTTCCCTCCACCAGCGTTACCCGGCTTCGTCGGTAATACGCATCCCTCCGCCACCCTCTCGCCGTCAGCCGATTTCCCGGTGCTGCCGGTTATACGGCCTACCCTGCTTCCGCCAATTTCTCGACGGGGCGAGGAGGGCTTCTCCAGTTGCTTAGCGCATCCTCGTCACCATGCCGTCGGTTTCACCCCGCCGGAGGTACCCGTCGCGTCGGCCAGATTGCGGCGGTTACTGCTGCCTTCGCCCGATTTTTGAGGGCTCGGCCTCCAGAGATAGAAATTTTCGAGGCCACATCTCCGTTCATTTGCATTACGGCCTGGTGACTCGCGATCGCCCCAAGGACGATCTTGTCGATGGGCTTCAGCGTCCCAGTTTCCCAAGCACGCTGCCATCCAAGCTACGGGGCTCTGACTGTTACCCCGGCGGGCCTCTTTCCCGCTGAATGCGCCAGCCTTCGCTGGACGCACAAAAATCATTCTCCAGCGCCAGTTGGCCGATCTTGGCGTGTAGCGGCGCTAGGTTCACCGGATCCGGCCGAGCGCCAGCGTCAAAGACCTCTGCAGCACGCTCAAGCAGTTGCCGCCTCCAGTCCGTGATCTGGTTCGGATGCACCTCGAACTGCTCGCACAGCTCAGCCAAAGTCTTATATTCCCGCAACGCGGCCAGGGCCACCCGTGCCTTGAACGTCGAATTGTGGGTACGGCGCGTGCGCCGACCCGATGCTTTCTTCTTTACCATCAGAAACTCCTTTTTGCCAGGCCTTCAGCCCAGCATCATGCCCGGAGTTTCCACTTATCGCGCTGTTCAGTTTTGCGGAACCACTTCTGTTCTCTCCGGTCGCATCGAGGGGGACGGCGAACCCGTCGGCGCAAAAATGCCGTACGAACCAATTGCGCTTGCGGCTGATGACAGAAATGGCAGCGCCAGAGCAGCGGCGATGCGGTTTCTACACA
>Ga0315281_10003194_pt1 | contig 24102 bp, 26 predicted proteins | sample YL17G07_0_MG_FD_204540 | JGI IMG/M metagenome (GOLD analysis project Ga0315281, IMG submission 204540) | Sediment microbial communities from Yellowstone Lake, YNP, Wyoming, USA - YL17G07_0 | ecosystem: Environmental > Aquatic > Freshwater > Lake > Sediment | place: USA: Wyoming | collected... | reverse complement strand
TCATAAATCGTCGAGGGATGCCGCGTGCCGATGTGGCAGCGCTGGCAGAGCATCGGCAGCTTCGCGACGAGCATGCGCTCGTTGTTGCTGCCGTGCGGGTCGTGACACGTGTTGCACGCCTCACGCACCGGCGCGTGATCCCAGAGATAGGGGCCGCGCTTCTCGGCGTGACAGCTCACGCACGTTTCGTTGACCCAGTTGCCCACCTTGAGCATCCGGACGTTGGTCGATCCATGCGGGTTGTGGCACGCCGTGCATTCCATCTTGCCTTCGCGCACCGGCATGTGGCCGAAGCGCTGCAGCTTCGCCACTTCGGTCTTGTGGCACGTCACGCACGTCTCGGTGACCGACGCCGCTTTCAGCTGCGCACGTTCCGCCTTCGGGCTGTGCACCGAGTGGCACGTGATGCACGACAGGTTGCGGGCATCGTGCATGCTGCCCTTCCACTGCGCGTGCGTCGACCGGTTGTGACAGCTGACGCAGACCTCCGACACCTCGCGCGGCTTCATCGACGCGAACGCGCGGATCTTCGCCTTGTCGCCCGTCTCCGAATGTTCCTTGCCTGGACCGTGGCAGCTTTCGCACGACTGATTGGCCTTCGCCGACGGCGTCCGCACGTTCTGCGCCTTGCCGTGGAGCGTCGTGCGCAGCTGCTTGTCTTTGTTGTCGTGGCACGCCACGCAGGTGTCGTCGCCGATGTACCCGGCCGCCAACGCCGCCGGTGCTGCCGACGCCGGCTTCTGGGCCGCCGGCGCCTGCGCGGCGGAGACGAACACACTCGTCGCGCACCCTAAGAGTGCAATCGCAAAAATGGGCTTCATGAGTCGGTCACCAATTGTGCACCGCCAATGCCAACTAATCAATGGCATGGCAGGTCTCGCAGTCCTGGCCGATCCTCTTTCCGTCCTTCGACTTGTGCTCGTCGTCATGACACCGGAAACATCCCGGAGAGTCGACGTGGCCGATGTTGTTCGGATAGCTGCCGAACGTCACATTCATCGGCGGAAAGACGTTGCGCTGATAGAGGTCCTGCACGGCGGCGACGGCGCGCTCGACCTGATCCCGCGGCTGCGACCGGTAAAAATCCCGTAGCGCCGCGGGATTTCCCATCTTGAGGGCCTTGACGGCTTCCCGGTGGACGAAGGGCAGGGACAACGGAATCGCCCCGTCCGCCATGGCCTCGTTGACCGCGCGTTCGGGCGTCGGCGCGATCACATGGCTGGGGCGGTTGTGGCAATCCATGCAGTCCATTCGACGCCGTTCTCCCGCCGCCAGTTGCGCGGGCGTCGTCCCGGCCACGACGAATTCGTGCACGTTGCCGTCGCGATCCTTCATGCGCACCCAGGGAATCGTCTGCCGCGTCCTGTCGGACGCGATGTATTCGATCTCGTTGGCGATGTTCATGTGCCAGTGAATACCGGCCGCACGCCCGCGGAGCCCGTCTCCCCCGCCGACATGCACCTTCACCGTCGTCACCGACTCGGCGTTCTTCTCGTTGTCGGCGTATTCGACGACGCGGCGGACCTTGTCGCCGTGAAACCGCGCGGGCGCGTGACACCGCTCGCATGTCTCGCCGGCCCTCACCAGCTGGCTCGGCTCGGGCACGATCGGCCGCGCATACGTGCCCCGGATCATCGCCATGACCCGCCGCGTGCCCGCCGCTTTTGCCGAGACATACGACGTGGCGCCGCCGCCGACGTGACACTCCACGCACTTCACGTTCGCGTGCGCGCCGGTCTGGTGCGCGACGAACTCGGGCTGCATCGGCGTGTGGCACACCTGGCCGCAGAAGCCGACCGAATCCATGTATTCCACGCCGCGATACGCCGCCATCGAGACGATGACGACGTTGGCAATCGTGAGCACGAGGACGATGATCGCGGTGGTCCGATGCGTCGGGTTGGTCAGGTCGATGCGCGGCCACGAGGCCGGCCAGTGGCCGAGCGCGAACAGGACGAGCCCGATCACGAACAGCGCCGGCAGAATCAGGAAGAAGACGACGCCGACGTACGGGTTGGCGTGCAGGCCGAAGAGGTCTGCGAGGAACACGACGAGGAACAGCACGGCGCTGACCGTCGTCAGCACCGCTCCGGCAAGCCGCAGCACTAATTCGGCAGGATAACGCAAACCCGCTACGTCTTCCAATGGAACCCTGCCGGGAATCCGGCAGCCGGCTCGTGGAATGCCGATTGCTAATTGATCAGAGCAAACGTTCCAAGGGGGTTCTATGAGACGGACAACCGTGATCGCAAGCGCGTTACTGCTGATCACTGCCGGCTTTGCCATGGCGGCCCCCGGCAAAGACGCCAGGCGCGACGTCGTCGGGCGGTTCAGCGCCCGAAGCGTCGAGTTGACGAGTCCCGTGCGCCTGTCATTCCGCCACGTGGACATCGTGATTAACCAGTGGTCGACCGATCAGGACCACCGGCTGCTGGCGCGCACCGTCCTCGAGAAAGGCCCGGTCGCGTTCCTCGATGTCTTGAGCGGCTACCCGTCGATGGGGACCATCTCGGTGGCCGGCAACCGCGACATCACGATCCGGTACGCGTGGCAGGCTGCCGATCGCGACGGCGGGCAGCGGATTTACCTCGCGACCAACGAGCCGATCTCGCTGACGTCGAGTGAATTCCGGAAATTCCAGGATGCCGATCCGCTCACCTTCATCGAGTTGCGCGTCAACGCGCGCGGCGACGGCCTGGGCAAGCTGTCCGATGCGGTGCGGCTGTCGGCGGACGAGAGCCGCAACGTCATCGAGATGCGCGAATTCGACCGCCGTGCGCTCCATCTCCTGATGGTGCACGACGAGTTGAACATCTATGACTAGGAGCCGTCATGAAGACTCTGTTTCTCGCACTCATCTCCGCGATCGCCATCACGGGCGGCGCTGCGCGGGCGCAGGAGCCGCCGAAGGCGCACGAGCACGAACACGCGCAGCCGCCGGCGGTCGGTGAACAGAAGGCCGATCCCAGGCCGATGCCGGGCATGGCGGGCATGCCGGGGATGATGGGCATGATGAAGTCGATGGAGGCGCGGGACAAGAAGCTGGATGCCCTCGTCGCCGAGCTCAACGCCGCCAAGGGCAACGACCGCACCGACACGCTCGTCGCTCTCGTCAACGAACTGGTGGCCGAGCGAAAAACGATGTCCGCGATGTGCGCCGAGCACATGACCGGCATGATGAAGAACAAGTAGGGCGGGCCCTGAAAGGGCCGCCGGGAGCGACATCATGAGAGCGGCAGTCTTTTATGCGACGCGTGAAGGCCAGGCCGAGCGCGTCGCGCAACGCGTAGGGCGCGACCTTCGCGCCCGGCACATCCACGTGGACGTCATCGACGTCAGGGACGTGCGAGGGACGATCGACTGGAAGAGCTACCAGATGGCGTGCGTCGTGGCCTCCGTGCACCGCGAGCATCACGAGAAAGAGATGATCGAGTTCGTGAAGCACTCGAAGGAGCATCTCGCCACGCTGCACGCGCCTTTCATCTCGCTGACGCTGTCGCAGGCCGAGGCCGAGTTGCCGGCCAACACGCTCGTGCAGCGCCAGACCGCGCACGGCGACGCCCTGAAGATGATCTATGACTTCTCGAGGGAAACCGGCTGGCGGCCGTCGCGCATCCTGCCCGTCGCCGGGGCGCTGCGGTACAGCCAGTACAACTTCCTCGTGAAGTTCATCATGAAGTGCGTCGCGAAGAAGGCGGGCTTCGAGGGCCCGACGACGCGCGATTACGAGTTCACGAACTGGCCGGCCGTCGACCGGTTTGTCGCGGAGTTGGCGCCGGCCGCGTAGCCCTGCGATCACGGCGACGACGGACAACGCAGAGCACGCGGAGCACGCAGAATTCCTTCGGTAGTGTCCGCCTTCAGCGTCGTCCGGTGTGACCTTTCCAGGCTTACAATTCGCCCCATGGCGGGACATCTACGACAACGATTCTCTCGCGGCCTGGACGATGAGGCGCCGACGTGCTTTCACACTCGCAGGAGTTCCCGCGTCTTTGCGGACAGTTCTGACGCGCAAAGCGAAGGGTCGGACAAAGAAGTCGCCGAGGTTTTTCGGCGAAGCGTTTGTCGCGCGGATCAGCAAGCCCCGCAAGGGTTACTACAGTGCCTTCGAGTGGCTCACCAATCCGCGGTTCCTTGGCAACGGACGTCGATCTCCGTCGAGCTCTTCGAGCTTTCTCTGGACGACCAGACAATGTTTTGAATTACTTGGACAAGTCATGAAACGCGTAACGAGACACTTCGCGCTCTGTCTGAAGAATGCGGGAAATGAAGCCTCGCTCATCCTGGGTAAGGTCTATCGGGTCGTACCCGATGCGCGAGCGGCGAAGGACGACCTCGTTCGGATCATCGACGAAAGCGGGGACGACTACCTCTTTCACAAGACGCAGTTCGCCTTTATCGACTTCCCTCAGGCTGTAAGAAAGAAGATTCTTGCAATTCAGAGGGCCGGCTAAGAACGGAGTAGCCATGAAGCGCGTATTTGTCGCCATTGCAATCGGAGTCGGGTTCACCGCGCTTGCGTCCGGCGCTCTTGCGCAACAGGCGGGCGGACGCGGACGAGGCGCCGAGGCGCCGGCCGCGACCAGGCCGGCATCGATGTTCAAAGAGGACTGGAAGCAGCCGCCCTACACGGGCACGCTCAACGACGAGAACCGGCGGGCCACGCAGGACGCGATCACGAACCCGAAGCTCGAGCTGAAGCTGTACGGGACGGCGTCCAAAGATGTTGGCGTCTACGCGCACGAAGGCCGCATGGACCTCTGGAACGGCGTCGTGAAGTCGCCGATGGCGATCATGCTGCGCGACAAGACGAGCTACGCCGATCTCACCGGCCTCGCGCGGCTGCGCGCCATCGTCCGCACCATGGGACTGCACGTCATCTATCCGGTCGTGAAGCTGGCGGATGGGAGCTACCTCGCCGGCAGCCGCGGCGCCACGACCGAGGGCGACTATCTGGAGGTTGAAGTCGCGTTCAATGGCATGCGCTGGCACAAGCTGGATCCGGCCACGGTGACGACCAGCGCGGAAGTGAAGAATCCCGATCTGACCAGAGTCGACGAGATTGGCTTCGTCGATCTCGCTCCGGGCGGCGGCCACGGCGTCTCGGGCGCGTTCAACCTCTCGACGATCGAGCTGTTCGCGAAACCGGTACCGCGATAGAAGTCCGCCTGAAGGCGGACACTACGTACGAATCAGGGCGCGGGCGGCCGCGGGATCGCCGCGCGCTCCGTCAACGTCGATCCGTCCGCCAGCGTGACCGACTGAAAGAGCCCGCCCGGATCGCCGTCCCTCAGCGGAAACACTTTCACCGTCACCTTGTCGCCTGGCTTCACGGTGCTGGACTTCCAGCCCGCGCGAATCAGGAAGGCCGGCGACGTCATCTCCACCTTCCACGTCGTCACCACACCGGCCTCGCCCGGGACGTCGACTTCCATCCACGAGTGCGGGTTCTGCCAGCCGAACTGCTTCACCGTGCCGACCAGCGTGACCGATTTCGTCCGATCGATGCCGGCCGCGGAATGATGCGCGAGCACCGGCGTCGCAAATGCCACCGCCGAGACAAAGACCAGCGCTTTCATCGAACATTCTCCTTCGACTGAGTGCTTGGGATATGCGAGTTCAGATCGGGCAGACACTCCACTTCGGCGATCTCCATGTCGCGCGCGTCCACGCGGTTCCACTGCTTCGTGACCTTCCACTCGCCTTCCCAGCTCTTGGGATCGGTCAGCGTGTATTCGATCTGCATCTTCGTGCCGTTCGGCCCCACCAGGCGGATGCGTTCCACGATGTGCAGCGCGTCGCTCGCGGGAATGCCCGAGTCGATCCAGTGGTGATGATCGATAAAGCCGGTCGTGTCCACGACCAGCGCGTCGTCCTCCCAGTGCCCGATCGAGTCGCCGTTGAACGTGCGCACGAGCAAGTCGGGATCGGTGTGCGGGCGGCCGTCCATGTTGATGACGCGCAGGCTGTTCATGAAGCCGCTGATCATGTAGACGACCGTCGGCAGCTGCACCATCGAAATCGACCACACGCGCGTCATGATGAGCGGCACGCCCGCGGGCCAGCATTGCCCGATGTCGTCGCGATAGACCTTGCCTTCGGCCTGCGCCTTCCGCGACGCGTCGAAATGCTTCTGCGCCTCCGGCGTGAGCTTCGGATACGGCGGGCCGAAGCGCCACGACCCGGGGAAGCCGAGGTCGATGAACCACGTACCGGTGATGGTGAACGGCGGTTTCGGCCGGGGCTTCGAGAGATTGGACGGCGCGAGCACGCCCAGTTCCGGCGTCGGCGGCGCCTGTGCCGCCACGCCGGCGCCCGCCAGCGCCACTGCCGCCGCAATCGCGGCAACGAATCTCATCGAGAGCGTTGTTCCACGTTGGACTTTCCACTTTGCACTTTGCACTTCATTTCTCCCGCACCCTGAGGTGCGTGCCGCCCTTGTCGTCGATGTACTCACGGTTGTTGTCGCAGACGAATTCCACCATCTCGTAGCCGGGCATCCGCCGATACGCGAGCGTGTAGCTGACCGGCGTCTCGAGGACGACCGGATCGTCGATGGTGATCGTGTCGTGCAGGATGTCTTTCGTGACGAGGCGCAGCCGCTCGGTGATGCGCATCTGGTCGCTGTGCGGCGTGTTCAGATACGCCGGCACGGTGGTCTTGATGCCGACCGTATCGACGACCAGCGTGTCGCCGTCCCATCGGCCGGCCGATCGTCCGTAGTAGCCCGGCGGGACGTCGCCCATCGGCAGCTGCGGGGTGTTCATGAAGATCCGCCGGACCTCGCTGAACGCTTCGGTGACGATCGTGATCTGCCCGGGAGTCGGGAGGATTTCGATCGGGTACAGCGCGACCGACATCATGCGCGGCATGCCGTAGGGCACACACGCGACGGCGCCGCTGGCAATAGGCTCGCCTTTCGCCGCGGCTTCCGCTTCGGCCTTTCGACGCGCGTCGAACGGGCCCTTGTATTGCGGCTTCAGCGCGAGCGGCGTCGCGGGAGGCGGCGCGAGTTTCGGATCGGCGCCGCGGCCGCCGCGATACGGCGCCCACACGCCGGCGAGATCGGGCGCCTGCGCGGACGCCGTGGCTGCCAGCAGCACGATCGCCGATGCCGCCATGAGCGATCTCACTGGCGTCCGCCGATCGCGACGGGACCGTTGCCGAGCACGCGGCCGTCTGGCATCGTGATGCGCGACAGCAGGGCGCCCGACTGCCCGCTCTTCAGCGGGCTGACGATGGCGGTGATCTTGTCGCCGTATTTGAGATCTTTGAACTTCCAGCCGCCCTGCTGAAGGATGCTCGGACTGCCGAGCTCGATGCTCCAGTGTGTGATGGCGCCGTTCTCGCCGGGGACATCCAGCTCGATGTACGCGTGAGGATTCGTCCACTCGAACGCGGTGACCGTGCCGACGAGCGTCACCATCTTCGTCGTGTCGAACATCGCGAAGGAATGATGCGCGAGCACCGGCGCGCTGATCAGAAGACCCGCCGCCGCGACGAGGGCAGACGCCATCCGCTTCATGCGCGGGAGTATCGCATGGCGTGGTACAGTGCGCGCAGACTTTTGGCGCCTGCGGCCATTGGAAGGAAGGTATCTGATGCAAAAAGCAGTCTACGCCCTCGGCTTCGCGCTCATTCTCTCGGCCGGCGCTCACGCGCAGGCCCCGGCCCGCGGGCCCGCGCCCGCCCCGGCGCCGACGCCGGCGTGCGGGCCGAATCTGCCGATGAAGAACGTCGCGAAAGACTCGCGCTGCTTCGAGCTGCGGACGTACACCGTGCGCGAAGGCGGCGGCAACATCGACCTCCTGCACTCGCGCTTCCGCGATCATACGAACGCGCTGTTCAAGAAGCACGGCATGACGATCGTCGGCTTCTGGCAGCCGGTCGCCAAACCCGATCAGCTGATTTACATCCTCGCGTACAAGGATGCGGCCGCGCGCGACGCCTCCTGGGCGGCGTTCCAGGCCGATCCCGTGTGGGTGAAAGTGCGGACCGAGATGGCCGTCACGCTTCAGGTCGATAACGTCTTCATGAGCGCGACGGATTACGGACCGGTCAAATGACGGCGGCCCTGAAAGAGCCGCCCTACAACTGGTGTTTCTCGAGCCAACCACGAAGCACTCCGAACACTTCGTGGTTGTTCTTTTCCATCAACATCAAGTTCCCATTCCCCAGGATCCCGTAGTCGCGCAGGCGCAGCATCTCGGCTGAACATCCCACCTGCTTGAGAAACGCGACGTTGGCGACGGGCGATCCACCGGCGCCGAACTCGCTCGTCAGCCACGCGATCGGAATCCCTTTCACATTTCTCCACTGACGCGCCGGCTCGGCCTGCAGCGTGTACGGCGACGCGATCGGCCGCGGCGAATCCGGCGGCGGCGTCTGGTCCGTCAACCTGAAGTCGGTGAGCGCGGAGACGGGCGGATCATACGTCATCGGCAACGCCGTCAAGCCCCAGCGCAGCTGCCGCTCGAAGGGGTTGCCGTTGATCTCCATGCACACGATGCCTTTCACGAGCGACGGACGGCGATCGGCGACGCCCCATCCGAAGAATCCGCCGAACGCGTGGCCATGAATGAGGCACGGTCCGATGCGATCGACCAGTTCGACACCGCCCGCCCACACGAGATCGGAGTGAAAGGCTTCATCCGACGTGTTGCCGGATTCGCACGCCATGAACTGCGCGATGAACGGATCGTCGATGCCTCCGGGCCCGGGCCACTGGGCGGTCTTGAACACGTTCGTCGCCTCGACGAGCGCTTCGTACGGCGGGACGTTGTTCAGGTGACTCGGCCCGAGCGCGTCGGGATGGTACGGCGAGCGCCCGAAGCTGGGACGATCCACCCAGTAGACGGCATAGCCGGCCTGGACGAAGTAGTGCACCCAGCCCGGCCGCCGGCCGAGGCCCATCATGTGCGTGCCCTGCGCGCCGCCGCCGTGAATCAGAATCACGGGATACGGATGCCGGCGCTCGGCGGGAATCATGTACTGCACGAACATCTGCCCCTGCGGAATCGTGCCGTAGGGCATGGTCTTTCGACGCACGCCGACCCAGAAACCGCCCTGGTCCGCAAGCTTCAGCGCTGTCGATTCGCGATTCACATTCGGATTCACGCCGGGCGAAACAAGCGGCGGCGCCTGTAACGGCTCGACGCTGGATCTCACCCAGTCGGGCACCGGCTGCAGCGACTCGACGCTCAGAATGCCTTTCACGAGTGACGGCCGCGCCTGTGCCGTCGCGCGCGCGAAGAGATCGCCGTCGCCGTGCGTCACCAGAATCGACGGCCCGATGTCGTCGAGCAGCATGGCTCCACGGCTTCCCCACAACGCCTGCGTGACGGCGTTGTTCGCCATCGGCTGATTCATCGACGCGACCACCTGCGCGACCACCGGATCGCCGGCGTCCTTCTTCAACTCGCTCGCGACCTTCTCGAACGTCGGCGCCTGCGCGTCGAACAGGCCGTGCATGAACGGCTGAAACGGATTGCGCCCCTGGCCGGGACGGTCGATCACGTAGACCTTGTAGCCCTGCTCGAGAAACACCGACACCCAGCCGCGCCCGGCCTGCGGCGTGCTCAGCCAGTCGCTGCCCTGCCCGTAGCCGCCGTGAATGAGCACCACCGGATACAAATGACGGACGAGGGCGGGAATCCAGTGCTCGACGAACATCTGCGTGCCGTCCACGACCGATCCGCGCGCGAGCTTCGCGCGCTCGACGCCGTACCAGAAGTAGCTCCAGTCGGCGATGTCGATCGCGGAGCCCGTCCGCTGAGTCTGGCCGGTCAGCGGCACGGCCGCCGCCGCGAGCGTTCCTCCAACGGCCGCACCGAATTCGCGTCGCGTCAGGATCGTCGGATCATTCGGCGCCATGCACGCCTCCTCGCGCGCCATCTTACGAGATCCCGTCAGCAGGCGCGGAATCCCGGGACGGCTCGGCGGGGGAAGGCGCTTTTCGGCCCGGATTACGCACCGCGTCCGAGGTCCACGATTTGCAGATCCAGTGACATGGAGACGTATGCCGCGTCTCCAGGAGACAGGTGCTTTATGAAGTCGCTGTGGATTCTCTTGGCAGTGATCTTCGCGGGATTCCTGGCCGTGCCGCGCGCCGTCAGCGCGCAGACAGACCCGATTGACATCACGGTCACGGTCACCGCGCACGCGGAGCCGTTCTCCGGATCGGCGTCCGAGCACTTCATGGCGTTCGAAAGCCCGGTGCAGGTCCCCGGCGTGACGCTCGGTCCCGGGGGCTACATCTTCCGGCTGCTGACGCCATCGGTCATGCAGGTGCTGAACCAAGACCGCTCGGAGGTGTACGCGATGTTCTTCACCGTACCGACCCACAGGGTGGAGGCGTCGCGCGACTACCAGATGACGTTCCATCGGATCACCGATGAGACGCCGCTCAGGATGGTCGGGTTCTACCTGCCGAACGAGACGACCGGCTATGCGCCGATCTTCCCGGAGGAAGCAAGCTAGCCGGCGACGCGCAGGCTGAGCCGGAGTGCGGGCCCCGCTACAGTGGCAGTTCGACGAGGTCCCGCATCCGGCACGGCCTCGCGACGTTCTCTCTAGTGTGCGACCCGTACTCGATGACGTCACCTGACTGCCGTTGCTGGCCCTGCGTCAGCGCCGAGACGCGCACCGACGGCACGCGTCCGCCAGGGGTCAGCCAGCTCCCGGCGAGACCGCCAGCGGCATGCTGCGTGTCCAGCGATTCACGAAAGGGACGTCCGTCCGGCGCTGTGTGAAGCGGCAGCGTGCCGCCTCCGCGATCTTCCGCCGTCACGCCAAGCGTGGCGAAGACGGTGCGGAGCTCGATCTCGAGACTCCGACGCTCGCCCGCCCTGACTGTGAGCGCGCTGACGGCGGGCAGATAGCCGTCCTTCGTGACGGTGATTTCGACGGCACCAGGAGATACCAGGACCGACGCGGTGCCGTCGGGACCAGTGACGATGGTCGTTCCACCGGCAAGGATCGTCGCGCCCGCGACCGGCTCACCGGCGCTCCGCACTTCCACCCTGATGGCGGCGCGGTCAATCTGAGCGCTCACGAGGACGGGCTGAGCAATCGCCAGCACGTACGCGCACAGGACCTTCCGCACGTCGGGAGTATAGATCGCGATCCTGCGCTCTCAGGGCGGCGGACGAGGAAGCGATAGGGGCTCGTCCCGCGCGTTTCAGTTCGCTCTGCGGTTCTGGTTCTGAGCGGCGGGCTGCGGATCGTCGGCCCGCAGTGCGACGACCAGCCGGCCCCACTGCTGCCGGCGCAGGCCCTTCCCGGTGCGGCCGACCACGGCGTCGCACACGAACCCGAGCCGCAGCGGCACGCCCATCTCGCGCAGCGCCCGATAGCGCCGCCGCCGCATGACGAGACTGCGCGGTCCCGAGCCGGACAGGAAGGCCTGCAGCTTGTTGACATCGTCGAGCCGCTCGACGCGGCGATCCGAATAGAAGCGAAGGCTCGCCTCCCATTCATCGACCTCGAACAGGCCGACCGCCGCCGATGGCGGCTGATGCGAGGCAATCCAGCGCCCGATGACTGCCGTGGGCCGGACGCGCTCGAGGACCGGATATCCGAATATGACCACCGACGCGTAGGTGACGAGCAGCGTGCCGACAACCGCGGTGGGAAATACGGGCGCCCGCCAGCCGGCGCGCACCACCCGAACTGCCATGACAATCGCGGCCACGACGACGGCGACCGGGAAGATGATGGCGTCAGGCGAAATCTGCAGATTCAGGTCGTGCATCGAGACGCCGAGGACGATGGCGCCGGCGATGAACACCGCTGGCAGCGCAATCACGATCGCGCGCTGCCAGAACGCGGGGGCCTCTCTCTCCGACGCGGACGCCCACGCGCGCGACGCGATCAGGCACAGCGCGGGCGCGGCCGGGTAGATGTAGTGATCCAGCTTGAACCGTGTGAGCGTGAACACGCCGAGCACGGCTGCCACCCAGCAGGCCAGCAGCCACTCGCTGCGATCGACCGACCGGCCTTTCGTTCGCGCGAGATCGATCGCGCGTCCGAGCACCAGCAGGCCCCACGGCGCGAACGCTCCGAGGTAGGTCCGCGCGTAGAAAACATAGTTGGACTGCCGGTTGGGATATGGGTGCGTGATGTACCAGACGTTGCCCTGAATGACATACCGCTCGATGAAGTCGCCGCCGAACCGCCATGCCATCCAGGCGAACCACGGCGCGGCGAGCGCGACTGCCGCGAGTGGACCGGAAAGCCAGCGCAGCCGTCCCAGGTCGCTGCGCGCCGACGGCACGAAGATCAGCGCACAGGCGAACGCGACGCCAAGCAGAAGCGCGGCGACCGGCCCCTTCGTCATGATGGCGAGCGACAGCAGCGCATAACCGGCCCATTGCAGCCGATACCGCTGCCGCACGACGGCGACGATGAGACACGCGACCGCGCCGAACAGAAACGCCGTGAAGAGCATGTCGAACAGGCCGACGCTGGCCAGCGCGAATGTCGCGGGCGTGGTGAGCAGCATCGCGGCCGCCCGGCGGCCCGTGTCGCGGTCGAACACCTCACGGCCCAGCCAGTAGGTCGTCCAGATCAGCAGGAGCGCGGAAAGCGCGCTCGGCACGCGCGCGGCGAACTCGGTTGTGCCGAACACCGTGAACGAGAGCCCCTGAATCCAGTGAAACATGACGGGCTTATCGATGAGTGGCTGGCCGCCGAGAAGCGGCACGAGCCATTCTCCCGCCGCGAGCATTTCCTTGGTGATTTGGGCGTAGTGCGCTTCGTCGGGATCGAGGAGGCTGAGGTAGCCGAGGCGCCAGAACACCACGACCCAGATCAGGGCAAGCCATCCTGCAGCGCGCAAGAGACGGCGCCGCACGTCGTCGTGGCCCCATCCAAAAACCATCAATCCGCGCAAGGATTACATCAATTGTCACAAAGCGCAATCAAGGTGGGACGCTGAGGGCCGCCGACAGGACTTTCCCGACCGCCACGAGCGAGATCATCCATACCAAGACGAACACGACGCGGTGCCGAAGCAACATGGCGCCCTCCCCTTGAAAGAGTCAGACGCCGGACCGCCCGGGCTGGCCTTCGACAGGCCTTACTGTTTATTGAAGACCTGCTTGCTCGAGACCTCGTTGCCGTTGAGCGTCCCGTTCTGCGAGACGGTCATGACCTTGCCGGCCACCTGATACGTCACCGTCTCGACGACCATGCCCAGGTATTTCCCCGATCGCTCGAGCGTCGTCGGGTTGGCGCGCTTGAAGGCAACGGTGCTGAGCGGCATCTGCACGTCGGCCGTGTAGTCCTTGCCGTCAATCTGAAAGATGTACGTCAGCTTGTACGTCACCTCGCCCTGCAGCGTCTCCGTCGTGTGACGGATGCCGTTCGCGACTCTTTCAAACGTCATCGACCGGCGCTCGGGGACGTTGCCGCTGAACGTCGAGTTCGCGCGGTCGAGCACCCACGTGCCCATCCACGGATCGGCCGCCTGCGCGGCCGCGGGCGTCCCGGCCGTCATGGCGAGCAGCACGGCGCCGATCACCGCGGCTGCGCTTCGAATCACTCGTGACATTCAACCTCCTGCGCGAGAGATGGAGCGTTTATACTCTAGCAGCATCACCACGTGAACATAGCGTCCAGTGTCCGGCTGCGCACGCGTCTCGTCTCGCTCGGCCTCATCGCCACTGCCCCGGCTCTCATCGTCATCCTCTATACGCAGTCGCTGGAGCGCGCGCGCGCCCGCGATCAGGCGGCGTCCGATGTCCGCCAGGTCACGCAGCTGGCGGCGAGCCAGCAGGCGACGTGGTTCGACGGCGTGCAGGAACTGCTGCTGACGCTCGCCCAGCTCCCTGATGTTCAGAGCAACGATTCCGCGCGGTGCCTGGCGCTGCTGCCCGGCGTGCTTCGCGATCATCCCGGCTACATCAACATCTGGGTGGACAAGCCAGGCGACACCAGGTTCTGCGAGGCCATCCCGGTCGATCCGGCAGTCACCACCCTGCGTCCGACGACGCGTCCGTGGTATCAGCGCGCCGTCGCGACGCGGACGACGGCGGTCGGCGACTTCCAGATCAGCCCGGTCACGGGCATGCCCGACGTGATCATCGCGCACCCGCTCGTTTCGCCGGCCGGCGCCATCGAGGGCATGGTGGCGGCCGCGATCAGCCTCGAGCCGCTCAACGACCTCGCGGCGCGCGCGCAGCTGCCCGCCGGCACGACGCTGACGCTGATGGATCGGCAGCGGCGGATTCTCGCCCGGTATCCCGACGGCAGACAAATGATCGGTCAGGTGCTGCCGGCGACGCCGGAGACGGCGCTGTTTGCCAGCGCACACGTGCAGGGCCGCTTCGACACCGGTCTGGACATCGGCATGGAGGTCGAGAGCGGCGCCGCCATGGCGCAGGCCAACAACCTCCTGCAGCGGCAGGCCGTGCTGCTCGTCCTCCTTCTGATCGCGACCGGCGCCGCGTCGCTCATCGGCGGCGACCGCTTCGTGCGCCGGCCGATTGCGGCGCTCGCGGGAGTGACACGGCGTCTCGCCGCGGGCGATCTGTCGGCGCGCGCGCGCCTCCGCGGCAGCGCGCCTGGCCTCGACGAGATGGCGATCGCCGTCAATGCGATGGCCACGGAAATGGAAATGCGGTCGCGCGCGGAAGCGCGCGCGCAGCACGAGCTGCGCGAATCGGAAGAGCGGCTCCGCCACGTGCAGAAGCTCGAGACCGTCGGGCAGCTGGCGGCTGGCGTCGCCCACAACTTCAACAACCTGCTGACGGTGATCGCCGGCTTCACCGAGCTGCTCCTGGCCCGGCGCCCCGAAGGCCTCGAGCGCAGCGACCTCGAAGAGATCAAGAAAGCCGCGGGCCGCGGCGCCGTGCTCACGCGCCAGCTGCTGGCGTTCAGCCGCCGGCAGGACGCGGCGCCGGCCAGGCTCGATCTCAATCAGACGATCAGCGAGCTGCGCGACATGCTGGGCCGCGTCATCCGCGAGGACATCGCGCTCAGCATCACGCTGGCGCCCACACCGGCCTGGGTGCTGATCGATCCGCACGAGGTCGAGCAGGTCGTGCTGAACCTCGTGCTCAACGCGCGCGACGCGACGCCGGCCGGCGGCGCGATCGCCATTCAGATCTCGCACGTCATGCTCGACGCCGACACCGCTCAGGCGGGCACGCCGGCGCTGACCGGCTGGTACGTCCGCATCAACGTGAAAGACACGGGCACCGGGATCCCGCCCGAAGTGCGCGCGCATCTGTTCGAGCCGTTCTTCACCACGAAGGCCGCCGGTAAGGGCACGGGCATGGGCCTCGCCTCCGTGGACGCCATCGTCCGCCAGAACCGGGGCGCGATTGCCGTCGATACCGCTCCTGGCGCGGGCAGCACGTTCAGCGTCTACTTCCCCGCCGTGCCCGCGGATCTGCAGATCCCGACCGATCGATCGGCGCCGCTGGAGAGCCTGACGCCGGCGGCGGGCGCGACGATCCTGCTGGTGGAAGACGAAGATCCGCTCCGCGCCGTCGTGGCGCGGATGCTGGGACAGGCCGGCTACCGGGTGCTCGATGCGCGGACGCCGGGCGAGGCGCGCCAGCTCTTCGACCAGCACAAGGACGACATCGCGCTCCTGCTGACCGACGTCATCATGCCGGAGATGAACGGCCCGGCGCTCGCCCAGCGGCTCGTCGCGATCCGTCCCGAGCTGCGCGTGCTGTTCGTGTCGGGCTACACCGAGGAACTGCCGGTGCTGAACACCCCGGGCAACAAGTCGCACTTTCTCGCGAAGCCGTTTTCGTCGGCGACGCTCCTGGCCGCGGTCGCGGAACTACTAGCCCCCAGCCTCTAGCCCCGAGCCTCCAGCCTCTAGTGGTGATCCAGCGTGACGATGTGCGGTGCGTCGTGCTCGACGCACGGCGGCGCTTCGAGCAGCGCGTCGGCCTGGCTGGCGGACCGCTTCAGCTCGCGCGGACCAATCGTCCACGGCTTCGCGAGCACCAGCGGATCGTCGATGGTCGCCGTGTACGTGACCACGTCGCCCTTCCGCGTCAGGCGTTCGACGACGTGCATTTTTTCCGAGTGGAAGTAGCCGTCGCTGCCGAGCCATGTGTCGTCGTTGAAGTTCGTGACGTCGACGACGAGCGTATCGCCGTCGAAGCGGCCGATGGAATCGCCCATGTATGACGGGTCGGCGTCCGCGCGATGCGGGCGGCCGTCGGTCGGGATCACACGGAAGAGATTCGACGCGCCGTAGAGAAACACGACCTGGCCCGGCGTCTGGACGATCTGGCTTGGCGCGCCCATGCGCGGCACGCCCTGCGGCTTGCAGTAGAACGCGGGGTCGAGCACGCCCTGCTTGTCGGAGAGCTCCTTCACTTTCGCCAGCAGCTCCGGCTTGTACTCGGGCTTGTTGGGCGCGGCCGCGCGCGCGGTGACCTGCAGGCGATCGAGGCCCTTGAACACGTCCGTGCCCTCGGGATTCACGCCGCGAAGCGGCAGCAGCCACCGGACGGACTCGCCCGGCTTCACCGCGGGCGGCAGGGGCGCGACGCCCCAGATGCCGTTGAAGTCGACGGGGTTCTGCGCCGAAGCGAACGCCGTCGCCCAGAGCAACGCGATGGCTGTCGCGGAAACAATCCTTGTCATGCCGCTCCTCACTTTTTCCACTGGCGGCGGGGCCCCACCCCCGCCGCGAACTTACGCTGATACTCGCCTTCGGCTTTCCATGGCGGCAGGCTCGCATGGCCGCAGGCGCTACTACTTCGCGGCGTCGTCGCCGAGCCAGAGCTCGACGCTGTGGCCGTCGGCGAATGTCATCTTCCGCATGAACGCGAAGTTGGATCCGTCCTTCGCGTGATAGCCAAGAATCGTCACCGGCTGCCCCTGGCCGAAATTCGCGCGCGTCACGCCGGCGCGGCGCGCGGCCGCCGGGCCGAGGCTCGAGAGCGACCACGGCGTCACCTTGCCGCTCGCGTCCTTGACGTCGAGATACACGTACACGTGCGGGTTCACCCACTCGACCTTCGTCACCGTCCCCTGCAGCGTGACGGGCTTGTTGATGTCGAACTCCGCCGCGAACGAGTGATGCGCCGAGAGCGACGTGCCGCCGACCAGGAGCGCCGCGATGGCGCCGACGAACATGCGTTTCATAATCACATCTCCAACACAATTCTAACGCGATCCTTGTTACTGATTCGCAGCGGGTGCGGGCACTGCCGGCGCAAGGCTGGCCGGGAGCGGCCAGTTGCCGTCGTAGGGCGGCCAGTTCGGCACGGGCTGATCCGAGGGCGGATAGAACATCGCCGAGTAGATGAGGTGGATCTTCGCGTTGTCGATGAAGAACCACTCGCTGAACATGTTGCGGCGCACGGGCGAGCCCGGCGTGCGGAGAAACACGGCGAGCGCGAGGACGACCTGGGCCTCTTCGTCCACGATCGGATAGCGGCGCGCGGCCACGATCGACGCGTTGAAATTTGTGAGACCAGCCGCGCAGTCGCCGCTTGGCGGCCCGCCGTTGCGGCCAGGGCGATTCGTCATCACCGTGCCGTTCTCAACGCGCGTGCAGCCGTCGACGTGCTCGATGATGTTCCCGTCGTGCGTCGTCAGGCCGTCGAAATAGCTATTGGTGACTGCGACGAGCGATTCACGCGACAGGCGTTGGGCCTTCGGCACCGCGCGCTCGGGCGGCGGGTTGGCCGTCAGGGTCTCGGTGTTGAAGACATTGCCGCCGGGCCCGTTCGGGCCCCACTCGCCCTTCCTGGCGAGAATCCACTCAGCTTCAGAAATCTTCCGCTCGTCCACCTTCAGCCGCAGCGTCACGACGGCCTTCTCGCTGCCTTCCTCGATGATGCCAAAGAAGGCGGCCTGGCCGGTGACGGGATCGACATAGCGACGCTGCACGGCGCCAAGAGCGGTCATCGACTTCCAGAGGCCGGTACCGGGCCGCACGACGACCGCGTTCTCCGTCTGACGGAAGCCGATCATCAGCGGCGCCGCCGCAGGATCGTGTTTGACGACAGCGTTGAGATACGCATCGAGCGTCGTCCGCAGACAGGTGCGATCGCAACTCGCACCTGCTGCGATCACGTTGGACGTACGAGCCACAGAGGCACAGAGAATGCACAGAGTAGACAGAAGAATATGTACTCTCTCTCGGTTCCCTCTGCGCCTCCGTGGCTCGTACGTGCCCTGTCCCTTCATCGCGCGATGACCTTTCCGCCCTTCATCACGAACGTGACATGTTTCAGCTGCGTGATGTCGGCGACGGGATCGCCGGCGACGGCGATGACGTCCGCATACTTGCCCTTGTCGATCGACCCGACCTGATCGAGCCAGCCGAGCGCTTCGGCGTTGACGATCGTGCCGGCCTGAATCGCCTTGACCGTCGTCAGGCCGGATCGCTTCACGAGCACTTCGAAATCGAGCGTCTGCGTGCCGTGCGCGTACGTCGAGCCGTCGGCGCCGCTGCCCATCATGATCTTCACGCCCTTCGTCTTGTCGGCGATGCGCACGGCGTTTTCGAAAATCGGAATCATCCGGAATTTGCCGCCCGTGTTTTTGGCGTCGTTGTCGTCCATGTACGGCTCGATGTAGCGCTGCAGCGTCGGATCGTAGAACAGCTTCTTCGCGGCCATCTGATCGGCCTGCGCCTGCGTCAGGCCGTACGCGTGTTCGACCGTGTCGCACCCCGCGTCGATCGTGTTCTGCAGGCCAAGGCCGCCGAACACGTGACAGCCGGCCTTCTTGCCAAGCCGGTGCGTTTCGTCGATGAGCGCCTGGAGCACCGGCAGCGGATACGTCGTGACGTACTGCGCCTCGCCCGCCGGGCTGAACGAATAGCCGCCGCCCGGGAACAACTTGATCCAGTCGGCGCCTTTCGCGATCTGCTCGCGGACCGCCGCTCTCGCCTCGTCCGCCGAGCGCACGACGGCGCTCGCCAGCGGGTTGTCCGGGTTCGCGCCCGCCGGCGTCGCGCTCCACACGATGCCGAGCGCCGAGACCTGATAGCGCGGTCCGTCGAGGCGGCCCTGGTTGATCGCGTCGCGCATGACGACGTCCGCGTAGCCGTTGCCGTGCGAGCTCATGTCGCGCGCGCTCGTGAAGCCCGCGCGCAGATCCGCGGTCACGTTCTGCACCGCGATGAGCATCGAGCTCTCGGCGGTCATCTTCGCGTTGCGCTGGTTGAACATGTGCGTGTGCGCGTCGATGAGTCCGGGCAGCACGGTGGCGCGGCTGAGATCGATCACCTCGGCGCCTGCCGGAATCTTCACGCTCGAGGCCGGGCCGACATCGGCGATGCGCTCGCCGGAAATGACGATGACCTGATTGGTCAGCGTCTGGCCCGACTTGCTGTCGAACAGACGGCCCGCGCGGATGGCGATGGTCTTCGGCGCCGCAGGGCAGCTGAAGATTCCGCCCTCAGCGCCGACACACGGCGTCGGCCCGGCGCCGCGCCACGGCGCCGGCGGCACTGCCGGGCCCTGCGCGAACGCCGTTGAAGCCATCACCACAACACCACACCACGCAATCACCAGCTTTTTCATTGGAGGGCCTTCGTCAACACGGGTTTGAGGATCTTCGCGAACTCTTCATACGCCGGCGGACGGAGATGCAGCTGGTCGTTCATGAAGAACTCCATCCGCGGGGAGCCGTCGGCGTTGGCGAGTACCGGATTTACGTCCACGAACTGCACGCGCGGATTCTTCTCCGCGTACTTCTGCATCTGGCGGTTGATGTCGTCGACGACGTCCCAGCGGTCGCGCTTTTCCGGTGCGCGATTGACCGCGACGAAGATGACCCGCATCTCGGGCAGCGCCTTCGTCACGCGATCGATGAACTGGCGGATGCGGCCGACAATCCGCACGGCCGAGTCGCCGGCGTCCACGTCGTTGCTGCCGCAGTAATACGCAAGGACTTTCGGCTTGAGCGGGAGCACGCGCGAGTCGATGAGCCGGTTCCAGTCGTCCGTCTGCGCGCCGTCGAAGGCGATGTTCGCTACCGGCAGCGGCGCCATCTGCGACGAGAGCGCGGTCCATCGGTGGAAGATGCTGCTGCCGACGAAGACGATGGGGCCTTTGTCCTGTGCATGCGGGCGCACGATCATCGCAACGACAAACGCCACGACGACCAACGTCCGCGACCCTGAAAGGGTCGCTCTACGGATGGGACTCTTCATATCGCGCGGCGCTCAGCATATGCGACAGGCTGTAGTTGCCCTCGTGACACGCATATTCGTAGATCGTGCCCTTCGATCGCGTCCACGGCACCATCGCCGACCACGGCGTCGTCCACACCGTCGGGTCGTTGACGGTGAACTCGTACGTGATCGCGTCAGGTCCGGACCGCGTGAAGCGCTCCGTCAGCGTCAGATTCTGATCGGCGAATCTGAACAGCCCGCCCATCGCGTTGCCGTTCGGATGGAAGTTCGTCGATTCGACGACGAGCGTGTCGCCGTCCCAGCGGCCGCGCGGATCGCCGAGGTAGTGGCGGATCTTCGGCGAGATGTGCGGACGCCTGGAGACATCGTCGAGTGGGATGATCCGCGTGTCGTGGATCTTCTCCATCGCGATGACGACCGAGTCGCGCGACTGCATGATGCGGTAGACGCTCATGTAGGCCGCGAACAGATCGGGGACGCCGTACGAGATGCAGCGGTCCGTGACGAACATGTCGTCGGGACCGCGGATGAACCGCGGCCGTGCGGCCAGCGCCGCCGCGCGCGCCTGCGTGAAGCTGTCGGTGAACGGCGGCAGCTTCCCGTCCGGAGGATCAGTAATTAATGACGTGCGCCGCTCGATGATGCGATTCGGCAGCCAGTTCGCGCTGTAGGTGCCCGAGCCGCGCCCGCCCGCGTTCGCGTCGGCGAGCAGCGCCGTGTAGAAGCCGTCGCCGAACTGTGCGTCCTGGTCCGGCGCGAAGAGCCGGGACGCGCGCGCGTTGAGGTCCGCGAGCTCCGCGTCAGACAGGAGCGGTCTGCCGGCGAACTGCGCGGGCCGTTCGAGCGGCGTCGCGCTGTTGTTCTCCCAGACGCCGGAGAGATCGGGATGTCCGTCCGCCGCCCGCGGCGCGACCCACGGCGCGGCTGAAGGCAGCGCGACGACGACGCAGACAGCCAGTACTGCGGCCATCACGGTCCGCCTAAAGGCGGACACTACCGGCGAGGGTGTGACTACGGTGCGACGCAGGACCAATTCGCGGCGTCCTTCAAGTCGCCGTTGCCCTTGTACTTCGCGTACTGCGGATACGCGCACAGCGGACGCGAAAGGCCGGAACTGCGGTTCGTTGCCGCAATCGTCACCGGCGTCTGCCCTTTCTCGCGCCACTTCTCCATCGTCCCGATGGTGTCGAACGTGTCCGGGCCGTCGCCGCCGCGGCAGTGCGCCATGCCGGGCACCATGAAGAGCCGCGTGAAATCCTTCGTCTCGCTCGCGCCCATCTTCTTCACGACGCTCTCGTAGTACTCGACCGTGTTGACCGGCGTGATCGTCGTGTCGGCCCAGCCTGCGTAGAGCAGGAGCTTCCCGCCGTGAGCTTTGAATTTCTTCAAATCAGGATCGGTCGCGTCGACGAAGCCGATCTTCTGGTCGATGATCGGCATGTCGCGATCGAGATCGAAGCTGCGCCAGTCGTAGCTGGCGTTCTGAAACGCCCAGATGCGCACGGTGTCGATGACGTTCACGTTCTCGGGGCTGCGCTGGGGCGTCAGCGGGTTACCGAGTGTCTGCCCCGCGAAGATCACTTCGCCCTTCCTGTTCTTCAGGCCGCCATAAAACATGTCGACGGCCTTGAGCTGCGCCGGCGTCAGGCACTCATTGGACTCGGCTCCCTTGCAGAGCAGCGTCGAGAAGTCGAACGTGCACTGCTTCGGGTTGTTGAGGAAGCCCTCGTGCAGCGTGTCGCACGTGTTCATCACGGCTTCGGTGACCATCTGCGCCTTCTCGGGCGAGATCGCCATGTCGGGATTGCGCGCGAGCACGATCTGCCGCGCCGATCCGGCCGTGTGCATGTGGATGTGGCGGTTCGCCAGCGCGCCCGCGATGATGCCGTCGTAGTCGTCCGGGAACCGCTGCGCCGCCATGACGCCTTCGCGTCCGCCCGTCGAGCAGCCCTTGTAGTACGACATCTGCACGTTCCGGCTGTACATCGTCTTGATCAGCCGCTTGCTCTCCGCCGTCGTCTCGTGCAGCGCGCGATAGGCGAAGTCGACGATCTTCTCCGGATGGCCGAGCGCGAACATGCCGTTCGGCCCGTCGGACGCGTTGTGGCCCGTGTCGGTGGCCGCCGTCGCGTAGCCGAGGCGCAACGCCACCTGCATGTCGCCATAGCCCTGAATCGACCCGGCGAACCCGCCGTTGCCAACGATGAGCAGGCGGCCGTTCCAGTTGTCGGTCGGCATCCAGAGCTCGGAATAGATATTCGAGTCAGACGAGGGCTTGAGCGTCAGCTTCACGCGGCAGTGCTGCGGAATCGGCTCAGGTGGCGGCGGTGGCGCGCCTGCCGCGCGACCGCGTCCACGTCCGCCCGCGGCAGCGGCCGGGGCGGCGCCAGCCGGCGGCGGAGGCGGGGCCGGTTGCGGAGGCGGCGTGAAGATGCCCGCCGGCACGACGTCGGCGGACATCACGATCGTCTGCGGCGTGGACATCGTCCGAATCGCGTCGCAATTCGTCGATGTCCCGGCGGCGAGTAGAAGAGCAACTGCCAGCATGCGATCCTCCTGCCCGCGGCCCTGAAAGGGCCGCTCTACGTACGTCTTCGTAGGGCGACCCTTTCAGGGTCGCCGCCAATCAGTTCGTCGCCACCGGCGCAACCGTCTGCGGTGCGTTCTGCGGACGCGAGGCGACATACGCCCCGATCGCGACGAGATCGTCCTGCGTGAGATTCGCGACGACGAGCTTCATCAGCTGCGCCTGCGCGCCGTTGCGCGTGCCCTGCTGGATGTCGAAGAGCTGGCGGACGATGTAGCTCGGCGAGCGGCCGGCAATCGGCGGCACGTCGGCGCCGACGACGCCGGTGAGATTCAAGCCGTGGCACGTGCCGCACGCGGTCGTCTTGCCCTGGACGATCTTGCCGCCGACGATCTTCATGCCGCCGGTCGTGACCAGATCCTCGCCCTTCCTGATGCTGCCGGGCGGGACGTACGCCACCCAGCCCGAGTGCGGATTGCGGAGCGTCTCGTTCTGCTCTTCGTCTTCCGACATCTCGATGATGCGGTCCGCGATGGGCTCCATCCCCCTGGCTTTTCCGCCTTCTTTCGCGGCCTGCGCGAGGTTGCCGACGTAGCGGATCCTCGGCGACGTCGCGGACTCCACGACGCGGATCCAGTGTTCGATCGGCCTGATCGACGAGAAGTACTCGGCGGCCTGCTTGATTTCCTCGTCCGACATCGCCTTCGCGAGATCGATCATCGTGTTCGTATTCGGCTTGCGCGGATCGGCCGTGTAGCGCAGGCCGTGGCGGAAGTCTTCGATCTGCCGGATGAAGTACGCGGCGGGCAGTCCGCTGGGCGGCGCGTTCTCGGGGCGTCCGCGTCCGTTCGGCAGATGACATCCGCCGCAGCCGCGGCCAATCTCGCCCTGGGAGGCCGGGCCGTGCTGGATGACAGAGGTCATCTTCGGGTGATCCGTCGGGAACCAGTCGATGACGTTGTGCAGATTGCGGATCTGGACGAGCGAGTACGACGCGGTGCTGCCTTCGATCTGCCGCGGTTTCGTCTGCTCGGTCAGATCCTGATTCGGCCGCGGCTTGTTCGTCGGAGGCGCCTGCGGCTGCGCGGAGTCGCCGGGCTTGGCCGGCTCGGTGAAGCCGTACGCCCAGAGCGGCTCGCGGTCGAAGTTGACGTTCGCCATGCGCGCCGGCATCGGCGCTTCAGCAGGCTTGGCCGCAACGGGGGCCTGCGCGACTTTCGGGGCCGCCATGCGCGTGTCGTAATACCGGGTGGCGATGGCGCCCAGGGCGAAGCCAACGATCAGAACGAGGACAGTGCCGACTCGCTTCAATGCGCCCTCCTTCAGGTGGGCGCCATTTTAATCCCGGAAGCGTCTCGCTGCGACCAGATCTACGTACGAGCCACGGAGGCACGGAGAAGCCACAGAGGTTCACAGAATCTGTTTTTCAAAAGAAGTTCTCCGTGCGTCT
>Ga0315281_10003193_pt1 | contig 24102 bp, 22 predicted proteins | sample YL17G07_0_MG_FD_204540 | JGI IMG/M metagenome (GOLD analysis project Ga0315281, IMG submission 204540) | Sediment microbial communities from Yellowstone Lake, YNP, Wyoming, USA - YL17G07_0 | ecosystem: Environmental > Aquatic > Freshwater > Lake > Sediment | place: USA: Wyoming | collected... | reverse complement strand
ACGTATTTAATCCCCAAAGGGCAGTTCTTCAGGAGGCAGTAAAATGGCTGTTGCGCGAAATGTAAAACCCCCAAAGTTTAATGACACGACAGGTGCAATACGCGCTTTAGCGATGGATGCAGTACAGAAAGCCAATTCTGGCCACCCGGGTGCACCCATGGGTATGGCAGAAATTGCAGAAGTACTGTGGAATCATCACTTGCGTCATAATCCGGCAAACCCTAAATGGGCAGACCGTGATCGCTTCGTACAATCAAATGGCCATGGCTCAATGCTGATCTACGCATTGCTACACCTCACTGGTTATGATTTGCCGATGGATGAACTGAAGCGTTTCCGCCAGATGCATTCCAAAACGCCCGGACACCCGGAATATGGCTATACCGTGGGCGTAGAAACAACTACTGGACCATTGGGACAAGGTATTACCAATGCGGTGGGTATGGCGATGGCCGAAAAATTGTTGGCCAATGAATTTAACCGTCCGGGACATGAAATCGTTAACCATTACACCTATGTGTTTATGGGTGACGGTTGCCTGATGGAAGGAATTTCTCACGAAGCTTGTGCACTGGCCGGCACCTGGGGCCTGGGTAAGCTGATTGGTTTCTGGGATGATAACGATATCTCAATCGATGGTCATGTAGGCGGCTGGTTTACCGATAACACACCTAAACGTTTTGAAGCTTACGGTTGGCATGTGGTGGCTGATGTTGAAGGACATGATCCTGCAGCAATTGATGCAGCCATCAAAGCAGCCAAAGCGGTTACAGATAAACCAACGCTGATTTGCTGTAAGACAGTCATCGGCGCAGGTTCTCCAAACAAGGAAGGTACGCACGATGTGCATGGTGCCGCGCTCGGTGATGCAGAAGTTGCAGCCACTCGTGCCCACATCGGCTGGAATTACCCTCCTTTTGAAATCCCCAAACATGTATATGAAGCATGGGATGCTCGCACCAAAGGCGCTGGTTTGGAGAAATTGTGGAATAACAATTTTGCCGAATACCGTGCCAAGTTCCCTGAAGAAGCAGCAGAATTTGAACGTCGCATGAAGGGTGATTTACCCGCAAGCTGGAAAAAACATGCAGCAGACGTGATGAAGCAGATCAACGAAAAAGCAGAAACCATTGCTACTCGTAAAGCTTCGCAAAATGCCATTAATGCTTTGGTTCCAGTATTGCCCGAGTTTCTGGGAGGCTCTGCCGACCTGACCGGTTCAAACTTGACGAACTGGACCGGAGCACATCATGTATCCGGCAAGAAACCCGGTAACTACATCAGCTACGGTGTACGTGAATTTGGTATGTCTCATATCATGAACGGTATGTCCTTGCATGGTGGCTTGCTGCCATTCGGTGGCACCTTCCTGATGTTCTCCGAATATGCGCGCAATGCATTGCGTATGTCTGCCCTGATGAAACAGCGTGTAATCTATGTTTACACGCACGACTCAATCGGTCTGGGTGAAGATGGTCCTACACATCAGCCAGTCGAGCAAACCACAACGCTGCGTTTTATACCCAATATGGATGTATGGCGTCCATGCGACACGGTTGAATCTGCGGCATCCTGGATTAACGCTGTCGAGCGCAGGACAGGCCCAACTTCATTGATCTTCAGTCGCCAGAATTTGGCATTCCAGAAGCGTGATGCAGCGCAAATCGCCAATATCAACAAGGGTGGATACATCCTTTCTGAAGCTGCCAATGGCAAGCCACAGGCGATTATTATTGCAACCGGCTCTGAAGTCAGCATTGCAATGGATGCGCAAAAAGCCTTGGCTCAGGATGGTGTGCATGTTCGCGTTGTATCCATGCCCTGCACCAACCTGTTTGATCGTCAGGATCAGGCTTACAAGGACAGCGTGCTAGCCAAAGGCGTAAAACGCGTGGCGGTAGAAGCTGGCGTGACCGGCTTCTGGCACAAATATGTAGGACTTGAAGGCGCTGTTGTCGGTATGGATTGCTTTGGCGAATCTGCACCGGCAGGCGAATTGTTCAAACACTTTGGCTTTACCGCAGAGAATGTGGTGAAAACGGTCAAAAGCGTTATGTAATATTTAGCGGCAATAAAATTTTGAAATATTTTTTGAATTATTAAATACGGGAGACTTAAGCATGGCTATCAAAGTTGGTATCAACGGATTTGGACGTATCGGACGTATGGTGTTTCGCGCAGCAACCAAAGATTTCCCAGAAATCGAAGTGGTAGCAATTAATGACTTGCTCGAGCCAGACTATTTGGCCTATATGCTGAGCTACGACTCAGTACATGGCCGTTTCAATGGCAAAGTTGAAGTATCTGGTAAAGACCTGGTTGTGAATGGTAAGAAAATCCGTCTGACAGCAGAACGTGATCCTTCAAAACTGAAGTGGAATGAGGCAGGTGTAGATATCGTTATTGAATGTACCGGCTTCTTCCTGACCAAGGAAACTTGCCAGGCTCACATTGATGCAGGTGCCAAGAAAGTTGTTCAATCTGCTCCTAGCAAAGACGATACACCGATGTTTGTGTACGGCGTAAACCACTCAACCTACAAAGGCGAGAAGATTGTTTCAGCCGCATCCTGCACAACCAACGCGCTCGCTCCAGTTGCCAAAGTGCTGCACGACACATGGGGTATCAAGCGCGGCTTGATGACAACAGTACACGCAGCAACAGCAACCCAAAAAACAGTAGACGGCCCATCCAATAAAGATTGGCGCGGTGGTCGCGGTATCCTGGAAAACATCATTCCGTCATCAACCGGCGCAGCTAAAGCCGTTGGCGTCGTTATTCCTGAATTGAACAAAAAACTGACCGGTATGGCTTTCCGTGTGCCAACCTCAGACGTGTCTGTTGTTGACCTGACGGTAGAACTGAACAAGGCAGCTACCTACGACGAAATCTGCGCTGCCATGAAGGCTGCCTCAGAAAGCGGCCCACTGAAGGGCGTGCTGGGTTACACCACAGAGAAAGTTGTATCAACCGATTTCCGTGGCTACACCTGCCCATCCGTATTCGATGCTGAAGCTGGCATTGCACTGGATCCAACCTTCGTTAAAGTTGTGGCCTGGTATGACAACGAGTATGGCTACACCTGCAACATGATGCGCCTGGTTACGCACATTTCCAAATAAGTAAAAAGCAAATGAAGGGCTGACAAAGTGTCAGCCCTTTTCTCTTTATAGTCTGCAAAAAAGGATAGAAGCATGTCAGTAATTAAAATGACCGATCTGGATCTCAAGGGCAAACGTGTCCTGATCCGTTCGGATCTGAATGTGCCGGTTAAAGACGGCAAAGTTACCTCTGATGCACGTATCACCGCCTCGATGGCGACCATTAATTTTGCACTTAAAGCGGGTGCCCGCGTGATGGTCACCTCACATCTGGGTCGCCCTGAAGAAGGTGTTTATTCTGAAGAAAACTCGCTGAAACCGGTTGCCGATGTGATTTCTGCAAAACTTGGCAAGCCAGTACGACTGATCAAGGATTGGGTCAATGGCGGATTTGAAGTTGCCAATGGTGAGCTGGTGCTGCTTGAAAATTGCCGTTTTAATAAAGGTGAAAAGAAAAGCGTTGATGAAACATCCAAGAAATATGCGGCATTGTGTGATGTATTCGTGATGGATGCATTTGGTACAGCGCACAGGGCTGAGGCTTCTACTCACGGTGTGGCCAAATTTGCTCCCGTTGCGGCCGCAGGCGTTCTTTTGACTGAAGAACTTGAAGCATTAACCAAGGCACTGCTCAAACCGGCACGCCCCATGGTGGCTATTGTTGGAGGCTCTAAAGTTTCTACCAAACTGACCGTACTGGAATCACTGTCGGAGAAATGCGAGCAGTTGGTGGTGGGCGGTGGTATCGCCAATACCTTCCTCAAGGCCTCTGGCAAAAATATCGGCAAGTCACTTTGTGAAGAAGATCTGGTTCCTACCGCTCAAGCATTGATGAAGAAAATGTCCGCACGGGGCGCAACAATTCCCATTGCCAAGGATGTGGTTGTAGGCAAGAAATTCGACGCTAATGAACCGGCTGTGCTGAAAGATGCAGGTGAGGTTGCCGATGATGACATGATCTTTGACATCGGCCCAAAATCGGCACAAGAGCTCGCTGACATTATCATGAAGGCCGGCACAGTGGTCTGGAACGGCCCGGTAGGCGTATTTGAATTCGACCAGTTTGGTGAAGGTACAAAAACCATCGCCATGGCAATAGCCAATACCAAAGCATTTACGCTGGCAGGCGGCGGCGACACGATTGCGGCAATCCAGAAATACGACATTTACGACAAAGTGTCCTACATTTCAACAGCAGGCGGAGCCTTCCTTGAGTTTCTCGAGGGCAAGAAGTTGCCCGCCGTGGAAATACTGGAGCAGCGCGCAGCCAACAAATAGCAGCATAACTGCGGCAATGGCTGCAGGGAGAATAATATAACTACAACTAAAACATGTTACGTAGAACAAAAATAGTAGCAACGCTGGGCCCGGCATCAGATACACAAAAAGCACTTGAAGCTATCATCGGTGCCGGTGTGGATGTAGTGCGCATGAATTTCTCCCATGGCAAAACGGAAGATCATGTGGCACGTGCCAACCGGGTGCGGGCAGCCGCCGCCGCCTGCGGGCGTACCGTGGGTATATTGGCGGATTTACAGGGCCCAAAAATACGCGTCAGCAAATTCGAGAATGACAAAATCATTCTCAAAGAGGGCGATGTATTTATTCTGGATGCTGAATGGACAGCCTTGGGCAACCAGCAACGCGTGGGCCTGGACTACAAAGACCTGCCAAAAGATGTAAACAGCGGTACGGTACTTTTGCTGAATGACGGCATGCTCGAATTTCATGTGACTGAAGTAAAGGGCAGCCAGATTATCTGTAAAGTGGTACGCGGTGGTGCACTGTCAAACAACAAGGGTATCAATCGCAAAGGCGGGGGTCTAACTGCCCCGGCTTTAACCGAGAAGGACAAGGAAGACATCAAGACAGCGGCGCTTATCAAGGCTGACTATTTGGCGGTTTCCTTTCCTAGGTCGGCCGATGATATGAAGCTGGCACGCGAACTGATGCATGCGGCTGGAGGCAAAAGTCTGTTGATGGCCAAAATTGAACGGGCAGAAGCGATCCCGGTGTTGGGAGAAATAATCGACGCGTCGGACGCCATTATGGTTGCACGCGGTGATTTGTCTGTTGAGGTTGGCGATGCTGCCGTACCCGGACTGCAAAAACGCATGATCAATATGGCACGTACGCGCAACAAACTGGTGATTACCGCAACCCAGATGATGGAATCCATGATTACCAATCCGATTCCAACCCGTGCGGAAGTATCCGACGTCGCAAATGCGGTGCTGGATGGAACGGATGCAGTCATGTTGTCGGCAGAAACAGCGGTAGGTGACTACCCGGTTGAAACAGTTCAGGCGGTAGTGCGCATTTGCACACAGGCAGAAAAAGAAATTGAAGATGGTGATACGGGCCGCAGACTGAAGCGCAATAAATTCTCCCGCATCGATGAATCCATTGCCATGGCGGCTTTGTATGCGGCCTCGCATTTCAAGGTGAAGGCGATCGTCGCATTGACTCAATCGGGATCGACAACCCTGTGGATGTCGCGGATGAACGTGGGCGTGCCTATTTTTGCGCTGACGCCAACCGAATCCACCTTGAGCAAGGTGACGTTATTCAGTGGCGTACACCCGATCGCATTTACCCTGGAATCAAAATTCCCTTCCGAGGTATTGCATGCCGCGGAAGAAGAGTTGGTACGTTTGGGGCTGGTGCACGATGGGGATATGATCGTGATGACAATTGGTGAAGCTATCGGCAAGGCAGGTCACACCAATACCATGAAAATCGTGCGTATAGGCGATCACCGTAAGCACTAAAGGGTTGAATTGGGTATGCGTTTAAACGTACACTCTGCAGTCGGAATTTAAGTGAATACCAAGGATAAGGGATGTCCGGGTATTTTTTGGTGACAGGTTTATTTAAATAAATTAGGAGAAGAAAATGGCTCTCGTATCATTGCGACAATTGTTGGACCACGCTGCAGAAAATGGCTATGGCCTGCCAGCCTTTAACGTCAACAACCTGGAACAGGTCAAGGCGATTATGGAAGCGGCTGACGCAACCAATAGCCCGGTTATTATGCAGGGTTCCGCCGGTGCGCGTAAGTATGCCGGTGAACCTTTCCTGCGCCACCTGATTTTGGCTGCAGTAGAAATGTACCCGCATATTCCTGTAGTAATGCATCAGGATCACGGTGCATCAACCGGTGTTTGCGTTAATGCCATTCGCTCAGGTTTTTCCAGTGTGATGATGGACGGTTCATTGCTTGAAGATGCCAAAACACCTTCATCTTATGAATACAACGTAGATGTCACACGTAAAGTGGTTGATATTTCACATTCAGTTGGTGTTTCAGTTGAAGGTGAATTGGGTTGTCTGGGTTCTCTGGAAACCGGCATGGGCGAACAGGAAGACGGTCAGGGCGCTGAAGGCAAACTGGATCACTCCCAGTTGTTGACAGACCCTGAAGAAGCGGCCGATTTCGTCAAGCGTACCGGTGTGGATGCACTGGCGATTGCAATCGGCACATCACACGGTGCATACAAATTCACCCGCCCACCCACAGGCGATGTGCTGGCGATCAGCCGCATCAAGGAAATTCACGCCCGCATTCCAAACACCCATCTGGTGATGCACGGTTCCTCATCAGTACCTCAGGAATGGCTGAAAATTATCGACCAGTTTGGCGGTGATATGGGCTCAACCTATGGTGTTCCCGTGTCTGAAATCGTAGAGGGTATCAAGCACGGCGTACGCAAGGTCAACATTGATACCGACCTGCGCATGGCTTCCACCGGTGCGGTACGTCGTCATCTGGCTACCTTCCCCAAAGACTTCGATCCACGCAAATTCCTGGCTGCTACGACCGTAGCGATGAAGGAAATTTGCATGGCCCGTTATGAAGCCTTTGGTTCAGCCGGCCAGGCAGCGAAAATCAAGCCGATTTCCCTCGACAATATGGCTATCAGATATGCCAAGGGTGAGTTGAAGGCAATCGTAAAATAAGCGTAATTGTTTATGCGTAAAAAAGCGGTCTTCGGACCGCTTTTTTTATTCATAGACCATTAACAAGTGTAAAATTTGTAACTCACAAAAGCGGTTATAACTACATAAGTTGAAAGCACACCATGCCAGCCCTACATGAATCCAGCCTAAGCAGCTTGTCTTTGCTCCATCGGGGAAAGGTGCGTGACATTTATGCAGTAGATGATCAACACCTGTTGATTGTACAGACCGATCGCTTGTCTGCATTTGACGTCATTCTGCCCAATCCGGTGCCAGGCAAGGGGCAAATACTGACGACGTTGTCAAATTTCTGGTTCGAAAAGCTGGGTCATATCCTTCCCAATCACTTGTCCGGTATTGATCCAGGAGAGGTTGTTAAAACCGAGGCAGACCGTGCGCAGTTGCAGGGAAGGGCCTTTGTTGTAAAACGATTGAAACCTCTGCCGATAGAAGCGATAGTGCGCGGCTATCTGGTGGGTTCCGGCTGGAAGGAGTATAAAAAAAGCGGCACGGTCTGCGGTATCAGATTACCTGCCAAATTGCAGGAAGCACAGCAACTACCCCATCCCATATTTACCCCATCAACAAAAGCGGTAGCCGGTGAGCATGATGAAAATATTTCATTTGAGCAGGTAATCAAGTTACTAGGCACTGAAAGGGCAAATGAGGTAAAAAATGCATCGCTTGCCCTGTATACCCAGGCTGCTGAATATGCGGCCACCAAAGGCATTATTATTGCCGATACAAAGTTTGAGTTTGGTGTGGATGAAACAGGGAAGATATATTTGATAGATGAAGCCTTAACACCTGATTCATCCAGGTTTTGGCCTGCAGAAAGTTATCATACGGGCTCAAATCCCCCCAGCTTTGACAAGCAGTTTGTGCGCGACTGGTTGGAGGCATCAGGCTGGAATAAACAGCCACCAGCACCGCAGATACCGGCTGATGTACTGCAAAAAACAGCAGGAAAGTATCAAGAGGCCTTGCGCCGCTTAATGGCCTGACAACAGCAATTGTTATTTACCGCCGCTTTTTAATTTACGATAAAGCAGTTTCTCTTTTTCAAAACGTTCTTTGACAGCTGCCAATTCCGATTCACTCTTGTTTAGCTCTGTCTGAAAACCAAGGATTCTGCTTTCTGATCGTTCGATGTCACTGGTCAGCGAGGCAGGTATCGGTTTTTTGGTTTTTGTGCGATTTTCAAGTTCCAGCTTGTGGCCTTCCAGCGTGGTCTGGGATGACTTTAACAGCATTTTATTGCTCTCGATACGTGCATTAATCAAAACCAGGCTACGATCCCGTGCTTGATCGATTTCATTTTCATTGCTGTAGGTATTAAGCAGGGCGTTGTCGCGACGCTGCTGCTCCATTGCCGCCTGGCTATCCAGTTTCCGCTTGTTTTCAGCTTCTTGTTTTGCTTTCACCGAGTTTGTATCAATTGCTTCCGGGCGCTTTTCCAGCATGCCGGATTTTTTGAGGGTGTCCTTTTGTTTGTCGGCATACTCAGGTGGAATAACTTCACCATAGTGAGTGATTCCCTTGTTGTCTACCCACTTATAAAGCTTGGCCTCAGCGCTCAAGCTATACGAAAGGGTCAACACAAAACAAGCACCCGCAAATTTGTAATTAAACATTTTTAACTCCATATTGTTCGCGATAAGACTGGACAGCAGGAAGAATCTTTCCCGCTTCAACATTACCTTGCAAATAATCCAACAAATCATCCAGCGTGGCAATAGATATTACCGGAATGGCAAATTTACGCTGGACTTCCTGCACTGCGGACAGGCCGCCCTGGTCACGCGCTGTCTGGCCCAACTCCATCCTGTCCAGGGCAATCACCACTGCCGCAGGGACGGCACCGGCTGCGCGAATCAATTCAATGGATTCACGCACTGAAGTGCCGGCAGAAATGACATCATCAATAATCAATACCCTGCCCTGTAATTTTGCCCCGACAGTATTGCCTCCCTCACCATGATCCTTGGCTTCCTTGCGGTTAAAGCAATAGGGTATGTTGCGCCCCAGTTCAGATAGGGCGATGGCCGTACCGGCAGCCAGCGGTATGCCTTTGTAGGCGGGACCATAAATCATGTCAAACTGGATGCCCGCATCAATAATTGCGCGCGCATAAAACTGGGTCAGTTTCTTGAGCGAATCACCATCATTGAAAAGTCCGGCATTAAAAAAATAAGGTGAAAGTCGTCCGGCTTTGGTCTTGAATTCTCCAAAGCACAAAACCTTCTGCTCAATGGCAAAGCGAATAAAATCCTGGCGAAAAGACTGCATGGCAATAAGGCGGGTAAAGAAACAATCCACATTATAATAGCGGCACTATCGAGTGGAGAATTTTTGTGCGCGTTATTTCTATCAACCTGAATGGTATTCGTTCTGCAACATCCAAGGGCTTGATGCAATGGCTGGGCAAGCAACAGGCCGACATCATCTGTTTACAGGAGCTTAAGGCACAGGCGGGCGATATGACCGCAGAAATGACCGGGCCGCATGGCTATCATGGCTACTTTCACTACGCCGAGAAGAAAGGTTATAGCGGTGTTGGGATCTACTGCAAAAGTAAACCAGATGCTGTCATTGTGGGTCTTGGCATACCCGAGTTTGACAGTGAAGGACGGTATATCGAGGTGCAGTTTGGCGATCTAAGCGTGGTTTCTCTTTATTTGCCATCGGGCTCCAGCGGTGAGGAGCGGCAGGCTGTCAAATTCAAATTTCTTGCTGCCTTCATGCCTCACCTCCGGCAAATGCATAGCAGTGGCCGTGAAGTGCTGCTCTGTGGCGACTGGAATATTGCGCATACCGAAAAAGACTTGAAAAATTGGCGTGGTAACAAGAAAAATTCAGGATTTCTGCCGGAAGAGCGTGCCTGGCTGACAGAGCTGTTTAACGAGGTTGGATTTGTAGACGTATTTCGCAAATTACATCCAGAACGTGAGGCCTATACCTGGTGGTCAAACCGTGGTCAGGCCTGGGCCAAAGATGTAGGCTGGCGTATCGATTATCACATTGCGACACTGGGAATTGCTGCTACGGCGAAAGCGAGCGATATCTACAAAGAGCAGCGCTTTAGCGACCATGCCCCACTTACAATCGATTATGAATACACTTTGAAATAAACACTGCAAGGAAATAGTGTTAGCAGGATTACTTGCTAACAACGGAGCTGTCAGCAGAGACAGGTGAAGATTGTGCAGCAGTTTCAAGACTAGCTTCAGGTGCAGATGTGGTGGGAATAACAGCAACAGGCGATGATTCTGCGGGTATGGCTTCTGGCTTGTTTGCTTTTGCCTGTTGTTTCTTTGCAGCTTCCAAACTCAGATTTTTAGCCGCTTTGCTTAGCAGCGATTTACTTACAAATATTACGATAATCGCCAAAACAAGAATTATGGCAAGTCGCTTTACGTAACGCGGAAAATCCATGGTTACACCTGTGCAAGAGGTTTGCTTTCGATAGATTCATTCCAGGGCGCTACTTTATATAACAGCAACATCCCCGGCAAGGCAAGTAAAACACATAGCAGAAAGAATCCCTGCCACCCCATCGTCTCCACCAGCCAGCCGGCGGTAGCGTTGATGAACGTGCGCGGTACCGCGGCAAGGCTGGTAAACAAGGCAAACTGGGTGGCGGTATAGGCAGGGTGCGTGGTACGCGCAATGTAAGCTACAAAGGCCGCTGTGCCCACACCCACGCCAAAGGCTTCCAGCCCGATCACCAGCGCAAGCTGGGTGCGCTCTATCACCGTGATCTCGGCGTGATGTCCCACCGCCGCCAGCCACACAAAACCGAAAATGGACACCACCTGCACCACGCCAAACAGCCACAGCGCACGGTTGATGCCGATCTTCAGCATCCACAAGCCGCCCAGCAAGCCGCCGATCACTGCCGGCCATAGCCCGGCATTTTTGGCGATAAGGCCGATATCGGTTTTGGAAAAGCCCATGTCCAGATAAAACGGTGTCGCCAGCGCGGTGCACAGACTATCGCCGAGCTTGTAGAAAAACAGAAACGCCAGAATCAGCAAGGCACTTTTCAAACCCTTGCGCGTAATAAATTCATGGAAGGGTTCGACCACCGCCTCGCGCAAGGTTTTGGGCGGTGTGGCGCGGTGCGGCTCCTGCACCAGCAACGTCATCACCACGCCGGGCAGCATAAACAGGGCTGTGACAATAAACACCATATTCCACGCCATCATGTCGGAGAGTATCAGAGACAGCGAACCCGGCACCAACCCGGCAATGCGGTAAGCATTCACATGCACCGTGCTGCCCATGCCCAGCTCGTTATCGGACAACAACTCGCGCCGGTAGGCATCCAGCACGATGTCCTGCGTGGCGCTCAATAAGGCCAGCAGCGTGGCGAACCAGGCTATGGTGCGTAATTCACTTTGCGGCGAAAACGCACCCATCGCTGCAATCACCGCCAGCAGACCAAGCTGCGTCAGCAACATCCAGCCGCGCCGCCTGCCCAGCAACGGCACCACGTAACGATCCAACAGCGGTGACCACAAAAATTTCCAGGTATAAGGAAACTGGATCAGCGCAAACAAGCCTATGGTTTTGAGGTCAACCTGCTCGCTGCGCAACCAGGCCGGGATCAGGTTGAACAGCAAATACAGCGGCAAGCCTGAGCTGAAGCCGGTGAACACGCAAATCAGCATGCGTTTGGTAAACAGTTGCTGCCATATACTCATAGGGTCAGAAGGCGCGCTTGAAGCGGTACACCGCCATGCTACCCAGCAGATTCGGTACAAAGTGGATGGTGTAATTTTCCGTCATCACGCGGCGGGACAGGATCTGCATTTTATATATTGAGCAGAAACATTCGAAGTCATGCAGGGTGCACAGGTGCACATTGGGCGTGTCATACCACTGGTACGGTAGCTCTTTGGAAACAGGCATGTTGCCCAGCAGGATGCTGAGGCGGCTTTTCCAGAAGCCGAAATTGGGGAAGCTGACGATGCCCTCGCGCCCCACGCGCAGCATCTCCTGCATCAGCGGCGCAGTGTGGCGCGTGGCTTGCAGGGTTTGCGAGAGGATCACATAATCGAACGAGTTGTTCTCAAAACCCGACAGGCCGGATTCCAGGTTGCTCTGGATCACATTTACCCCATTGCGTATGCAAGCTTCGATGCCCTCGTCGCTGATTTCCACGCCGTAGCCGCGTATATTGCGTTCGTCCTTGAGGTAACGCAACAGGCTGCCGTCGCCGCAGCCCAGGTCCAGCACCGAAGCACCCTCGGGGATCCAGGCGGCTATCGCAGCAAAATCCGGGCGGGCGGCTGCCAGCGAAGAGTGGTTAGCGGTGGAGTGGTCGTGGGTGCTCATGCGGTGAACTCGCGGGCAATGTTGTCGAGGTAGGCGCGCATCACCTTGTGGTAATGCTCGTGCTGCATCAGGAAAGAATCGTGGCCGTGGGCGGAAGAAATTTCCGCATAGCTGACGTTGCGCCGGTTGTGCAGCAGGGCGCTGACAATATCGCGCGAACGTTCCGGTGAGAAGCGCCAGTCGGTAGTAAAAGAAATCACCAGATAGTTGGCGCGGGCAGCAGCAAAAGCGCGATCCAGATTGTCATCAAAGTCGCGTGCGGGATCAAAATAGTCCAGTGCCTTGGTCATCAACAGATAAGTGTTGGCATCGAAATATGCGGCAAACTTGTCGCCCTGGTAACGCAGGTAGGATTCGATCTCGAATTCGACATCGTAGTTGTAGGCCAGCTTGCCGGAGCGCAGGCTGCGGCCGAATTTGTCCGCCATCGCATCGTCGGACAAATATGTGATATGCCCCAGCATACGCGCCAGGCGCAGGCCGCGTCTGGGTACCACATTCTGTTCGTAGAAATTGCCTCCGTAAAAATCCGGGTCGGTGAGGATCGCGCTACGCGCCACATCGTTAAAGGCGATGTTCTCGGCGGTGAGGCGCGGTGCGGTGGCGATAGCCAGCACATGGCGCACACGTTCCGGGTAAGTCAGCGACCACTGCATCGCCTGCATGCCGCCCAGACTGCCGCCGACAATCGCTGCAAATTGTTTGATGCCCAGTTTGTCTGCCAGGCGTGCCTGCGATTCTACCCAGTCATTTACCGTGACCACCGGAAAGTTGGCACCGTAAGGTTTGCCAGTGGCGGGGTCAAGGCTGGAGGGGCCGGTGGAGCCGTGGCAGCCACCCAGATTATTCACACCGATAATAAAAAATTTGTTGGTATCCAGCGGCTTGCCAGGGCCTATCATATTGTCCCACCAGCCGACATTATTTTTGTCATCAGCGTAATAACCCGCTACATGATGATGGCCCGACAGCGCATGGCAGACCAGTACCGCATTGGATTTGTCCGTATTCAGCGTGCCATAGGTTTCGTATACCAATTCATAGAGAGGCAATACAAAGCCGCTGTCAAAGGTGAGCGGTAAGTCAAATTGCGCGCGCTGCGCGCTGACGATGCCTACTGAATTATCCATGCCCTGCCATAATATTAAAACGTAGAAAAAATTAAACCCACACAGCTTGTGAGCTAGAGCGGGTTGGATCGCTTTAGCTGGTATGTTTAACGTGCCCCGCAAGCTGAGCTCAAATCGGCACGGGAGGAAGTATCCGTAATTTGTGGTTGGCTGTCAATGCGGAAAATATATCCCGGCAGAAATAAATATTGATGAAAGCAAGGTGCACAAAATGCCATAATTCAACCATGGTTTCCGTTACACACACCCTTACCCCCAAAGATGGCCGCGCAAGCCTGGATAATCAGGCCTGGATCGCATTATTGTCGAAACACTTCAATCCGGATGAAGTGGCGCAAATCACCCGCGCCCGAGTCTTTGCCGAGCCCCTGTATGAGGGGGTGAGTGAGGTTACCGGCATCCCGTTGATGCAGCATGCGCTGGGCACTGCTGCGATTCTGGCGGGTATGAACATGGATTCTGAAACCCTGATTGCCGCCATTCTGCATGCGGTGCCGGAGCATCTGGAAAACTGGATGGAAAAAGTCACCACGGTATTCGGTGCCCATATTGTGATGCTGGTACTGGGGCTGTCGCGCATGGAGCAAATCCAGAGTTTGAGCGAAGTGCACAAGCCGGAAAAAGACAAGGTAGAGCAGGCGCAACAAATTGAAAACCTGCGCAAAATGCTGCTGGCGATGGTAGAGGATATCCGCGTGGTGCTGATCAAGCTGGCCGAGCGTACGCAGACCATGCGCAGCCTCTCGGGCGCCAGTGATGAAAATCAAAAATTAATTGCCCGTGAAATCCAGGGTATTTTTGCGCCCTTGGCCAACCGCCTGGGTGTATGGCAGGTGAAGTGGGAACTGGAAGACCTGGCGCTGCGTTATCTGGAACCCGATCTCTATAAAAAAATTGCAAAACTACTGGATGAACGCCGCGTCGAGCGCGAGCAATACATCGCAGAAATTATTGCGCAGTTAAAAGAAGAATTAAAACAGGCAGGGATCAAGGCCGAGGTGACGGGCCGTTCCAAACATATCAAAAGCATCATCAATAAGATGAAGCGCAAGCAAGTAGCTTTTGGTGAAATATACGATGTCCGGGCAGTGCGTATTCTGGTCAATGAGGTCAAGGATTGTTATGCGGTACTGGGTGTGATTCATAATCTGTGGCAGCCCATCCCCAGTGAATTTGACGACTACATCTCGCATCCCAAGAGCAACGACTATCGCTCATTGCATACCGCCGTGATCGGCCCGCGTAATCTGGCGCTTGAAGTGCAAATACGCACATTCGAGATGCACCAGCACTCTGAATTGGGCGTAGCCGCCCATTGGCGCTACAAGGAAGGCGGCAAGTCCGATGCCAAATTCGATGAAAAAATAGCCTGGCTGCGCCAGATACTAGAGTGGAAAGAAGACGTCAGTGACAGCGGCGACATGGTCGAGCAATTCAAAAGCGAGTTATTCGAAGACCAGGTCTATCTGCTTACACCCCAAGGCAAGGTGATCGATCTACCCAAGGGTTCTACGCCAGTAGATTTTGCCTACACCCTGCACACTGATCTGGGCCACCGCACACGCGGCGCCAAGGTAGATGGAAAAATGGTACCCCTCAATCACAAGCTGCAAAACGGCCAGCGCGTTGAAATTCTGGCAGCCAAGCAGGGCTCACCCAGCCGCGACTGGCTGAATCCGGCGCTTGGATATCTGCAGAGTCCGCGCGCACGAGCCAAGGTCAAACACTGGTTCAAGCACCAGAATCTGGAAGAAAACATCTCTCAGGGAAGAGTCCAGATGGAACGCGAGTTGCACAGGCTAGGTGTAACCACCGTCAACCAGGAAAAAATAGCGCAGAAACTGCATTACAACAAGCTGGAAGATCTACTGGCTGCCCTTGGCAGAGGTGATGCCACTACCCACCAAATAGCGGGTGCGATACAGGAAATGATGCCGGCAAAAATAGAAGCAGCCATCAAGCCGCAAATAACCAGGGTGGCAAACAGCAAGGCAACTTCATCAGGCATCACGATAGAGGGCGTGGGCAATCTGATGAACAAAATGGCCAGATGTTGCAAACCCGCACCGCCCGACGCCATAGTGGGCTACGTTACCAGCGACCGCGGCGTAACCATACATCGCAAGGACTGCAGCGCCATGCTGCGCATGCCTGAAGACAGACATGACCGGGTGCTTGCAGCGCAGTGGGGCGATAGCAAAGGCGACAAGTTTTCTGTGGATATTGAAGTACAGGCCTATGACAGGCAGGGCTTGCTACGCGACATCAGCGAGCTATTCTCGCGCGAGAAAATCAATGTAACCAAGGTCAACACCTTGAGCAAACACAATCAGGCGAATATGCAGTTTTCGATTGATATATCTGATCTGGAGCAGTTGAGTAAATTGCTTGCGTTGCTGCATCAAGTGCCTAATGTAACGAGCGCCACAAGACGAGGGTAACAGCGAGCACGAGTGTAGAGCTGAATTCATTTGGGGAATTGTATTGATCCAAATATTTGAAAGTCTGTTCAGTAAAATTTAATCAAACTAAAAATGCGAAAATAAAAATATGGAGATGAAAACAGTAAAAACCAAATCAAAATTCCTGCTGATTAGCCTGGCGGCGTGCTTAATGATATTTGCAAGCATGCACGCAAAATCTGTAAACGAGACAGTAAAAACGGATACAAATAAGCCGTCAGAAGTTGCATCTTCCAGCATAACGGATAGTGATTTGACTGATTGCGAAGTGCTATTGGGCCGAAACAAAAAAAATAATTTTATCGCATTTTTAGACTCGCTTAAAAACAAGGCTGGCAATGGCGGTGTTCAAACCAAAAAAGATTATGCTGACATACTGCAAAATCGTTTTACGTGTATCGAAGTGGAAATAACCGGTAACTCTTCCTGGCTTCAATATGAACAGGATCAGAATGGAAAGATAACAGGCGAATCTCCACGAAAAATAATTACTTCAATTCGCTCGAATATCGTAGCTTTTAATGCATTAAATGAAGTGGTTTCAGCGTATACGGCAATTTCAGACAAAGCCGTAGGTGCACGTATAGTGCTCGGTGACTATCACTTGAGATACCGTGATGCGCTTGGCAATATTGAGGAAGGATATAAATTTCTGTCAGGAGCAAATAATGCTTTATGCATAAAAAAAATTATTGATGATGAAGACAAATTTGGCTGCAATCTGATTAATTATAAATTGGAGGCGTATAAAAAAATTCTTGGCCCGGAAAATTGTGAGAAGTTGGATAAACAAGCTGAGGTATGGTCGAGCAAGTATATAGAAGAAAGTAAGCTGGCCGAGGAAGCAAACGCAGCAGAATCTGAATCAGGAGATGAAGCTGAAGAGGGCGAGTTAATTGAGACAGCAAAACTCAAAGGCAGAGATTTTGAACTAACGGCATCGGCAATGAGCGGTGATTACATCGAGTATCAGAATAAATACCAATATATATCGATTGTGATGAGTAAAGGTAAGGAGTTAACTGAATATACAATTAATGAAACCGGGAAAAAATTTAAAATTCAGGAAATCGGTTTTGCGCCGGGCGATGTCTTCAAGTTAAAAAATTTGTTACCTGGGGAGCCCCGTGAACAAGTGGTGGTAAAGGGTAGTGAATGGTTCCCCAGAGGTGAAGGAACAGCTGAAGATTATTCTATCTATAGAATTGATGACAATGGCATTACACAACTATTGTTACTCACTACAAAACGTGATTTTGAAGGTGTCGAAGGACACAACCGGCCGGCAATAAATTTCAAAGCAACGGTAGAAGAAAGAATTGAGAACGGAAAACTGACGATTGTGTACAAATATGCAAACAAGAAGGGTAAGCGTCGCAAGCTAAACTTCACATGGGATGGAAGCAAATTTAACGAGTCGAGTGGTAAATACAAGGAAGTCAAAGAAATTCTGGGTGAATAATGACTAGACAAGTTGAATCAAGACTTGAATACAAGTTGGTGACAGGGAAAATAAATGAAAATAGTTAATCTGGAAAAAAAGGAAATTACAGGAATAAGTACCCGCACAAGCAATAGTAAGGAAATGAACCCTCAGACAGCAAAAATCGGAGCATTGCATCAAAAGTTTGACGCAACGTCTACTGTAAATTACAAAGATGGTGCACGTGTATACGGAGTTTATTATAACTATGACTCAAATCACTCCGGTGAGTATTCTGTTTTGGCAGGCGCTGATCGTGTAGAAAAGAGCATTTCGGAAAACCTTGAAACAGTGACACTACCTGCCGGCAGCTATATGGTTTTTAGCGCCCAAGGTAAGGTGCCTGAAATCGTAATTGAAACCTGGGCTAAAGTCTGGTCGTATTTTTCACAGGGCGACACTAAATACAAGCGATCCTACGCGACAGATTTTGAATATTATAAATATCAAAACGAGGTCGAAATATACATTGCGGTAAAGGAATATTGATCACTATTGTTCCGGCATCAAATTACTCATGACAAGCGTAGCGGTCATGTTCCTCCCCTTTTAAGGGGGAGAGCTTAGCGAGGGGCAACCAGATGCGGGATAGGTAATGCCGGGACTTCACCCATCCCCACCACTCCCCTTCAAGGAAAGAGGGTAGTCAGCAGTAAATTCCCGGATAAATCGTACCGAATCTAAAGTTGCGGCATAACGAAAACCGGGAACGCGGACGTCTCCGTCCGCATGCAGACGAGACGTCTGCGCGCCAACAGTTAAACAGCTTCACTTTAACCCACTCATGTATGCACTGTAAGTGCCCAGTCAAATTATCCGGCTGGATACCTCCCGTATGCATCAAGCTGCACGCACCAGCGGCATATTTACATCAATCTCATCCCGCGGCACAAAAACCTTACCCTTTGTTGCCAAGGAGACGAATGTAATGAGTAGAGAAGACAGATTTAGTGAGTTTTTGAAAAGAGTCTTGTCAGCATGAGCATACACATTAATATTAGAGCGGGTAGCCACACCCATAGCAATTCCGAAAATATTACTTCAGAAAACCACGCTGAAAATATGCGCGACAGGCTGAGCGGCGATACTTCAATAACCTGGATGGGTGCGAAGTATCGTGTGGCAGAAAAAGGCGAGAAAAACGCAATGCCCAGACCGCCATTGGTGAAAGCGTCGAGTATGCCGTGTGAGGCGGCAGCGAGAAAAATGAAGCTGAATGTACGGATTAAACTTGCGCAAAAATAATGGAAGGCAGTTGCACCGAGCAGCGCAACCACGGCAGCAAACAGGAATGAATGGCTGGCTCCCCGATGCCCCAGATCGTGCGCGTAGGGCAGGCCGAGATGAAAAGCGATCACATCCAGATCGGGCAATATACAAACTACAACTCCCGCCAGCAGCAGCCGCACCGGAATGACAGCAGACCCCAGGCCGAGTCCAACGGCGAGCGGAATAGCTGGATGGGTCAGTATCGTTGGCACGTTATGCGTTCAGTTTGCTTAGCAAGTCCTGAATTTTCATTGGATCACTGGCACGCAGCATGCGTTGCGTCAGCGTGGCGATTTCAGGCAGGTTGGTGGTGAGTACGCGTTGCTTTGTGGCAAGCAACTGTGCCGGGTGCATGGAAAACTGGCGCAAGCCCAGACCGAGCAGCAAGCGTGTATAAGCCAGCTCACCCGCCATTTCACCGCATACCGAGACGGGTATTTCGGCTTTGTTGGCGCCGCTGATCACATGTGAGAGCAGATGAAGCACCGCAGGATGTAGCGGGTCATAGAGGTGTGCAACTTCATCGTCGGTACGGTCGATTGCCAGGGTGTACTGGATCAAGTCATTGGTGCCGATGGAAAGAAAATCAAGCTTTTTGATGAAGGCATTCAGCGAAAGAGCCGCGGCTGGAATCTCGATCATGCCGCCAATTTGCACCGTTTGATTATAGGCCAGACCATCAACGTCGAGGCCCATTTTGGCGGCGGCAATGAAGTTAAGGGTCTGGTTGATTTCAGCCGTGCCGGACAACATGGGGATTAATATTTTAATATTGCCGTAAGCAGAAGCGCGCAACAGTGCGCGAAGCTGGATTTTAAACAGTTGTGGCTCCGCCAGGCATAAGCGTATCGCTCGCAGGCCCAGCGCGGGATTGCTGGCCACTCGTTTGGTGCCATTCTTAAGTTGTTTATCCGCACCCAGGTCGTAGGTACGGATGGTGACCGGGAGACCGTTCATACCTTCGGCAACGGTGCGATAAGCCTCGAATTGTTCCTCTTCACCGGGCAGTGTGTCGCGGTTTAAAAATAAAAATTCGCTGCGGAACAGCCCTATGCCATCCGCACCGTTCTCTTTAACTTCCAGCAGATCGCTTGGTAATTCGATATTCGCATGCAAGTCAACGGAAGTCCCATCCAGGGTACGCGCCCGAGATGTTTTCAGGCGTCTTAATTTCTGTCTTTCAAGTTCAAGCTGGCTGTGGCGCAGCTTATACTCGGCCAGTATCTGCTTGTCGGGATTGACGATGACGACACCCTGCCCGCCATCAACGATCAGCATATCGTTGTCCTTGATCAGCTCGCGGGCATGATGCAGGCCGACCACACAAGGCTTGTTGAGGCTGCGCGCGACAATCGAAGTGTGTGATGTAGCACCACCCAGATCAGTCAGAATTCCTGCAAATTGATGGGGCTTGAGCTGTATCAGGTCTGCCGGGCTGACATCATGTGCAACCATAATGGGCAATACATCATGCTTGGCAGCGGGCGGGGCATAACCAGCCTGGCCGCTCATGGTTTTGAGCACACGCTCGACTACCTGCACCACATCGGTTTTGCGTTCACGTAGGTAACTATCTTCAAAGGCTTCAAACTGCATGACCAGGCTGTCCATCTGCACTTTAAGCGCCCACTCGGCATTGCATTTTTCAGCGATGATCATTTCGCGTGCGGCACGGCTGATATGCTCGTCGTCCAGTATCATGAGATGCAAATCAATAAAGGCATCGAATTCGGCGGCAGCATAAAGTGGCTTGTGCTCGTGAAGTGAGGCAAGTTCCAGGCGGGTTTTTTCAAGGGCAGAATCCAGCCGCTCGACTTCTTCCTGCAACAGATGTTTGGGCAGAATATAGTGTGAAACCTCAAGTGAGGCATGAGAGATCAGATGCGCATGGCCAATTGCTATGCCGCTGGAGACGGGCAACCCATGCAAAGTGAAACTCATTCACCTTCTCCGAAATAATCGTTAATCAGTGCCAAAATCGCTGTCATAGCATCGTGCTCCTGTTCGCCATTTGTTTCTATACTGATCGTGCTGCCTTTGGCCGCTGCCAGCATCATCACGCCCATAATGCTTTTGGCATTTATACGCTTGTCATTGCGCGTTAGCCACACCTCGCAGGGAAATTGTGAGGCGAGTTGTGTCAGTTTGGCAGAGGCGCGTGCATGCAAGCCCAGTTTGTTAATAATAAGCGCATCTTGTTTCAACATCCGTTAATCCCATCATATTTCATCAAAGTAAATTCGGTAATCGTAATTAAAATTATTTGGCAAGAAGCCATGACAGTCTTTTTCCATTTTTCGATCAAAAGCGCTATATAGTAGGGCGGGTCACACCCGCCATGAAAGCATCAACATGCTAGCGCCTCATTGTTATCCCGTTATAAGGCGGGTGTGACCCGCCCTACGGATTATTTTTCTAACAGAATTATTCCGTGTCTGCTGTCAGGGTAACGATACAGTCGCGACCGCCCTGCATGGCCCGCTGTACCAGGGTAGCGAGGGGAGCAGCGGGGCCGCAGACAACGCGCAGCAACATTGCAAGGCTGACACCTGCAACACCGGCAACGTGCCCCGGTTTGCATAAACGCAGCGCAATGTTGGAAGGGGTGGCGCCATAAATATCGGTTAACAACAGTACCCCGCTGCCTTTGTCCAGTTGCTTGATGAGCTCATGTCCTTCTCGTTCTTTCGCTGCCGGATCATCACTGGCAAGAATGGATAGTGATTTGAGATGTGGCGGTACACTGCCGGTGACGTGGTGAACGCAATCAAGCAGGCTGTCTCCCAGGCCATTATGTGTGATCAAAAGTATACCTACCATACTGCCGAGTTCCTTAAAGTACTTGCCTAATTCGCTACTTTAACGCGAATATTTTTGTCAGTAAATTGCAGCCGCTTGTGCATGGCAGCAGTGAGGCGTACTTCACCGTTTGAGTCTATCAACATGGCCACGCCTAGTTGCATTTTTTCGGCAGCAGCCAGCCAGTCCATAGCGGAAATAAAAAGGGGCTTGGAGGTGGCATCGGATAATACCCCGGCACGATTTCCGCTGGTCAGCACGGTAACGGCTTGTACACCCTCTGCGGGGTGGCCATTGCGAGGATCAATCAGGTGGCAGTAGCGTTTTCCGTCTAGCTCAAAATAGCGCTGATAATCGCCGGAAGTACCTATCGCTTCGCCATCGTGCAAGTCCAGCGAGGCAATGGGGGCAGGTTTGCGCGGATGCTGAATGCCAACCCGCCAGTGCCGTGAACCATGCTTACCCAAGGCCAGCACATTGCCGCCAATATTGATCAGGGCATTTTTTATGCCCATGTTTTTAAGCAATGCCGCTGCACGATCCAGCGCGTATCCCTTGGCATAACCGCCAAGATCAAGTTTGACTGTGCGATTGCGGCTGTGCGCAGTGATTTTACCCGGTGCAGACTTGAGTAAAATATCCGCCATTTGGGGATGCCTTGTCACCAGTTCAGCGAGTGACTTCGGGGCTGGAAGTGCGGGTTTGAACTCGTCTGCATGAAATCCCCATAACTTAACCAAGCCACCTATGGCCGGGTTAAATAATCCGCCAGACTGAGCAGATAACTGAGTTGCATCGCGTATTATGAATTCTAGTTCCGGGGTGATTTCTATCGTTTTGTTATTCTCAAATGCCGCATTCACGTCACTCAGTAAAGAGGGTTTCCACGCGTGTAACAGATTATGCAGGCGCTGAAATTCCTGCATGATGGCCGCCACAGCCTGTTTAGCAGTTTCTGTTTTCTCCCCATAAACACTCACCTCCACCAGCGTGCCGAAGACAAAACCTTGCTCCTGATAAAGTGGCTCCTTGTTGCATGACGAAAGCAGAAAAACGCCTGACAGTAAAAATAAATGGCAGAAAAATTTCATTTTGGAAGTTGCAGATGCATCTCTTCAAGTTCAATAGAGGCGGCAAGCAGGGCTAGCCGGGCAATGACACCATAAGAATAAAAGCGGTTGGGGGTGTCGTTAGGCGAACATTCAGGATTGGGTAAGGTGCAACAAGAATCAAAGGCCAGCGGCACAAAGTGCATGCCAGGCGCATTCAGGTTTTCATCAATACCGCGCCCGGTGTGAACCCGGTAAAACCCGCCGACCACGAAGTGATCAACCATATAGATAACCGGCTCAGCCACCGCGTCATTGATGCTCTCAAAGGTGTATACGCCCTCCTGCACCAGTACATCCGACACTTCCAGCCCCTCCTTTACCACAGCCATTTTATTGCGCTGCTTGCGGTTCAGGTCGCGCACTTCACTGGCGTCCTTGACTGTCATAATGCCCATGCCATAGGTACCAGCGTCTGCTTTCACGATGACAAACGGTGATTCCTTTACACCGTATTCTTCATACTTGGCGCGTATCTTTTGCAGCACGCTATCAACTTCTGAAGCCAGGCAAATTTCTCCTTCACGTTTTTGAAAGTCTACTTTATTGCACTTGCCAAAATAAGGATTAATCAGCCATGGATCTATGCCGATCAAATCGGCAAAGTCATTTGTCACTTTGTCATAGGCTGCAAAGTGGCTGGACTTGCGTCGGGTTGTCCACCCTGCCACCAATGGCGGTATCACTTCCTGCTCAAGATTTTTAAGGATATCCGGTACGCCTGCGGACAAATCGTTGTTCAGCAAAATAACGCAGGGATTGAAATTGGACAGAAACAATCGGTTGTCTTTGCGAATAATGGGCTCAAGTGTGAGTGATCCACTATTGGGCAAGTCGATTACCGTAGGCTGGGTAATTTCGGGTAACAAGCTGCCTACACGAACAGTTACACCGGCACTTCTGAGGATGGTGACAATCTGCGCCACGTTCTGCAGGTAAAACAAATTACGCGTATGGTTTTCGGGTATCAGCAGCACACCTCGCGCATCCGGGCAAATCTTTTCAATCGCGCTTTGTGCGGCCATCACGCATAGCGGCAAGAAATCCGGGTTTAAATTATTGAAGCCGCCGGGGAATAAATTGGTGTCGACAGGTGCAAGCTTGAAACCGCTATTGCGCAGATCAACAGATGCATAGATAGGAACCTTGTGCTCATGCCATTGCGAGCGGAACCAGTGTTCAATAGTGGGTTGTGCATTCAATATGCGTTTCTCAAGCTCCAGCAAAGGGCCGATTAAGGCGGTGGTGAGATGGGGAACCATAAGTAACCTGCGTTAGAGGGAAGTATGTATTCTAGCTTATAGCAAATATTTCTACTTGACACGGTAGACTTGAAACCTCAATACTCAATCAATTTCAATGAATGACGGGGTTGCGATTTTTCAATGAAAATAGCCGTTCTATCCGATATTCACAGCAACTTGGAGGCGCTGAATGCCTGCATTGCGC
>Ga0315281_10003192_pt1 | contig 24108 bp, 24 predicted proteins | sample YL17G07_0_MG_FD_204540 | JGI IMG/M metagenome (GOLD analysis project Ga0315281, IMG submission 204540) | Sediment microbial communities from Yellowstone Lake, YNP, Wyoming, USA - YL17G07_0 | ecosystem: Environmental > Aquatic > Freshwater > Lake > Sediment | place: USA: Wyoming | collected... | reverse complement strand
CTCGCTGCCGTCGGCGGCCGGGCGCACGGTGAGCCCGCGGCCGGGAGCGCCCGCGGGGTAGTTGGCCGGGCGCACGATGCGCTCGTCCGTTGCCAGGAAGGAATACACTTCTTTCTGCCGCCAGACGTGGTTGCCGGTGGTGAGCACGTCCACCCCGCCGCCGAGCAGCTTGAGGGCGAGCTTGGAGGTGATGCCCGCGCCGTTGGCCACGTTCTCGCCGTTGGCGATGACGAAGTCGACGGCGCGCTCCTTGCGGAAGTCGGGCAGCCAGCGCAGCAGCGCTTCGCGGCCCGGCTGGCCGAACACGTCACCGACGAAGAGGATGTTCAAGCGCGCCGCCCTGCCTGATCGTTGTGGACCCTACCGACCGGGTAGCTCGCCCGGGCCTCTGAGTATAGCGGCATGGCGTGAAGCGCGGATGATCACGGGGCCGCTGATGGACAATGCCTCGTGAGATGACGCATTCTGGCTGCCCATACCTCGTCTGCGAGAAGACGGCATTCCGGGGAAGCCTCGACCTCACCGACGCGGCGCCGGTGAGCGTCATCGTGATCTCCGAGCGCCTTGAGCGTAGACAGTTGTACGCCTTAGGCGTAGAGTAACGTCATGCTCACAGTCGTCGCGACGCCACTCTTCCAGAAACAGTAGCCGCCTTACTGGACCGAGGAAGAGCGGGCGAATTCGCGGCGTACATTGCCGAGTATCCCGATGCCGGGGCTGTGGTGCCCGAGTCCGGCGGCATCCGCAAGGTTCGCTGGGGTCGGACCGAAGCTCAAGGAGATCCGTCGTGCCCTCGAAGGCCAAGCCACTCACCGACACAGAACTTGAGGCCTACGAGGCGAAGCGCGACCTTGCGGCTGAGCTGCTGCAGTCCGTGCGCGAAATGAAGGCTGGCAAGGCTGAGGTCGTCCTGTCGCTCGCCGTCGAGGCGAGGCAACGCACCGGTCTGTCTCAATCTCAATTTGCCGCACTGCTTGGCGTGTCGGTGCGCACCCTGCAGGGCTGGGAGCAGGGACGCAAGCAGCCCAGCGGCGCCGCGCGCACGCTTCTCACGATCGCTCGCACAAACCCGAAGGCACTCCTGGCGGTCGTCGGCAAGTAGCGCCCCGTTTGCCATTTCTTCAAGAGAATCGGAGCAGGCAACATGAAGAAGCAACTTGCGGCGATCATCGAGCGCGAAGGGCTGGGGTATGTGTCGCTCTGCCCGGAGCTGGACATCGCCAGTCAGGGCGACACGATCGAAGAGGCTCGAGAGAATCTTCAAGAGGCGGTCGAGTTGTTCTTCGAGACCGCCTCAGAGAGCGAGCTTCAGACACGTCTGCATGAGGAAGTGTAGGTGACCCGAGTCGAGGTCTCCGTTGGGTAGGCTGCGCATCGGTACGCTTCAATCCATCATCCGCCAATCTGGTGTGCCCAGGCCATTCTGAGGCTCGGCCTCAACGTGCGGGGGGTTTACGGAGAAGTCTCCGGAGGAGGCGTCGAGCGAGTTGTTGCAGGGCGCGCTCGTACTCGTCGCGGGAGAGCGCGCATTCGACGAGCTGCACGATCTCGTCGCGCTTGAGGCCAAGCTGCCGGGCCATCGTCGTCAGGTACCTGGTCCCGCAGTAGATCTCGCCGTGGCTCATCATCGTGTGGATGCCCGACTCCTTCCCGCAGACCGCGGCGGCGGCGTAGGTGTGTTCGATAGCCTGAGTGCTGACCTCTTGAGCGCATGTCCTCACGCCGCTGGCTATACTTGTTGCAGAGCTGCAGACAACATTGGGGACCGCTACAAGGAGATCGCCATGAGACTGAAGGTCGTGGTTCACGAGGCCGACGAAGGCGGATTCTGGGCTGAGGTCCCCGCCATCGCTGGTTGCGCCACGGAAGGTGACACGTTCGAGGAGCTGCTGACCAATCTCTACGAGGCCATTGAGGGTTGCCTGTCGGTCGATGTGGCTCACGTCAAGACCGGGGCACACGACCGGGTCATGGACATTGCCATATGAAGTCAGCGTCCGGGCGCGTTCTGACAAAGGCGCTCGAGCGGAACGGCTGGCTACTCCTCCGCGTTCACGGCAGCCACCACATCTACGGCAAGGACAGCAGTCCCATCCGACTTTCAGTGCCCGTTCATGGCGACCGGCCACTCAAGACGGGCCTGTTGCGACATCTTCTTGGTCTCGCGGAACTGTCCGAAGACGACCTCTGAGTAGCTCCGGGCGAACACATGGGTGAGGGAGGGTGTCGAATCCGCGACATCGAGGTCTCGCACCGATGGCTTCTGCGCCAACGGCTCCCGCGCGGGGTAGTGCGAAACGGTCAGATAAGGATTGGGCTGCAAGTTCAGGCGGTCGGCGCGCGGCGCGGCGTGAGCGCATAGCCGCGGCGGCTGATGGATAATGCCTCGTGAGATGACAGACTCTGGCTGCCCATATCTCGTCTGCGAGAAGACGGCCTTCCGCGGAAGTCTCGACCTCAGCGCAGCGGCGCCGGTGAGCATCATCGTGACCTGGTACTGCCGGCACTCGTTCCACGGCGTGCGTCTGGAGCTCGGGGACGCGTGCAGCGAAGTGGAGAAGCACTGCGCAGCCTGCTCGCTGCCACGGCAAGAACCGGACGGTGGCGCTGACTGACGCAGACTGACGCGGCACACCGCGCCGCGCGGGTCAGCCGCCGAAGATCAGCCTGACGGCCCCTTCGGCGGCCGTCAGCAGCGGGCCCGGGAACAGGCCGACCACGAGCACGCCGGCGGCCGCCAGGCTCACGGCGGCGATGACGCCGACCTGCGACGACGCCGGCTCGGCCTCCACCTCGGCGCCCTCCGGCGCTTCGCGGAAGTACATGTACCAGACGACGCGCAGGTAGTAGTAGGCGGACACCGAGCTCATGATCACGGCCACGATGGCCAGCCAGGTGAGGTTGGCCTGGACGACGGCGGTGAACAGGTAGAACTTGCCCCAGAAGCCGATCGTCGGCGGGATGCCGGTGAGCGACACCATGAACACGGCCATGAGGAGCGCCGCCCAGGGCATAGTGCGGCCGAGCCCGCCGATCTCGCCCAGTGTGTACGCGAACTTACGGCGGTTGCGGATCCAGATGAGCACGCCGAAGGCGCCGAGGTTCATGAGCGCGTAGGCCGCCAGGTAGAAGAGGATGGCGGCGATGCCCAGGGGCTTGCCCGACGTGCCGGCCGCGATGAGGCCCAGCGTCAGATATCCCGCGTGGGCGATGCTCGAGTAGGCGAGCATGCGCTTGAGGTTGCGCTGCGGCAGCGCCAGCACGTTCCCGACCACCATCGTGAGCACGGCGAGGATCATCATGGTGTGGACCCAGGTCTGCCACTCCAGGCCGGCGGCGGCGACGAACAGCTTGGCGAAGGCGGCGAACGCCGCCGCCTTGACGCCCACCGCCATGAAGGCGGTGACGGGCGTGGGGGCGCCCTCGTAGACGTCCGGCGCCCAGTTGTGGAAGGGCACCGCCGAGACCTTGAAGCCGAAGCCGGTGACGACCAGCACGAAGGCCACGACGAGGAAGCCGTTGGCGTCGAGCCCCGACAGCTTGGCGAGGCCGGCGGCGATGCCGGAGTAGTTGGTCTGGCCGGAGGCGCCGTACAGGAGCGCCAAGCCGAAGGCGAGGATCGCCGACGAGAAGGCGCCGGTGACGAAGTACTTGATCGACGCCTCGCCGGAGTGCGGATCGCGCCATAGGTACCCGGCGAGCACGTAGGTGGGCAGCGACATGAGCTCGAACGAGACGAAGAAGGCCACGACGTCGGTGCTCACGACCATGCCGATCATGCCGGTGATGACGAGCAGCAGCAGGCCGTAGAACTCGCCGCGCGCCGCCTTGCGCCGGGCCAGATAGGCATCGGAGAGCATGATCGTCGCCACGCCGATGCCGGCGAACAGCACGACGCAGAAGAGGGCGTACTTGTCGAGCGACACCATGCCGGCGAAGCCGGTCTGCGGCTCGCGGGCGTTGAAGTGCAGGCCGTTTGAGACGCTGATCCATTGGCCGACGGCCAGGGCCGCGCCGGCGATGAGCCCGGCGGCCGCGATCCAGGCAAGCGCGCCCTTGCGCGCCGTGAACAGGTCGACGAGGAAGACGGCGAGCGCGCCCAGCGCCACGACCACGCCGGGCAGGATCACCACGATGGCGTTGTTGGCGCCCATCTAGAACAGCCCCTTGGCCGCGTCCAACACCTGCGCCAGCCCGTGCGCCTGGGCGCTCTGCAGCGACGGCGTCACCCTGTGGAGGATCTCCTGCACCGGCACGTGCAGGAACTCGAGGAGCGTGTTGGGGTACACGCCCACCCAGATGACGAGGACGACCAGGGGCACCAGGGTGAGGATCTCGCGGGCGCCCAGGTCGCGCAGGCCCTCGGCGGGCTTCACGTCTGCGTCGCCGCGGTCGTTGAACATGGTGCGCTGGAACATCCACAACAGGTAGGCGGCGGCGAGGACGACGCCGGTCGCGGCGATGGCCGCCAGCCAGTGCGAGTAGACGAAGAGGCCGAGGAGGCTGAGGAACTCGCCGACGAAGCCGCTCAGCCCGGGCAGCCCGGCCGAGCCGAAGACGAAGAAGAGGAAGAACCCGGCCATGATGGGCAGCGGCCGGGCCAGCATCGCCATGTCGGCGATGAGGCGCGTGTGCGTACGCTCGTACAGGTAGCCGACCATGAGGAACAGGGCGCCGGTCAGCAGGCCGTGGCTGAACATCACGAGGATGGCGCCCTCCATGCCCGCGGCGTTGCCGGCCACGGCGATGGCCGCGAAGATGCCGGCCGTGACGAACCCCATGTGGCTCACGCTCGAGTAGGCGACGAGCTTCTTGAGGTCCTTCTGGACCAGCGAGACGAGCGCGCCGTAGACGATGGCGATCACCGACAGCACCACGATGTAGGGGATGAACGTCACGGCGGCGTCCGGGAAGAAGGGCAGACAGAAGCGCAGCATGCCGTACCCGCCCATCTTCAGGAGCACGCCGGCGAGGATCACGGAGCCCGCCGTGGGCGCCTCGACGTGCGCGTCGGGGAGCCACGTGTGCAGCGGGAACATCGGCACCTTGATGGCGAAGGCCAGGAAGAAGGCGAGGAAGGCCCAGAACTGCAGGTCGTACGAGTAGACCAGCCGGCTGAGCTCCTGGATGTTGAACGTCAGCCCGATCGCCGAGTGGTCCTTCGCGTAGTACACGACCACGATGATGGCGATGAGCATGAGCAGGCTGCCGACCAGCGTGAACAGGAAGAACTTGATAGCCGCGTAGATGCGCCGCGGGCCACCCCAGACGCCGATGATGAAGTACATCGGCACCAGCATGGCCTCCCAGAACACGTAGAACAGGAAGAGGTCGGTGGCGCAGAACACCCCGGCCATGCCGACCTGCAGCAGCAGCAGCGAGATGAAGAAGCCCAGCTCGCGGTCCTTGACGTAGTTCCAGCCGCCGATGATCACGATGACCCCGAGGAGCGTGGTGAGGAAGAGCAGCAGGGCGGCGATGCCGTCGACGCCCATGCCGTAGTGGATGTTGAACGCCTTGATCCAGGTGACGTTCTCGACGAACTGCATGCCGGGCGCCCTGGTGTCCAGGGCGATGAGCATGACGATGGAGAGCGCGCAGGCGGCCAGCGTGACCACCAGCGAGATGATCTTGTAGACGGCGGGCCGGCCGCGGCCGACGAGCAGCATGAGCAGCACGCCGGCCAGGGGCAGGAAGACGATGACGCTGAGGATCGGGAAGCCGATCTGGTCGCTCCAGGTCACGTCACGACCCCCAGACCCAGGCGAGGACGACGACCAGCACCAGCATGCCCGCGAAGATGGAGAAGGCGTAATTCTGCACGCGCCCGGTCTGCAGGGGTCGCAGGCGCTCGCCGAAGAGCTCCCAGAGGCGCGCCAGCCCGTTGACGGCGCCGTCGATGACCTTGACGTCGAAGAAGGTCCACAGCCAGCCCGCGAAGGCGATCGTGCCGCGGATGGGCACGACCTCGTAGACCTGGTCCATGTACATCTTGTTGAAGGACGCCTTGTAGGCGGCCGGCAGGCGCGCCGCGAGGCGGCCGGGCAGCTCGGTGCGGCGGATGTACATCACGTAGGCCAGGTACACGCCCAGCAGGGCGACGGCCACCGAGAACACCATGAGGCCGCCGCCCACGCCGAGCCACACGAACTCCTCGTGCTCGACGTCGAAGAAGACCGGCTCGAGGAACGAATGGATCCAGCCGGTCTCCGGCGGCCAGCCGACGAGCATGCCCAGCAGCGCCGACGGGATGGCCAGCAGCACCAGCGGGATGGTCATGACCCTGGGGGACTCGTGGACGTGGCGCTGCACCTCCTCGGAGGCGCGGCTCTCGCCGAAGAAGGTCATGAAGATGAGGCGGAAGGCGAACACGGCCGTCAGGAAGGCCGTGACGATGCCGACCGCCCACACCACGTAGTACCCGCCGACGAAGGCGCCGCCGAGGATCTCGTCCTTGGCCCAGAAGCCTGCGAACGGGAAGACGCCGATGAGGGCGATGGCGCCGATGAGCATCGTCCAGAACGTCAGCGGTATGCGTTTGCGCAGCCCGCCCATCTGGCGCATGTCCTGCTCGCCGCCCATGGCGTGGATCACCGAGCCCGAACACAGGAAGAGGAGGCCTTTGAAGAAGCCGTGGACGAAGAGGTAGAAGATGCCGGCCGCCCAGGCGCCGGCGCCGAGCGCCATGAACATGAAGCCGAGCGATGACACCGTGGAGTACGCGATCACCCTCTTGATGTCGTTCTGGGTGATCGCGATGTAGGCCGCGTAGATGGCCGTGAACGTGCCGACGATCATCACCACGAGCATGGCCACGTCGGAGTGGATGAACAGCGGGTAGGAGCGCGCGACCATGTACACGCCGGCGTTGACCATGGTCGCGGCGTGGATGAGCGCGCTGACCGGGGTGGGGCCCTCCATGGCGTCCGGCAGCCACACGTGCAGCGGGAACTGGGCGCTCTTGCCGACCGCGCCGGTGAACAGCAGCAGGCAGATCCACAGCAGCGTGCCCGAGCCGATCATCTCGGCCGCGCTGAAGACGCCGGTGAACTGCAGCGTGCCGGTGGTCACGAAGATCAGGAACATGCCGAGCGTGAAGCCGAAGTCGCCGACGCGGTTGACGAGGAACGCCTTCTTGCCCGCCTGGCTGGCGGTCTTCTTGCGGAACCAGAAGGAGATGAGCAGGTACGAGCACAGGCCCACGCCCTCCCAGCCCAGGAAGAGCAGCAGGTAGTTGTTCGCGAGGATGAGCACGAACATCGCGAACATGAAGAGGTTGAGATAGGCGAAGAACCGGTAGTAGCCCGGGTCGTCCTTCATGTAGCCGATGGAGTAGTAGTGCACCAGCATGCCGATGATGCCGACGACCAGGAGCATGATGCCGGTGAGGGGGTCGACGAGGAAGCCCCACGCGACCGTGAACCGGCCGGCGGCCACCCAGGTGAAGGCGTTCCAGACGAAGGCCTCGTCGGGGTGCCGGAAGACCCACTCGAAGGCGTAGACCGAGAGCACGGCCGTGACGGTGACCAGCGCCACCGGCAGGACGTGCGCCTTGGCGCGGAAGAAACGTTTGCCGAGCAGCAGCGTGATGATGAAGCCGGCCAGCGGCAGCAGCACGATGAGCGCCACGGCGATCTTCATGTACTGGGTCCCCCCCACGAGCGCTCCTGCCTAGCCCTTGAGCTCGTCGTACTGGTCGGTCTGCACGGTGCGGCGGTTGCGGTAGTTGGCGATCACGATGGCGAGCCCCACGGTGACCTCGGCGGCCGCCAGCGTGATGATGAACAGCGCGAACAGCGTGCCGGCGCCGAGCGCCCCGCCGCGGAAGTTGGAGATCGCCACGAGCGCGATGTTGACGGCGTTCAGCATGAGCTCGAGGCACATCACCACGACGATGACGTTGCGGCGCACGAGCACCCCGAAAGCGCCGATGCAGAACAGCAGGACGGCCAGCGTGAGCCACCAGTAGAGGGCGTTCACGGCTTCTCCTCTTCCCTGCGCGCCAGCACGATGGCGCCGATCATCGCGGCCACGAGCACCAGCGAGACCAGCTCGAACGGGAAGACGTAGCCGTTGAACAGCAGCAGCGACACGCCCTTGACGCTGGGGTTGAGCGCCGTGTCGCCGATCTGGCCGATGTCGGAGGTGACCACGACCACCGTGAGGACGGCGGCGGCGGCCACGGCCAGCGGCGCCGCGAACACGGCCTGCCTGTTGAAGAACAGCTCGTAGCCGCCGTCCTGCACCTCGGTGAGCATGATCGCGAAGATGATGACGATGGAGATGGCGCCCACGTACACGAGGATCTGCACGATGGCCAGGAGGGGCGCGCTCAGCAGCGCATAGGCGAAGGCCACGCCGAGGAAGCAGGCGACCATCGACGCGGCCGAGTACATGATCTTCTTGAAGGCCACGACGCCGAGGGCGCAGACGAGGATCCACGCGGCCAGGAAGACGAACAGCCCGGGATGGAAGTCGCCGCCCGGCATCAGGCGCCGCCCTCCGGTTCGTCGAGGGCGATGGGATCGTCCTTGATGGGCGCCCACGTCCAGCCGCGGCCGAGCGCCGCGTCGCGGACGTGCGGCACGAGGTCGGTGACGGTCTCGCGCAGCGGGTCGACGCGGCGCGGCTCGCGCACGTAGAGCGACTCGCGTGCCATGGTCGTGCGGTTGTAGCCGGCGAGCTCGAAGAAGTCGCTCTGCTCGAGGGCGTTGTACGGGCAGACCTCGACGCACTCGCCGCAGAAGATGCAGCGGCTCTCGTCGAGGTCGTAGCTCCCCAGCAGGCGCGGGTTGGTCTCGATGGAGCCGGTGGGGCAGGTCTCGGCGCACTTGCCGCACGAGACGCAGCCGACGAGCTGCAGCGGCAGGTTGTCGGCGGTTGAGACGATGGTGTCGTAGCCGCGACCCATGGTGTCGTAGCAGCTGGAGCCGACCTCCATGCGGCAGACGCGCACGCAGCGGCCGCAGTTGATGCAGCGGTTGGGCTCGCGCATGATGAAATCGTGGCGCAGATCGGCCGGGTAGTCGTGGGCCTCGCCGCCGTGGAAGCGGTTCTTGAAGACCTCGTACTCGATGCCGTAGCGCTGCAGGTCGCACTTGCCGTTGGCCGGGCAGTAGCAGTCGAGGCACAGCTCGGCGCCGCGCACGGCCTCTTCTTCGCTGAAGCCCAGCTCGATCTGCTTGAAGTTGGTGCGCCGGTCTGCGGGCGCGCGCGTCGGCATCTCGGCGGGCGGGCTGGGCTGGGTCATGTCGGTGGTCATGTCGATGAACACCGGCGGGACCTCGGCCATGCGCGCGACGCGCGGATCGAGGTCGGTCTTGGACGTGAGCGCGTCGAAGAACGGCTGCGCCTTGAGCTCGGCCAGCGACTGCCCGAGCGCGGCCATGTCGGCGCCGCGCAGGTAGGCGTCCATGCTCCAGGCGGCCTTCTTGCCTTGGGCGACCGCCTGGATGACCGTCTGCGCGCCGAGCACCGCGTCGCCGCCGGCGAACACGCGCGGGTCGCCGGTCTGGAAGGTCCAGTCGTCGACGGCGATGGTGCGCCACTTGGTGCGCTTGACGCCCTGCTCCTCGCTGGTGCCATCGAGCTTGGGGTACTGGCCGATGGCGGCGATGATCTGGTCGCACTCGACGATGAACTCGCTGCCTTCGAGGGGCACGGGACGGCGGCGGCCGGAGGCGTCGGGCTCGCCGAGCTCCATGCGCAACATCTCGATGCCGGTCACCTTGTTGCTCGCGTCGGTGAGGACCCTGACGGGCGCGCAGAGCAGCTCGATCTTGACGCCCTCCTCCTCGGCCTCGTCGACCTCGGTGTGGTGCGCCGGCATCTCCTTGCGCGAGCGGCGGTAGAGGCAAGTGACCTCGGCGGCGCCCCTGCGCACGGAGGTGCGACAGGCGTCCATGGCGGTGAAGCCGCCGCCGATGACCGTGACCTTGTCGCCGACGTGGACCTCGCCGTTGAGCTCGAGGTCGCCGAGGAAGTCGACCGCCATGACCACACCCTCGGCGTCTTCGCCGGGGATGCCCATATCGTTGGAGTTGAAGGCGCCCAGGGCGAGGAACACAGCGCCGAAGCCCTCGTCGAACAGGTCTTCGAGCTGGTAGTCCACGCCGAGCCGGCTGCTCACCTGGAGCTCGACGCCCATGCGCCAGAGCACGTTGATCTCCTTGTCGAGGAGGTCGCGCGGCAGGCGGTAGCTGGGGATGCCGTAGCGCAGCATGCCGCCGGGCTTGGGCAGCGCCTCGAAGATCTTGACCGAGTGCCCCTCGAGCCGGGCGTAGAAAGCGGCGGCGAGGCCGGCGGGCCCGCCGCCGACGATCGCGATGCGCTTGCCGGAGTCGGGCTTGGGCTCGACCGGCAGCAGCAGCTCGCCCTCCTGCTCCTCGTCGACGGTCTGGTCGGCCATGAAGCGGTGCAGCTGGCAGATCGTGATGGGGTGCTCGACGAGCTGCCGGCGGCACGGCCCCTCGCAGGGCCGCGGGCACACGCGTCCGAGCACCGCCGGGAAGGGCAGGTCCTCGCGCAGCTTGCGCACCCCGTTCTTGTAGTCCTTGCGCGCGATGTACTCGAGGAACTGCGGGATCTTGATGTGCGTCGGGCAGGCGTCGCGGCAGGGCGGCGTGCAGAACGAGTTGTGGTCGCTGAGCATCAACTCGAGGTACAGGTGGCGCATGGCGCGCACCTTGTCGGTGTTGGTGAGCACCACCATGCCGTCGGCGACGGCCGCCGAGCAGCTCGGCACCATCTTGCGCGCCCCTTCGACCTCGACGAGGCACATGCGGCAGGCGGCGGTGGCCGGCAGACGTGGCTCGTAGCACAGCGTGGGGATATGGATGCCCACGCGCTGCGCCGCGTCGAGGATGGTGTCGCCGCGCTCGCAGGCCACCTCCTGACCGTCGATGGTCAGGAGCACCTGGTCGGGGCGCGCCTGGGTGCGCGTGACGTCGTCGGCGGTGGTGGCCATCGTCCCTTTACGCTTCCCGACCGATGGCCGCGGCGGCCTGCTCGATGCCGGAGTGGACCTTGACCGCAGCGAACTTGCAGACCTGGCGGCAGGTGTCGCACTTGATGCATTCGCTCACGTCGATGACGTGGAGCTGTTTCTTCTCGCCGCTGATGCAGTTGGTGGGGCACTTCTTGGCGCAGAGCGTGCAGCCGGTGCAGGCCTCGGCGTCGATGTAGTACGTGATCAGCGCCTTGCACTGGCCCGCCGGGCAGCGCCTCTCGCTGATGTGCGCGTCCAGCTCATCGCGGAAGTAACGCAGGGTCGTGAGCACCGGGTTGGGCGCCGTTCCGCCGAGGGCGCAGAGCGAGCCTTCGATGATGTAGCCCGCGAGCTCCTCCAGCAGCTCGATGTCTCCCTCGCGTCCATCTCCCGCGGTGATGCGCTCCAGGATCTCCAGCATGCGCTTGGTGCCCAACCGACAGGGCACGCACTTGCCGCACGACTCGTCCTGCGTGAACTGCAGGAAGTAGCGCGCCAGATCGACCATGCAGTTGGTGTCGTCGACCACCACGAGGCCACCGGAGCCGACGATGGCGCCCGAGGCGCTGAGCGCCTCGTAGTCGACCTTCACGTCGAGCATCTCGTCGGGCAGGCAGCCGCCCGAAGGCCCGCCGAGTTGCACGGCCTTGAACGTGCGTCCGGGCAGCATGCCGCCGCCGATGTCGAAGATGATGTGGCGCAGCGTGGCGCCCATCGGCACCTCGACCAGGCCGCCGTTGGCGACCTTTCCGGTGAGCGAGAAGATCTTGGTGCCGCGCGAATCCCCCATTCCCATGGCGGCGAAAGCCTCGGCGCCGTGCGTCATGATCCAGGGGATATTGGCGAACGTCTCGACGTTGTTGATGTTGGTGGGTCGGCCCCAGAGCCCCGAGACCGCCGGGAAAGGCGGACGGGTGCGCGGCATGCCGCGCTTGCCCTCGATGCTTGCGATGAGGGCCGTCTCCTCGCCGCAGACGAACGCGCCGGCGCCCTCGCTGATGTGCACGTCGAAAGCGAAGCCGGAGCCCAGGATGTCGAGGCCCAGCAGACCGCGCTCGCGCGCCTGCACCAGGCCGGCACGCAGGCGCTCGACAGCGAAGGGATACTCGGCGCGCACGTAGACGTAGCCTTCGTGCGCGCCGATCGCGAACGCGGCGATCATCATCCCTTCGAGGACAGCGTGCGGATTGCCCTCGAGCACCGAGCGGTCCATGAAGGCGCCGGGGTCGCCTTCGTCGGCGTTGCAGATGACGTACTTGGTCTCGCCCTTTGCCTGGCGCGCGAAGCGCCACTTGGTGCCGGTCGAGAACCCGGCGCCGCCGCGGCCACGCAGACCCGAGCGCTCCACGAGATCGATGACCGCCTCGGGGTCGTCTTCAGAGAGCGCCGACGCCAGGGCGACGTAACCGCCGCGCACCAGGTAGTCATCGATGGAGTAGGGGTCGATCTTGCCGTTCAGAGCCAGCACAAGGCGACGCTGCTCCCGGTAGAAGGGGATGTCGGCCTCGTGCGCCAGCGGCTCCCCCGTGGCGGGATCACGGTAGAGGATCTTCTCGACCACGCCGTCGCCCTGCACGCTGGCCGCGATGATGGCTGCCACATGTTGCGGCTTCACGTGCGGATAGAAGATGCCCTGGGGATGGATGACCACGATGGGGCCCTGCTCGCAGAAACCGTGACAGCCCGTCTCGACCACCGCCACCGTGTCGGCGAGGCCACGCAAGGCCAGCTCTTCCTTGATCGCCTCGCGCACCCCCTCGCGGCCGGAGGCATGGCAGGCAGTGCCGGCGCAGATGCGCATCTCACGGGCGCCCTCGTGGGCCACGACGCTCTCGGGTCGCAGAGCCCGCCGCAGGGCCTCGAGCACTGTCGTGGCGCCCTCCGTGGTCGCGCTCATTCGGCGCCCTCCTGCCGGCGCAGGTCGGCGACCAACCTACGCGCCTTGTCGGGGGTCATGCGGCCGTGCGTCTCGTCGTCGCCGACCCTGACCACCGGCGCCAGGGCGCAGGCGCCGACACAACTCACGGCCTGGAGCGTGAAGAGACGATCGTTGGTGGTCTTGCCCACGTCCACCCCAAGCTCTTCGGAGAACGCGGCCGTGATGAGTGGCGCGCCAGCCACGTGACAGGCCGTGCCGTGGCAGACGGTGATGATGTGCTTGCCCGCCGGCGAGAGGCGGAACTGGTTGTAGAAGCTGGAGACGCCGTAGATCTGCGACAGCGACACGCCGGTCTGCAGCGAGACCTCCTGGATCGCGAGACGCGGCAGATAGCCGTAGGCCTCCTGCGCGTTCTGCAGCATGGCGATGAGGCCGGTGCCGTGCTCGTAGTAGTCGTCGAGCACCGGCTGCAGCGGCTTGAGGTCGACGTCGGGCTGCGCGGCGAGGCGCGCCTCGGCGATGCGCGCCGCGTTGGGCACGGGCAGCTGGTACTTGCTGGTGTAGTTGACGCGGATGACCTGCACGGGGCAGTTGCTCTCGCAGAGCGTGCAGGCGCGGCAGCGCGGCTCGCCGCTGGAGGGGTCGATGACCACGCGGAAGAGGCCGCGGCTGCGCTCGGGCAGGCGCTCGCGCTGCTCCGGGTACTGGACGGTGATCTTCTTCATCGGCAGATGCTTGAGCGTGGTGCGCATGGCCTTGAACATGCCGAGCATCAGGCGTTCACCACCGGAAGACGGTCACGCTGCCGGCGCAGGCGCCACTTGAGGATGGGGTCGAACAGGCCCACGAAAGTGAAGAAGGCGACCCAGCTGAACACGGCCATGCCCCACTTCCAGTGCGGGATCCACAGCATGACGGCCGCCGTCGCGAGGATGTTGAGCAGGCCCAGCGGGATGAGGATCTTCCAGGCGAACGCCATGAGCTGGTCGACCTGGAGGCGCGGCAGCGACAGCCGGATCCAGACCAGCGCGAAGACGAGGATGTAGCTCTTGACGATGAACCACAGGATGCCGATCCACGACACGCCCCAAAAGACGACGGCGTTCGCGAACGGCCCCTGCCAGCCGCCGAAGAAGAGCGTGACGGTGACCATCGACATGATGGTCATGCCGGCGTACTCGTTGAGGAAGAACATGCCGAAGCGCATGCCCGAGTACTCGGTACCGTACCCGGAGACCAGCTCGGACTCGGACTCGGGCAGGTCGAACGGGCCGCGGTTCAGCTCGGCGATGGAGGCGATGTAGAAGATGAGGAACGTGAAGGGCGCATAGAACGCGATCCACCGGTAGTCCGCCTGGGCGGCGACGACGTCGGTGATCCTGAGGGAGCCCACCACCATCGCGACGACGAGCAGGCCGAGGATCATCGGGATCTCGTACGAGATCATCTGGGCGGCGGCGCGCAGCGCGCCCACCAGCGAGTACTTGTTGCGCGACGACCAGCCGCCGAGAAGGATGGCCATCGTCGTGAAGCCGGTGATGGCGACGATGAAGATGAGCCCGACGTCGAGGCTGGTGGCCGTCATCCCGTCGGTGTAGGGGATCACGAGCTGCACGGCGACGGCGCCGATCATGACCATGATCGGCGCCAGCGTGAACAGTAGCGGGTCGGCGAGGGCCGGGCGGAAGTCCTCCTTGCCCATCATCTTGAAGGCGTCGGCGATGCTCTGCAGCACGCCGTGCGGCCCGGTGCGGTTGGGGCCGTGCCGATCCTGCATGAAGGCCAAAACGCGGCGCTCGAAGACGATATTGACGAGCGCCGCCACGAACACCACCGCGTAGGCGATGACGACGAAGACGACGGCGCGAAGGATGGCGAGGAGGATGTCCACCCTAGCGGTCGATGCCTCCGAGTACCAGGTCGATGCTGCCCGAGATGGCCACCGCATCGGCGATCTTGTTGCCGCTCAGCAGTTTGGGGAAGAGCTGCAGGTTGCAGAAGCACGGGTCGCGGAACTTGAGCCTGTAGGGGTACCGCGACCCGTCGCTGACGATGTAGGTGCCGTACTCGCCGCGCGGGTTCTCCTGGCCGGTGTAGCACGCGCCCGGCGGCGGCGTGATGACGTAGGGGGCGCGCAGAGCGCCGAGCTGCACGGGGCCTTTGGGCAACATGTCGAGCGCCTGCTCGACGATCTTGACCGACTCGCGCATCTCGTCCATGCGCACCTGATAACGATCGAAGACGTCGCCGTGGCTTTCGGTGCAGACCTCGAAGTCGAGCTCGGGGTACACGGAGTACGGGCGCGTGCGCCGCAGGTCGTGGGCGACGCCCGAGGCGCGTGCGCAGGGGCCGGTGATGCCGTAGTCGACGACGTCCTGCTGGGTGATGACGCCCTTGCCGACGCAGCGCTGCAGGAAGATGGCGTTGTCTTGCACCAGCGACTCGTACTCGTCGATGAGCTTGGGCAGGCGCTTCATGAGGTCGCGGCACTTCTCGACCCAGCCGTCGGGCAGGTCGTAGCGCAGCCCGCCGAAGCGGAAGTAGTTGAACATCATGCGCGCGCCGCTGACCTCCTCGAGGAGGTCGAGGATGTTCTCGCGGTCGCGGAACATGTAGAAGACCATGGCCGTGCCGAGCGGCGCCAGGTCGGCGGTGAACGTGCCGACGGCGACCTGGTGGCTGGCGATGCGGTTGAGCTCGGCCATGATGACGCGGATGAACTCCGCGCGCCGCGTCGGCCGGATACCGGCGAGCTTCTCGACGGTCATGACGTAGCCCCACTCACAGTTCATGCCGGCGACGTACTCGGTGCGGTCGACGATGGGGATGTACTGGTAGTACGTGCGCTTCTCGGCGAGCTTCTCCTTGCAGCGATGCAGATAGCCGATGACGGGGATGACGTCTTTGACGAGCTCCCCGTCGAGCGTGACGACGAGCCGCAGCACGCCGTGCGTGCTGGGGTGCTGCGGCCCCATGTTGACGACCACTTCGTTGAAGGCCAGGCCCTCGACATCGGAACCCTCGCCGCGGGCCGTCGATTCTTCGATGCGCCGCAGCGCGAGCTTGACGGCCTCGTCGGGCTCGGGCGTGGCGAACTGGTCAGGCATGCGGGTGGTTCTCCACCGAGTCGACGTAGTCCTTGCGCAGCGGGTGGCCGACGAAGTCGTCCTTGAGCAGGATGCGGCGCAAGTCGGGATGACCGAGGTACTTGATCCCGACCATGTCCCAGGACTCGCGCTCGTGCCAGTCGGCGGCCGGCCACACGTCGCACACGGTGTCGACCTCGGCCGCGGCCGTGGGCACCTCGACGTGCAGTTCCAGGTACGTGTTGGTCTTCCAGGAGTACACGTGGTACACGCTCTCCAGGTGCCTGACCTTGTCGACGCCCGCCACGAAGTTGAGCGTCTCGTAGCCGATCTCGGGGTGCGCCTTGAGACGCCGCGCCACGTCCTTGAGCGCGGCGCGGTCGCAGCGGGCCACGACCGTGTCGGGCTCCTGCACGCGCACGTCCGTGAGCGCGGCGGCGAAGTCGGCGGCCAGGCGCGCGGCGATGGCGTCCATGTCCATGGGATTCGTGCCGATCTCGAGGCCCACGGTCAGGCCTCCTCGCCGGCGGCCGGCGCCGGAGTCAGGGCGGCCGGCTTTGGGGTCTCGGCGACGAACTTGTGCTGCTGGATCTTCACTTGAAGCTCCAGCAGCCCCTGGAAGAGCGCCTCGGGGCGCGGCGGGCAGCCCGGGATGTAGACGTCGACGGGCACGATCTTGTCGACGCCGTTGACCACGTTGTAGCCATCGTAGAAGGGCCCGCCGCTGGTGGCGCAGGCGCCCATGCTGATGACCCACTTGGGCTCCGACATCTGGTCGTACAGGCGTTTGAGCACCGGCGCCATCTTCTCGTTGACGGTGCCGGCGACGATCATGAGGTCGCACTGGCGCGGCGTGGGCCGAAAGACCTCCATGCCGTAGCGCGCGACGTCGAAGCGGGCGAAGCCGGAGCTGAGCATCTCGATGGCGCAGCAGGCGAGCCCGTAGGTGAACGGGAAGACGGAGTGCGAGCGCGCCCAGCTGAAGATGAAGTCGGCGGTCGTGGTGATGACGTTGGGCTCCTGGAAGTGCTCCAGCTTGGGGTAGCGCATCAGGCCCACTCGAGGGCTCCCTTGCGCCAGGCGTACAGCAGGCCGAAGCCCAGCACGGCGATGAAGAGGAGCATCTCGACGAACCCGGCCGTGCCCAGGGTGCGGAACACGAGCGTCCAGGGGAACAGGAACACGGCTTCCACGTCGAAGATCAGGAACAGCAGCCCGAAGACGTAGTACCGCACCGCGAACGGCGCCCAGGGGTTGCCCACCGGCGGGATGCCGCACTCGTACGGCGCCAGTTTCTCGGCCGTGAGATGGCTCGGGTTGATGAGCTTGGAGAAGAGCAGGATGAGCACGACGAGAGCACCGCCGGCGGCGATGTAGAGCCAGACATAGAGCCAGTTGGTGAGGTATGTGCGCGTCATGCGAAAACGGAGACTCGCCCACCGGACGCACGGGACCGGGGCGAGTCGTCGAGGCGGAATATACCAAACGCCGCGCGCGCGACGCAACTTGCCGGGGAACCTCCCGGGGTACCCCCCGCTCATCGAATGATTGCAGGCATTTCTTCTCGACGCCCGACGGTTTGACCCGGCCCTCGGGCGCGATGTTGGACGCGCGCCCAGCCTCGCGTTGACCGCCGTCGCGGGCCACCCTAAGATGAAAGGGATAGATACCCCCCGGCCCAAGGGACTCTGCCCGTGAGCGTCGGCCCGCTGGAAATCGTCATCGTACTCGTCCTTGCGCTGCTGGTCTTCGGACCCAAGGGGCTGCCGCAGGCAGGCCGCAGTCTGGGCCAGGCCATGCGCGAGTTTCGCAAGGCCACCCAGACGGCGCGCACGGAGCTCGGCCTCGACGAGGTGACCGAGGGCATCAAGGACCTCAAGTCGTCGATGAGCGTCGACCTCGGCCTCAAGGACATCAAGTCGTCCATGAGCGTCGATCTCAACGCCGCCTCGGCGGCGGCCGTGGTCGCGCCGGCCGCCGACAAGCCGGTGCCCGTGGCGGCCGCGGGCAGCGACACCACGCCGCTGGAGGCGGCGGCGGAGGCGGCCGCCGAAGCCGCGGTCGACGAGCCGGTGGCGGCTGAAGCCGCCGGCGGCGACACCACCGCGACCGGCGCCTGAGCCGCGATGCCCGTCAACGTCGACGACCGGTTCACTCTCTTCGAGCACCTCGACGAGCTGCGCAAGCGGCTCATGTGGGCGATCGCCGCCCTCGCCGTCGGCGTGATCGTGGCGGCCGTGTTCAACAGCCTCGTGTTCGACCTGCTGCTCTACCCCCTCAAGCAGGTGTCCGGTCTGGATCCCGCGGCGTACAAGCTCACCACCTTCAGCCCCGCCGAGCCGTTCATGACCAGCCTCAAGATCTGGGTGGTCGTCGGCATCATGCTCGCCGCGCCGTTCCTCATCTGGCAGATGTGGGCCTACGTGGGGCCGGCGTTCTCGAGCACGGAGAAGCGCTACTTCTACCCCGTGGTCATCGCCACGACGGCCCTCTTCCTCGGAGGCGTGGTCTTCGGATACCTGGTCGTGCTGCCCAAGGGCCTGCAGTTCCTGCTCGGCTTCGGCAGCGGCAACTTCAACATCCAGAACCGGGCCAGCGACTACTTCACCTTCGTCGCGCTCTTCGTGCTCGCCTTCGGGGCGGTGTTCGAGATGCCGGTCGTCCTCGTGCTCCTCGCCAAGGTGGGCGTGCTCGACGACAAGTTCCTGCGCAAGCACCGCCGCTACGCCATCCTCATCAACGCGATCGTCGCGGCCGTGATCACGCCGAGCCAGGACGCCTTCTCGATGCTGGCCATGTTCATCCCGCTCGTGATCCTGTACGAGATCTCCATCCCGCTGGCCCGCCTGGTGCAGCCGAAGAGGGAAGCCGCCGGCAGCGGTGAAGATGCCGGTGACGACCCCGACGACCTGAGCCGCGCCCCTGCCTGAACGCAGCCGGCGGCTCGCGCGTCTTCCATCGGGTAGAATGGCGAGCTATGGCTGACTACACTCGATACCGCACCCGCGCCGACGACCTGCCGCGGCGTGGCCGCGAGCGCCGGCAGAAGACCACCGCCAGAAAGAAGCGCAAGCTCCTCTGGCTGAAGATCGCAGCGGTCGCCGTCCTGCTGCTCGTGATCGTCGTGCTCGGCATGGCCGCCGGCGCCATCTTCGCGCTCTCGCGCAATCTGCCCTCGCTGGAGGAACTGCGCAAACGCCCCAACGCCGTGAACACCACGATCTACGACCGCCACGGCGAGGTGATCGCCGAGCTGCACGGCGCCGAGAACCGCGTCCTGGTGCCCAGCAACAAGATCCCGGACGTCATGAAGCAGGCCACCGTGGCGGTGGAAGACGAACGTTTCTACACGCACCACGGCGTCGATTTCCAGGGCGTGGCGCGCGCCCTGATCGAGAACTTCCGCGCCGGCGGCGTGGTCCAGGGCGGCTCGACCATCACCGAGCAGTTCGTGAAGAACTCCTACGTCGGCAACGAGCGCACCTACACGCGCAAGATCCGCGAGGCGGTGCTCGCCTGGCAGCTCGAGGACCAGTGGTCCAAGGACAAGATCCTCACCGAGTACCTCAACACCGTGTACTACGGCGCGGGCGCCTACGGCGTAGAGGCGGCGGCGCTCACGTACTTCCACGAGCACGCCTCGGGGCTCAGCCTGAAGCAGGCGGCCTTGCTGGCCGCGCTGCCCAAGTTCCCCACCGAGTACTCGCCCACCAGCGACCCGAAGCTCGCCAAAGAGCGCCGCAACCTCGTGCTCCGGGTCATGGCCGACCAGGGCTACATCACGCAGCAGAGGGCCATCAAGGTGGGCAAGGAGAAGATCGGCGTCTACCCACACCCGCCGTCGCTGAACAACGACATGGCCGACTACTTCACCGACTACGTCACGCGCGTGCTCACCAAGCGCTACGGCTCGCGCCAGGTGTTCGAGGGCGGCCTCAAGGTGTACACGAGCATCGACATGACGTGGCAGCGCGAAGCCATCGTTGTGATCAAGAGCACGACCGGGCCGCTGGACTTCGGCTTCAAGCCTTCAGCGGCCCTCGTCGCCATCGACCCGCGCAACGGCTACATCCGCACCATGGTCGGCGGCCTGGACTACAAGAAGCAGAAGTTCAATCTCGCCTGGCAGGCCAGGCGCCAGCCGGGCTCGGCAATGAAGCCGTTCGTGCTCACCGCCGGCATCGAGCAGGGCATGAATCCCTACACCACCTTCTACAACTCGAAGAGTCCCGTCATCATCCCGATGCTCTATGAGGCCCCGTGGGTCGTCTACGGCGACGGCCCCGGCGGCCCGGAGAGCGTGTCGGCCGCCACCACCATCTCCGATAACGTCGTCTTCGCCCAGCTCAGCGTCGACGTCGGCCCCGAGAACACGGTCAAGACGGCGCACAAGATGGGCATCACCAGCCCGCTCGACGCCGTGCCCTCCATCACCCTGGGCACCTCTGGCGTCACGCCGCTCGAGATGGCCGACGCCTACGCCACCTTCGCCAGCGGAGGTATCCACCACCCACCGCAGGCGATCGTCAAGGTCGTGCTCCCCAACGGGCGCGTCGACTGGAAGCCGAGGACAAAAGGCATTCGCGCAATCCCCGCCGGCATCGCCTCAGCAGTGACGAAGATCCTCGAGACGGTGGCTGTCTCGGGCACCGGCAGCGCGACCGGCGCCTACTTCCCCTACCCGCGCGCCGGCAAGACCGGGACCGCCGACGACAACTGTGACGTCTGGTACTCCGGATACACGCCGCAGCTCGCCGCAGCCGTGTGGATGGGCGACATCAACAAGCGGTCGCCCATGGGGTCGACGTTCGGCGGCACGTACTGTGCCCCCATGTGGGGCAAGTTCTTCGCCGCAGCCCTCAAGTACCGGCCGCACCCGAGCTTCACGGACGTGCCGTGGACGTTCGGGAGCTGGCACGGCGAGATGCAGGGCATGTCGCCGTCGGCGTCGCCCTCGGCCTCCGGCAGCGCTTCGCCGTCGCCGGGGCCGACGAAGACGATCAAGCCGACCGTGACGCCCACGCCCACGCCGACGACGCCGCAGCCCACGCCCACGACGCCGAAGCCCACGCCCACGGCGCCGAAGCCCACGCCGACGCCGACGCCGTCGCAGAGGATCGGCCTGGGGGCGGCCGTCGCGGTAGCCGTGACGTCCACCACGGGGGACGGCTCGCAGGGGCTGGCCGGCGAGGTCGCAGGCTGGTTCGCCGGCCTCTTCGGCTTCTAATGTGCGGTGCGCCTGCGGCGCCCCCCACGCTGGCCCGCCTGCGGTGGCTGGTGCCCGGCGCTCACCAGCTCTCGTAGCGCTCGGAGCCCTTGCGGTACTCCTCGAGCCGGGCGAGCATGGAGCCGCGGCGCGTGATGAGGATGCGGTCGCCCTGGCGCCCGCTCAGGTTGCCGCCGTGCGAGCTGATGACGCCGGCCAGGAAGAGGTCGCGGCCGCTGCTGCGGAACTGCTCGAGGACGGCGGAGGAGCTCATGTGGCCGGGGCGGCCTTCGCTGCGCAAGAGACCGTACCGACCGCGACCGCCCGGCCCTTTGCCTGCAGGCTCGCGAAGGCTCCCTCCGCCTCCCATCGACGGGTCAGGCAACGAACGACATCAACGCGGACGACGCGCTGAAGCACGCGAGAAGAGCCACCGATAGCACGATGAGCGTCCGGCGCACCACTGGCAGGCGCCGCGCGGGCAGGGCAGCGCCTACGAAGAGCGGGAACCCCGCGAGCAGGAATCGCGGCAGCGAGATCGGCGGGAGACGCGGCCGCGAGCCACACTCCGGCGGCCGAGACGGCTCGACGGGTACCGCATCTCACGCGGGTGGGACGCCGAGGGGCGCCCGCGAGCGGCGAAGCTCGACAAGCTGGGCCTCGCCGAGCTGGTCCCGGAAGCTGCGGCCGTGACGCCGGACGCGGCGCAGACTCGATGACGCATCAGCGGCATGTCTGCTTCGTGCCCCGCCGACGGCCCGGCCGCAACCGCCTCGTGCAGCAGGCGCGGCGGCACCGCGCGCTACGGCTCGACGACGACCTTGACCGACTCATCCGCGCCGGCCACGAGCGCGAACCCGCGCCCCACATCGTCCAGCGGGAGGCGATGAGTGACCAGATCCGCGACGGCGACCCTCCCGCTGTCGATGAGACGCAGGGCGGTCGCCAGGTTCGCGGGCGCCGCCCCGTAGGATGTGCGGACGGTGACCTCGCGCCGCCAGAGCTCCGTCATCGGCAGGGCCAGCGGCTCGCCGGGCGGCGGCGGCGCGAAGAAGATGAACGTGGCGCCGGACTCCAGGCTGGCCAGCCCCTGCGCTATGGCCGGCAGAGCACTCGTGCAGAGGATGACCAGGTCGGCCAGGCGGCCGTCGTTGACGTCCAGCACCATGTCGGGCAGTCTGGCGCCCGCCTCCGCGGCGTGGAAGGCGATCGCTCCCGAGCGCCGGGCGAAATCCAGCCGGTAGTCGCTCACGTCGGTGGCCACCACCCGCCCGGCGCCCAGCGCGAACGCCAGTCTGATGTGCAACAGGCCTGAGATGCCGCTGCCGACGACGAGCACCGTGGAGCCGGGCCGCACGCCGGCGCGCTCCTGGGCGCGGACCACGCAGCCCAGCGGCTCCACGAAGGTGCCCTCCTCGAAGCTCACCGCGTCCGGCAGCACCAGCACGCCGCGCTCGGTCTGCAGCGCGGGCACGCGGACGTATTCGGAGAATCCGCCGGGGTCAAAGTTGGTGGTGTGCAGGGTATGGCAGGCGGTGTGCGCGTCGTCGAGGCAGAGCGCGCACGTATTGCACGGCACATGATGGGAGACGACGACGCGTTGGCCGACGGCCAGGTGAGTGACGTCTTCTCCCACCTGCACAATGTCGCCGGCCACCTCGTGGCCCAGCACGAGCGGCGCCTTGGGCATCCGGTACCACTCCATGACGTCAGAGCCGCAGATGCCCGATGCCCTGATGCGCACGAGGATCTCGGCCGGGCCGATGACGGGGACCGGCCGGTCTTCGAGGCGGATGTCCGAGTTGCTGTGGTAGACCGCGACGCGCACCGTGGAGCCTTACCTAGATCTTGCGCTCATCGTCCAGCGCCGTGCCCGCCATGACGACGGCCGCGGCCTGGACTTCTTTCTGCTCGCGATAGATGTCGAAAGCCTCTTGCGCCGTGGCGTTGCGGTGCACCACGGCGCCGACGGCCTGGATCATGGCGATGGGCGATGTTGCCTGGAAGATGTTGCGCCCCATGTCGACGCCGACGGCGCCGCCGGCAATGGCGTTGGCCGTGAGCTGCAGGGCTTCAAGCCCGGGGAGCTTCTTGCCGCCCGCCACAACGACGGGGACCGGGCAGGTGGAGGTGACGTTCTCGAAGTCCTCACAGTAGTAGGTCTTCACAACGCGAGCCCCCATCTCCGCGCAGATGCGGCTGGCCAGCGAGAGGTAGCGGGCGTCCCGGTCCATGTCCTTGCCCACCGCCGTGACGGCCACCACGGGGATGCCGTAGCGCTCGCCCTCGTCGACCAACCTGCCCAGGTTGGCGATGCTCTGGTGCTGATGCGGCGCCCCGATGAAGACCGACAGCGCCATACCGGCGGCGTTGAGACGGATGCACTCCTCCACAGAGGTGATGATGGTCTCGTCAGAGAGGTCCTCCTGTAGCACGCTCGTGCCGCCGGAGACACGCAGCACGACAGGAGTGCCGGTGTTCGACGGGATGCAGTTGCGCAACACGCCGCGCGTCAGCATGAGCGTGTCGGCGTAGGGCACGAGAGGCGTGCACATGGTCGAGGGGCATTCGAGACCCTTGGTAGGGCCGAGGAAGTAGCCGTGGTCGATGGCCAGCATCACGGTGCGGCCGGTCTCAGGACGGATGATGCGCGATAGCCGGTTCTCAAGTCCCCAAGACATGGCGTGTGACCTCCTGGATGCCGCCGAAGGGCTCACCCGCGACGACGGTCGTCGTGTCGAGACGCTGCGCCTCGCGACGAGGCACCACGCATCATGCTATCAGTCGCCGGGAGCGACCGCGGCGAGAAGGCGGAGATGGCGCGCCGCGGCCGCCGCGGCTGTCACCCCCGGCGGCCCGCCTGCGGCGAGCGCCCGTCCGCCGCGGCCGCCGGACGCGCCGCAGCCGCGGGAGCCGCCGCGGCGGGGTAGTACTGCGAGGGAAGATAAGG
>Ga0315281_10003191_pt1 | contig 24109 bp, 13 predicted proteins | sample YL17G07_0_MG_FD_204540 | JGI IMG/M metagenome (GOLD analysis project Ga0315281, IMG submission 204540) | Sediment microbial communities from Yellowstone Lake, YNP, Wyoming, USA - YL17G07_0 | ecosystem: Environmental > Aquatic > Freshwater > Lake > Sediment | place: USA: Wyoming | collected... | reverse complement strand
GAACCGGCCCGCCGGCGTCGACGTCGACAACGCGGCCAACGAGGTCTACGTCGCCGACGGCTTCGGCAATCACCGCATCGTCGTGTTCGACGCGACGACCGGCGCCTACAAGCGCAGCTGGGGCGCGTACGGCGAGAAGCCGGTGGACGCGGAGCTCACCTACGACCCGAACGGCACGCCCGCGCGGCAGTTCCACACGGTCAGCTGCGTCCATCTGTCGAAGGACGGCATGGTCTACGTCTGCGACCGGCAGAACGATCGTATCCAGGTGTTCCAGAAGGACGGCAAGTTCGTGAAGGAAGGCTTCGTCTCGAAGACGACGACGGGCGACGGCTCGGTGTGGGACCTCGCGTTCTCGCGCGACGCGCAGCAGTCGCAGCTCTACGTCGCAGACGGCCACGACAAGAAGATCTGGGTCGTCAACCGCAACACGCTCGAGACCATCGGCAGCTTCGGCGACGGCGGGCGGCTGCCCGGGCACTTCTACGGCGTCGGCAGCGTTGCCCTCGACTCGAAGGGCAACGTGTACACGGGCGAGACCTACGATGGCAAGCGCGTCCAGAAGTTCGTGAAAAAGTAGGAGCGATCACATGAAACGAAATCTCATTATCGGTTCGATGCTGGTCGCGCTCCTGGTGTTGCTGGGCGTGGGCCAGAGCGCGCTGCAGCGCACGGCGGTCGCGCAGGACAAGGGCAAGGTCACGGTGCCGCGGTTCGAAGTCGACCCGACGTTCCCCAAGCCGATGCCGAACCACTGGTATCAGGGGATGTCGATCGGCGTGGCGGTCGACGCGGCCGATCACATCTGGATCGTGCATCGTCCCGACTCGGTGAACGCGAACGAGGCCGCCGAAGATTCGAAGACCGGCACGTGCTGCGCGAAGGCCCCGCCGATTCTCGAGTTCGACCAGCAGGGCAACCTGCTCCGCCACTGGGGCGGCGCCGACGGCGACGGGTATCAGTGGCCCGGGTCGAACCACGGCATCGCCATCGACCAGCACGGCAACGTGTGGATCGGCGGCAACGGCCAGGGCGACGGCCTGATCCTGAAGTTCACGCAGGACGGCAAGTTCCTCGCGCAGTACGGCAAGAAGGGCGTCCCCATCGACAGCAACAGCACCGAGCACTTCGGGATGGTCGCCAAGATTTCCATCGACCCGAAAGCCAACGAGGCGTACATCGCCGACGGCTACGGCAACAAGCGCGTGGCGGTGCTCGACGTGGACACGGGCAAGTTCAAGCGCTTCTGGGGCGCGTACGGCAACAAGCCGGACGACACCAACCTGGGCCGCTACAACCCGGACGCGCCGGTCATCCAGCAGTTCCGCACGCCGGTGCACTGCGCCGAGCTGTCGAAGGACGGCTTCGTCTACGTGTGCGACCGCGTCAACGATCGCATCCAGGTGTTCACGCCGGACGGCAAGTTCGTCAAGGAAGCCTGGGTCTCGAAGCGCACGCTGGGCGACGGGTCGACCTGGGACATCGCCTTCTCGAACGACCCGCAGCAGAAGTACATCTACCTCGCGGACGGCCACGACGAGAAGATCTGGATCCTCGATCGCCAGTCGCTCGAGATCCTGACGAGCTTCGGCGACGGCGGCAAGCAGCCCGGCCAGTTCTACGCCGTCCACAGCATCGCGACCGACTCGAAGGGCAACATCTACACGACGGAGACCTACGACGGCCGCCGCCTGCAGCGCTTCATGCTCAAGGGGATGCAGAGCGTCCCGAAGGGTGAAGACCAGGGGACCGTCTGGCCGAAAACCCTGACGAAATAAAGTTAAGAGAGAAAAGCTAAAACTCGAAACTGAAGACTCGGCGCCGGGACACCGGTCCTGGGTTTTCAGGTTCGGGTGGGCTCACTGTTTCCCGCCCTCGTTTCGCTCTTCACTTTTCTCTTTTCACTTTTCAGTTTTCACTTTTCACTTTTCACTTTCATTTCCCGCCGCATGCGCAGACGTCACTGGCACTCGCTCTTCTGTCTTGTCGCGGCCTGCCTCGCGCTGGCCGGTGCCGACCAGGCCGCGCCACATTTTCAGCGCGGCATGACCGCCCTCCATAACTTCGAGTACGAAGAGGCGAACGAGGCGTTCCGGCAGGCGCGCGCGATCGATCCGGGATTCGCGCTCGCCTACTGGGGCGAGGCGATCACGTACTACCAGGTGCTGTGGCGGAACGAGAACGTCGACGCCGCGAGGCGCGCGCTCGCCGGCCTCGCGCCCACGGCGGCCGCGCGCGCCGCGAAGGCCGGCAGCGCCAGGGAGAAGGGTCTGCTGGCCGCCGCGGAAATCCTGTTCGGCGAGGGCGACCCCAACACGCGCCACGCACGATACGCGGACGCGATGGGAGCGCTCAGCGCGAGCCAGCCGGACGACCCGGACATCGCGTCGCTCCACGCGCTGGCGCTGATGGGCACCGTGTCGCGCAGCATCATCGGGTACAGCGACGCGCACGACGTGCACCAGCCGGGTCTCGCTGGCAGCGAGCTCCAGCGGCGCGTGGCGGCCATCCTGGACCGCGTGCTCGCTTCGCATCCCGAGCATCCCGGCGCGCTCCACTACCTGATCCACGACTACGACGACCCGGAGCACGCGCAGCGCGCGCTGCCCGCGGCGCGGGCGTACGCGAAGGTGGCCGGCGGCGCGAGCCACGCGCTGCATATGCCCGCGCACGTGTTCCTGCAGCTCGGGCTGTGGGGCGAGGCGGCCGCGTCGGACCGCGCGGCCTGGGCGGCGTCGACCGACTGGGTCGCCCGCAAGTCGCTTCCCCCGTCGCTGCGCAACTTCCACGCGCTGGCGTGGCTCCAGTACGAGTTGTTGCAGACGGGCCGGTACCGCGAGGCGTGGGAGGCCATCGGCCAGATCGAGCCGGTCGTCAAGGCCAGCGGCGCGCTGTCGCGGGACGCGGGCTCCTCGTCACCCCAGCCGCTCTTGAGCGACCTGTCGTCGATGCGCGCCCGGTTCGCCATCGAGACCCGGCGCTGGGACTTGCTGGCGCACTCGCGCGACTTCGGCAACGTCAACGAGTTGTTCGCCATCGGCGTCAGCGCCGCGCGCACCGGCGACCTCAAGACGGCCGAGGTCGTGAGGCAGACGCTCGCCGGGCGCTCGCGATCCGCTCAGGAAGGGGATCTGCGCCCGGCCATCACGATCATGGAACGAGAGGTGGCGGCCCTGATCGCGCTCGCCGGTGGTCACCGGGACGAGGCGGTGGAAATCCTTCAGGCGGCGGCGAGCGCCGAGGACGCCCTGCCCCCGCCGCTGGGCCTGCCGGAGCCGCTGAAACCCGCGCCTGAACTCCTCGGCGAGGTACTCCTCGAGGCGGGACGGCCGGGCAATGCGGTCGAGCCGTTCGAGCGAACGCTGACGCGCCACGCCAACCGATCGCAGTCGGTGCTCGGCCTCGCGCGGGCCGCGGCAGCAATGGGCGACAACGCGAGCGCAGGGCGCCACTACGCGCGGCTGCTCGCCAACTACGACGGCGCGGATGCCGATCTGCCTGAACTGGTGGAAGCGAGAACGTACCTGAAAAAAGGACGCGGGCCGGCGCCCCCCTCGACTAATCGCGGCGTCGTCATCGCGCTTGCGGGAAGCGTGATGTTGGCGATTGCTCTGCTGTGGATGCGGCAGCGAACACGGGCGAGACGCCTGGCTCCTCAAAAGACGGAGCCACGGCTAAAAACACAACGGACACGAAAGTGACGACCCGTCGTCCCCTTCGTGTCCGTTGCTCGAACTAGCCGCCGATGTCTAGAAACGGTACCTGAAACTCAGCTGCCAGATCCTCATGAACCCTGCCTGGACATCGACGCGACCGAAGGTCGACGAGTCGATCGAGTTGTTGGTGGACAGGTTGCCGTACTTCACGGTGTTCGTGAGGTTGAGAATCTCGAAGCGGACCTCCCCGCTCTGTCCGTGAGCGAACGACGTCGTTTTCGCGAGCACCAGGTCCACGTTCTTGCGGAACTGGAAGCGCGCGTCGGGATTCGTGCGCGGCGCGTTCCCGAAGGCGCCGAGACCGGGGTTGGCATACGCGGCCGAGTTGAACCATCTCGCGTTCGCCTGGCCATCCGACGCGGCGCGATCCGAATCGGATCCATTCGTGTTCGCATCGCCGTTGAGATTGGGACGCTGCCGGGAACCAAATAGACCCAAGTTCGTGTCCGACGTGCCGCTGCTGAGGACCGCGTTCACGGGCGCGCCGCTGACCAATTCGACAATCGCCGACATGTTCCAGCCACCCGCCAGCCAATAGGCGGCGCTGTTGCGATCCTTGGGAGACGGGAGGTTGACGATCGGCGCCAGGATGATCCGGTGCGGCGAGTCGTAGATGCTCGTGCTGTACTCGGCGTCCAGGTTGTAATTGTCCTGCGGCGTCGCCGTGCGCCACGCGTAGGCGTTGCCCTGGCCGAACTGATTGTCCTTCGTGTTGCTGAACGTGTAGCTCATGCGCCCGCCCCAGAAGCCCTGCCCCGTCCGCTTTTCGAGGATGAACGTCCCCGCGTGATACTGACGGCGACTGCCCGCCGTCGTCTCCTGCTTCAGGACGTCGCCGAACTCGGGGAACGGGCGCAGCAACTGCCCGCGTTGAACCGTCGAGCGCCCGGCGAGCTCGCCGGCGCCGGCCACGCCGAAGAACGGATTGGGAATCGACTCCCGCAGCTTCGCAGCGTCCCACCCGTTGCCCAGCGGGTACAGCTGCCGGGCAAGAACGGGATCGATCTGGTTGATGTTGATCGCCGTCGATTCAGAGGTGCCGCCGAATCCGATGTCGCGGCCGGTCGCGCCGACGTAGCCGATCGTCACCGCCATGTGGCCCGGCAGCTCCCGCTGGACGTCCACTGAGTACTGATGCACGCGGGGCGAGCCTTTCGTCTGATCGACGTACCTGACGCTGCCCCCGACGCCGGTGAGGAGCCCCAGCGTGCTTCCAATCGGCTGAAGCAAGCCGGTGGGGAACGGGTTGTCGAGCGTCGTGAGCGGGACTTCCTGTTCGGCGGTCGACTGGTTGAGCGACGTCGTCCGAGTGAACCCGACCTGGCCGTGCTGGGTCGTGCTGTAGTTCCACGGCGCCCAGAACAACCCGTATCCACCGCGCACGACCGTATTCGTGTTGGCGGCGTAGGTCACGCCCACGCGCGGTGCGGCCTTGAGCGCCATCGGCGCGCCCTGATAATCGTTGGCCCCGTCGACGCCCGCGTACACGAGCCCGCCCCTGAGCGTCTTCCCGGCGAGGAGCGTGCCCGTCTTGTTCACTCGCGCATCGATCGGGTTCACGGCGTTCTCGTCGAACGCCACGGTTTGATGGTTCTCGAGCTCGCGCAGACCGTCCTCGTGCTCGAACCGCAAGCCGTAGTTCAGGGTCAGCTTCGAATTGACGCGCCAGTCGTCCTGGAAGTAGACGCCCCAATAGCGCGTGTACCACTCGCCGTTGCCGGCCGTCGCGGGTGCGGAGCCAGACGAGGGCAGGCCCAACAGCAGACTGGCCACCTCGTGGCCGCCCGTGCCGTTCAAGCTCGTGAATTGCGGGGCGAACCCGAAACTGCCGCCGAGCGCGGTTTCGGTCGCCAGTTCGACACCCAGGCGCCGGACGTCGCCGCCGACCTTGACGCTGTGGCTGCCCATCAGCTTGGTCAGCGCGCCGTTGATCGCGTACGGGCCCTTCCATCGCACCGGGCCGGGGCCCCATCCGCCCACGCCCTCGACGCCCTGGTCGAACGTGAGCGACGGGAAGATGTCGCTGCCGCCCGGGGCGAGCGCGTTCGTGTAGGTCGAGCTGAAGCCGAGCGACTGCAACCCGGCGGAGAACGGCTGGCTATCGCACGAGTCCTGCCAGGTCGTCCAGCCGTACCGCAGTGAGAGCACCGTCGTGTCGTTGATGATGTTCGTGCTGTTGGCGACCAGCACGTGCGGACGCCGGCGCAATGGACCGAACCATTGATCCTGATCGGCCATGAAGAGCTTGTCGTCCTTCATCAGCGTGGTGCCAGGCTCGTCGGTCTTGTTGTAGATATACAGGACGCTCAGCGACGACTTATCGCTGAATTTGTGCTCGCCTTTGATGGTGAACATGTCCGCCACATCGACGAGGAATCCGGTGCCCACGGCGTTCGGGTTGAAGTCCTCGTTCGACGAGATCGGTCCGTTGATCGTCTCGGTCGGCCACTGCTTGAGGATGTTCAGACCGGTCTGGCTGACGGCCGGATGCGTGAGCGGGATGATCGCGTTCGTGAACAGCCCGTTCGTCGCCCGCGATCCGGTTCCGGTCGCGGGACACTTCGCGCTGGCCGCCGTCAAGCCGCGGCACCACGGGTTGTAGAGCGCGACCGGCCTGCCGCCGATCGTCGAGCGCGAAAAGTCGCCGATGCGCTGATTCAGGCTCGGCCAGATTTCTGACAGGCCCCGCGTCGTGCCCGAACGATAGCCCTCGGTGGCGGCCCAGAAGAAGGTCCGGTCCTTGACGATCGGTCCCCCGACGCCACCGCCGTAGAGCTTGTAGTACGCGTCCGAGAGGCCGGTATTCTCCTTGGTCTTTCCCGGCGTCTTGGCGTCGAAGTAGTTGAGCGCCTGCCCCCAGACCGGTCGCGTCTGGTAGAACCCCGAGCCGTGGTAATTGTTCGTCCCTGACTTGGCCGTGACGTTGAACACACCGCCGCCGGTGCGCCCCATCTCCGAATCGTAGGTGTGAACCTGGACCTTCACTTCTTCGACCGCCTCGATCGTCGGGTTGAGCACGGCTCTTCCGCGCAACTCGGTGACCGGCACGCCGTCGACCAGATAGTTATTCGCTCTGAGGCCGCCGCCGCCGAGCGAGACGATGGAGCCGTTCGACTGGTCCTGCTGCCGGTTGAACTGGGGGTCGCCCGTCGGCGTGAACGTCGGCACGGTGATGCCAATCAGGAAGGCGTTCCGGCCCGGCGACGGCAGCGCGTCGAGCGTCGCCTTGTCGAGGACGCCTCCGGTCGACGCCGACGCAGTCTCGATGAGCGGCGTCTGCCCGGTGACGACGATTGATTCTTCGATTCTGCCCACTTCAAGCTGCACGTCCACGGTAAGGAACTGCTGGGTGCCAACGACCAGCCCCTTCGAGTCGTACTGCTTGTACCCGCTGATCTGAGCCTTGAGCGTATAGGTGCCCGGCGCCACGGCCGGGAAGTTGTACTGGCCGACCTCGTTGGTCACCACTTCGCGATTGATGTTCGTGGACTCGTTCGTCAGCGTGACGCTGACGCCTGGAATCACACCATTGGCGTCGCGCACCGCTCCGCGCACGCCGCCCGTAAACTGCTGCGCGAGCGCCAGCGGGGCTACCGCCATGACCACCAGCGCCCACATGACACGTAACATCACACTCTTCATGACCAACCCTCCAACGACCTATCCAGCGTCAGGCCCCCCGGGGTCGACACCTAGCGGACAAGTCGGAACTGAGTTGGGTGATTTTAGGTCAAGCCAGGCATCCCGCAACAACAAAAACTGTGCCTGTTTGCGCAGTCTCTCTTAGCGGGCCAGCGCCTTCGCTTCGGCGAGTTCCGGCCGGCCGGCGTCGGCCAGGTGCCAGACCTGGAGGAATGCCTTCGCCGCCCGCTGGGCGTCCGCGCGCCGGCCCTGCACTTCGTACGCTCTCGCCAGCCCGAGCAGCGACAGCGCGCGGCGCGGGCTGCGCGACAGCGCCGCCTGAAACTCGGTGACGGCCTTGGCCGCATCGCCCGTGCCCAGCAGAATCTCGCCGTAAAACTCGTGCGCCGGTTTGATCGGATACGGCCGCGCGATGGGCCTGGGACGCTTGCTCTCGGCTGCGGCCGCCTGGGCCAGCGCCGCGAGGGCGCCCGCGCGGTCGCCGCGGGAGAGCCGGCTCAGGCCGTCGAGTTCGATGCGCATGATCTCGGCGACCTCCCGCGCATCACGTTCGGGAATCACCGTCACGGCCGTCTGCATGTGCTCGAGAGCGGCGTCCGCGCGAGCGGCGTCGCCGAGCCCGATGCTGGCCATCCCCAAGGCGAACAGTTCCTCGATGTTGTCGAACGACCCCTGCCCTTTCATGTCCGCCCACACGCCGCTTTCGACGACGAGCCGCGCCTTCATCGAGGCGAGCTCGTTCTTGAGCGACAGCGGCCCGAAGCCGCGGCCGATCTCGCTCTCGACGTGATGCATGTCATCGTGGCGTCCGGCTTCAGCCGGACTCGTGCCCTCTGCCAGCGCTTTCTGCACCGTCTGCATCGTCTCGCGCGCCTTGGAGAATCGGCCCTGCTGCAGGTATTCGTAGTGCAGCCAGGACAGGCTGTGGAAGTCGGCCTGCGCCATCGAGAGCTTCAGCCGCTTGACGCGATCGACGGACACGGCGAACGAATGCTCGTCCGACGCCACGGCCTCGTCCCACATCCCGAGCGGGAGAAAGACATGCGACGGCATGTGGAGCGCGTGGCTCGACGCGGGCGCGATGCGCGCGTATGTCCTCGCCGCCTGGAGGCCCATCGCCGCGTGCTCCCCATCGTCGAAGGCGTGCAGCGCGTAGTGGGCGGCGCCTGGGTGGTCCGGATTCTTCTTGAGGACAGCCAGCGCAATCGCGCCGGCCTTCCGCGAGACGGCGACATTGCGCTCGTTCTCGGGAATCGTCGCCAGCAGCGCCAGGGCGTAGAACGCGGCCGCCTCGTCGTCCTGCGGATACTGGCGGCTCAGATCGGCCATCCGGTCGGCGTAGGCGAGGTCGCGCAGGGCCTGAGTGCCGACGTCGTTTACTCCGGGGCCCCCACCCCGGAGTCCGTACAGCCGCTCGACCGCATCCAGGTACGCCTTCTCACGGGCGGTCGGCGCCTTGGCCTGACGCTCGACCGGGGTCGGCGCCAGCTTCGACAGCGCGGCGCGCGCTTTCGCGACGTCCTCGTTGCGCCACAGGGGCTGGTTGAAGCACATGGCTTCGCCCCAGTACGCCATGGCGAATCCCGGGGCAAGGCGCTGGGCCTCGCGGAACGCCGCGATGGCGTCGTCGTACTCGAAGCTGTGGAGGAGGAGCACGCCGCGAATGAATGCGGGCTGCGCGGCGGCGGAGCCGGATGTGGGAAACGAGATGCGTCCGAGAACAGGGGTTTGCGCGTGCAGAGAACTCAGAGCGAGTAGAGAACACAGAACAAGAAAAAAGCCACGGAGACACAGAAACACAGAGAAAGTTCTTCTCTGGGTCTCCGTGTCTCTGTGGCTCAACCTACTCCGTGTTCTCCGCTATCTCAGCGTGCTCCTACCACGAATACCGGAACATCACCTGCGTCATCCGCATGAACCCGCCCTGGGAGACGATCGTCCCGAAGGCCGAGTTGCCCTGCGAGGTGCTCATCTGATTGCCCCGCACCTGCACCTGGTTGAACAGGTTGATGATCTCGATTTTCAGCTGAACCTGCTTGCTGCCGGCCAGGCTGAAGTTTTTCGACACGGACAAATCGGTCTCGGTCGAAATGGGCGTCCGAACGTCGGTGACGACGCGCGGCGCGTCGCCGAACGTGTTCGCAGCCGCCGTGCTGAATGCCGCGGAGTTGAGCCACGCCGCCGACGGATGGTCGGCCGACGCCAGGCGCGACGCCGTGTCCCCCGACGTGGACATGTCGGCGCCCGACACGAGGTTCGGTCGCTGACCGTTACCCTGCAGGTTGGCGGTCGAGTTGCTCTGCGAGACACCGATCGGGTACCCGCTCTGCAAGTTGAAGATGGCCGACGCGGTCCATCCGGCGCCCAGCCAGTTGGCCAACCCGCTCTTGCTGGCGGGCGACGGCAACTGGAAGATCGGCGCGAGAATCACGCGGTGCGGCACGTCGAGAACGCTGTAGTCGTAGTCGACCAGCGGGTCGAAGCACTTCTGGCCGTACTCCGCGACTCGCGACAGCCCGGAGGCGCATGTCGGCTGGTTCGCGTCGTAGTTGTAGTGATTCACCGGCCCACCGACGCCGTTGTTCGTGTAGAAGTTCGTTTCGCCGATCTGATTGTCCATCAGCCTGCTGTAGGTGTAGCTGAAGCGTCCAGCCCAGCCGTGGGACATCCGCTTGCTCAGCTCGACGACGCCGGCGTGGTAGCGGTTGATGCCTTCGCTCGTCTGGAACATGCTGACGTTCCCGAATTGCGGGAACGGACGCAGCAACTGCGCGCGCGTGGTCGTCGCTTGGTTACCCAGCGCGGTTCCCGCGAAGGCCGGGTTGCCGACGAACGGATTGGGCACCGACTGGTTCAGCACGGTCGTCCCGAGCGTCGTCAGGTACTTCGGATCGAGCTGATTGATGTTCACCGCCATGTTGATCGTCCCGCCGAGCGGCAGGTGATCGCCGCGCGCGCCAATGTAGCTCATCGTGATGGCCATGTTGCCGGCCAGCTCTCGCTGCAAATCGATCGAGTACTGCTGAACCCGCGGCGCGAGGCGGGTCTGATCGACGAAATTGATGCCCGTGCCGGCGCCGGCCAGCAGGCCCAGCTTGCTGCCCGAGGGAGGCACCAGGCCGTTCGGGAACGGATTCGTCAGCGAGACGGTCGGAATGCCCACCGTCTGCGGAGACGAGGTGACGTTCGAGAAGCCAACGCCGCCGTACGACGCCGGATTGGGCGCCGCATAATTCCACGGCGACCAGTACAGACCGTAGCCACCGCGCAGCACGGTCTTCGAGTTGAGCGAATAGACCGCCCCAAGGCGTGGCGAGTACTTGATCATCGGCGGATTCCCCTGCTCCGTCGCGTTGCCGTTCACACCGGCGAACTGCAGGCCGCCGAGGACCGGGTGCGCCGGCGTGCCGCCTGACGTGTCAACGCTCGCGGGAATCGTCACGTTCACCGGGCTCGCGGCCCCGCGATCGAACCCCACCGTGAAGTTGTTGTCCACTTCGCGTATGCCGTCCTCGTGCTCGAGGCGCAGGCCGTAGTTCACGGTGAACTTCGAGCTCACGCGCCAGTCGTCCTGCACGTAGCCGCCGTAGTAGTTCGTGTAGAGGTTCAGCGGCGTCGTCAGCCCCATCTGGCTCGCGGACGCCTGGAAGTCGCCGCTGGGATAGCCGAGCAGGAACGTCGCCATCGCGTTGCCGTCGCTCGCGCTGCCATTGTTCGTTCCCGTGGCCGACGTGAACTCCCGGCTGAAGTTGAGGCACCCGCTCGGGCAGGCCGTGCTGTCCAGGAGACCGCCAATCCGCCGGTAATCGGCGCCGAACTTGAACGTGTGCGTGCCGACGAACTTCGAGTAGCTGCCGTTGGTGCCCCACGACTTGTAGATGCGGCTCTTCACCGGGTCCTGCGCGCCGAGCCCCCGGTAGGTCGTGAACCCCACGACCGGGAACTTCGCCAGGCCCGTCTGACCGACCTCGCTCATGAAGGCCTGCGAAAATCCGAGCTGCGCCGGATCGTAGTCGATCGACAGCGACGGGTTGTCGGGGAAGTCCGTCAAGCCGAACCGCAGCGCCAGCACCGAAGTGTCGCTCACCACCCACGTGTTGTTGATCGCCAGGATCTGCGGACGGCGCTTCAGGATGTAGTCGTTGGGCTCGATGAACCGGTTCGCGTCTTCCAAGCCGAAGTAGTAGTTGGAGCACGGCTCGTCCGTGCGGTTGTACAGGTAGAACCCGGTCAACGAGACCTTGTCGCTGAACTTGTGCTCGACCTTGACGCTGTACAGCTGCTGGAAGTAGTCGTTGAGGACGGCCTGCGAGCTGAAGTTCGACGCCCCGTCGGCGACGTTTCTCGTAGTGTCCGGAAGGTAGCTCAGCATCTTCACCGCCACCGGATTGAGCCGGTTCGCGGGGATGACGTTGTTCGGAAACTGGATGTGCGTCAGCGGATCGTAGATCTTGATCGCCGCCGTGCCGTTCGTCGTCGCCGAGAAGTCGCCGCGGCGCTCGGCCGCCGTCGGAATGACGATGCCGGGCGAGTTGCGCGTCGAAATGTTGTGGTAATCCTCAGTCGCGAACCAGAAGAAGGTCCGGTTCTTGACGATCGGACCGCCGAAGCCTGCGCCCGGCGTGTACCAGGCCGTGTCCTGTTTCCGGTTCAGCGTCGCGCAATTGCTGTCATTGGCCGCGCAGTTCTCGAACGCCTTCTGGCTGAAGTAGTTGTTCGCCGCGCCCAATACGGGCCGCGTCTGGAAGAACGCCGTGCCGCGCCAGCTGTTGCTGCCCGCCTTCAGCGTCGTGTTGAACACGCCGCCTCCGGTCCGGCCCATCTCCGCGTCGTAGGTGTGCACCTGGACTTTAACGTCGTCGAGCGACTCGATCGTCGGGTTGGCGACCGCGCGGTTCGTGAGGTCGGTCACCGGCACGCCGTCGAGCGTGTAGTTGTTGCCGCGGCGCGTGCCGCCGCCGAGCGAAAGCAGAGATGCGTTGGTCTGATCCTGCTGACGGTTGAACTGCGCGTCGCCCGACGGGATCACGGTCGGAATCGACGTGCCGATCAAAAAGGCCGCGCGACCAGACGAAGGCAGCGTCTGCAGCATCTGGCTGTCGAGCACGGTGCCGGTCGACGCGTTCGAGGTTTCAATCAGCGGCGCCTGGCCCGTCACGGTCACGTTCTCGGAAATCGAGCCGACCTCCAACGTGAGGTCGAGCGTGAGGAACGACTGGGTCGCGACACGGATGTCACCCCGATCGATCGTCTTGTAGCCCTGCAGGACGGCTTTGAGGTCGTAGTTGCCCGGCGCCAGCGCCGCGAACACGTATTCGCCGCGCTCGTTGGTCACGACCGTACGTTTGATGTTGGTCTGCTGGTTGTTCAGCGTGACTTCAACGCCGGGGATGACGCCGCCGGAGTCCTTGACGGACCCGCGCAAGCCGCCCTGGAATCCCTGTCCGAATGCAGTGCCCGAACTCGCCACCGCGAGTAACGCCCCAAGCACGAGCGCAGCCCGAAATCTCATAGTGCTCCCTTCCGAAAGTTGTGTGCAGATACAGTCCGGCCGATCTCGATTGACGTGGGAATTTTAGAGTGAGAGTGATCGGAGTTGCAACATCTCAATTGTCTGAGAGCAGAGGAATTCCGACAAAAATGTCAAAGAAATGGAGCGTCCGGGCGGATGCTCCATTTTTCTGAATCGAAAGGGAACCGTTACTGCTGAGGGCTCTTCTTCGCCTCGAATTTGATCGTCTTCAGAATGCCTGCCTCACGGGGCATTTCCGCTTCGCCCGTAGGGAACTTGTTGGCCGCAAACATGAACGCCAGGATGTCCGCGTTCTGCTGCCCGCTCAGGCTCCCGGGCGAGTTCTGGGGCATCGAGATCCGCACCCGCTCGAACAAGTCGCCGACCGTCAGGCCGTCCCAGCCCGACACGAACTCGCCGCCGGCCAGCGGCGGCGCCATTTCGCCACCGGTCAGCTCCGGCCCGTGGCACGACCCGCAGGCGGTGGAGTACAGGTCCTTGCCGCGGTCGGCCTGGGCCTGGGTGTAGACCCCGTCCCACACCGAGCGTGTCGCAGGCTGCGCCTGGACGACGGTACGAAGAACGAACACAGCCGCAAACGGAATGAGTGCAATCGACGCGAACTTGAGTCTCATGTTGCCTCGGGTTCAGGATTCAGAGTTCAGGGTTCAGAGTTCTTGGTTCCTATTATGCCGTACGAAAAACGGGCCCGCAGCTTTTCACCGCGGGCCCGCTGAGCGTAATTCCTAATTCTTCCTTCTCAATTCTTAATTCTCTTAATTCTCTTAATTCCTAATTCCTAATTCCTAATTCTTACCTCTGTCCTGGCGCCGTCGTCCCCACTTCGGACGCCGGCAGGCTGAACGCCAGGTACTCGCCCGAGTAGTTGCCGCCGCTGACGGCCACCACGAAGTACTGCTTGCCGTCGGCGCCCTTGTAGGTCATCGGCGCACCGCTCTGCGGCGCCGGCATCCAGACCGCGCCGACTTCCTTGCCGGTCTGCTTGTCGTACGCGCGCAGCATCGCGCCGCGCGGGTGCTCGGGCGTCGTCGTCACCTGCGGATCGCCGAGGACGACCAGCGTCTTCGTCACGAGGAGACCGACGCTTCCCTGCTGTCCGGTCTTCGGAATGTTCAGGCCTCTGAGCGCCGGGCTGTTGCGGACCGCATCCGGCGTATCGCCGTGCGGCACCTGCCACACGAGTTCGCCGCGATCGAGGTTGATCGCGTTCAGCACGCCGTACGGCGGCTTCAGCAGCGGCAACCCCTGCACGGTCAGACCACCGCCGCCGCCTGCCGGGGGCGCGCCCGCGCGACCGCCGCCCGCCGGCGCCGCCGGTGCTGCTGCCCCGCCGCGGCCGCCGCCTGCCGCCGCCGGAGCGGCTTCCGCCGCCTGGCGCCCGAGCGCGCCGCCGCGCTGCGGTGAATCCGCCGCGCTGCCGAAGCCCGGGCCTTCACGCTCGACGAACGCCTGACCGGCGGTCCCGGCCACGTAGCGAATGTCCGAGAACCCCGCCGGCGGCTCGATGAGGCCGATCGGCGACACGCCGGTGTTGGCCGCCTGCGCGAAGACCGTGTGCAGGTCGGGATCGTACGACGCGCCCGGCCAGTTCGTGCCGCCGCCGGTCGTGCCGATGGTGAGCGCCGCGAGCGGACCCTCCACCTTGCTCACCACACCCGGCAGGAACATCGGGCCGAGCCGGTAGCGCGACACGAGCTGCTTCGCCTGCGCGTTGAGCTCCGGCGTGTAGTTAATCAGCTCGTCGATCGTCACGGCCTGCCGCGCGTACGCCGGCGGCTTGGTCGGGAACGGCTGCGTCGGCGACGTCTTCTCGCCCGGCACGTCGGACTGCGGCACGGGCTTCTCTTCGATCGGCCACACCGGCTGACCGGTGATGCGGTCGAACACGTAGAGGAACGCTTCCTTGGTCGGCAGCGCCACGGCCTTGATCGCCTTCCCGTTCACGGTGATGTCCGCGAGCAGCGGCGCCGAGGACAGGTCGTAGTCCCAGATCGGATGATGCGCGATCTGGAAGTGCCACTTGCGCTGACCGGTCTTGATGTCGACGCAGACGAGCGTGTCGCCGAACAGGTTGTTGCCCGGGCGGTGGCCGCCGTAGAAGTCCGACGTCGGATCTTCCACCGGCAGATACGCCAGGCCGGCGTCTTCGTCGACGGTAATCTGGGTCCAGACGCCGGTGTTGCCGTTGGTCGCCCACGATTCGTTTTCCCACGTGTCGTTCCCGAACTCGCCGGGACGGGGAATCGTGTTGAACGTCCAGATGAGCTTGCCGGTCTTCACGTCGAATCCGCGGACGAGGCCCTTCGTGTTGTTGTGGGTCTTGACCGTCATGCCTTCCTTGAACGACGACCCGATGATGGCGACGTCTTTGACGATCGTCGGCGTCGAGTGGAGGCCGATCTCGCCGGTCTCGAGGTCGATCTGCTGGCCCTTGCCGAACACGGCGCCCTTCTTCAGGTCGACCACGCCGCCTTCGCCGAAGGACTGGATCATCGATCCGTTCTTCGCGTTGAGCGCGATCAGGCGATAGCCGGTGGTGACGTAGAGGATGCGCTCGTCGCCCTTGCCGTCGGTCCAGTAGGACACACCGCGGCCCGAGAGCTGGCGCGGCGCGATCGCGGCGCGTGTGCCTTCACGGTAGCTGTGCGACCAGATGAGCTCGCCCGTCTTGCCGTCGAGCGCGACCACAGACCGGCGCGTGCCGGCGGTGGTGTACAGCGTGCCGCGGATCGCGAGCGGCGTGCCTTCCAGCTTGAATTCAGGGCGCGTGCCGAGGTTGTCGGTCTTGAAGCGCCACGCGACTTCGAGCTTGTTGAAGTTGGTCCCGTTCACCTGATCCAGCGGCGAGTACTTCGATCCGCGCATGTCCGCGGTGTAGTGTGTCCAGTCGCCGTTCTTCGTGCTGGGCACGCCGGCGGCCTGCCCGGATGTCCGGACAACCAGCACCGTCAACATCGTCGCCAGGGTGGCGCCGAGCGCGAGCGCGGCGACGGCCGGTGCGAATCGTGTCACTGTTCTCGACATCATCCTCTCCTCACATAAACAAAGCGCCGGCCCACGCGTTGTGAACCGGCGCTTGTGACTTCTACCTTCTAACTTCTAACTTCCCACTTCTTCCGCCGCGTCTAGGCGGCGGCGGAAGTGGTCTTCTTTCCGAGCACTTCGCCGAACACCTGCACGGCCTTGGTCATTTCTTCCATCGTGCCGAGCGTGATGCGGGCGTGGGTCTTCTCGAACGGCGGGAAGTCGCGCGCGACCATGACGTTCTTGGCGCGGCAGGCTTCACGGAACGCCTTGGCGGGCGTGCCGATGTCCACGAACATGAAGTTGGCCTGGCAGTCGGTCGGCTTCATGCCGCGGTCCTTGAACCACTTCGTCACCATGTCACGCACCAGCTTGTTGCGGTTGCGCTCGTTGGTCGTGAAGCTGGCGTCCTGCGCGATGGCCACGGTCGCGGCCGCCATGCCGAACACGTTGAGCGACCCGGTGCCGGACGCCGCGGTCCATTCACGCATCTTCTTGATCGTGTCAGGATGCGCGATCGCGTAGCCCTGACGGAGGCCCGCCATGCCGTACGCCTTCGAGAACGTGCGCGCCACAATCACGCGCGGATTCTCGAGTGCGATCGGAATATGGGTGTCGTGATCCGGATCGGTGACGTAGTCGAAGTACGCCTCGTCGATGAGGATCGTCGTGTCGGGAGACGTGCTGTTCACCTTGGCGAGGAAGTCGCGCGTCGCCTTGGCGCCGACATACGTCGCGGTCGGGTTGTTCGGGTTGCAGTAGAACACCATCCCCGAGCCCTTGGCCGCCGCCGCCATCTGGTCGATGTCGATCTTGAACTCGGAGTTGAGCGAGACGCCCTTCACCTTGTTCCCGATCAGTTCGGCGTAGCCCGCGCACTCCTCATACGTCGGAATCGTGCCCACCAGCGGCTTGGTCTTCGTCGTGAAGACCTGCGTGGCCGCGCGCAGGATTTCCGTCGAGCCTTCGCTCAACAGCACGTTTTCCGGCTTGACCTTGAAGTGGGCGCAGATGGCGTCGGTGAGCGCGCCGGTGCCGTTCGAGTAGCGGCCCGGACGGGCGCCGCCTTCGAGCAGAGTCCGGAGCGTGTCGAGCACGGCCTTGCCGGGCCCGACCGGGTTTTCGTTGCTGGCGATGCAGATCACGCCGCGGTCGACGGCCTGCAGATTCGGTTCGATCGCCGACCACACGCTATTCTCACGGCCGCGGCCCCAGATGTTGCTGGTGAGGGCCGCGCCGGCTCCGATCCCGACGGTCTGAACGAACTTGCGTCGCGACAGTGCCATTGGCTCCTCCTACTGCCCTTTCCCGGACGAGGTCGTCGTTCCGGGCTTGAGGACGCTGCGGAATACTTCGGTGGCCTTCTGCATTTCTTCCATCGTGCCCATCGAAATGCGCGCCCAGGTTTTTTCGAGCGGCGGGAAGTCGCGGCCGACCATCACGCCCTTGGCAGCGCAGCCGTCACGGAACGCGGCGGCGGTCATCGTCTTGCCGATGTCGGTGAAGATGAAGTTGGTCTGCGAGTCCGTCGACGTGTGGCCGAGGTCGGCCAGCGCCTTGATGGTGAACTCGCGCACCGCAGTGTTCCGGGCCGCTTCGTCCTTGATGTGCTGCGGATCCTTGAGCGAGGCCACGGCCGCCGCGACGCCGAACGTGTTCACGTTGTACGGCATCCTCCAGCGCGACATCTTCGCAATCGTGGCCGCCTGCCCGATGGCGTAGCCGATGCGGACGCCAGCCATCCCGTACGCCTTCGACATCGTCCGCGCGACGATGACGTTCGGCGTCGCGAGCGCGATCGGAAATGCCGTCGACCAGCCCTTGTCCGTCACGTAATCGCAGTACGCCTCGTCGATGAGCACCGCGGTCGTCGGCGAGATCTTGCGGACTTCGGCGATGAAGTCGCTGATGTCCTTCGTGCCCGTGACCGTCGCGGTCGGGTTGTTCGGGTTGCAGAGATAGACCATGCCCGCGCCCTTGATCAGCGGCAGCAGCGCGGCGAGATCCGTCTTCAGCGTCTTCGGATCGACCGGCGCCGTCTTGACGGTGACCTTGAGCTGATTCTGCGCGAAGCCGGCCGGGTCGCCGTAGGTCGGCGACGGGATGACCAGGTGCTTGGTCGGCGACAGGAACACACGCGCGGCGTTCTTCAGCAGCTCCTGCGAGCCGACGCCCAGCACGACGTTCTCGCGCTTGGCGGCGTTCAGCTTCGCGATCAGAATTTCCAGATCCGCATCCAGCGGCGTGCTGTTGAACGGATACCGGTTGGCCTCGGGGAACTTCCCGAGGATTGCGTCGATCGCGGCCTTGCCGGGACCGAGCGGGTTCTCATTGCTGCTGATGCGAATTGCTTCCACTCCAGGCGGGAGCTGGGGTCTCATGCCGCGACCGCCACCCTGGCGGCCCTGCATGGCGAACGCAAGTTCCTCTTCATGGCCGCGAGCGGCCAGGAATTCGGATGCGTTTCTGTGACCCTGTCCCAAACCCTGAAGGAAACCGCGGCGCGATACCGACATGGGATTCCTCCTTCAGCTACGGTTCACTGACAACGTGAGAACGTGAGAACGATGCGTGAAACAACCTGCGTGCACGATATGGAAGGTGAGATACACGTAAACAGGTGAATCGGGCGGATTTTACGCCGTACTGACGGGAGAGTCAACGCACCTCGGACGAAATCACGGGCGGCTATGCTACTCTCTGAAGGCCGTGAATAATTGTCTCCGCTTGTCCCTCGGCGGCGGCCTGGCCGTCGTGCTGCTGCTGACCGCGTCCCCCGCGCGCGCCCAATACAAGCCGCAATCCATCGGATCGCCAGCCACGGGCGAGCAATTCGTCGTCGAAATGTCCGCCGCCTACTGGTACCCGACGGCCGACGTCTCCGTGGCGTCGACATCCCTCAGCGTGATCGGCTCGGACATCAGCCTGAAGAACGACCTCGGGCTGAGCGACGACCGCTTCCCGATGTTCAAGATCGTGTTGAAGACGAAGTCCAGGCACAAACTCAGGCTGCAGTACATCCCGATCACCTACTCCCAGACCGCGACGCCGACGCGCGTCCTGACGTTTGCGGGCCAGACGTTCACGCGCAGCGTGCCGGTCACCTCGACCCTGAACTGGAAGGCCTACGAAGTCGGCTACGAGTACGACTTCATCTCGAGCAACTACATGTTCGTCGGCGCGATCCTCGAAGCCAAGGTGACGGACGTCTCGGCCACCCTCACGAGCACACTGGTCGCCGGATCGGAAACCGTGCGCGCGCCCATCCCGGCCGTCGGGCTGATCGCGCGCGCGTACCTCGCGCCCAATCTCTCGCTCACGGGAGAGCTGACCGGAATCAAGATCCCGAGCATCAAATCGTTCTCGGGACACTATGCCGACGTGGACGTGTACACGACGCTCAACCTGACGAAGAAGTTCGGCGCGCAGGCGGGCTATCGCGCGATGGACGTGTCGTTCAACTCGAACGACGACTCCGGGGCCATGACGCTGAAGGGCGCGTACGTCGGAGGAGTGATCCGGTTTTAGGTCGACGGCCCTTCTTCAGGCAGTCGCTCTCACCCGCAGTTTCGCAAAGCGCGTATCCGCTTCGGCGAGCGTTTCGTCTTTCTTGCAGAAGCAGAACCGCAGCTTCGTCCGGCCCGCCTTCGTCTTATAGAAGCTGCTCCCCGGCACGGCCGCCACGCCGACATCCTTCACCAGATACCGCGCGAACTCGATGTCGTTGGCGAGGCCGCCTGTAAGAAATGTGCTGATGTCCGTCATGATGTAGTACGCGCCGTACGGCGTGTAGCACGTGAAGTGATGGCGCTCGAGCATCTCGAGCAGCACATCGCGCCGCTTCCGGTAATTCGCGGCGAGCGTCACGTAGTACTCGTCCGGCAGGCTGAGCGCCACCGCGCCGGCTTCCTGCAGCGGCGCGGGCGCCCCGACCGTCAGAAAGTCGTGCACCTTGCGAATCGCGCCCGTCAGCGACGGCGGCGAGATCGTCCAGCCCACGCGCCAGCCCGTCACGCTGAACGTCTTCGACAACCCGTTGATGGTGATGGTCCGATCGGCCATGCCCTCGATCGTCGCGATCGGCACGTGCACGCGGCCGTCGTAGATGATGTGCTCGTAGATCTCGTCCGAGATCGCGATCGCGTCCCACTTGCGGCAGAGCGCGGCGATCGCCTCGAGCTCGTCGCGCGTGAAGACCTTCCCGGTCGGGTTGTTCGGCGTGTTGATGATGATCGCCTTCGTCCGGCTGTTGAAGGCGCCCGCGAGCTCGTCGGGATCGAACGACCAGTCCGGCTCGTGCAGCGTGACGTAGCGCGGCGTCGCGCCTGACAGAATCGCGTCCGGACCGTAGTTCTCGTAGAACGGCTCGAAGATGATGACCTCGTCGCCGGGATCGATGATGGCCATCATGGTCGACATCATCGCTTCGGTCGACCCGCAGCAGACCGTCACCTGTTCGTCCGCGACGATCGGCACCCCGTAGCGCCGCGTGAACTCGCGCGCGATGGCCTCGCGCAGCGGCCGCGCGCCCCACGTCACCGCGTACTGGTTGACGTCGGCGTTGATCGCGGCGCACGCCGCCGCTTTCACGGAGGCCGGCGCCGGAAAATCCGGAAACCCCTGCGACAGGTTGACGCCGCCGTGCATCTGATTGAGCCGCGTCATCTCGCGGATGACCGACTCGGTGAACTGCGTCGCCTTCTTCGATCCCGTGAGCTTCGACATCGATTTTCGCGCCTCTTTCTTACCCCACCCGCCCCACCCGACCTACCTGCCCCATCCGCCCTCTACTGATCGTGTGCGGCGCTCTTCGCGGCATCGGGCCCATAGAGTCGTCTGTAATCTTCAGCGGTCCCGAGAATCTTCTTCACGTAGTTCTGCGTCTCGGGGAACGGAATGTCGTCGATGAACTCGTCGCGCGCGATCCCCGGCCGCTCGGAGATCCACCGCGCCACGCGATGCGGGCCGGCGTTGTAGGTGGCCAGCGCGTAGTGTTCGCCGCCGAACTGCTTGACGAGATCGGCAAAGTAGGCCGTGCCCATCTTGAGATTCGTGTCCGCCTTCGTCAGCAGGCTGATGCTGAAGCGCTGCGGCAGCTTGAGCGACCTGGCGTACTGACGGCCGGTCGACGGGAGCAGCTGCATCAGCCCGTAGGCGTTCGCCGAGGATTTCGCGTCCGCCGTGAACGTCGACTCCTGCGCGATGAGCGCCGCGATCAGATACGGATCGAGGTGGCGCTCCGCCGAGTAGCGCTGGATGAGCGGCCAGTAGTTGACGGGAAACAGGACCTTCAGCAATTCGGAGGGCAGCTGCTCGCCGCCCGCCGCCATGTACTGCGGATACGCCCGCTTCATCGCGTTGATGCCGGCGCGCAGATCGCCGCGCGCGTGTTCGATCCAGCCGATCGTCGCCTGGATGGCCGGTGAATCGCCCCACGCTTTCTGCGCGTAGCGCAATTCATCGAGCGCCTGGTCGTAGAGCGCGAGGCCGAGCAGCGCGCGCACGACGTGCTCGTTCGGCGGCGGCGGGGGCACGTGGGGCGCCGCGGCGTCGGCGGTGTCTCCAGGCACGCGGCCGTCGCGCTGGATGTCGGCGACCAGCGGGCGCTGCGGGGCGCGGCCGCCGCGCTCCGCGAGGTGCGCCGTCGCCAGCCGGCCGTAGTACGTGTTCAGGTAATCCGTCGCGACCAGCGTATACCGCGCGTCGGCGCGCGCGGGCTGCTTCAGCGCCTCATGCGAACGCGCGGCCCAGTACAGCCACGACGGCCGGTAGTCCGACCGCGTGAAATGCGCGGCCGCGGACTCGAACGCGCCAATCGTGTCGGCATAGCGGCCGTTCTTGTACGCCCACCAGCCGATCTTCCACGCGGCGCGCTCGGCGTAACGTCCCGTGGGGAACTTCTCGTACTGTTCGCGAAACACCGCGTCGGCCTGCGCGTCATCGTTCTGCCGGATCTCGTGCGACGCGAGATCGTTCAGCGCGTCTTCCGCCCAGCGCGCCGCCGGGAACTCGTCGACGATGCGCCGGACGAGGCGGCGGTACTCCTCGTCGACCTTGAGGTCGCGCAGCGCGCCGGCGTAGAAGTACAACGCCTCCGCCTGACGCGCGCCCTTCTCGGTGTACGGCTTGGCGCCGTCGCGGGCGTTGCGGAATCGCTTCAGGTAGTAATCACACTCGGCCAGCCGCAGCGCGACCAGGTCGCGGTCGTCGCCCTGGGCCACGCGCCGCACCGACTCGAACACCGTGCGTGCCAGCGGGTAGCGCTTCGCGCCGAACAGCCGCTCGGCGCGGCCGAGCGTCAGCGTGTAGCGATCCGTGCCGGGGACGATCGCGTCCTGCGGAAGACTCTCGAGCTCGGCGCTCGCCTGCGTCGCCAACTCGCTGGCCGGGTACTCGTACGCGAGACGCGTGAACGCGTCGATGGCCTTGTCCGTGTTCCCCGCCGCCCTCGCCGCCCGCCCCAGCCGCATCAGCACCTCGTCTGGGCCCGTCGTCTTCATCTTCGCCAGGCGGTCGTAGACGTCCATCGCGGCGGACGGGTCGCCGAGCGCCTCGTCGCACTCCGCTTCCCGGAGCAATGCGGCTTCCACGAGGTAGCCAACCGGAGATCTCGCTTCGAGCGACTGGAATGTCCGGCGGGCCTCTTCCGCGCGTCCGAGCCGCAGCTGCGCGAGGCCGCGGTAGTACACGGCGTAGTGTCCAAGCGTGCCCTGCTGGATTTCGGGCTTCGAGAGGATCGGCAGCGCCTTCGTGAAGCTCTCGTCCACCTCGAGCTTGACCGCAGCCGCGAGGTCCGTCAGCGCAGCGGAACGCGCGCCGCGCGGCGGCTCGGGCGCCAGCCACAGCTGCGACAAGTCGGCGGGCACGCGCGGATGCTCGGTCGGCCGCAAATCGGCGTCGGACGAAGCGGCGCTCTTCTGCGCGTGCGGCATGCGCGCCGCGATCAACAACGCGGCGGCCAGCACGAACGCGATTCGTCTTTGTTGTCTCAAGTTTTCTGTTTTAGGTTTTCTGTTTTAAGTTTTCTCGCCCGCGACCGCGCGCGCCACCTTGAACGCTGTCAGCACTTCGAGGCACCGCGCGCCGTAGCGCACCAGGATCTCCACCGTCTCGCGCCAGGACTCGGTCGCGCCGTGATCCGCGTACAGCACGGCGACCACTTCCCCGCTCAGCGCGATCGGCACGGCGAACCCTTCGGTGGACGGGACCGCGAACGGCGGAGCGCCCTCGCCGGTCATGTCGGCCACCGCCGAGTTGCCGCGCACGGCGCCGCCGAGAATGCCCGCGTCATCGAGCGCGACGTCGACCGTGTCGGTCGAGAAGCCGGCGAGGCGCCAGCTGACCAGGCGGTCGCCGCGGACCAGGAATACGCCGACGCGCTGCGCTTCGACTTCGATCTGCATGAGGAGCGCTTCGAGAATGTCGGTCAGCGAGCGCGCCTGCCCGATCGATTGAATCGCGGCGACCAGCCGTTCGCCGGCGCCCGAGTCCGAGTAGCTGGCCAGGGCGGACGGGGCCTGGGGGGCCCGGGCCGTGACCGCGGGCATCGACGCCGCCAAGTCGTTGAACGCGGCCCGGACCTGGCGGTCGACCTCCGTGTGGAGGCGCGCGGAAAGGGCGTCGAGCGCCCGGCGGAGCCCTTCGTCGGCCATCATCTATATATGTCGGCGATTATGGAGGCCGCTGTACCCCCAAGTCAAGGCACGGATTTCGTACAAGTTCAACTAAGAGAGCGATTTGACGGCCTTGGTGGCGGGACCTACAATGGAGAAGTCAGTCACGCGAGCCTTCCGGCCACGCACCTGAGGGGGCGACACGGCTTCGACGGGGGTAAAGAATCGCGGGATGCATGCCGAGCTGTCCACTGCCTCGTAAATCCGGTGGAACACACAGTAACTGCGAACACGCAGCTTGCTCTCGCGGCTTAACTAAACCTTAAGTCCGCGACGTCCACCTCGTCCTTGCCGGCAGGGTGGGACCTGGATGTCATAAAAGCCGGCTGGCCGCCACAGGCTGTTCCGACGAGTGGCGGCAAGACTTCATCGGGGCTAGTGATCCACGGTTTCCGTCGTTCTTCTACGTGGGTTGCGAAACAACAAGAGCGGCTACGCATGTAGAGTTCCGCGACGGCATACTCTCGGACGCGGGTTCGACTCCCGCCGCCTCCAGACTTCGCTCGCCCTGCGGGCGAGCT
>Ga0315281_10003190_pt1 | contig 24109 bp, 24 predicted proteins | sample YL17G07_0_MG_FD_204540 | JGI IMG/M metagenome (GOLD analysis project Ga0315281, IMG submission 204540) | Sediment microbial communities from Yellowstone Lake, YNP, Wyoming, USA - YL17G07_0 | ecosystem: Environmental > Aquatic > Freshwater > Lake > Sediment | place: USA: Wyoming | collected... | reverse complement strand
CGGGTAACCCTACACTCCCAGCGCTTGAATTTTCGCCGGCGCGCCGCAAAATGTAGAAATGGACGTGGATTCGACTACGCTTAAAAGCAGAAGGGTATGAGCGACAAACTTACGCAGCTCAGTGACGACCTGGTCTTGCAGGAGGCCAAGCCGAAGCTCAAGAAGCCGCCGCTCTACAAAGTTATTCTGTTGAATGACGATTACACGCCCATGGAGTTCGTGATAAGGGTGCTGGAAAGGTTCTTCCACAAGAACCGTGAAGAGGCCACACAGATCATGCTGCACGTGCATCAGAAGGGCATAGGAATCTGCGGTGTGTTCACGCGCGAGGTGGCAGAAACCAAGGTGCGGCAGGTCATGCTGTATGCCGCCGAGAAACAGCACCCGTTGCAATGCACGATGGAGCCGGAGTAGGCGGAAAAACTGCTTCTGCATTTGCCCAGTGAGGGAAGCCTCCTTCACTGACGGCTTCGCGCTCCGCGCTTCCGCCCTCCAGGGATGGAGTAATGCCGAGTGAATGAGGCCTCATTCACTGCAGGAGCCCGAAGCGGCAGCCATCCATGGCGGTCGTCGGCACGCAGCTTGCATGGCTTTTAATGTAGTTTGACCGGACTGAGCCCGGAGAGGTGGACAGCATGTTGTCGCAGGAACTGGAGTTTTCACTCAATGCCGCGTTTCAGTCGGCGCGCGAGAAGCGGCACGAGTACATTACCGTCGAGCACCTGCTGTCGGCGCTGCTGGACAACCCCAGCGCTGCGCGCGTGTTGCGTGCCTGCGGTGGCAGCCTCGACGAGCTGCGCCGTAACCTTATCGCCTTTCTGCGTGACAACGTCCCGGTGCTGCCGTCAGAGAGCGAGACAGACACTCAGCCGACCCTTGGCTTCCAGCGCGTTATTCAGCGCGCCGTGCTGCATGTGCAGGGCGTTGGCAAAAAAGAAGTGAATGGTGCGAATGTGCTGATTGCCATTTTTGGCGAGAAGGATTCGCACGCCGTGTATTTTCTGCACAAGCAGAACATCAGCCGTTTTGATGTGGTGAACTACATTTCGCACGGCATCTCCAAGGTACCGGGCGAGACCCAGCCGGAACTGCCGCCGCCGGAAGAGGGTGATGAGGCCGCGGCTACCGAGAAGAGTCCGCTGGATGTCTTCACTGTCAATCTCAACGAGCGCGCCCGCCAGGGCAAGATCGACCCGCTAATCGGGCGCGAGCAGGAAGTTGAACGCACGATCCAGATTCTGTGCCGCCGGCGCAAGAACAATCCGCTCTACGTGGGTGAGGCCGGTGTTGGCAAGACTGCGATCGCCGAGGGCCTGGCCAAGAAGATTGTCGAAGGCGACGTGCCCGACATTCTCAAGAAGAGCACGATCTACTCGCTCGACATGGGCGCACTGTTGGCCGGCACCAAGTACCGCGGCGATTTCGAGAAGCGCCTGAAAGCGGTATTGAATCAGGTGCGCAAGCATGAGCACGCGATTTTGTTTATCGATGAGATTCACACCATCATCGGCGCCGGCGCGGCCTCGGGCGGCGCCATGGATGCTTCCAATTTGCTGAAGCCAGCGCTTGCCTCGGGCGACCTCAAGTGCATCGGCTCGACTACCTATCAGGAGTACCGCGGCATTTTCGAGAAAGACCGCGCGTTGTCACGCCGTTTCCAGAAGATCGATGTGGTCGAGCCCTCGGTGGAGGAGACCGTGCAGATCCTGCAAGGACTCAAGAGCCGCTTTGAGCAACATCACGGTGTCAAGTACACCAGCCACGCGCTGCGCGCGGCGGCCGAGTTGTCGGCGCGCTACATCAACGACCGGCACCTGCCGGACAAGGCGATTGACGTGATCGACGAGGCCGGTGCCAGTCTGCACCTGCTGCCGCTGAGCAAGCGCAAGAAGACCATTGGTATCTCGGACATCGAGAACATCGTGTCCAAGATCGCGCGCATTCCACCGAAGAGCGTGTCGAGTAACGACAAGGAGGCGCTGCGCACCCTCGAGCGCGATCTCAAGATGGTGGTGTTCGGCCAGGACGAGGCCATCGAGGCGCTCGCCACCTCGATCAAAATGGCGCGCTCCGGTCTCGCGCATCCAGAGAAGCCGATCGGCTCTTACTTGTTCTCCGGCCCGACCGGCGTGGGCAAAACCGAGGTGACGCGGCAGTTGGCCAAGATTCTGGGTCTGGAGCTGATTCGCTTCGACATGTCCGAGTACATGGAGCGGCACACGGTGTCGCGCCTGATCGGTGCGCCACCCGGCTACGTCGGTTTCGATCAGGGCGGGCTGCTGACCGACGCCATCACCAAACATCCGCACGCAGTACTGTTGATGGACGAGATCGAGAAGGCACACCCGGATGTCTACAATCTGCTGCTGCAGGTTATGGATCACGGCACGCTCACCGACAACAACGGGCGCAAGGCGGATTTCCGCAGCGTGATCCTGGTCATGACCACGAACGCCGGCGCTGACCAGATGGGGCGCGCGTCCATCGGTTTTACCAAACAGGATCACACTGCAGATGGAGCGGAGGTGATCAAACGCGCCTTCAGCCCGGAGTTCCGCAATCGCCTGGATGCGGTCATCCCGTTCAAGCCGCTGTCGCCCGCTACCCTCGACCACGTGGTCAGCAAGTTCGTGCTCGAACTTGAGGCGCAGCTTGAGGAGAAGCATGTCGAGATCGACGTGGACGAACGCGCGCGCGCCTGGCTCGCCAAGAATGGCTACGATCCGGCCATGGGGGCGCGGCCGATGGCCCGCCTTATTCGCGAAAAGATCAAAAAGGCCTTGGCTGACGAGATTCTGTTTGGCAAGTTATCGCACGGCGGTTCTGTGGACGTAACCGAAGAGGGCGGCGAGCTCTCCTTCAATTTCGAGGCACGAGAGGCCGTCGGTGTCGAGCACTGACGACAGTGAATGAAGCCATCATTCACTGATGGCGGGAGTGCGGAGCCGTCAGTGAATGAGGCTTCCTTCACTGGACAGACGCACGAGCAGTTTTCCGCCCATGCTCACCGGCCGCCCCGGCATCGCAGGTAACCGGCGATGCAGCTCGTTACCCGTGCCGCCACTGCATTTTCCCTGCAAAGCAATCAGCCGCTATATCAACGCGTCCCGACCCGCGACGAGTGCGGACGCCTGTTGGGTGACTTCATGGTTCTGATCCCCGGGCTGCGCGAGCGTCCAGGACACGAGTTCGCCGCCGCACTGACGCGACTGCAGGCGGTGCTGGTGAGCTTCTCCGAAGTCGTGTTCGTTGACCTCAACGTGCCGCTGAATCTTTTGTGGGTGTCAGTACGAACGCGCCCGGGCATAATTCTGGAGCTGTTCGGCGCCGTGAAGCGGCACTTGCCCGAGGCCAGGCTGGTTGGGCATCGCTGGGAGTAAGTAGGGTAGAAATCTTTATTTTTATCGGGCGCGGAACGTGATGCGTCCTTTGGTGAGATCGTAGGGGGTGAGTTGGATCGTGACCTTGTCGCCGGTCAGGATGCGGATGTAATTCTTGCGCATTTTGCCGGAGATGTGGGCGGTGACGACGTGCCCGTTGTCGAGTTTTACCCGGAACAGGGTGTTGGGAAGGGTTTCGACAATCGTCCCCTCCATTTCAATGCCTTCTTCTTTTGCCACGCCATACCTCAAGTTGAGTCGGAAACCGCCGGAAGTGACCCGGCGCCTGCGCACAGGCGGCGTATGATGCCCGACTGGTTCGCGGGCGTAAAGCACTGGATGAAAATGGATGTCTCTGCCCTAGACGAGGGGGCGTGGATCAACTGGTGGAGGAGCGGTTCTGTGCCTGTGGCATCCATCGGACGTGCGGGTGCATGCTCTCTTCACTCAGGATGATTTCCAGCATGAGAAAGCGCGATACGCTGTCGTAATCCCTAATTTCGGGGATCTCCGCGCGCAGCCGCTGGTAGTGCTGCGTGCTCATGACCACTGTGTTCGGGCTGTAGCCATGTTCCTGGCGGAACGCCCGAATAAGCCGGAAGAGGAAGCTGAGCATGGTCGATCCTCCAAGTGCGCCTTTCTCAAATCTTAGACGAAGGGCCGCGAATTAGTTCGTCTTGGTGAAGAATTAGAGCAAGAACAATGCCAGAGGAAGTGCGCGCGCCCGGCGTTACCGGAAAATGAAAGTCAGCGTGGAAGTGCGAGATTAATCCAGTGCCCGCCGCGCAGCGCTTCGAGCGGCCGATAGTTGATTTTGTAGGACATTTTCGGCGATTCCGCGATCCAGTAGCCCAGATACAGGTAATCCAGCCCGCGCCGCGCGGTCTCGGCAATTTCCCACAGCAAGGCGTACACCCCCAGCCCGCGCTGCGGCAGGTCTGGATCGTAGAAGGTGTAGACCGCCGACAGGCCATCCGGGAGCACGTCCGCCACGGCTACGCCCAGCAGGCGGCCTTCGGCGCGCAACTCGAAGAACTTGCTATCCACCTGACGACTCGCCAGAAAGCCAAGATATTTTTGCGGGTCGGCGTCGTTCATGCCGGAATCGGGATGACGCCCGGCTTGATAGCGGCGGTACAGGTCGAAATGCGCCGCCGAGAAAACGGCCGGTTTTTCCACCACCTCGATATCGTGGTTGCGGCTCCATACACGCCGTTGGCCGCGTGTCGGCGAAAATGTGCGCACCGGCACGCGCACCGGCACACAAGCACTGCATTGCTGGCAGTGTGGCCGGTAAACAAGGTCGCCGCTGCGTCGAAAGCCCTGACGTACAAACATTCCGTACTCTCCCGCGTTGAGGATGCGTTGCGGATCGACGAACAGGATAGTGCTCTGGCGCGCGTCCAGATAGCTGCACGGGTGCGGCATGGACAGGTACAGATCCGGCTTGTTCTGGCGAATGGTCATGGTGGACTTTCCGTCTCGATCAGGTTCCGGGTTGCAACCTCACCTTGCCAGCGACCCGGTTGCCCGGAAAGTTTCAGTGCGCAATCAAGTTCGGCCATGTACACGCTGCGCGCGATTTCCTGTGCGCCGAGACTGGTCAGGTGCGCAGATGGAATCTGGCAATCGATCAGCGCGAATTTCCACTCGCGCAGTTTGCGCGCCAAGGCCGTTAAGGCAATCTTCGAGGCATCGGCCGCGCGCGCGAACATGGACTCGCCAAAGAATACGCCACCGAGCGCCACGCCGTACAGGCCACCCACCAGCCGGTTCTCCCGCCAGGTTTCAATGGAATGCGCGTGGCCCATGTCATACAGCTGAGTATAGGCTTCGATCATGTCGTCGTTAATCCAGGTACCGCCGCCCGGATATTGTTCGCGGGGTGCGGCACAGGCGAGCATGACTTCGCGAAAACAGGTGTCGAAGGTTACGCGCAGGTGGCCGCGCTTCATGGCCTGGCGCAGGCTGCGTGAGACCCGCAGTTTTTCCGGATAGAGCACCGCGCGCGGATCGGGCGACCACCACAGGACCGGTTGCCCCGGGTTGTACCAGGGAAAGATGCCGTGCTGGTAGGCGGCCAGCAGGCGCTCGCTGGAGAGGTCACCGCCGACCGCGAGCAGCCCCTCCGGTGTCGCGGATTCCACCGGCGGAAAGAGTGGGGCTTGGGCGCCTGGGCGCAGGATGATCATGACTCCAGCTTAGCCGCAGATGACCATCAATAAAAACCCATTCGCCACAGATGAACGGCCGCTCCTGCGCATCCTGCGCCCGCGGCACTTGTGCATCCATGCACATCACAGATAAACGCAGATTAAAAAACCAGAATTTTAGTTTTCAACTTTATCCGCGTTTATCTGCGTTCATCTGCGGCAAAAATATTATTCAACCTTTTTGAACGGCGCATGCTCATTGAGTTCATCCATATAGACCTCAACGCCATTGCGCTCGCGTTCCAGAAAGTTCGCCACCGCGCGTGCAAACTGCGGGTGGCGCAACCAGTGCAGTGAATGGGTGGTGACCGGCAGAAAGCCGCGCGCGAGCTTGTGCTCGCCGCCCGCGCCGCCCTCGAAGCGCCTGAGGCCGTGCGCGATGCAGTATTCGATCGGCGTGTAGTAGCAGGCCTCAAAATGCAGGCTGTTGAAGCCCTCGCGTCCGCCCCAATAGCGTCCGTAGAGCGCATCCTTGTCGCGCAGGTTGATGGCCGCGCCGACGACGTCGGCTCCGCGCCGCGCCAGTACCAGCACCAGTGCCTCGGGCAGACTGCGCCCGAGTATCTGAAAGAACTCGCGCGTAAGATGCATCATGCCGCCGTGACGCTGGATGTTGCCGGCGTAAAATGTATAGAACAGGTCCCAGAGTTCAGGGGTCACGTCCGGACCGCCGTGCACTTCCATGCTGATGCCGGCTTCCTGTACGTGGCGGCGCTCGCGTTTCAGTTTCTTGCGCTTGTCGGCACTGAAGCCGGCAAGAAAATCATCGAAGTGGGTGTAGTTCTGGTTATGCCAGTGGAACTGGAATCCGGTGCGGTGCAGATGTCCCTGCTGTTCGAGTGCGGCGGTATCGGCGGCATCGGTAAACAACCAGTGCAAAGACGAAGCGTTGGTTTGCTCGGCCAGCTCGCGCGCGCCGCGCGTGAGCGCTTCGATGACGGCAGGGCGGTCCGCATCGGGCGCGACCAACAGGCGCGGGCTGGCGATGGGCGAGAAGGGAATCGCCGCGATGAGTTTCGGGTAATAGCGCAGCCCGGCGCGTTCATAGGCCTGCGCCCAGGCGAAGTCGTACACCAGCTCGCCGAACGAATGACTCTTGAGCCACAGCGGCGCGGCGCCGATGGTGCGTCCTGTGTCATCCTCGACCAGCAGCGGCAGGGGTTGCCAGCCGGTTGCGGCCGTGGCGCTGCCGCTGGTTTCGAGGGCGAGCAGATATTCGTGTCGCAGTGTCGGATTGTCCGTCCCGTCCAGGGCGTTCCAGGCCGCTGGTGGTATATCTGTGTAGCTGGTGTGTTGGCGCAGGCGCACAGTTATCATTTTGCCTAAATGGGTGTCTTCCTACACAATGACTCAACAATTAATAAGGACATTTTCCGCATGAACCTGCACGAGTATCAAGCCAAGCATCTGTTCGGCGAGTATGACATTCCGCTGCCCGCAGGCAAGCCGGTGACGAGTGTGAGCGAGGCGCTGGCCGCCGCCGATGCGCTGGGCGGCGATGCCTGGGTTGTGAAGGCACAGGTACATGCTGGCGGTCGCGGTAAAGCTGGCGGTGTAAAGAAGGTAACGAGTCGCGCCGAACTGGAAGCGACCGCGAAGGCACTCATCGGCACGCGCCTGGTCACGCTTCAGTCTGGCCCTGGCGGTCAGCCAGTCGAGAAGCTGTTGATCGAGATGCCCTGCAAGATTGCGCGCGAACTGTATCTTGCCTGTCTGGTGGATCGTGCGCGCGAGCGCGTGGTGGTAATGGCTTCAACCGAGGGCGGCATGGACATCGAGGCGGTGGCCGCGAAGACGCCGGAGAGAATTCTGAAAGCATTCGTTGATCCCGTGGCGGGTCTGCAGGCGTATCAGTGCCGCGAGTTGGCGTTTGCGCTCGGTCTTGCCGACAAGGCGGAGAACCCGCTCCTGCATTCTCCGCACTCCCGCCATCCATGGCGGTCGCAGGTGAGCGCCTTCACCCAGATATTGCTCAGCCTCTACAAACTTTTCCTGGAGCGCGACCTGAGCCTGGTCGAGATCAACCCCTTGGTTGTTACCGATCAGGGCGCGCTGCTGGCGTTGGATGGCAAGATCAATATCGACGACAACGCCCTGTACCGCCAGAAGCCATTGGCGGCGCTGCGTGATGCCGCGCAGGAGGACGCTAAGGAGACCAAGGCGCGCGAGCATGATCTCAACTACATCGCGCTCGATGGCAACATCGGTTGCATGGTCAACGGCGCCGGACTGGCGATGGCGACCATGGACCTGATCAAGCTGCACGGCGGTATGCCGGCCAATTTTCTCGATGTCGGCGGCGGCACCACGAAAGAGCGCGTGGCCGAGGCTTTCAAACTGATTCTGTCCGATCCGAATGTGAAGGCGATCCTGGTGAACATCTTCGGTGGCATCGTACGCTGCGACCTGATCGCCGAGGGCATCATCAGCGCGGTGAAAGAAGTCGGCATCAAGATCCCGGTGGTGGTGCGGCTCGAAGGCACGAACGTCGAGCAGGGGCGTGCACTACTCAAACACAGCGGTCTCGCTATTACTGCATCCGAGAGTCTTACCGATGCCGCAAAACAGGTCGTGGCAGCCATAAAGTAGGGTGCGCTTGCGCACCGAATATATATGGTGCGCAAGCGCACCCTACATGAAGATAATTCAGAATGAGCATACTGGTTAACAAGAACACCAAAGTCATCTGCCAGGGCTTCACCGGCAAGCAGGGCACGTTCCATTCCGAGCAGGCGATCACCTACGGCACCAAAATGGTCGGCGGGGTGACGCCCGGTAAGGGCGGGCAAACACATCTGAATCTGCCGGTGTTCAACACCGTGCGCGACGCGGTACGCAACGCCGGGGCCGAGGCGAGCATGATCTACGTGCCGGCAGCATTCGCGGCGGATTCGATCCTGGAAGCGGCGGATGCCGGCATCAAGGTAATTGTGTGCATCACCGAGGGCATACCGGTGCTCGACATGCTCAAGGTGAAGGCGGCGCTCAAGAATTATCCGGACGCCGTACTTATCGGCCCGAACTGCCCGGGCGTCATCACGCCCGGCGCGTGCAAGATCGGCATCATGCCGGGCGCGATTCACAAGCCGGGTGCGATCGGCATCGTGTCGCGCTCCGGTACGCTTACGTATGAAGCCGTGCACCAGACCACGCTTGCCGGTCTTGGCCAGAGTACCTGCGTTGGCATCGGCGGCGATCCGATCCACGGCATGGGCTTTATCGATTGCATTCGCCGCTTTCAGGATGATCCCAAGACCGAAGGAATAATTCTGGTCGGCGAAATCGGTGGCCAGGAAGAAGAACAGGCCGCCGAATTCATCAAGCAGCATGTGCGCAAGCCAGTGGTGGCCTACATCGCCGGCGTCACCGCGCCGCCCGGGCGGCGCATGGGCCATGCCGGTGCCGTGATCTCCGGCGGCAAGGGCACGGCCGATGAGAAATTCCGCGCGCTCGAAGCCGCCGGGGTGCATACCGTGCATTCGCCCACCGAGATGGGCGCGCGCATGCGCGCGGTGCTCGGCGCATGATTCGGACAACTCAACGCGAAGACGCGAAGACGCAAAGTAATTATTTGAGTTGTGCGCCGGTTCTCTTTGCGCCTTCGCGTCTTTGCGTTGAGTTTTTTTGTATATGACATCCTCCCTGCGTCTGGTCATCGCCCAGCTCAACCTGCTGGTCGGCGATGTCGCCGCTAATGCCGAGCGCGTGATCACCGCGGCCAAGCAGGCGCGCGACACACTCAAGGCGCACGCCATTGTCTTTCCCGAACTGACGCTCACCAGTTACCCACCCGAGGACCTGCTGCTGCGCCCGGCGCTCATGCTGCAGGTGGAGGAGAGTTTGCGATGCATCGAGCGCGAGACCCGCGGTATTGACGTGATTCTCGGTCATCCGCAGTACGAGCACGGTCAGTTGTTCAATGCCGCCTCGCTGCTGCGTGCCGGGCGCGTGTTCGCCACCTATCGCAAGCAGCTTCTGCCCAACTACAGCGTGTTCGACGAGAAGCGCTACTTCGTGCCGGGCAGTGCTGCCTGTGTGATCGAGATCGGCGGCATTCCGGTCGGGCTCACCATCTGCGAGGACGTGTGGCAACCGGAATCGGTGCGCCAGGCGGTCGACGCTGGCGCGCGCCTGCTGCTCACGCTGAACGCCTCGCCCTACCACATGGAAAAAGGCCAGGAGCGCGAAGTCATCGTCCAGGCACGCGTGCGCGAGGCCGGCATACCGCTGGTGTATGTGAACCTGGTCGGCGGGCAGGACGAGCTGGTGTTCGACGGTGCGTCGTTTGTTACCGATGCTCACGGCGTTGTGACGCAGCGCTGCCCGGTGTTCGAGGAAGGTCTGTATCAGGTTGAACTTGAGTATAGGAACAAAAAGGTTGTACCCAAGCCGCAGCCACTGCTGCCGAGCCCTTCGCTGGAAGAGGAAATCTACCGCGCGCTGGTGCTCGGTGTGCGCGATTATGTGAACAAGAACCATTTTCCAGGTGTCGCCATCGGCCTGTCCGGCGGTATCGACTCGGCGTTGACGCTGTGCATCGCCGTCGATGCACTTGGCGCCGAGTGTGTCGAGGCGCTGATGATGCCGTCGCGCTTCACCGCGACCATGAGTCTGGAAGACGCCGCCGCCCAGGCCAAGGCGCTGGGTGTGACCTATCACAGCATTTCCATTGAGCCGATGTTCGAGGCGTTCATGGCGCAGCTGAAAGACGAGTTCCAGGGACGGGCGCGCGACGTGACCGAGGAGAACATCCAGGCGCGCATCCGCGGCACGCTGCTCATGGCGGTGTCGAACAAGACCGGCAAGATGGTGCTCACCACCGGCAACAAGAGCGAGATGGCCGTCGGCTACGCCACGCTCTATGGCGATATGGCCGGCGGTTACGGTGCGATCAAGGATGTATTCAAGACCATGGTCTATCGGCTGGCGGAATACCGGAACCGGATTCAGCCGGTGATTCCGCGCCGTGTGTTCGAGCGCCCGCCCTCGGCTGAACTAGCGCCCGATCAGAAGGACTCGGATTCGCTGCCACCCTATGACGTGCTCGACCCGATCCTGGAGCGCTACGTGGAGATGGATCAGTCGCCGGAGGCGATCATCGCCGCCGGCTTCGAGGCAGCCACCGTGCGGCGTGTAGCCGCGCTGGTGGATCGCAACGAGTACAAGCGCCGCCAGGCGGCGCCCGGTGTGCGCGTGACACGCCGCGCCTTCGGCCGTGACCGGCGTTACCCGATCACCTCCGGATACAAGGAGAAATAGCGTTCGAGGCCCTCAGACCGGCCGCCTACTTGCAAAACCTTTCCCGGCCGGATAACTTCTTTTCAAACAACAATCCATCCCAGGCCCACCATGAAGAAAATCGAAGCCATCATCAAGCCGTTCAAGCTCGACGAGGTGCGCGAGGCGCTGTCCGAGATCGGTATCACCGGTATGACCGTGACCGAGGTCAAGGGCTTTGGCCGGCAGAAGGGCCACACGGAACTCTATCGCGGCGCCGAATACGTGGTGGATTTCCTGCCAAAGGTGAAGCTTGAAATGGTGGTCAAGGCGAATCAGGTGGGGCGTTGCATCGATGCAATCGGCAGCGCCGCGCGCACTGGCAAGATCGGTGATGGCAAGATCTTCGTGTACCCGGTGGAGCAGGTGATTCGCATCCGCACCGGCGAGTCCGGTCCAGACGCAATTTAACCGGTTGCGGAAAACTGCTCCAGCGTTTTTCCAGTGAAGGAAGCCTCATTCACTGACGGCTGCGCGCTCTGCACTTCAGCCATACAGGACGGTTGTTCAGTTGGACTCTTTCCCGGCCTTGTCCAGATCCGCCAGATAGGCGCTCTGCGGAAAATTCTTTTCCAATACCCGGCGCGTGTCGTTCATCAGGACGGTGAGGTTCATTTTGCTATAGGCCAGGGCCTGTAGTCCAAGCGCTTCTTCCACGGCCGGTGTGCGCTGGTAATTCTCGATCACACTCTTGGTGCGATTCACGGTCGCCACATAGGCACCGCGCGAATAGTAGTAGCGCGCCGCGTGGATGTCGCTCATGGCCATGGCGTTTTGCAGGCTCACCAGTCGTTTGCGGCTGTCGTCCAGGTACTTGCTGTTGGGGAAGCGTTGTACAACTTCTTTGAAGGCATCGTAAGCGTCGCGCAGCGCTTTGGGATCGCGCTTGGCGGAATCGCCAGCGCCGAATATTCTTTCGAGTGAACTGCGCTCTTCGTCAAAGCTCGCCAGCCCTTTAAGGTAGTACGCGTAGTCCACATGCGGGTGTGTGGGGTGTACCCGCAGAAAGCGGTTGGCGGCAGCGATGGCCGAAGGCATTTCATCGTTCTTGTAATACGCGTAGGCGGTTTCGAGCATGGCTTGCTCGGCGTAGGGCCCATAGGGATAGCGCGCCTCAAGTTTCTCGAAGCGCTGCACGGCGCTGGTATACTCTTTGTTCGTCAACGCGGTTTTGCCTTGGTCGTAAAGACGCTGCGCCGACCAGCCTTTGGTCTCGTCCTCGTCCAACGAGGCACAGGCAGAGAGCAGGAACAGCGACAAAATTATAATGGAAACCGGGAAATGCCGCATGCGGGGAGCTGACAAGGTGAGGATCGAGACGGCAAGCATACCCCGAACCCGTGACCGGGCGAAAGCCGGAAATCCGCTCCGGCACTTCCGCCATCCATGGTGGTCGGGGTGCGTCGGGCCGGACCAGGTCGCCATGTGAACGCACCCGAAGAAAAGCTCGACATTGTGCTTCCGGCCGAGGCCGCCGGCCTGCGCCTTGACCAGGCGCTGGCGCGGCTCCTGCCGCAACATTCGCGCGCGAGCCTGCAACTGTGGATTCGTGCCGAGCGTGTGCAAGTGGAGGGCCGGTTTCCGCGCGCCAGCGGGAAGGTGCGTGGCGGCGAGCGTGTGCAGATTCTTATTCCCCAGACCCCGGCCGGCGACTGGGCGGCGCAGGCGATCCCGCTCGAGATCGTGTACGAGGACGACGACTTGCTTGTGGTCAACAAGCCCGCCGGACTGGTGGTGCATCCCGGCGCCGGCAACCCGGAAGGCACGATGCTGAATGCGCTGCTGCACCATGCGCCCACGCTCAACAAACTCGCGCGCGCCGGCATTGTGCACCGCCTCGACAAGGAAACCTCCGGCCTGCTGGTGGTCGCCAAGACCGAACACACGCGTCTCGACCTTATCTCGCAACTCAAAGAGCGCACGCTCAAGCGCGAGTATCTGGCGCTGGTACAGGGCCTGCTGGTCGCCGGCGGAACGGTGGATGCGCCGATCGGACGACACACCCACACCCGCACGCGCATGGCCGTGAACGAGCGCGGCCGGCCAGCCGTCAGCCATTACCGCATCGAGAAAAAATATCGTGCCCACACATTGCTGCGCGTGAAACTCGAATCCGGCCGCACTCATCAGATTCGTGTGCACATGGCGCACCTCAAGCATCCACTGGTGGGCGATCCGGTGTACGGCGGACGTCTGCATCTTCCCAAAGGCGCAAGCCCGGCACTGATCGAGGCACTGCAAGGATTCAAGCGCCAGGCGCTGCACGCGGCGCGGCTTGGGTTGGTGCATCCGGTGAGCGGCAAGAACGTGGAATGGGAATCGCCCATGCCGGATGACATGCGGGCGTTGCTTAAAGTGTTGGAGAAGGATGCGAAGGGGTAGGGTGCGTTGCACGCACCAGCCTTCTTGCCGTCATCCCGGCAAAAGCCGGGATCCAGGATTTGAATGGAATCGTCTGCGGCGATGCCTTAACGGCTTTGATGCCGCTGGCCGCGCGGCGGCGTGTTACTTTTTCTTGTCCGGTCTGTACACACAAGCAAAGAAAAGTAACAAGCCCGCGGGGCGCGACCCGCAAGCAGCTGTTCAAGCATCGCCGCAGGCGATTCCATGAACACCCCTCACCCTAACCCTCTCCCGCAAGGGGAGAGGGGATGTTATGGTTGGTACGCAAGTGCACCCTACAAAAAATAGCGAATGACCGAACCACAATTCATACTTCCAGACTGGCCCGCTCCCACCAGCGTCCGTGCCGCAGTCACGACGCGCATCGGCGGCGCGAGCCGCGTTCCCTACGACAGCTTCAATTTCGGCACGCATGTCGGCGACGACCCAGCAGCGGTGCGCGTGAATCGTGCTCAGCTGCGCACCGCGCTCGTACTCCCGGCCGAGCCGGTCTGGCTCAAGCAGGTGCATGGCGTGGCCGTGGTGGATGCCACGCAGGGCGGCGTGGAACCGGAGGCGGATGGTGCGGTTGCCGCACAGCCGGGTGCGGTGTGTGTGGTGCTTACCGCCGATTGCCTGCCGGTGCTGCTGTGCAATCGAAAAGGCACGAAAGTCGCGGCACTGCATGCCGGTTGGCATGGGCTGGTGGGGGGCGTGATCGAAGCCGGGGTGAAGGCCATGGATGTTCCGGGGAACGAGTTACTCGCCTGGCTCGGGCCGGCGATCGGGCCCGCGAGCTTTGAAGTTGGGCCAGAGGTGCGTGCCGCCTTCGTTCAGCATGACGCACAGGCAGCACAGGCCTTCCGCGTGGTGCGTGACGGGAAACACCTGGCGGATATCTATCTGCTCGCACGTCTGCGGCTCCAGCGCCTCGGTGTTGCGGCGGTGTATGGCGGCGTGTTCTGCACCGTGACCGGGCGCGAGCGCTTTTTCTCCTACCGGCGCGACGGCGTTACCGGCCGCATGGCCTCGCTCATCTGGCTCGCGCAGGGATGACGCTGTGCCCGGCCAGCGGGTATGATGCGTACCCTGTTGATCACTACAATAATTTCTCATGAGTCTGCTGGTCTGGATTGTTCTGTTTACCCTGCTGGGTGGTGTGCTCAGTGTATTGGCAGCGGCACTGTTTCTGCTGTTGCCGCAGGCGCCGCGCACGCGCGCGTTGCCAGCGATGGTGAGCTTCGCCATCGGCGCGTTGCTCGGTGCGGCGTTCCTGGCGGTGCTGCCGCATGCGCTCGCCGCGCCCGGGGTACGCGATATGCACGCCATCACTTCTACGGTTCTGCTCGGTCTGCTGGGTTTTTTTCTGCTCGAGAAACTGGTGCTGTGGCGTCACTGTCATATCCATGAGTGTGAAACGCACGCGCCCGATCCGTTGCACAGCCGTGCCTCGGCGTCCGGTTATCTGATTCTGTTCGGCGACGGTGTGCACAACTTTGTGGACGGTGTGCTGATCGCGGCTGCCTTCATGACCGATGTGCATCTTGGTGTGGTGACCGCGCTTGCGGTGGCGGCGCACGAAATTCCGCAGGAGGTCGGTGACTTCGCCATTCTGCTGCACAGCGGTTTTACGCGTGGCAAGGCGTTGCTCTACAACGTGCTGGCAAGCCTGACCACGGTAGTCGGCGGGGTGCTGGCGTATTTTTCGCTCGGCGTTGCGCAGGCGGCACTCCCCTATGTGTTGGCGGTAGCGGCGTCGAGTTTTATTTACATCGCCGTCGCCGATTTGATTCCGGGGTTGCACAAGCGCCTTGAACCGCGCGTGACACTCGAACAGGTGCTGTTGATCGGTCTCGGTGTACTCACCATCTATTTCACTCACACCGTTCTTCATTAGGCGGTACGGAGGCAGCATGGCCAGTCCGGCGAAACGCAATGAACACTGGCACATGCTGACGGTGATCGGCGCCGACCGTCCAGGGATTGTGGCGAAACTCACGGAGGTGTTGTTTCGCGGTGGCTGCAATCTGGGTGAGGCATCGATGGCGCGCCTCGGTGGCAACTTCAGCATTATGCTCATGGTCGAGGGCGCGGAGGCGGCAGTGCTGGAGAAGCTGGTGCGGCCAGTGACTGATGCGCTGGGCCTGCGTTTGCACCTCGATCCGATCCATGGCGAGTTGCACCTCCATGTCGAACCGAACGTGCAGGTGACAGTGTATGGCGCCGACCGCCCCGGCATTGTCGCGCAGGCGACGACGGCGCTGACCGCTGCCGGTTTCAATATTCTCGACCTGAACACGGACGTTGGCGGAACGGCCGAGCGGCCGGTCTATATCATGCTCATCGAAGGCTATGCCGCCGAAGGTATTACTGCAGTAGAGCACGCCATCGCGCCACTGCGCGCCGGCGGCATCGAGGTGCATGTCACTGATCTCGATACCCTGATCGGCTGAACGATGGCGGTGCTCGATGTCTTGCAATACCCTGATTCGCGCCTCAAGCAAGTGTCGGCGCCGGTGATCGTTTTCGATGCGGCGTTGCACGCCTTTCTGGCTGATCTTGAAGCAACCATGCGTGCCGGGCCGGGATCGGTCGGGATCGCCGCGCCGCAGGTCAATCATTTCCTGCGTATTGTGATAGTCGATGTATCGTCCAAGCCAAAGATTCCGCAACACGGTTGCCTGCGGCTCATCAACCCCGAGATTGTGCAGCGCGCGGGTGAGGTCAAGGGACGCGAGGGCTGTATGTCGGTGCCGGACTACACCGGCACGGTGGTGCGTGCGCACTCAGTGCGGGTACGTGCTCAGGATGCAAACGGACAGAGGCGCGAGTTTGATTGCGAAGGCTATGAGGCGCGTGCCGTGCAACACGAAATTGACCATCTGGATGGCCTGCTGTTTCTCGATCGCGTCGTGAGCCCGCGCCACGATCTGTTTCGGCGCAAGATTTGCCGGTAATCTTTCAGAATTTTTGGAGAGAGTGCAGCGAGCGCAGAGTTTCTGGTCTTTAATAATTGTAAATCTTTGCGCTCGCTGCGCCTCCGTGCGAACCGCCGGAGTCCAGACACGTCAGTGGTGTATCGGGATATAGTCGGTGGGGTTAATGCCGAAGGTGTTGGACGGCAACATGTTCTTGATCTCGATGTGCTTGCCGTTGCTATCGTGTGTGACCGTCATCAGGTCGACAACAGTTATTGCGGCGAGTGGTTTCTTATCGGGTGACAGGATCAGCGCCACGCGCGGGCGCAGGCGGCGCTGACGGTTGGCGGTGATGACCACGCCGATACCGCCGGTGCTCAACTCCACGATGCTGCCGATCGGGAAAATTCCCACGCACTGGATGAATTGTTCGGTGAGCCACGGGTGGTAGGCCTTATCGCGGCCTTCGTAGATGATGCGCAGCGCGTCGGCGGCGGACAGGCTCAGGTGATAGGAGCGGTCGCTGGTAATGGCATCATAGGTATCGACGATGGCGCTGATCAGCCCGAATTCGCCGATGGTGTCGCCGCTCAGGCCGAAGGCGTAGCCGTTGCCGTTGTAGCGTTCATGGTGCCGGCCGATCACCTCCAGTGCCGCCGGTGAGATACCTTCGGCGTTCTCCAGAATTCTGAGTCCGTTCGGCACGTGCAGTTTCATGATCTCGAATTCCTTGCGCGTGAGCGCCCCCGGCTTGTCGAGGATATCGACCGGCACGCGCAGCTTGCCGATGTCGTGCAGCAGCGCACCCATGCCGAGAATGTTGAGTTTGTCCTTGTCGTAGCCGAGGCAGCGGCCGAGGGCGAGCGCCAGCACGCACACACGCAGACTGTGGAGCGCGGTGTACTCGTGTTTATTCTTGAGGTGGGTGAGCCAGACCAGTGCATCCGGATTGCGGAGGATGCTCTCCGTCATCTGGCCAACCGCCTTCTTGGCGGCCGGCGTGTCGACGCTGCGGCCGAGGCGCGCGTCGTCCAGGATGGAGTAAAGGGCCTCACGCGCGCCGCGTTCGACTTGCACGGCCTGCTGCAACTCTTCCTCGACTGGCGTTACATCGGGGTAATGGCATCGCAGTGTCTCGCCGTGTGCAAACGGCCGGCTCAATGTTTCGGTCACCGCAGAATCGTCGATCTGCCGTTTGGCCGTATAGTGAAGCTGGGAGCCGGGCGTCGCCTGCTGTTTCGCCCGTTGTACGGCAGGAGACACCGGCGTGTCCTGGTCCAGGACGTAGACGTACTGGCACAATGCGCGCAGCTGCGCCAACTCCTCGTCGGTGTGAATCTCAAACCCTTGAAACAAGAACGGCGTTCCGAGCCAGGAGCGGTCCAGCTCGGTGATGTACATGCCCTTGTGCAGGTCTTGAACGTCCGTTTTTGTTTTCATGTCGGGCGACGCAGGTCAGAGTAAAAGTAGGCACAAATCCCTGTGCGCTTGAACAAAAGCCTAGACGCTTTGCCTGCTGGATTCAAGCCGACCGAACAGCGGCGGGCGGACGCTGTCAGTGCGGCAGGAAGCGCAGCGACAGGTCGATGGCGCGCACGTGTTTCGTCAGACTGCCGACCGAAATGAAATCTACGCCGCTTTGCGCGATGGCGCGAATGTTGTCAAGCGTAACGCCGCCCGAGGCCTCGAGTGTGGCGCGGCCGGATGTCTCGCGCACGGCGGCGTTGAGCGCTTCGAGGTCGAAGTTGTCGAGCAGGATGCGCGTGGCGCCGGCGCTTAATGCGGCACGCAGTTGATCGATGTTCTCTACCTCAATTTCAGCCGCCCGCAAGACTGCTCCTGTGTTTGTCCAGTGAATGAGGCCTCTTTCACTGACGGCTTCGCGCCCGGCACTCTCGCCATCCATCGCGCGCGCCTGCGCGAGCGCAGCGGCCACTGAACCGGCGACAGCGATATGGTTCTCCTTGATTAACACCGCATCGTACAGACCCATGCGGTGGTTGTGACCGCCGCCGCAGGTTACGGCGTATTTCTGTGCAGTGCGCAGGCCGGGTAGGGTCTTGCGTGTATCCAGCACCTTGGCGCGCGTCCCGCGTATCGCATCGACGTAGCGCGCCGTGAGTGTCGCGGTGCCCGACAGGGTCTGAAGAAAGTTAAGTGCTGTGCGTTCGCCGCTGAGCAACGCGCGAGCCGGGCCGTGGAGTTCACACAGAGTCTGGTTTGGCAGAATGTGGTCGCCGTCGCTCACCTGCCAGTCGATTTGTACGCGCGCATCCAGTTGGCGGAAGACTTCATCGAACCACGGGCGGCCGCTCAAGACGGCGGTTTCGCGGCTGATGACGGTGGCCTGCGCCGTGGCTTGTTCCGGAATAAGGCGAGCGGTGATATCGCCGGTGCCGATGTCCTCGGCGAGTGCGCGCGTCACGCTGGCGGCTATGTCAGTGTTATTCAGCGGCATGTGAGCGCACCGCATCCAGTTGGCGCAGGGTGAGGCGGGTCCCGTGCTGGCTGAACTCCAGTTTCTTCAGAACGCTCATGCCGAGCAGCACTTCGTCGCCGTCCATAGCGGGACTGATGTGCGCCCGTACGTCGTGCAGTTCGATGTCGCCGAGGCGCACGCTCGCAAGGCGCGTGGCGTAGGCGACGGCCGTGCCGTTCGCGGTTTTTACCTGGGCCGGCGCGCCGCGCACAAGTCCCAGACGGCCGGCGAGTTTCGCCGGTACGGCTACCAGTGTGGCGCCGGTGTCGAGCATGAATTCCACCGGCTGGCCGTTGATGCGGCCGCTGGCGTTGTAGTGTCCATAACGGTTGCGTTCAAGCACGATTTGCGCGCCGCCATCGACGACTGCGCTGCGCACATTGTGGTTCGGATTGCGCTGTGTGTTGAGCCAGTCATTGAAGCCAAAGGTAAGCAGAGCGAGCACCAGCAGCCAGGCGGCATAGGTCATGCCCTTGCCGAGGCGATTCGTTGCTGGCGGCTGGTTTTTGTGGTCGGGTTCCTTGTTCATCGGCCAGAACGTCTTCAAGGGAAGAGGGCTTTGTGATCCCGGGAGTGTAGCGAAATTAAGGTCGGCGTGCGAAAGTAAGCTGGCTATTGGCTCGGCACTGCCGTGCCAACATCAAGTATGGTGGAGTGCGCCTGGCTTGCCTTTGTTCTGGCGCAATGGTGCCGGACCACTAGCGAAAATCATTCCGCCGCAATAAACGGCGATCCGTGTTCCGTCCACGAGAATAATTATGACTGAAACCACGACGTCCTCGCCCGCCAACCGACGCGAGATCTTTTCTTGGGCGATGTATGACTTCGCCAACTCCGGCTACACCACCGTGGTGCTCACGGCTGTGTTCAGCGCCTACTTTGTCGGCGTGGTGGCTGGCAATGGCGCAGATCGTGATGGCAGCGCGACATTGTTGTGGACGCTGGCCACGGCGATTGCCAACGGCCTGATTTTCCTCAGTGCACCGGTGATTGGGGCGGTCGCCGATGCGCACGCTTCAAAGAAGCGTTTTCTTGCGTTCACCACCATCGGCTGTGTCGTCAGTACCGCACTGCTGGCGTTTGTCGGTCCGGGAGATGTTTGGCTGGCGATGACGCTGGTGGTTTTCTCGGCAACCATGTTCGGTAGTGGCGAGAACCTGATTGCGGCGTTTCTGCCGGAGATCTCGAAACCGGAGCAGATGGGACGCATCTCCGGCTACGGCTGGACGCTCGGCTATCTCGGTGGCTTGCTGGTGCTCGGTATTTGTCTCGCGGTGGTGATGGCCGGACAGGCACGCGGCGCGACGGCTGCGGAATATGTGCCCGTCACGTTGCTCGTTACCGCCGGGGCATTTGCGCTTGCGTCGTTGCCAACCTTTCTGTGGCTGCGCGAACGCGCCGTGCCCACACGGCCGCCAGGCGCGGGTTATATACGCGCCGGTTTTGCGCAACTGCGGCGCACCTGGAACGAGGCCCATCGATTTAAAGATCTGACGCGCTTTCTGGTGGCGCTCATGCTTTACCAGTGCGGCGTGTACACAGTTATCGTGCTGGCCGCAGTTTTCGCGCAGGAGGCGATGGGTTTTTCCACCTACGACAACATTGTGCTGATGCTGATCGTGAATCTCACTGCTGCCGCCGGCGCCTTTACCTTTGGTCATGTACAGGACCGGATCGGTTCGGTGCCGACGCTCGGCATCACGTTGTTGCTGTGGATTGCGGCATTGGTCATTGCCTATTTCGCAACGCAACGCCCGATGTTCTGGCTGGCGGCGAATCTCATCGGGCTGGCCATGGGTTCCAGCCAATCGGCCGGGCGCGCGGTCATCGGGCTGTTCACGCCGTCGACGCGCGCCGCCGAGTTCTTCGGCCTGTGGGGCTTCGCCACCAAGCTCGCCGCGATTGTCGGGCCGCTCAGCTATGGCTTCATTACCTATCTTACCCACGGCAACCAGCGTCTCGCGGTGCTCGCGACCACATTGTTTTTCGCCGCCGGTTTGGCCGTGTTGTTGGGGGTGAACGAGAAACGTGGGCGTGCTGGCGCGCATGGCTTGCACACCCCGTCATGAGCCTCGGCGCGTGGTTGATACTGGTGTTGCTGGCGACGATTCCGCTGGCGCTGTGGATCAAACGACATCTGCTTGCCGCGAGCCGCGCCGACTGGGGCCGGCCATGGCTTAATACGCTCGATGGCGCCAACCGGATATTCTGCCGCCGCTTCCATCGGCTGCATCCGGTGCCGGTGCCTTTGCCGGCCCACGGCGCGGCGCTGGTGGCGGCCAACCACGTCTCCGGTCTCGATCCACTACTGATGATTGCCGCGAGCCACCGGCCGTTGCGATTCTTGATTGCGCGCGAGCAGTACCGGCGTTTCGGGTTGCAATGGCTGTTCCGTGCGGTCGGATGCATTCCGGTGGAACGCGACGGCAACACCCATCGTGCGCTGGCGGCGGCGCGCCGTGCGCTGCAACGCGGTGAGGTGGTCGCGCTGTTTCCGCAGGGACGGATTTACCTCGATCACGAGACACCGGCGCGTCTCAAACGCGGCATTCTGCATCTTGCCAAGCTCAGTGCTGCGCCGGTGGTGACGCTGCGCATCGACGGTGTACGCGGGGCAGGGCACACGTTGCGCGCGGTAGCCTTGCGCTCGCACGCACGGTTAACGGTTTTTCCGCTCCTTTACTACGATGAGGCTGAGCCGGAGCGGTTGCTGGAAGTTCTTGCGGGTAGAATCGGTCAGATCCGCTGATTCCACTTGAAAATCGTTGTCTGCGCCCCATAAATTGGACATATCGAATTTCCCCGGGGTATTCGCATGCGCATGGACAAACTCACTACCACGTTTCAGGCGGCGCTGGACGAGGCGCAGAGTCTGGCCGTGGGCCGCGATCATCAATTCATCGAGCCGGCACATCTGATGGCGGCGCTGCTCCATCAGGAGGGCGGCACCACGCGCGCGTTGCTGGCGAAAATCGACGTGAACGCCAACGCCCTGCGTTCCAAATTGGGCCAGATGCTGGACCGCATGCCTTCGGTGGAGGGCACAGGCGGCGAGGTGCATGTGTCGAACGATCTGTCCAGGCTGCTCAACCTCACCGACAAACATGCCCGGCAGCGCGGCGATGAGTACATCACTTCAGAACTCTTCGTGCTCGCGGCGCTTGAGGACAAAGGCGAACTTGGCCGGCTGCTGAAAGAGACAGGCGTCACGAAGAGTGGTATCGACAAGGCGATCGAGTCACTACGTGGCGGCCAGAAGGTGCAGGGCGCCGGCGCCGAAGACCAGCGCCAGGCATTGCAGAAGTACACCATCGATCTCACCGAGCGCGCCGAACAGGGCAAGCTCGATCCGGTGATCGGGCGCGACGAAGAAATCCGGCGCGTGGTGCAGATACTGCAACGCCGCACCAAGAACAACCCGGTGCTGATCGGCGCGCCGGGTGTAGGCAAGACCGCGATTGTCGAGGGTCTGGCGCTGCGCATCGTGAACGGCGAAGTGCCGGAGGGCATCAAGAACAAACGTGTGCTGTCGCTCGACATGGGCGCACTCATCGCCGGCGCCAAGTTTCGCGGCGAGTTCGAGGAGCGCCTCAAGGGAGTGCTCAACGATCTGGCCAAGCAGGAAGGCCAGGTCATCCTGTTCATCGACGAGCTGCACACCATGGTCGGCGCCGGTAAAGCCGAGGGATCGATGGACGCCGGCAACATGCTCAAACCGGCCTTGGCACGCGGCGAACTGCATTGCGTCGGTGCCACCACACTTGATGAGTACCGAAAATACATTGAGAAAGACGCGGCCCTCGAGCGCCGTTTCCAGAAGGTACTGGTGGATGAGCCGAGCGTGGAGGACACCATCGCCATCCTGCGCGGCCTGAAAGAAAAATATGAAGTGCATCATGGCGTGGACATCACCGATCCGGCGATCGTCGCCGCCGCCACGCTCTCGCACCGCTACATCACCGACCGCCAGTTGCCGGACAAGGCCATCGACCTGGTCGACGAGGCGGCATCGCGCATCCGCATGGAGATCGACTCCAAGCCGGAAACCATGGACAAGCTCGACCGCAAACTCGTTCAGCTCAAGATCGAGCGTATGGCGTTACAGAAGGAAAAGGATGAGGCTACAAAGAAGCGGCTCGCGTCACTTGAAAGCGAGATTGCAAAACTGCAGAAGGAGTACTCCGACCTCGATGAAATATGGAAAGCGGAGAAGGCCACGGTACAAGGTTCCCAGCACCTCAAGGAGGCGCTCGATCGCGCACGTCTTGAGTTCGAGACTGCGCGCCGCGCCGGCAACCTGGCGAGCATGTCCGAGTTGCAGTATGGGCGCATCCCGGAACTGGAAAAACAACTGGCCACGGCCAGCACGCAACCAGGCAAGGAAATGAAGTTGTTGCGCACCGCCGTGACCGAGAACGAAGTCGCGGAAGTGGTGTCGCGCTGGACCGGCATTCCCGTGGCCAAGATGATGGAGGGCGAGCGCGACAAGCTGTTGCGCATGGAAGACGAACTCGTCAAGCGGGTCATCGGTCAGGGCGAGGCGATCAAGGCGGTGTCGAATGCCATCCGTCGCGCACGCGCCGGACTTTCCGACCCCAGTCGCCCGAGCGGTTCGTTCCTGTTCCTCGGGCCGACCGGTGTCGGCAAGACCGAGCTTACGAAGGCGCTCGCCGGCTTTCTCTTCGACACGGATGAGGCGATGGTGCGTATCGACATGTCCGAATTCATGGAGAAACATTCCGTGGCGCGGCTCATCGGCGCGCCGCCCGGCTATGTCGGCTACGAAGAGGGCGGTTATCTGACAGAGGCCGTGCGCCGCAAGCCGTATTCAGTCATTCTGCTTGATGAGGTTGAGAAGGCGCATCCCGAGGTGTTCAACGTGTTGTTGCAGGTGCTGGACGATGGTCGTCTGACCGACGGCCAGGGCCGCACGGTGGATTTCCGCAACACGGTGATCGTCATGACCTCGAATCTCGGTTCGCAGACGATTCAGGAAATGGCGGGCGAGGCGAATTACGAGCGCATGAAGTCGGCGGTCATGGAAATCGTCGGTCAGCACTTTCGCCCGGAGTTTGTGAATCGCATCGACGATATCGTGGTGTTCCATCCGCTGGGACGCGAACAGTTGCACCGCATTGCCGAGATCCAGGTCCGGCATTTGCGTGGTCGGCTGGTAGCGCGCGACATGGGCCTTACGCTTACGCCTGCGGCACTCGACAAGCTGGCCGCCGCCGGTTTCGACCCGGTGTACGGCGCGCGCCCGCTGAAGCGCGCCATTCAACAGCAGATCGAGAATCCACTGGCACAGGATATTCTGTCCGGCAAGTTCGGCCCGGGTGACACCATCCTGGCGGATGTGGTGAGCGGGGTGATCGCCTTCGGCAAGGAAAAAGCGCGCAAAAAGGCCACGACTGGTTAATATCAGCAACTCAACGCAAAGACGCGGAGACGCAAAGGAAG